>Ga0207853_1000170_pt1 | contig 15141 bp, 13 predicted proteins | sample LuqExpMetagenom6_FD_187764 | JGI IMG/M metagenome (GOLD analysis project Ga0207853, IMG submission 187764) | Tropical forest soil microbial communities from Luquillo Experimental Forest, Puerto Rico - Sample 6 (SPAdes) | ecosystem: Environmental > Terrestrial > Soil > Tropical forest ...
TCCGCCGGCAGCACGGTGACACGCCGGGGCAGCTGTTCCAGGCCTTCGAACTTGGCTGGCCGCTGCGGTTCGCGACCCAGCGCTTCGACGATGGTCGCCGCGAACTTGATGGGCAGCGCCGTCTCCAGCACGATCATGGGCACGCCGGGCTCGACGAACTGGCGCGCGACCTTCAGGCCGTCGGCCGTATGCGTGTCGATCATCACATCGAAACGCTGCCAGGTGTCGCGGATGGTCGCGAGGCGATCGGCGTGCGTGCTCTTGCCGGAGACGAAGCCGAAAACGGTTTTCACCGAGGCGAAGGCCGGATCCGCGCTGAGGTCGAAGCGCCCGCCGGCACCGAGTTGCTCACCGAACAGCGACTTCAGCTTCGCCGCATCGCGCCCAAGCAGGTCGAACACGAAGCGCTCGAAATTGCTGGCCTTGCTGATGTCCATCGACGGACTGGAGGTTTCGTGCGTGTCGGCGCTGGAGCGCACGCGGTACACGCCGGTGCGGAAGAACTCGTCGAGCACGTCGTTCTCGTTGGTCGCCGCCACCAGGCGATCGATCGGCAAGCCCATGGTGCGAGCCACGTGGCCGGCGCAGATGTTGCCGAAGTTGCCGGACGGCACGGTGAAGCTGACGCGCTGGTCGTTGCCCTTCGTGGCCTGGAAATAGCCCGCGAAGTAGTACACCACCTGGGCCAGGAGGCGCGCCCAGTTGATCGAGTTCACCGTCCCGATGCGGTACTTGCGCTTGAACTCCAGATCGTTCGAGACCGCCTTGACGATGTCCTGGCAGTCGTCGAACACGCCCTCGATGGCGAGGTTGTGGATGTTCGCGTCCTGCAGGCTGAACATCTGCGCCTGCTGGAACGGGCTCATGCGGCCGTCCGGCGAGGTCATGAAGACGCGCACGCCCTTCTTGCCGCGCATGGCGTACTCGGCCGCGCTGCCGGTGTCGCCGGAGGTCGCGCCCAGGATGTTGAGCTCCTCGCCGCGGCGGCCCAGTTCGTACTCGAACAGGTTGCCCAGCAGCTGCATCGCCATGTCCTTGAAGGCCAGCGTCGGGCCATTCGACAAGGCTTCGAGGTACACGCCGTCTTCGAGCTTCTTGAGCGGCACGATCTCCCGCGTGCCGAACACGTCCTGCGTGTAGGTCCTGGAGCAGATCGCCTTCAGGTCGGCTGCCGGAATGTCGTCGATGTAGAGCGACAGGATCTCGAAAGCGAGCTCATGGTACGGCAGGCCGCGCCACTTCGACAGCGTGGCGCCATCGACCTTCGGGTAGTGCTCGGGCAGGTACAGGCCGCCATCGGGCGCCAGGCCTTCGAGCAGGATCTCGCAGAAACGCTTGCGCTCCGGGTGGCCGCGTGTCGACAGGTACAGCATCTGGGAACCTTGAACCTTAAGCCAATTCTTCCTTGCGGATCCGCACGATGGGTGCGAGCACCGTGGGCAGGGCCTGCATCTGCGCGATCACTTCGTTCATCGCGCCCTCGCGCACATCGTGCGTGAGGATGATCAGGTCGGTCTCCGGCGTTTCGCCGGCCGGGCGCTGCAGCATCGCGTCGATGCTGATATCGGCTGCCGCCAGCAGACCGGTGACCTTGGCCAGCACGCCGGCCTGGTCGGCCACGCGCAGGCGCAGGTAGTAGCTGGTCACCACCTCGCTCATCGGCAGCACGGGCGCGTCGCTCATCTGGTCGGGCTGGAACGCCAGGTGCGGCACGCGGTGCGCGGCATCGGCCGTGTGCAGGCGCGTGATGTCCACCAGGTCGGCGATCACCGCACTGGCGGTGGGCTCGCTGCCCGCGCCCTTGCCGTAGTACAGCGTCGTGCCCACGGCGTCGCCCTGCACCATCACCGCGTTCATCGCGCCTTCGACGTTGGCGATCAGGCGCTTGCCCGGCACCAGCGAGGGATGCACGCGCAGCTCCACGCCCTGGGGCGTGCGCTTCGTGATGCCCAGCAGCTTGATGCGATAGCCGAGTTGCTCGGCGTAGCGGATGTCCTGCGCGCCCAGCTTGGTGATGCCCTCGACGTAGGCCTTGTCGAACTGCACCGGGATGCCGAACGCGATCGCCGACATGATGGTGGCCTTGTGCGCCGCGTCCACGCCCTCGATGTCGAAGGTCGGGTCGGCTTCGGCGTAGCCGAGGCGCTGGGCTTCCTTCAGGACCACGTCGAAGTCCAGGCCCTTGTCGCGCATCTCGGACAGGATGAAGTTGGTGGTGCCGTTGATGATGCCGGCGATCCACTGGATGCTGTTGGCTGTCAGGCCCTCGCGCAGCGCCTTGATGATGGGAATGCCACCGGCCACCGCCGCCTCGAAGTTCACCATGACGCCGCGCCGATGCGCCGCGGCAAAGATCTCGGTGCCGTGCACGGCCAGCAGCGCCTTGTTGGCCGTGACCACGTGCTTGCCAGCCTCGATCGCCTCCATCACCAGTTGCTTGGCGATGCCATAGCCGCCGATCAGCTCGATGACGATGTCGATCTCGGGGTTGGCGATGATGGCGCGCGCGTCATTGACCACCTGCACGTCGTGGCCGACGACCGCCTGCGCACGCGCGGTGTCGAGGTCGGCCACCATGGTGATCTCGATGCCGCGGCCGGCGCGGCGCTTGATTTCTTCCTGGTTGCGCTTGAGGACGTTGAAGACGCCGCTGCCGACGGTGCCTATGCCCATCAACCCTGCTTGGATCGGTTTCATTGCGCCTCCCGACGAGCCGCCGCTAGGGAGGCGATGGCCCCCTCGGGGGGCAGCGAAGACACGAAGTGCTGAGCGTGGGGGTTCATTGACTATGACGCTTACGGTAGCTTTCTAGGAACTTGGCGATGCGATGGATCGCCTCGCGCAGGTCGTCTTCGTGCGGGAGGAAGACGATGCGGAAATGGTCCGGCGAGTGCCAGTTGAAGCCGGTGCCCTGCACCAGCATCACGCGGGTCTCCTGCAGCAACTCGAGGAAGAACTGGCGATCGTCCGCGATCGGATAAATCTTGGGGTCCAGCCGCGGGAACATGTATAGCGCCGCGGCCGGCTTGACGCAACTCACGCCCGGGATGGCCGAGATCATCTCGTACGCGATGTCGCGCTGGCGACGCAGCCGCCCGCCTTCGCAGGTCAGCTCATTGATGCTCTGGTAGCCACCCAGCGCTGTCTGGATCGCATACTGCCCCGGCACATTGGCGCACAGCCGCATGTTGGTGAGCATGTTCAGGCCTTCGATGTAGTCGGCCGCATGCTTCTTGTCGCCCGACACCACCATCCAGCCGGCGCGATAGCCGCAGGAGCGGTAGCTCTTGGACAGCGAGTTGAAGGTGAGCGTGAGCACGTCCTCCGATAGCGTGGCGATCGGCGTGTGCTTCACGCCGTCGTACAGCACCTTGTCGTAGACCTCGTCGGCCAGGATCACCAGCCCGTGTTCACGCGCAATCGCGACGATGCCGCGCAGCAGCTCATCCGAATAGAGCACGCCGGTCGGATTGTTGGGGTTGATGACGACGATGCCCTTGGTGCGCGGCGTGATCTTGGCGCGGATATCGTCGAGATCGGGCATCCAGCCGTTGGACTCGTCGCAGTAGTAATGCACCGGCGTGCCGCCCGACAGGCTGGTGGCGGCGGTCCACAGCGGATAGTCCGGCGCCGGCAGCAGCAACTCGTCGCCGTTGTCGAGCAAGGCATTGGTGGCCGTCGCGATCAGTTCGCTGGCGCCATTGCCGAGGTAGATGTCGTCCAGGGTGACGCCCTTGAGGCCCTGCTTCTGGGTCTCGTGCATCACGGCCTTGCGTGCCGCGAAGATGCCCTTGCTGTCCGAATAGCCGGCAGAGTTGGGCAGGTTGCGGGCCATGTCCTGCTGGATCTCTTCGGGCGCGTCGAAACCGAACACGGCGAGGTTGCCGATGTTCAGCTTGATGATCTTGTGGCCCTCTTCTTCCATCCGCCGGGCCGCATCCATGATGGGGCCGCGGATGTCGTAGAGCACGTTGGCCAGCTTGGCCGATTTCTGGACGGTTTTCAAAAGCCCCTCCTGAAGGCGCTTTTCGAGTGGGAAAGCTACAATTTGACCATAGTTCGGCCGTTGGCTCTTGCAGCGCAACAATAGAAATCCAGTTCCCACATGAAGCTGCAACCCGATGCTTTCGATGTCCAAGCCATCACCGGTTACGGTCCGGGCTGGGTCGGCGTCAACGGCGAGCGGATCACGCACAGTGTCATCATCGGCTCAGGCGGCGAGCGCCTGATCTGGGCTGCGCAGCGCTTTGATGAGTTGGGCCCCGAGCATTTCGCCCAGCTGGCGACTGTCGGGGCTGAGGTCGCCATCTTCGGCAGTGGATCGCGCATCCGCTTTCCCAAGCCGGCATGGCTCGCGCCACTGATCGAGAAGCACGTCGGCCTCGAGACCATGGATACGGCAGCGGCTTGCCGCACCTACAACATCCTGGCTCAGGAGGGGCGGCGGGTCGTCGCAGCCCTTCTGCTCGAGCCGCAGGCCTGAGCTCCAGCCGACTGAGACTGCGCGTTTCAGAGTAAAATCGAGGGTTCGAAGGGGCCTTGCCGCTCCTGCGTTCCCGCAACGAGAAATACTGTCACACGAGAAACAAATCCCATGGCAATCGTTGTCAACAAGCCCATCCCCGAGTTCGAAGCCAACGCCACTGGTGGTATCAAGGTCACGAACACCTCGCACCTGGGCCAGGTGCTGGTGCTCTACTTCTACCCCAAGGACAATACACCGGGCTGCACGACCGAGGCCATGCAGTTTCGCGACAAGTACAAGGATTTCGTGAAGGCCGGCGCGACCGTGTTCGGCGTTTCGCGTGACAACATGAAGTCGCATGACGACTTCAAGACAAAGCTCGAACTGCCTTTTGAACTTATCGCCGACACCGAAGAAAAGATGTGCCACATGTTCGGCGTGGTCAAGAACAAGATCATGTACGGCAAGAAGGTCAAGGGCATCGAGCGCAGCACCTTCCTGATCGGCGCCGATGGCATCCTCAAGCAGGAGTGGCGCGGACTGAAAGTCCCGGGACACGTGGACGACGTGCTCAAGACCGTGAAGCTGCTGAAGAAGGCCGCGTGATTTTTTTGATGCTTTCAAGACGGCTCGAAATACCGCTGACGTTTTGAAGCAACATGCCATGCCCCCGCTTGTGAGCGTAGGGCGCTTGTGCATAATGAATTCATGCAGTTGACCGAGGCGCACCCCGCCGTCATCGCTGAACCAGTCCAAGCCGCCCGGCTCGCCAGGCGGCTTTTTCGCTTCTTGACGCCCTCATCGGGCAGCCCACACCTCCATGCCACTGCCTCCCGCACCCACCAAGCGCGCCGCCCTGCTCCCGCCGGAAGCTTACGAAGCGCCGGCCCGGTCCTCGCACAAAGCGGCGCGAAAAACGGAGGCGCCGCTGGCCGAGAGTCCGATCGCTGAAAAACCCCTGGTCCTGGACTTCGAGCCGCGCAGCGCCGGCGGTGAGCCGCATGCCGAGGCGCTCCTGCGCGAGGTCACCGAGTACATCCAGCCGCCCCCACCCGCAACGCGCAAGCAGACCCCGGCGCAAGCAGCGCCCAGGGCCGCCCGCAATGGCAAGTCCGCCGGTCCGGGCAAGCTCTTCGTGCTGGACACCAACGTGCTCATGCATGACCCGATGAGCTTGTTCCGTTTTGAGGAACACGACATCTTCCTGCCGATGATCGTGCTGGAAGAGCTGGACGGGCACAAGAAAGGCACGACCGAAGTCGCGCGCAACGCCCGCCAGGCCAGCCGCTGGCTGGATGCGCTGGCCGGCGCGCAGGGCGCGGACATCGGCACCGGCCTGAAGCTCAACACGACGGGCCACCCCGAAGCGCGCGGCAGCCTGTTCTTCCAGACGCAGACGTTGTCGAACCACTTGCCGGCCAGCCTGCCGCAGGGCAAGGCCGACAACCAGATCCTCGGCGTGGTCCAGGCGCTGCGCGAGCAGCACGCACCGCGCGAGGTAGTGCTGGTGTCCAAGGACATCAACATGCGCGTGAAGGCGCGTGCGCTGGGCCTGAATACGGACGACTACCAGAACGACAAGACGCTGGATGACCTGGACCTGCTCTACTCGGGCACCTTGGCGCTGCCGGCCGACTTCTGGACCAAGCACGGCAAGACCGTCGAGAGCTGGCAAACCGGCCAGCACACCTTCTATCGCATCAGCGGTCCCATCGTGCCGAGCCTGATGATCAACCAGTTCGTGTACTTCGAGGCGCCGGGCGAGCCGAGTCTGTACGCCCGCGTCACCGAGATTCGCGGCCGTACTGCCGTGCTCAAGACGCTGAAGGACTTCGGCCATCTGAAGAACGCCGTATGGGGCGTGACCACGCGCAACCGCGAGCAGAACTTTGCGATGAACCTGCTGACGGACCCGGAGATCGACTTCGTCACGCTCACGGGCACGGCGGGCACCGGCAAGACGCTGATGGCGCTGGCTTCCGGCCTGACACAGGTGCTGGACGATCGCCGCTACACCGAGATCATCATGACCCGTGCCACCGTGAGCGTGGGCGAGGACATCGGCTTCCTGCCGGGCACCGAAGAGGAAAAGATGGGCCCCTGGATGGGCGCGCTCGACGACAACCTGGAAGTGCTCGCCAAGACAGACACCGGCGCTGGCGAATGGGGCCGCGCCGCGACCAACGAGTTGATCCGCAGCCGCATCAAGATCAAGAGCATGAACTTCATGCGCGGGCGCACCTTCCTGAACAAGTACCTGATCATCGACGAGGCGCAGAACCTCACGCCCAAGCAGATGAAGACGCTGGTCACGCGTGCCGGTCCTGGCACCAAGATCATCTGCATGGGCAACCTGGCGCAGATCGACACGCCCTACCTCACGGAAGGCTCGTCAGGCCTGACCTTCGCCGTCGACAAGTTCAAGAGCTGGCCGCATGCGGGCCACATCACGCTGGCGCGCGGCGAGCGTTCGCGACTGGCGGATTTCGCGTCGGAAGTGCTTTGACTGCTGGGCCCCCTGAGCCGGATCAGGCCGGCGGGGCGCCCTACTCCGCTCATGTCCCCGGAGGCGGCCTGAGGCCACCACCTCCTCCTTGACTTCGCTGCGCAGGACACGCCCCCGCCTGATCCTGCATCGCGTGTGCAAGGCGGCAGGTTCAGCCCCCGCGTCGACGTCGCTTGGAGCGTTGCCTCGTAGTGCACACTAGGGCATGCGACTGCAATTCCTCGGCGCCACAGGCACCGTCACCGGATCCAAGTACCTCGTCGAACACGGCGGACGCCGCCTGCTCGTGGACTGCGGACTGTTCCAAGGCTACAAGGAACTGCGTCTGCGCAACTGGTCGCAGCTGCCGGTGGAGCCGAGTTCGATTGACGCAGTCGTCCTCACGCACGCGCACATCGACCACAGCGGCTACCTGCCGTTGCTGGCGCGGATGGGGTTCCGCGGAAAGGTCTTGTGCAGCCCCGCCACCTTCGACCTGTGCCGCATCATGCTGCCGGATTCGGGCTACCTGCAGGAGGAAGAGGCCGAATACGCGAATCGCCACAAGCTGACGAAGCACCAGCCGGCGCTGCCCCTCTACACGCGCGAGGATGCGGTGCGCTGCCTCGATCTGTTTTCGCCTGTCCAGACGGGACATTCGGTGGACGTGCTGCCCGGGTTGCGGTTGGAACTGACCCATTCGGGGCACATGGCTGGTTCAACTTTCGTTCGGCTGCAGGACGGGAAAAGTTCGATTCTTTTCTCGGGCGACATCGGCCGCCCGAATGATCCGGTGCTCAAACCGCCGGCGAGCATGGACGGCGCGGACTACCTCGTCGTCGAATCGACCTACGGCGACCGCGAACACCCGCAGCACCGCGGATTCGAGCCGCTTGCCGCCGTCATCAGGCGTACCAGCGAGCGCGGCGGGGTCGTCGTGATCCCGGCCTTCGCCGTTGGACGCGCGCAATCGCTGCTGCTGGCGATTCACCGCCTGAAGGCCGCGGGAGAAATCCCGGACGTGCCCGTCTACCTGAACAGCCCCATGGCCGCCAACGCCATGGAGGTGTACCTGAAATACCAGGACGAGCTTCGGCTGTCGGCGGATGAGTGCCGCGCCATCGCCGATACGGCGCGTATCGTCGGCTCCCCCGAGGAGTCGGAGCGGCTCAACAGCCAGCACGGCCCGATGGTCATCATCGCGGCCAGCGGCATGGCCACCGGCGGACGGGTCGTCCATCACCTCAAGGCCTTTGCGCCGCACGAACGCAATGCCATCGTGCTGGCCGGCTACCAGGCTGGCGGCACGCGCGGCGCCACCATCGCCTCGGGCGCGCGCTCAGTGCGCATCCACGGCCAGGAGGTGCCGATCCGCGCCGAGGTGGTCCAGCTCGACGACATGTCGGCCCATGCGGACGGGGGCGAAATCATGCAATGGTTGCGCGGCTTCAAGATCACGCCGCGGCAGACCTTCATCACGCACGGCGAGCCCGCCGCCGCCGACGCGATGCGACAACGCATCGAGCGTGAACTCGAATGGCCGGTCCATATGCCGTACTACCTGGAATCAGTGGATCTCGATCAGCGCGGTGCCTGACGCTTGCAGCACCCCATGTCAAACCGAACAGTGAAATCACTGGCCCTGGCCGTCGCCATCCTGGCCGCCGCCCTCGTGCTCAATCCTTCGCCTGAGCGACACCGCACGAGGATCAAGGACACCGTCGCCGAGCGCAGCCCCATGGCTGGCGCGTTGGGACTTGGGTCCCTGGCAGCATTCGTGTCCACCTATCACTCGGTGGGCGTCATGTCGTACACGACGGCCGGCGACCGGACGCTGTCAGTCGGGCTCCTGGGGATGGTGTTCGTGTCGGACGACGTGCAGTGAATCAGGCCAGGCCGCACCACACTGCGATGCGGTGCGCCAGATCGACCCACAGCGCGAACACGGCCGCGATGACCAGCAGCAAGCCCGAGATGCGCGTGCCCCAGTCTTCGCGGATGCGATTGCCTGCCTCGCGCACCTTCTGCAGCAGGCGCGGCGCAGCGGCCAGCCAGACGCTACTGCCAACGGCGAACAGCGCCATCGAGAAAGCGCCATCCAGCGGCCCACCGCTGAGCGAAGCCACCAGCAATGCGGAATAAAGCAACCCGCATGGCATGAGCGCCCACAGCGCACCCGCCGTGAACAGCCCGCCTTTGGCACTGGCCAGCGGCCGCATCTTGTTCCACACCGTGCGCCCGGCATTGCTGACCCACATGGGCTGGCGAGCCAGGGTCATCAGCATCAGCCCCCAGGCGAGCACGGCGACGTGAAAGAAGGTCCACACCGGGCGCAGCGCCGCGGTCTGTTGCACCAGCCAGCCCAGACTTTGCACCGCCTGGGCCGCAACAGCCCCGGCGACGGAATAACCGACCAGACGGCCGGCCTGGAAGACCCAGGGAGACAACGCGGGCTGCCGGCCCATGCGCACCACGCCGGCGCAGGCCGCGCCGCACATGGCCGTGCAATGCGGGCCTCCGGCCAAGCCCATCACGAGGGCGGTGGCAGCGAGCGTAAGAGACATCGCTGGATTCTAGGCGTGGCCCGCGCGTCCTGGCAGGACACTAGATGATGCGGGAGAACCGGGCCCGGTTGCGATCGGCCTGCAGGTAGCGGTCGAACACCATGGCAATTGCGCGCACCACGTACCAGCCCTTGGCGCTGACCTGGATACCGCTGTCGTCGATGGACACGAGGCCCATGCCCTCGTATTCGCGCAGGGCTTCCAGTTCGGCTTCGAAGTACTCGCGGAAGTCCAGCAGCCAGGCCAGTTCGATCGACTCGAACACCACCTGCCCCTGGCACATCAGGCCCATGATCACGGCGCGCCGTGCGAGGTCGTCGCGCGAAACCGCCAGGCCGCGCACGACGGGCAGACGGCCCTGGTCCAGGTGGTCGCAATACTCTTCGAGCGTCTTGGCGTTCTGGCTGTAGGTGGCACCGATGCGGCCGATGGCCGACACGCCCAGGCCGATCAGGTCGCAATCCGGTTGGGTGCTGTAGCCCTGGAAGTTGCGATGCAGCCGGCCCTGCCGCTTGGCGACGGACAAGGCATCGTGCGGCAGCGCGAAGTGGTCCATGCCGATGTAGGTGTAGCCCGCGGTCTGGAAACTGTCCAACGCCTGCGACAGCATGGCGAGCTTGTCGGCGCCCACCGGCAGATCGGCGGAATGGATGCGCCGCTGCGGCTTGAAGCGATCCGGCAGATGGGCATAGCCGTACAGCGCGATGCGGTCCGGACGAATCTGCACCACCTTCTGCAGCGTGCGCGTGAACGTCTGCGGGGTTTGACGCGGCAGACCGTAGATCAGGTCCACGTTAACGGAATCGAAGCCCACGGCGCGGGCGGCATCCATCAGTTGCGCGACCTGCTCGAAAGGTTGGACGCGATGCACCGCTTGTTGCACCTCAGGCTCGAAATCCTGGACGCCGTAGCTGATGCGGTTGAAGCCCAGTTCAGCAAGGTGGGCCAGCCGCTTGGCGTCCACCGTGCGGGGGTCGATCTCGATCGAATGCTCGCCGCCGGGCACCAGGTTGAAATTCCGGCGCAGCATGGCGACCAACTCGCTCAATTCCTCGTCCGACAGGAACGTGGGTGAGCCACCGCCCAGGTGCAACTGGGTGACCGCTTGGCCCAGGCCGATCTGCTGGGTGTAGAGATCCACCTCGCGCGCCAGGGCGCGCAGGTAGGCGGTGCCGCGATCATGCTTCTTGGTGATGATCTTGTTGCACGCGCAGTAGTAGCACAGGGACTCGCAGAACGGAATGTGCACGTACAGCGACAGCGGCAAGGCCAGCGCGGCTGGGCCGGCCCTGCGCTGCGCCAGCGCCTGTGTCAGGTCTGCGGGGCCGAACGCCTCCACGAAGCGGTCGGCCGTCGGGTACGACGTGTAGCGCGGGCCGGGCACGTCGAACCGGCGCAGCAACTCGGGAGAAACGGGATTCATGTTGCCTTCGGTATTCCTGACGCCACTGTGACTGCTGCTGCCATAGGGCGGCTTGACCTGCGTCAAGCGGGGCGGGCCGATGGGCCTGAGAATTTGATTCAAATCATGAAGATCACGACCCTGCCCCCGCCATCTGCCTCGACGATCACGACGGCGCTGAGCGTCGCGTGCTCGAAGTGCAATCTCCGCGAACTCTGCATGCCCATCGGGCTCAGTTCCGACGAACTCGAGCGAATCGATGAGCTGGTGGCTACACGGCGAAAGATCAAGCGCGGCGGGGCCCTGTTCCGCAACGGCGAGCCATTCAAGTCGCTGTTCGCGATCCGCACGGGGTTCTTCAAGACCTGCGTCACCGCCGAAGACGGCCGCGACCAGGTCACCGGTTTCCAGATGGCCGGCGAGATCATCGGGCTGGACGGCATCGTGAACGATCACCACACCTGCGACGCCGTGGCGATCGAAGATGCCGAGGTCTGCGTGATGCCCTTCGACCGCATCACCGAGCTGTCGCGCGAAGTGAACGCCTTGCAGCATCACGTGCATCGCATCATGAGCCGCGAAATCGTCCGCGAGCACGGCGTGATGCTGCTACTGGGCAGCATGCGCGCGGAAGAGCGTCTCGCAGCGTTTCTTCTGAACTTGGTGCAGCGCCTGCATGCACGCGGTTTCTCGCGTTCGGAACTCGTGCTGCGCATGACGCGCGAAGAGATGGGCAGCTACCTCGGATTGAAGCTGGAGACCGTGAGCCGCACCTTCTCGAAGTTTGCCGAAGACGGCATCATCGAAGTGCGCCACCGCCACCTTCGCATCCTGGATGCCGATGCGCTGAACCGGATGGTGAACAACCCGCCGGGCACCTGCGCCTAGGACGATCCCAGGCTCACGCTCACATATAGCCGATCGGCACCACCGCGTGCCGCATGTGCAGCGACATGCCGAGGGCGGCCATGTGGTTGCTGTCGCGCCCGAGAATGTCCCGCGCCAGCGGCAGGAACTCGCGCTCCTCGAGTTCGGCATGCATGCTGTAGACCTCGACCAGCAGCTTGACCGAATCCTCGCGCAGATGCACGGGCTTGCCGGCCGCGGCGCTGTTGACTTCAGGCCGAAGGCGTTTCCACAGTTCCTCGATCTCGCGGTGTTCGTCCGTCAGCTGCCGCACCAGCGCCTCGACACGCTCGCGTTCGACGCCCGGCTTGGCACTGCGGACGACCGCGGGAAACAGCTCCTGCTCCTCCTCGGCATGGTGTTCGTGCACGGCCTTGTCGAGCAAATTCACCGTGTGCTGGGCAATCGCGCGTGCACGCAGCACGGCCTCCTGCAACGGGGGCAAGGTGGCGAAGTTGCGCAAGCCGGAAAGAATGCCGGCGTGGCAATGGGAAAAACTTTCGACGGGACTCTCGTTGTCAACTGCGGCGGGTGTGGCGGGGGTGTTCATCGAGTCCTCTTGGGTCTTTGCGCAAACTCTAGGCTGCGGGACAGCGGTGTACCTTGACCGCGGTCAAGTCCGCGCCCTTGCAAGGACAGGTTTTCAACCTGTTGAGTGGAACGAGTTTCATGCGCGCCGGCGACCATTTCGGCCCGCGCAGCAGATCCACCTGCACTTCATGCACGCCGCCCAGATGATCGAACACTTCGGCCTCGACGTCCTCTGCGAGCAAGTCGGTCAATGGACAGCAACTCGTGGTCACGAACATGCGCACGTGCACCCGCTGCGCATCCGCGTGCACACCGTGCACGAGGCCGGCCTCCAGTACGTTGATGCCGAAAAGCGGATGCAGGACCCACCCCAGCGCCTGCTCGATGCGCGGCTTCAACTCGGGTGGTCCGTCGTATTCGAACGAGCATTCCTGACCCATGCTGTTCCTCCTTGTTTGCAGCGATGCCGCGCACGCATGCGATGCGGCGTTTTGCCTTCAATCAAGTATTGCACACGTTGTCGCGCTTGATGTGCGTCAAGCGTGCAGCTTTCACGTCTCCTAAGCTCACTGCAGATGCTCGACGATATCGGGCGTGCAGCGCAATCAGCGACCGTGATCAACCCATCAATGAATCTGCTGTCGGCAGCTCATCCATGGTCGGTCCATCGGGCAACGCGAACATGAACTGCGCCGTCGATCGATGAACAAGACTTCCTGGACTCTCACTGCCAAGCTCGTGGCCACGGGCACCACCTTCCTGGCCCTGGCCCTCGCATCGATCGGACTGACGTTGTGGGTCACATGGAACCTCGAGGGCGGGGCTGCCGCCGTCAATGAAGCCGGCCGCATGCGGATGCAGACCTACCGGCTGGCACTCGTGCTGTCCTCGGATCAGCCGGATGCGCGTGCGCAGGCCCAGGTGCTGGCAAAGACCTTCGAGGAAAGCATCGCACTGCTGGCCGCAGGTGATCCTTCGCGACCGCTCACGGTGCCATGGTCCGAGTCGTCGCGCGTGAGCTTCGCGAAGGTACGTTCGAATTGGGCACTGCTCAAGTCGCGCTGGCTCCAGGACAGGTCGGACGCCGCGTCCATCGCGAACGAAGCCGACATGTTCGTCGCCGAGATCGATATCTTCGTGACGGCTATCGAAACGCAGATCGCGCAATGGACCGGCGTGCTGCACCTGTTCCAGATCGCGCTGATGGTGCTCGCCGCCGCCAGCGCGATCGCGATGCTGTACGCCGGTCACCTGTTGGTGCTGGACCCGGTGGCACGCCTCAAGCGCGGCCTGGCGGCGGTGCAGGCCGGCGACCTGTCCACGCGGGTGCAGGTCGACAGCGGCGACGAGTTCGGCGAACTGTCGGCCGGCTTCAACGACATGGTGCAAACGCTGCAGGCGCTGTACGGCAATCTCGAAGGCAAGGTCCAGGAGAAGACCGAGCATCTCGAAGCCAAGAGCCAGCGGCTGGCGGACCTGTACGCGGTCAGCGCCTTCCTGGCGAAGGCGCCGACGCTCGATGAGCTGGGCCGCGGCTTCGCCAGTCAGGTGCGGCGCATTGCACGGGCCGACGGCAGCGCCGTGCGCTGGTGCGACGAGGACAACCAGCGCTACCTGATGCTGGCCACCGACAACCTGCCGGCCGACCTGGTCGCCGCCGAGGCTTGCCTGGACACCGGCCAATGCGACTGCGGTCGGCCCGCATCGGACACTGGCACGCGCGTGATCCCCATCCACGCAGCAACGCCGACCAAGCTGGGACATTGCCGCCGAAGCGGCTACGCCTCCATCGTCTCGGTGCCGGTGCGCCTGCAGGACAAAGTGCTCGGCGAAGTCGACCTGTTCTTTCGCCAGGCCGTTCAGCTCGGCGACGAAGACCGCGACTTGCTGGATGCGCTCGCCAGCCACCTCGCCAGCGCGATGGAGAGCCAGCGCACCGAGGCGCTGGAGCGCGAGGCTGCGGTGGCCGAGGAACGTGGCCTGCTCGCGCGCGAGCTGCACGACTCCATCGCGCAGTCGCTCGCCTTCATGAAAATCCAGGTGCAGTTGCTGCGGCAGGCGACTTCGCGCGGCGACACGGTGGCCGCGCGCGATGTGCTCAGCGAGCTCGATACCGGCGTGCGCGAGTGCTACGCCGACGTGCGCGAGCTGCTGATGCACTTTCGCACGCGCACCAGCGAAGAAGACATCGAGCCGGCGCTGCGCACGACCCTGTCGAAGTTCGAGCACCAGACCGGGCTCGAGGCGCGGCTGGAGATGGCCGGCCACGGCGTGGCGCTGGCGCCTGATGTCCAGGTGCAGGTGCTGCATATCATCCAGGAGGCGCTGTCGAACGTGCGCAAGCATGCCCGCGCGCGCGAGGTCGTGCTGCGCGCCAGCGCGCATCCGCACTGGCGCTTCGAAGTGCACGATGACGGACAGGGCTTCGACCTGCATGAGGACGCACGCGGCGAAACCCAGGTCGGCCTGCGCATCATGCGTGAGCGCGCCCAGCGCATCGGCGCAACGGTGCAGGTGCACTCGTCGCGCGGCCAGGGCTGCAGCGTCACCGTGGAGCTACCGCCGGCAGCGTCCGCCGCGTCGTCCAGCGATGCCGCGGGCAGCGCCTGAAAGGAAAGAGATGGACCCGATTCGCTTGCTTGTTGTCGATGACCACACCTTGTTCCGCCGAGGGCTGGTGGCCCTGCTGAGCGCCGACGCCAGCCTGCAGGTCGTGGGGGAAGCTGGCGATGCCAGCGAGGCGGTCAGGCGTGCGGCGCAGCTGCAGCCGGACGTGATTCTCCTGGAC
>Ga0207853_1000171_pt1 | contig 15133 bp, 14 predicted proteins | sample LuqExpMetagenom6_FD_187764 | JGI IMG/M metagenome (GOLD analysis project Ga0207853, IMG submission 187764) | Tropical forest soil microbial communities from Luquillo Experimental Forest, Puerto Rico - Sample 6 (SPAdes) | ecosystem: Environmental > Terrestrial > Soil > Tropical forest ...
CGCTCACGGCCAGCGATGCGCTGATTGACGAAGGGCTGGCCATCATCGCCGCGTCCATGGATGCGGTGGTGGCCGCAGCAGCGGCATGAGCGTGCGCTTCGACTGGGCCGACCCGTTCCTGCTGGAAGACCAGCTGACGCCGGAGGAGCGCCAGGTGCGCGACGCCGCGCGCAGCTACTGCCAGGACCGCCTGCTTCCCCGCGTGACCGAGGCCTTCCGGCACGAGAAGACCGACGCCGCCATCTTTCGCGAGATGGGCGAGCTCGGTCTGCTCGGCCCGACCATCCCCGAGCAATACGGCGGCGCCGGCCTGAACTACGTGTGCTACGGCCTGGTGGCGCGTGAAGTCGAGCGCGTCGATTCGGGCTATCGCTCGATGATGAGCGTGCAGTCTTCGCTGGTCATGGTCCCGATCTTCGAATTCGGCACCGAAGCACAGAAACAGAAGTACCTGCCCAAGCTGGCGTGCGGCGAGTGGATCGGCTGCTTCGGCCTGACCGAGCCGAACCACGGCTCCGATCCCGGCAGCATGGTCACGCGCGCCCGCAAGGTCGACGGCGGCTACAAGCTCACCGGCGCCAAGATGTGGATCACCAACAGCCCGATCGCCGACGTGTTCGTGGTCTGGGCCAAGGACGATGACGGTGCGATCCGCGGTTTCATTCTGGAAAAGGGATGGAAGGGCCTGACCGCGCCCGCCATCCACGGCAAGGTCGGCCTGCGTGCCTCGCTCACCGGCGAAATCGTGCTGGACGAGGTGTTCTGCCCCGAAGAGAACGCCTTCCCCGAGGTGCGCGGCCTCAAAGGGCCCTTCACCTGCCTGAACTCGGCGCGCTACGGCATCGCCTGGGGCGCGCTGGGCGCGGCGGAAGACTGCTTCCATCGCGCACGCCAGTACGTGCTGGACCGCCACCAGTTCGGCCGGCCGCTGGCCGCGAACCAGCTGATCCAGAAGAAGCTGGCCGACATGCTGACCGAGATCTCGCTCGGGCTGCAAGGCTGCCTGCGGCTCGGTCGCATGAAGGACGAAGGAACGGCCGCGGTCGAACTCACCTCCGTGCTCAAGCGAAATTCCTGCGGCAAGGCCCTGGACATTGCCCGCCTGGCGCGCGACATGATGGGCGGCAACGGCATCAGCGACGAGTTCGGCGTCGCGCGCCACCTGGTGAACCTCGAAGTGGTCAACACCTACGAAGGCACACACGACATCCACGCGCTGATCCTGGGTCGCGCCGTCACCGGCATGCAGGCCTTCTCGTGATGACGCCCACCGCGCACGCCGCCGGGGAGACTCCGCCGCGTCCTCTCGCAGGCATCCGCGTGCTCGATCTCTCGCGCGTGCTGGCCGGTCCCTGGGCGGGCCAATTGCTCGCCGACTACGGCGCCGACGTGCTCAAGGTCGAACGCCCCGGCGCCGGCGACGACACGCGCGCCTGGGGACCGCCCTGGTGGGGCGACGGCGAATCGCGCGTCGCAGCCTATTTCCTCTGCGCCAACCGCGGCAAGCGCTCCATCGCTGTCGATATCGGCAGCGCCGAGGGCCAGCAACTGGTGCGTGAACTTGCGGCCGAGGCTGACGTGGTGCTCGAGAACTACAAGGTCGGCCAGCTCGCCAAATACGGGCTCGATGCCGCCAGCCTGCAGGCCATCAACCCGCGGCTGATCTACTGCTCCATCACCGGCTACGGCCAGACCGGGCCACTGGCGCAGAAGGCCGGCTACGACTTTGCGATCCAGGCCGAGGGCGGCCTGATGAGCATCACCGGCGACAAAGGCGGCGAGCCGCAGAAGGTGGGCGTGGCCGTGACCGATCTCATGACCGGCGTCTACGCCGCCACCGCCATCCTGGCGGCGCTCGTCGAGCGGCAACACACCGGCCGCGGCCGCGTCATCGATGCCGCGCTGTTCGACGTGCAGGTCGCGATGCTCGCCAACCAGGCCAGCAACCACCTCATCGGCCGCAAGACGCCGACGCGCATGGGCAACGCGCATCCGAACATCGTGCCGTACCAGGTGTTCCCCACGCGCGACGGCCACATGGTATTGGCGGTTGGCAACGACGGGCAGTTCACGCGCTTCTGCGAGGCGGCGGGGCACCCCGAAGTGGCGCAGGACGAGCGCTTCAGCACCAACCCGGCGCGCGTGCAGCACCGTGACGTGCTGGTCCCCCTGCTCACCCAGTGGACTTTGCAGCGCGACACGGCACAGTGGGTCGAGCAACTCGAATCTGCTGCCGTGCCCTGCTCACCCATTCTCGACATCGGCCAGGTGCTGGCGCACCCGCAGGCCACCGCGCGCGGCCTCGTGCTGCCCGGCGACGCGGCGGCCGTCCCGCCCATGGTCGCGGCACCCGTACTCCTCGACGGTCGGCGCCCGGTCGCCGATCTGGCACCGCCCGTGCTAGGCGTGCATGAGGCAAGATGGCTGCAGGCCTCTTCGTGACAACGCTTTTCAGGAACACCTTTTGTCCATGACTCCGTCCAGCGCCCTCGTCAAGTTCCATGGTGTCCAGAAGACCTATGACGGCCAAGCACTCGTCGTTCGCGATCTTCACCTCGAAATCCAGCGCGGCGAATTCCTGTCGCTCCTCGGGCCCTCGGGGTCGGGCAAGACCACCACGCTGATGATGCTTGCCGGCTTCGAGTCGCCCACCGCGGGCGAGATCAGCCTCGATGGCGTACCCATCACGCGCACGCCGCCGCACAAGCGCAATTTCGGCATGGTGTTCCAGAACTACGCGCTGTTTCCGCACATGACCGTGGCGGAGAACATTGCCTACCCGTTGACGGTGCGCAAGGTGCCCAAGGCCGACCGCGAAGCCAAGGTCCAGCGCGCGCTGGGCATGGTGCAGCTCGGCCCGATGGGCGACCGCTATCCCTCGCAGCTGTCCGGCGGCCAGCAGCAGCGTGTGGCCCTGGCCCGCGCCCTGGTGTTCGATCCGCAGCTGGTGCTGATGGACGAACCCCTGGGTGCGCTGGACAAGCAGCTGCGCGAACACATGCAGCTGGAGCTGAAGGCGCTGCATCGCCGCCTCGGCGTGACCTTCGTCTACGTGACGCACGATCAGTCCGAGGCCCTCACCATGTCGGACCGTGTCGCCGTGTTCAACGAAGGTGTGATCCAGCAGATCGATCGCGTCGATCGCCTCTACGAGACCCCGGCCAACCGTTTTGTCGCCGGCTTTGTCGGCGACAACTCGGTGCTCGACGCCCGGATCAGCCGCACATCGGGTGACCAGTGCGAGGTCGAACTCGCCGACGGCACGCGGCTCACCGGCCTGAATGTGAACAGCGCGCAGGCGGGCGACACCGTTCAATGCAGCATCCGCCCCGAGCGCATCATGGTGCTGCGCGACGGCGACGACCGCGGCAACCGCCTGCACGCCACGCTGGGTGACGTCATCTACTTCGGCGATCACCTGCGCCTGCGCTGCGAGGCGGCCAACCAGCCGGAGCTGTCGGTCAAGGTCCCGCTGGAGCAGCTTGGCTCGATGGCCGAGGGTCAACCTCTGGCCCTGCACATCCCGCCCGAACACCTTCGTATCTACCGCTGATACGCGTCCGACAGAATTTCAGTTTCCCAACCCCAACCCCTAGGAGACTCTCGAATGAAACTCAAACCCGTCCTGTTGGCGCTCGCCGCCATGGCCAGCCTGCCTGCGCTGGCCCAGAACATCACGGTCGTGAACTTCGGCGGCGCGAACGGCGCTGCGCAGAAGAAGGCCTACTTCGATGCCTACGAAAAGGGCGGCGCCAAGGTGACCTCGGTCGAGTACAACGGCGAGCAGGCCAAGATCAAGGCCATGGTCGAAGCCAAGAAGGTCACCTGGGACGTGGTGGAGGTCGAGAGCCCCGACATCAACCGCGGCTGCGACGAAGGCCTGTTCGAGAAGCTCGACTGGAGCAAGGTCGGCAACAAGGCCGACTTCCAGCCCGCCGCCGTGCACGAGTGCGGCGTTGGCATCTTCGTGTGGTCCACCGTCATGGCCTACAACGGTGACAAGCTGACCACGCCCCCCACCACCTGGGCCGATTTCTGGGACACCAAGAAATTCCCCGGCAAGCGCGGCCTGCGCAAGGGCGCCCGCTACAACCTGGAATTCGCCCTGATGGCCGACGGCGTGAAGAGCGCCGACGTCTACAAGGTGCTGGCCACGAAGGAAGGCGCCGACCGCGCATTCAAGAAGATGACCGAGCTCAAGCCCAACATCCAGTGGTGGGAAGCCGGCGCGCAGCCGCCGCAGTTCCTGGTCGCCGGCGACGTCGCCATGACCACCGCGTACAACGGCCGCATCGACGCCGCCCAGCGCGAAGGCAAGAACCTCAAGATCACCTGGACCGGCGGCATCTATGACCTGGACTACTGGGTCATGCCCAAGGGCACGCCGAACAAGGACGCTGCGCTGAAGTTCATCACGCTGGCCAGCACGCCCGACGCGCAGGCCGAGTATGCCAAGAACATCAGCTACGGCCCGACCAACAACAAGGCACTGACCAAGCTGGATGCCAAGGTGCTGAACCAGCTGCCCACGTCCGCTGCCAACAGCAAGGACGCGCTGCAGTTCAACATCAAGTTCTGGGCTGATCAGGGCGAAGCCCTCGAGAAGCGCTTCGCTGCCTGGGCTGCGCAGTGATGGTTGCCGGCGGAACCGATCTGACCCTGCAGCTGCGCCGCGCAGAGCGGCGCAGGAAGCTGCGCGCGGTGGCGCTCACGCTGCCGCTGCTGGTCTTCTTGCTGGTGTTCTTCCTGGTTCCGCTGGCGCAACTGCTGGTGCGGGCGGTCGAGAATCCGGAGGTGGCGGACGCGCTGCCTCGCACGGGCCAGGCGCTGGCGCGCTGGGACCGGAGTTCGCCGCCGCCTGCAACCGCCTACGCGGCAATCATCGAGGACTTCACGAACTTGCGCGAGACCGCGCAGGCCGGCGTATTGGCCCGGCGCCTGAACAGCGAAGTGAGCGGCGCCCGCTCGCTGGTGATGGGTACCTACCGCGCCCTGCCCTTTGGTGACGACCTCACGCCCGAGGCGGCCCGCGACAAACTGGTCGCCCATGATCCGCGCTGGAGCGAACTGCCCTACTGGCATGCGATCGCCCAGAACACCTCGCGCTGGACGCCCGATTACCTGCTCGCGTCGGTGGACCTGAAGCGCACGCCCACCGGCGGCATCGTGCGCGTCGATTCCGAGGCGGCCGCCTTCAGCGACATCCTGGGCCGCACCTTCGAGATCAGCGCGGTGGTCAGCATCATTGCGCTGCTTTTGGGTTATCCCCTGGCCTACTGGCTCAGCACGCTCGGTGAGCGCAAGGCCAACATGATGCTGATCCTGGTGCTGCTGCCGTTCTGGACTTCCGTGCTGGTGCGCATTGCGGCCTGGATCGTCCTGCTGCAGAACAACGGCCTGGTGAACCGCTTCCTCATGGCCATCGGCCTGACCGACACGCCGGTGCCACTGCTGTTCAACCGGCTGGGCGTGATCATCGCGATGGTCCACATCCTCTTGCCCTTCATGATCCTGCCGCTGTACAGCGTCATGAAATCCGTGCCCACCAACTACCTGCGCGCGGCGATCTCGCTGGGCAGCCCGCCGCTGGCCGCCTTCTTCCGCGTGTACCTGCCGCAGACCTACCCCGGCATCTTCGCGGGAAGCCTGCTGGTGTTCATCAGCAGCATCGGCTATTACGTGACACCGGCCTTGCTGGGTGGCGCAGGCGACCAGATGCTGAGCTACTACGTCGCGCAGTACACCAACGTCGAAGTGAACTGGGGCATGGCCTGCGCGCTGGGCTCGGTGCTGCTGACGGCGACACTGGTCCTGTACACGCTGTACCGCCGCGTTTCGCGCGCTGAACTGAGCCTCGGCTGAAGGAAAGGCCCATGACACTGTTCGACAAACTCGGCTGGTGGGCGCTGCGTGCGTTCGCCACCGGTGTGCTGGTTTTCCTGGTGCTGCCGGTATTCGTGATCATCCCGCTGTCCTTCAGCAACAGCTCATTCCTGGCCTACCCGATCACCGGCTGGTCTCTGCAGTGGTACCGCGAGATGTGGGAGTCGGCGGCATGGATGCACGCCACGCGCAACAGCTTCATCGTGGCACCGCTGGCGACCCTGCTGGCCACCGTGCTGGGGACGCTGGCCGCCATGGGCCTGGCGCACAGCCGCTTCTTCGGCAAGGGCTTCGTCACCGGCCTGCTGATTGCGCCCATGGTGGTGCCCATCGTGGTCGTTGGCGTCAGCAGCTATCTGTATTTCGCGCGCCTGGGCCTGAACGACAGCTACACCGGTCTGGTGCTGGTACACGCCGCGCTGGGCGCGCCCTTCGTGGTGACCACCGTGCTGGCCACCTTGCAGGGCTTCAACACCAACCTGGTCCGTGCGAGCCTGAGCCTGGGCGCCAACCCGATCGAAACCTTCTTCCGCGTGACCCTGCCTGTGATCGCACCCGGCGTCATCTCGGGCGCCCTGTTCGCCTTCGCGACTTCCTTCGATGAAGTCGTGGTGACGCTGTTCCTCGCCGGGCCGCAGCAGGTGACGCTACCGCGCCAGATGTTCACTGGCATTCGCGAGAACATCTCCCCCACCATCGCCGCGGTCGCGACGCTGCTGACCCTGTTCACCACCCTGCTGATGATGACGCTGGAATGGTTGCGGGGGCGGCGCAAATGAGCAACGGGCGCCAGCCGTTCAACCAGCCATTGGGCGGCAACGAGATGCCGCGCTTCGGCGGGCCGGCCACGATGATGCGGCTGCCCGCGGCCACCGATCCCCACACGCTGGATGTCGGCTTCGTCGGCGTCCCGCTGGACATCGGCACCAGCCACCGGCCGGGCACGCGCTTCGGGCCACGGCAGATCCGCGCGGAGTCCTGCCTGATCCGGCCGTACAACATGGCCACAGGCGCAGCGCCTTTCGATTCGCTGCAGGTCGCCGACCTCGGCGATGTGGCGATCAACACCTTCAACCTCGCCGATTCGGTGGCAATCGTCGAGCGGCACTACCGTGCCATTGCCGAATCGGGCTGCGTGCCGCTGACGCTGGGCGGCGACCACACCATCGCCCTGCCGATCCTGCGTGCGCTCGCGGCGCAGCACGGCCCGCTCGCGCTGGTCCATGTCGATGCGCATGCCGATGTCAACCCCGAGATGTTCGGCGAGCGCATCGCGCACGGCACACCGTTTCGCCGCGCCGTCGAGGAAGGGCTGCTGGCGTGCGACAAGACCTGGCAGATCGGCCTGCGCGGCAGCGGCTATTCCGCCGAGGACTTCGATTGGCCACGGCAGCAGGGTTTCACCCTGGTGCCTGCGCACGAAGTCTGGCACCAGTCGCTGGCGCCCTTGATGGCACGTGTGCGCGAGCGCATCGGCCCCGGCACGCCCTGCTATCTGAGCTTCGACATCGACGGCATCGACCCGGCCTATGCCGGCGGCACGGGCACACCAGAAATCGGCGGGCTGACGGTTCCGCAGGCGTTGGAGATCGTGCGCGGCTGCCGTGGCCTGAACCTGGTCGGCGGCGACCTCGTCGAGGTATCGCCGCCCTACGACCCGAGCGGCAACACCGCTCTGCTCGCCGCCAACCTGCTGTTCGAGATGTTGTGCGTACTGCCGGGCGTCACCTACCGCTGAACGTCGCTTTCGCGCAAATCGCGCTAACCTTTCCTTTGCTCCATCCCCATAACGAGGCAACGCCATGGACATGAAGACTTCTCCGCTGGCCCTGCTGAAGGACGCCAGCCTGCTCAAGACGGATGCGCTGATCAACGGCCTATGGATCAAGGGCGCCAGTCGCTTCGACGTGCACGATCCCGCCACCGGCGCCAAGCTGGCCGATGTGGCCAACCTCGGCCCCGACGATGCCGAGAAGGCTATCGCCGCGGCCAATGCCGCGTGGCCCGCCTGGCGCAGCAAGACAGGCAAGGAGCGCAGCATCATCCTGCGCAAGTGGTTCGATCTCCTCATGGCCAACCAGGAGGACCTGGGCCGCTTGATGACCGCCGAGCAGGGCAAGCCCTTCGCCGAGGCCAAGGGCGAAGTCGCCTACGGCGCGAGCTTTGTCGAGTGGTTCGCCGAGGAAGCCAAGCGCGTCAACGGCGAGACGCTGCCGCAGTTCGACAACAACAAGCGGGTGCTGGTGATCCGCCAGCCGATCGGCGTGTGTGCCGCCATCACACCCTGGAACTTCCCTCTGGCGATGATCACGCGAAAGGTCGCGCCGGCACTGGCCGCCGGTTGCCCCGTGGTGATCAAGCCGGCAGAACTCACGCCGCTGACGGCGCTGGCCGCAGCTGAGCTGGCAATGCGCGCGGGCATTCCGGCCGGCGTGCTGAACCTGCTCACCGCCGACAGCGCCAACAGCATCGCCGTGGGCAAGGTGCTTTGCGCCAGCGACACGGTACGCCACATCAGCTTCACCGGCTCCACCGAAGTCGGCCGCATCCTGATGGCGCAAAGCGCGCCCACCGTCAAGAAATTGAGCCTGGAGTTGGGCGGCAACGCGCCCTTCATCGTTTTCGATGACGCGGACATCGATTCGGCAGTTGAAGGCGCGCTCGCCAGCAAGTACCGCAACGCCGGACAGACCTGCGTCTGCGCCAACCGCCTCTACGTGCAGGAAGGCGTCTACGACCGCTTCGTCGAGAAGTTCGCGGCGAAGGTGAAGGCGATGAAGGTAGGCAACGGCTTCGAGGACGGCGTGGTGCAAGGCCCCCTGATCGAGCCGGCCGCCGTCGAGAAGGTCGAACGCCATGTGCAGGATGCCGTGGCCAAGGGCGCAAAGGTGGTGACGGGCGGCAAGAAGCTGCAAGGCCAGTTCTTCGAGCCGACCGTGGTGTCCGGTGCCACCAGCGAAATGCTGTGCGCACGCGAGGAGACCTTCGGCCCCGTCGCGCCGGTCTTCAGCTTCAAGACCGAGCAGGAAGCCGTCGACGCGGCCAACAACACCGAATTCGGACTCGCCAGCTATTTCTTCAGCCGCGACGTCGGCCGGATCTTCCGCGTGAGTGAGGCGCTGGAATACGGCATGGTCGGCATCAACACCGGCATCATCTCCACCGAGCACGTGCCTTTCGGCGGCGTGAAGCAATCGGGGCTGGGGCGCGAAGGCTCGCACCACGGCATGGACGAATACCTCGAGATCAAGTACCTGTGCATCGGCGACGTGCTCAAGTAAGCCTGTGAGCGGGTGAGCCGACATACGCAATCCTGCGTATTGGGTCAGCCGCGCCTGCGCTCCACGATGCACGTCCAGGTTCATCGCAAGGAGCGCAGCCATGCCACGTCAATACATCGATTGCCGCGAAATGCCGAGCGAAAGCAACTGCACCGTCGCGATCTCGGCGGACAGCCAAAAGGAACTGGTGGACGCTGCCGTGCAACACGCTGTCGCTGTCCACGGTCACACCGACACGCCCGAATTCCGCAAGCAGATCCTTGCCGCGATCAGGATGGGCACACCGCCGGTCGAAGCGCCGGGCCACGCCACGCTGTAATGAGGCTACAGGCGTCAGGCCAACCGGCGGACCCGCATGACCGCCGCCGTCCGCGTCTCGACGCCGAGCTTCACATAGATGTGCTCGAGGTGCTTGTGCACCGTGCGTGGGCTGATCGACAGCAGCTGGGCAATGTCCGCATCGGTCTTGCCGCAGGATAGCCAGTCCATCACGTCACGTTCGCGTGGCGTGAGCAACGCCGCTTCCGGCTGAGGCGAATCCAGGGCATTGCGCTCGCAGGCTTGTCGGAAGAGAAAAGCCAGATGCGGGCGCAACAGTTCGATGCGCCGTCGGTCGCGCACATCGAAGCTTGCGTCTTGCTGTTCCATGCGAATGCGTGCCCGGCGTGCGTCGAACTTGAGCAATACAGAAGGCAAATACACGCGCATCGCTTCCGTGCACGCGCGCGCGAAGCGCTCCGGCTGCCGGGTCTGCGCTTCCAGTGCCGCTAGCAACCGAAGTGCAGAGGCGTAGTCCTCACGTGTCAGGCGATTCATGATCCTGCAGCGCATGGTGGCAAGAACGCCACCATGCGTCGTCTGCAAACGCAACCCGATGTAGGGCAAGCCGCCAACACGGCCAGCTGAGCGCGGACTGATGCACTTCCTTTACATACGCATGGGGAACCGCGCTTCCAGAATCGGCAGGCGAGTTCTCCTCGGGAAGTAGCGATGGACAGACGCACGGTGGTGATTTATGCGGGTTCGATGCTCGTCAACGCTTGCGGCGGTGGTGGCGGGGGTGCCTCGTTGAGCGACACGGCGCCCTCCGCTGCGCCAAGTCCGGCACCCGCACCCACGCCTGCTCCGAGTCCTGCCCCGGCTCCCGCGCCAGCGCCGGCGCCAGCACCCTCGCCTGCACCAGCGCCCGGACCGCAGCCGGTGCTGTCCGCCAACATCGCCTGCTGGGGCGACTCGTTGACCGTCTTTTCAGCCGCCAACTTGCAGTTGCTGTATCCGAACCGGACCGTCTTCAATGGCGGCGTCGTGGGGGAGACCTCGACGCAGATTGCGGCCAGGCAGATGGCCGACAGCAGCATGACCGCCTGGATCAGCGTGCTCTGGTACGGCAACAACAACACCACCGACCCAGCCTCGACCAAAACAGATCTGGCCGCATCGATCGCCCACCTGGTGCCGGGCAACACGCACTTCATCGTGCTGTCGGTCTTCAACAAGGCCACGCCCGCGGAGATCAAGGGCGGCCCCGTGTACGACACCATCGTGCGTCTGAACAACGAATTGGCTCAGCTCTATCCACAGAACTACATCGACATGCGTGCCTGGCTGATCAGCCACTACAACCCGAACGATCCGCAGGACGTGATGGACGTCCAGAATGACGTGGTGCCCAGTTCACTGCGCAGCGACGAGATCCACCTGCGAAACGAAGGCTCCGTGCTTGTGGCCCAGCGTCTCAAGCAGTTCATCGACGAGAAGGGCTGGTGAACGGCCCCGGTTCAGTGGCGGACCGGATCAGTGCGGTACGTCGCCGTCGGGCGCGGCGGCGGGTGCACGGCGCGCCGTTCGGATCAGCATCAGCAGCGGAATCGACAGCACGGTCATCGCCATCATGATCCAGAAGTCGTTGATGTAGGCCAGCAGCGCGGCCTGGCGCGTCACTTCCATATTGAGCACGGCCAACCCGGCCTGGGTGGCGGGGCTCATGGCCGCCGGCAGATCGGCCAGGCCCAGGTTGCGCGGATCCAGCAACGAGGCGAGCTGCGCATGGTTCTGTGCCATGCCCCGCGTCAGCAACGCCTGCACGATGGAGATGCCGACGCTGGCGCCAATGTTGCGCATCAGGCTGTAGATGGGCGTGCCCTCGTTGCGCAGGCGCGGGGCCAGCGTGGCGAAGGTCGCCGCCGACAGCGGCACGAAGGTGAAGCCGATGCCCACGCCCTGGATGAAGCCGGAAGTGATGATCAGCGAGGAGTCCATCTGCAGCGTGACGTGCGTCATCTGCCACAGCGCCAGCGCGATCAGGCTGAAGCCGGTGGCCATGATCACCCGAAGGTCCACCCTGGTCACCAGCCGGCCGACGACGATCATCGCCAGCATCGTGCCGATGCCGCGCGGCGCCGTCACCATGCCGGTGTAAACCACCGGGTAATCCAGCAGTGTCTGCAGGAATGTGGGCAGCAACGCCATCGTGCCGTACAGCACGATGCCCACGATGAAGCCGAAGGCACTGCCAGTCACAAAATTTCGGTCTTTCAGCAGGTCGCGGTTCAGGAACGAGGTACCGCGGACCGTCGCCGTGTGCACGGCGAAGAAGGCGAACGCCACCAGTGTGCCGGCCGCCTCCAGCCGGATCTCCCAGGAGTCGAACCAGTCCAGCAACTCGCCGCGGTCCAGGAACATCTGCAGCAGCCCGATAGCAAGCGACAGCGAGACGAAGCCGAACATGTCCAGCGGCTGTGTCTTCGGCTTGTTCTCCGGCAGGTAACGCCAGATGCCGTAAAGCGCGAACATGCCCACCGGCACGTTGATGAAGAACACCCAGCGCCAGTCGAGGTTGTCGGTGAGCCAGCCGCCCAGCATGGGGCCCAGGATGGGACCCACCATGATGCCGGCGCCCCAGATCGCCATGGCTTGACCCACCTTCTGCGGCGGGTTGATGTCCAGCAGCACCGCCTGCGACAAAGGCACCAGCGCAGCGCCGAAGATGCCCTGCAGCAGGCGCGCCAGCACCATGCCCAGCAGCGAGGTGGACAGGCCGCAAAGCGCCGACGCGATGGTGAAGCCGATGACGGAGACGAGAAAGACCTTGCGCCGGCCCCACTTCGCGCACAGCCAGCCGGTGAGCGGCAGCGCGATGGCCGAGGACACGATGTAAGAGGTGAGAACCCAGGTGATCTGGTCCTGCGAGGCCTCCAGTGAGCCTTGCATGTGGGGCAACGCCACGTTGGCGATGGTGGTGTCCAGCGCCTGCATGATCGTGGCCAGCATGATGGAGACGGTGATCATCCCGCGGTGCGGGAAGCTGTGCTGGGGGGTACTGCTCATTGTGTTCCTGCTCTTTGCCGCGTCATTTCCGCAGCAGCGTCTCGCGTACCTTGGCCAGCAGCGCCAGCAGCTGGTTGCGCTCTGTGGCGCTCAGGCCTTCCAGGGCCTCCGCCGTGATCTCGTCGCCGATGGCCATCGCCCGTTCGAGCGCCTTGCGTGCGCTGGGCGCCATGTGCAGCTCATTGACGCGGCGGTCGGTGGCGCTCGCGCGGCGCTCCAGCCAACCGGCCGCGGCCAGTCGGTCACACATGGTCGCCACGGCCATAGGCGTCAGGCCCAGGCGCTGGGCGATTTCGGCCTGCGACAGGGCGCGCTCGCCCTCATGCGACGACAACACCCACAGCAGCCGCACCTGAGCCTGCGACAGCCCCAGCTTTTCGCGCGCGCGGCGGTCGAAATGCTGGGAGTACTGGCGCGCCACGTCGTTGACCAGGAAGCCGAAGCGGCGCTCGATCGGAGGCTTCATATGCGCATTGATTGTATATATGTTTATTATTTGCCGTGGCGGCGTGGACGAGCGCCGGAGTGCGACCATGAGAGGTCACGCTAGAATCCGTCACTGAACCGCGGGCGTCGTTCAATGGCAGGACCTGAGCTTCCCAAGCTCAAGACGTGGGTTCGATTCCCATCGCCCGCTCCACGCTGTCCGCTATACCGAGATGCATGAACACTCGGATAGAGCGATGAAGTCGCACACCTGATCGGTGAATCTGCGCACCTTCAGATTTCGCGTGTGTGGGCCGCCATGGCCTTCTTCAAGCACGTACTTCACAGCCCGTCGGCTACGCATCGGACCTCTTCGGCGTCCTGAGTACGAACGGCTGAAGCCCCCAGTTCGTTGCCACCCCCTCTTGGCGCGGGCAGGCGCTGGGCCGAAATTGCCCTGCCGCGACAAAACCCGATCGCACCCCGTTACCGGGCCTGCAGACATTTGATTAAAGTCATAAAATTGTGTCGGGGTTTACCCCATTGTAAGTTTCAAGAAATATTTGTTAAACGACAAGAGTTTGAGGGCCATGTTCGAGTTTTTCAGCCACCTTTCCCGTCAGCAAGAGGAAGCCTCGATGGCCGATGCCGTCGACGCAATCAAGATGTCGCGCCGCCGCGCCCTGGCCTCGCTGGCCGGCGCATCGCTGGCAGTTCCCTGGGCCGCGTGGGCGGCGGATGACGCGCAGGCACCGATCAGGCTCGGCCAATCGCTCGACTTGAGCGGACCGGTGGGCGACCTCGGACAGGCAATGCACGAGGGCGCGCAGGTGTGCTTTGCCGCAGTCAACGCGCAAGGTGGCGTCAACGGGCGCAAGATCGTGCTGGACACGCTTGACGATGGCTACGACGCCAAACGCGCCGTCGCCAATATCAATACTTTCCTGGGCAACAAGGACACCTTTGCGCTTTTCAACTGCCTGGGAACGCCAATGGTCGAGGCCATGCTTCCGAAGGTGGTCGAGAGCGGGATCCCCTTCTTCGCCCCCATGACCGGCGCCAAGCTGGCCCGGCCCAAGGGCGTGCGCAACATCCTCAATGTCCGCGCGAGCTATTCGGATGAGGCAGAGCAGATGATGCAGCATTTGTCGACGATCGGCATCAAGCGCATCGCCGTCGCCTACCAGAACAACTCTTTCGGCAAGGAAGTTTTCGAGAACGTGCGCGCGGCACTGGACAGACAGCAGCTCAAGCCGGTGGAGACCGCCACCGTCGAAAGCAGCGGGGTCGACGCGGGCACGGCGTCCGGCAAGCTGGCACAGGCCGCGCCGGATACGGTCATCGTGGTCCTCGCGGGCAAGCCCGCGCTGGACTTCATCAAGGCCTTCCGCGCCCAGCGCCGCGGGACGCCAATTTACGCGTTCTCGGTCATCGGTGCCGCGGCAACCCTGCGTGCCATCGGCGATGACGCCGTGGGGGTCGCGGTCACGCAGGTGGTTCCTTCACCGGGCAGTCCGTCGGTGGCGGTGGTGCGCGACTTCCAGCAGGCCTGGAAGGCGGCCGGCGCCAAGCTCGAACCTTCGCACGTGGCACTGGAGGGCTATATCAACGCACGGGTCTTTGTCGAAGCGCTCAAGAAAGCCGGTCGCAACCCCACGCGCGAGCAATTCATCGACAGCGCATGGGCCTTGAAGCGCACGGACCTCGGCGGTTTCGAAGTCGCATTCAGCGAGCCCGGCAGGGGTGCCTCGCGCTTCGTCGAAATGACCATGCTGGGTCGCGGCGGGCGATTCGTCAGCTGAAGCCAGCGAAGCGCAGGGGCCCAGCCAGGCCCTTGTGCGGCGGCCGCGCAGGCCCCTGAGCCCGCCTGCGAATCCGGCACGGCGGGAGACACCCCGACTGCCCTTCCGGCGCGAGGAATGCTAGGCTTCGCACAAGGCACGACCGTGAGCGGGCAACCCGTGCCGAACCAGCGAGGTGCAGAGCAATGACCGATCGACATTCGGCTGTGGACGCGCAGGCGCGGCTTGCGGACCTCTTCACTGCACAGCAGCGGGCGTTCGAAGCCCAGCCGTTTCCTTCCGCACACGAGCGGCGCCGCAGGCTCCAGGCGCTCAAGACACAGCTTCGCCGCTACCAGGACCTGCTGGCCGAAGCGATCAGCCGCGACTTCGGCTGGGGTCTCGTGCTGGCCAACGACAAATGGGGCTTGAAGG
>Ga0207853_1000172_pt1 | contig 15123 bp, 11 predicted proteins | sample LuqExpMetagenom6_FD_187764 | JGI IMG/M metagenome (GOLD analysis project Ga0207853, IMG submission 187764) | Tropical forest soil microbial communities from Luquillo Experimental Forest, Puerto Rico - Sample 6 (SPAdes) | ecosystem: Environmental > Terrestrial > Soil > Tropical forest ...
CGCACGCCGGTACAGCTGGTTGGCGGCCAGGAGGTCGCCGCGCGCCTCAGCGCAGAAGCCCACGTTGAAGGTGAGCGCCTTGGATTCCTTCAAGTCGGCGTATAGCGTTTCGTAGCGTTGGCAGGCCTCGTCCAGCCGCTTAGCGTCGGCGAACTTGTACGCGGCTTCGAAGGCCTTGGCCTTGTCGGCCGGCAGGCTGGCGTCGGCGCGCACCAGGTCCAGCGGCACCTGCACATACCCGGGGGCGACAATGCGCATCACGTTGTCGGCGAGGTTCTGCAGGGCGCTTCCCACCAGTGCCGGGTGGTCGGCGGGGGGCATGTTGTGATCGGCGCACACGTAGTGCCGCGCATCGCCGCCGACAGTGTCGGCCACCACCGAGCGGCCGTCGGCAACGCGGATCACGCGAAGTCGTACGGCCGCCTGGCCCACGGTGGTCGTGCAGGTGACCTTGGTGTTGTGGCTCTGGCCCTTGGGGCAGGCTTGCAGCAGCTTGGTCTCGACGGCGCACACGGACCGGTCCTCGGTCGAGTTCGTCGCCTTCACGTCCGTGGCGGCATGCGTCACGACCACAACGGCCTCTAGGCCCTGGCTGCGGGCTAGTTGCACCAGTTGAACTTCGGAGGTGGCCTGCGGCAGGCGCAGGCCCAACTTCACATTCGAGTAGAACGGCTTCTCGTCCACGCGCAGACGGGTCATCGACGACTCCAGCGCGTGGGCAATACCTTCCGAGCGCTCGTTCACATCGGCCACGATCAGCGTGGAGTGCAGCGCACCGGCTTCGGCGTTGCGGGCCTGGATCTTGGCCGTGACCTTGGTGGCCAGGGTGTCGTTGATCTTGTGCTGCAAGTCGGCGCAGCCCTGTAAGGCCAGCAGCCCGGCCATCACAGCCCAGGCTGCCCACTGTCGACCGCGGGGCATAACCCCGGGCGAAATTTCGCGCACGAACCCCTCCAGCATTGCTGTCCTCCCGCTAACATTTGGACGCAATTTACCAAAAAATTTGGGACGATTCGAGCGGGGGACCGGACCAGCTGCCTGGGGTTGCGGAGCCAGCTGCCGCCGGCCGAGGGCCAATGGCGTCACCTATCTCAAGATTCAGGTCAACGCCTCTGACCGGCTGATCGACCGCAGCGACGTGGCGACTGGCTCCGGCTGGGGAAACGGTAGCTGCAGCAGGACCCAGGGGTCGTGGCGTGCCAGGAAGCAGAGCAGGCTCGTGCGCAGTCCCAGGCGCTCCGAGGGCTGGGTTTCGCTGCGCCCCGCTGATGGGCCTCAAACGGGTACCTGTGCGGAGGGGAGGGGCCGAGGGGCAGCTTTGGGGCAACAAGATCAGGTCGACACATGTCTCTTCTGGGTCGTTTCCGGCGGTCGTAGCCCTGTCTGGCGCTCCGCGTGCCGGAAGCTGGCTTAATTCGAGTCCAATCGCGCCGACCAATCCCGAAAGCCCGCGTAGCTGCTGGTTCTTCGGGTTTTTCCTTTTCGGCTGTGTTCCAGGTTCAGGGAAGTATCGGTATCCCTTCACCGATGGGGCCGTCCCCGACGGCGGGGTTGCATGGACGCGAGCTCCTTTGCAGTCAGGACGAACGAGGCGTTGTCTGCGAGCCGCTGCACGGCCAGGTCGATGAACGCGCGAACGCGCCGCGGCTGCGCGGCGCGACTGCCGTAGTACAGATGCAGCGAGATGTGATCGGTGAGGTGCTCTGTCAGGACCGGCACCAGCTTGCCTGCGCGGACGAGTGGCGCGGCGTACATACTGGAAACCTGTCCGATGACGGTGGCGCCCAGGATGGCCTGAAGCTCCGCATCGACGTCATTGGTGGACAGGACGCCTGCCACCGGGCGATGCAGAACCTCCTGCCCGACACGCACGTACCACGGTGTGATGTGGCCTGTCGCTGGGTGGCGAAACACACTGCATCGATGCCTGGCGAGCTCGTCGAGGGACGCGGGCGTGCCGTGCGCCCTCAGGTAATCGGGCGCGGCGCAGATGAGTAGTTGTACCGGGAACAGGCGCCGCGCGATCAGTCCTTCCGCAGGTGGCCCGCCGATGCGAAAGCCGACGTCAACCCGGTCCTGGACCCAGTTGCCGATCCCGTCGTCGAGTTGCACGTCGGGTGTGACCTTCGGGTGCTGGCGACAGAACTCGTCGACGACCGGCATCAAGACCTGCGCAAAGCCCGATCTCGGTCCGACGATGCGCAGCGGCCCCGCGACCTCGTCCTTCGCCCCGCGGACTGCGTGCAGCGCCCGCTCCAGCATGGCGACTGCGGGCAGGGTGCTTTCAAGGAATTGCTGGCCTTCGTCCGTCAATGAAAGGCCGCGCGTGGTCCGATGCAGGAGGCGCACGCCGAGGTGCTGCTCCAGTTGCGCAATCGCCTGGCTGGCGGCCTGGGGCGTGACGCCTTGGGCAATGGCCGCGCGCCGGATGCTGCCCAGCTCCACGGCTTTGGCGAAGGTGGAGATGGAACGCAGCTCATTGATGGCCATCGGAACCAGTCGCAAGTTTTTCTTGATTGTGGATCAAGGCAGTGGCGTCTAGTGGATTGACATGCGGATCTCCAGAATTCCGTGCAGGAACGAAAGGACGATCGCATGCAGAAACGAATGTTGGGCCAGGGCCTCGAAGTCTCCGCCATCGGCTACGGGTGCATGGGCCTGAGCTACGGCTACGGTCCGGGGGTAAATCGGCAGGACGCCATCCGGATGATCCGCGCCGCCTTTGACCGCGGCGTCACCTTCTTCGACACCGCCGAGGCGTACGGCCCCTTCACGAACGAGGAGGTCGTCGGCGAAGCACTGGCGCCGGTGCGTGACAGCGTCGTCATTGCGACCAAGTTCGGCTTCCAGGAAGGGGACGCCACCCGGGGTGTGGACAGCCGGCCCGATCGCATCCGGCAGGTGGCCGACGAGGCACTGAGGCGCTTGAAGGCCGATCGCATCGACCTGTTCTATCAGCATCGCGTGGACACGAACGTCCCCATGGAAGACGTCGCCGGGACGGTGAAGGACCTCATCGCCCAGGGCAAGGTGAAGCACTTCGGGCTGTCCGAGGCGAGCGTCGCGTCCATCCGGCGGGCCCATGCCGTGCAGCCGGTCACCGCGCTCCAGAGCGAATACTCCTTGTGGTGGCGCGAGCCCGAGAAGGAGATCCTGCCCACGCTGGAAGAACTGCGCATCGGCTTCGTGCCCTTCAGCCCGCTGGGCAAGGGCTTCCTGACCGGCAAGATCGACGCGAACACGTCTTTCGGCCCCAAGGACTTCCGCAACATCGTGCCGCGCTTCACTCCCGAGGCCCGCCAGGCGAACCAGGCGCTGGTCGATGAGATCTCCGCCATCGCATCGAGCAAGCGGGCGACGCCGGCGCAGATCGCGCTCGCGTGGCTGCTCGCGCAGCGGCCGTGGATCGTCCCGATCCCCGGCACGACGAAGCTGCCCCGACTGGAGGAGAACCTCGGTGCCGCCGACGTGCAGTTGTCACAGGACGACCTGCGGCGTATCGAGATCGCGGTGTCGAAGATCAAGGTCACGGGCGACCGCTACCCCGCTCACCTCGCTGCGCGCGCTGGCCGCTGAACGCGAGGAGTGCGATGAACCGAGTCCTGATCCTCGGCGCGAACGGTTCACCCGCGACACCGAAATCCGCTACTCGATCACCCAAAAGGGCGAGGCTTTCCGGGGCCACGACGTGTCTCTGGACAGCCTGTCCGACCTGATCGGCAAGCTGGCGCTGTCGCCGGGGATGGAGTTGCGCCACAGCATCGGCGTGAGCCACGCCTGACACAAAGGAGAAACCACATGAGCAACAACATCCAAGGCAAGGTCGTCGTCATCACCGGCGCGAGTAGCGGGTTGGGCGAAGCCGCCGCGCGGCATCTGAGCGCGCAGGGCGCCATCGTGGTGCTGGGGGCACGTCGCATGGAGCGAATCCAGGCGCTGGCCAGCGAACTGCAGGCTCGTGGCGGAAAGGCGCTGGCCCTTGCCACGGACGTCACCGACCCCCTCCAAGTCGAGATGCTGGTCGCGTCGGCGGTCAGCACCTTCGGTCGCGTGGACGTGATCATCAACAACGCGGGCCTCATGCCGCATTCGCCGCTGGACCGGCAAAAGGTGGAGGACTGGAACCGCATGATCGACGTCAACATCAAGGGCGTGCTGTACGGCATCGGCGCCGTGCTGCCGCACATGGAGCGGCAGAAGTCCGGGCACATCATCAACGTGTCGTCGGTCGCCGGCCACAAGGTCGGCGTTGGAAACGCGGTGTATTCGGCGACCAAGCATGCGGTGCGCGTCATCTCGGAAGGGCTGCGCCAGGAGGTCAAGCCCTACAACATCCGCACCACCATCATCTCGCCCGGCGCCGTGGCGACCGAGCTGCCCCAAAGCGCCACCGAGGCCGACGTCGCACGGAACCTGCAGCAGTTCTACGAGGAGTACGCGATTCCTGCCGACTCTTTCGCGCGCGCGGTCGCTTATGCCATCAACGAACCCGACGAGGTGGATGTGAACGAGATCCTGTTCCGTCCAACCCGCCAACAGCTCTGAGGCAAACAGTCATGACCCAGGAACAAGCCATGAAACAGGTTCTCGTCGTCATCGGGCCCGGGCAGATCGGCCAAGCCATCGCGCGGCGTGTCGGCATCGGCAAGCAGGTGGTGCTCGCTGACCTGCGCAAAGACAACGCCGAGGCGGCGGCCAAGGTGATGGCCGATGCGGGCTACCAGGTCAGTGTTGCCGCGGTGGATTGCTCCTCGCGTGCTTCCGTGCGAGCCCTGGTCGAGACGGCGACCGGGCTCGGCGAGATCACCGGACTCGTGCATGCCGCGGGGGTGTCGCCCTCGCAGGCGCCGGTGGAGGCCATCCTGAAGGTGGACCTGTACGGCACGGCGGTCGTCCTGGAGGAGTTCGGCAACGTGATCGCCCCCGGTGGTTCCGCGGTCGTGATCGCCTCTCAGTCGGGCCATCGGCTGCCGGCGCTCGCGCCCGAACAGGACAAGGCGCTGGCCACCACCGAGGCGGAACAACTCCTGGCGCTGGCGTTCCTCCAGCCGGACCAGATCCGGGATACGCTGCATGCCTATCAACTGTCCAAGCGCGGCAACTCGCTGCGCGTGATGGCGGAGGCCGTGCGCTGGGGCAAGCGCGGCGCGCGGGTCAACACGATCAGCCCCGGAATCATCATGACGCCGTTGGCGAACGACGAGCTGAGCGGTCCGCGGGGCGCCGGGTACCGACGCATGATCGAAGTGTCAGCCGCGGGGCGCGCGGGAACACCCGACGAGGTGGCAGCGGTTGCCGCCCTGCTGATGGGGCCGGACGGCGGCTTCATCACGGGCAGCGACTTCCTGATGGATGGGGGCGTGACGGCGGCCTACTGGTACGGCGAACTCGCGCCCCAATAAGCACAAGCTGGACCGTCGAGCGCAGCTCAAGCTCTTCCACGTCCCGGTGGCATGCAGCGCTGGCGCGGACTACCATGGGATCCCGATCGTTTTCAAGGGGATCGCCATGGCCCACGCGCTCGATCATTCCCATGCCGTGCAGTCCGTTGTGCAGCCGCAGGTGCGCCACGTGTCGCTGGCGGCTCCTTTCGAATGGCTGCGGCTGGGAGCGCGCGACCTGCGCCGCAGCTGGGGCCCGAGCCTGGCGGTGGGCATTGCCGTTGCCGCGGCCGGCTGGGTGCTGATGGCGGCGACCTGGGAAATCGCCTACCTGGCGCCTGCACTGATGGGCGGCTTCCTGTTGATCGCGCCTTTCGCGGCCATCGTCATCTACGCCTACACGCGCCAGTTAGAGCACCGCGACACCATCGACCCCGCCGAAGCGCACATGGCCTGGCGGGCCAATGCCGGATCCATTGCGCTCTTCGGCTTGATGATGGCGGTCACGCTCATCTTCTGGGAGCGCATCGCGGCGATCGTGTTCGCGTCGTTCTACCGCGGCGAGCCCCTGCAGGTGTCGCACTTGCTCACCAGCCTGGTCCTGTCGGGGCAGCATGTGCCGCTGCTGGTTGCACTTGGTGGTGCCGGCTTCGTCGTCGCCGCCGTCGTGTTCGCGCTGAGCGTGGTCAGCGTGCCCTTGATGCTGGACCGTCCGGTCGACGTCATCACTGCGGCCATCACCAGCCTGGGCTGCTGCGCACGCAATCCCGCGACCATGGTGCTGTGGGCGCTGCTGATCGCCGTCATCACCTGGTTCGGCTTGCTCACGTTCATGCTGGGCCTGGTGGTGGTCTTCCCGTGGCTCGCGCATGCGAGCTGGCACGCTTATCGGGACATGGTCACGTTCGAAGAGTGAGGCAAGGCTGAAGCAAGGCGGCACCTGGTGGTGCCGCTTGCCGTGCAAGGTCTATTTCACGGGCGGAATCGGGATCACCCCGGGGAACACATAGGCCTGCAGCAACGCGATGACGCCAATGACGGCCGCGCCGGCGATGGAGTGCCAGAACACCGTGCGGAAGATCGGGCCGAGCGCGTAGCTGCGCTCCTTCGGGTCGTCGTAGCAGGCGGCGCAGGCCACCATGATCGACTGCGCATCGATCATCTTGCCCATCACGCCGCCGGTGGAGTTGGTGGCGACCGTGAGGATCGGATTCAGGTTCAGCTGCTCTGCCGTGATGCGCTGCAGGCTGCCGAACAAGGCATTCGATGCCGTGTCCGACCCGGTCAGGAATACGCCGAGCCAACCCAGGTACGCCCCGAAGAAGGGGTACAGCCAGCCGGCGTTCGTGAAGGCCAGGCCCAGCACCGCGTCCGTGCCTGAATAGCGCGTGAGGAATCCCAGGCCGAGCACTTGCGCGATCACCAGCACCGGCACCTTCATTCGGACCATCGTCTGGGAAAAGGCAGCGCCCCATTGCCTGGCCGACAGGCGTAGCACCAGCCCGGAAAGGATGGCCGCTACGAACACCCCGGTGCCCGCCGCCGACAGCCAGTTGATGGCGAAGCGCGCGGCCTCCGGCTTGGCGTTGACCGGGGCCACGGGCGGCGTGCGTTGGACCAAGTTGTGCAGGGCCGGCATGTCCCAGGTGGGCAGCGACAGGGTCCCGCCGAAATTGGAGCCCAGCAGCGTGGTCGAGAACTTGGTATTGGAAAAGAGGTTGTTGAGGAAGGTCTTGAATTCAGGCACACCCCATAGCGCGCAGCACAGGACCAGGATCACCCAGGGCATCCAGGCGTAGGCGGTCTGACCGGCGGTGTACGGGTACTTCCATTCGCCCGGGTTGGCACTGGAGTTCGCGCCGCGGTTGGCGAAGGCGCTGGCAGTTGCCCTGGCCGTGCCCGCGGCGCGCGCTCTTGCGGCCTGCGCCTCGCGTTCGGTGCGCAGCAGGAAGCGGGTTTTCGGATGCCAGACGAAGCGCAGGAACAAGGCCGTGCAGGCCACGGAGAACACACCCGAGACGACATCCGTCATCAGGTGCAACTCGGGCCTGGCAGAGGCGAAGTACTGCATCACGGCAAAGGAGCCGCCGGCACACAGTGTCGCAGGCCAGACTTCGAAGGCCTCTTTCCAGGTACCGCCCTCCATCTTGACGAAAGTGGCCACCAGCCAGAACGGCACGAGCAGGGAAACCCAGGGCAACTGGCGCCCGGCCATGGTGGAGAGCGTGAGCTGGTCCAGGCCACTCACGGCGGCGAGGGTCACGATGGGGGTGCCGATCGCGCCCCAGGCCACCGGCGCGGTGTTCGCCAGCAGGTTCAGCACCGCCGACTGGAAGGGTCGAAAGCCCAGCCCCACCATCACCGCCCCCGCAATGGCCACCGGGGTGCCGAAGCCCGAGGTGCCCTCGATGATGGCGCCGAAAGAGAATGCGATCAGCACGCACTGCAGCCGGCGATCGAAGGAGATCTGGACGATCGATTCCTTGACGATCTCGAACTGCCCGCTCACCACACTCATCGTGTAGAGGAACATGGCCGACAGCACGATCCAGATGATGCCGAGGAAGCCGGAGAGCGTGCCGAGCACGAAGGCCGAGGCCGCCGACGCGACCGGCATCCTGAATGCCAGGCATGTGACAACGAAGGCGGCAATCACGCCGAAGAAAGCCGCCCATGGCGCCGCGATGCCGTGGTGTACGTTGCCCTGCGTATCGCGATGCGGGTGCAGTGCGATGAAATAGAGCAGCGTGAGAATGGGGATCGCGGCGACGATCGTCGAGATGAAGGCGTTGCCGAAGGGGTCGTAGTTCTGGTGGTACACGCGAAGCTCCTTTCGGAACGTGGAACACGAAAACTCTTGAGGCAGACCCCTCCTCGACCTCTGCCTGGGCCATGCAATTTTCCCGGCGGCCACGTACGATGTGGGCAGGGGAAAACCCGCCGACCGTAGGGGTAAACCTCGGGACGGCCTCATTGTCCTGCTTCCTAGAATCTGCGGCGATGCAATACATGGGGCGCCATTGCAGCGCCCGGCCAGGAGCGATCCAGTGCAAAGCAAGAAAACAAATGGGGGTAAGCCGGTGCAACGGGTGATCAAGAAGTACCCCAATCGGCGGCTCTACGACACCGATACCTCTTCGTACATCACTCTGGCTGAGGTCAAGCAGCTGGTGATGGATAACCAGTCCTTCGTGGTGCGGGACGCGAAAACCAACGACGACCTCACCCGCAGCATCTTGTTGCAAATCATCCTGGAAGAGGAGGCCGGTGGCGCCCCCCTGTTCAGCGAGGCGGCATTGGCCAACCTGATCCGTATCTACGGGCACTCCGCGCAGGCCTTCATGGGCACCTACCTCGAGAAGAACGTGCAGGCCTTCACCGAGATCCAGGCGAAGCTGGCCGAGCAGTCCAAGACCATCACGCCGGAGATGTGGGCGCAGTTCATGAGTGTCCAGAACCCGCTGATGCAGGGGATGATGGGCAACTACGTCGAACAGTCCAAGAAGATGTTCGAAAGCATGCAGGACCAGATGCAGAAGCAGACCGAGCAGATGCTCGGCGCGTTCGGTATCGCGCCGCCCAAACGCTGATCGGCGCAGCGCCGGCGTGCCTGGGCGCGTCGGAGTTCGCGTCTGGGACAATAGCGGGATGAGCGAAGTAATTTCCGCGGGCGGCAAGACGCCCAGGATCGGGTTTGTGAGCCTCGGTTGCCCCAAGGCACTCACGGACTCCGAATTGATCCTCACGCAACTCAGCGCCGAGGGCTACCAGACCGCCAAGACTTTCGAGGGTGCCGACCTCGTGATCGTCAACACCTGCGGCTTCATCGACGATGCCGTCAAGGAGAGCCTGGACACGATCGGTGAAGCGCTGGCCGAGAATGGCAAGGTGATCGTCACTGGCTGTCTGGGCGCGAAGGCGGGCGACGGCGGCGGCAACCTGGTGCAGCAGATGCATCCGTCGGTGCTGGCAGTGACCGGACCGCATGCTACCCAGGAAGTGATGGACGCTGTCCATGCGAACCTGCCCAAGCCGCACGATCCCTTCGTGGACCTGGTGCCCGCAGCGGGCATCAAGCTCACGCCCAAGCACTACGCCTATCTCAAGATCAGCGAGGGCTGCAACCACCGCTGCACTTTCTGCATCATCCCGTCGATGCGAGGCGACCTGGTCAGCCGGCCGATCGGCGACGTGCTGAAGGAAGCCAAGGCGCTGTTCGAAGGCGGCGTGAAGGAGCTGCTGGTGATCAGCCAGGACACCTCCGCCTACGGTGTGGACCTCAAGTACCGCACCGGCTTCCACGAGGGCCGGCCGCTGAAGACGCGCATGCTGGAACTGGTGCAAACGCTGGGTGAGATGGCTGAACCCTTCGGCGCCTGGGTCCGTTTGCACTATGTGTACCCGTATCCCTCGGTGGACGACGTGATCCCGCTGATGGCCACCGGCAAGATCCTGCCGTACCTGGATGTGCCGTTCCAGCACAGCCACCCGGAGGTGCTGCGCCGGATGAAGCGGCCCGCCAGCGGCGAAAGGAACCTGGAGCGTATCCAGCGCTGGCGTGAAGCCTGCCCCGAGCTGGTGATCCGCAGCACGTTCATCGCGGGTTTTCCGGGCGAGACGGAGGAAGAGTTCGAGCACCTGCTGGACTTCATGCGCGAAGCGCGAATCGACCGCGCCGGCTGCTTCGCCTATAGCCCGGTCAACGGTGCGGCCGCGAATGAGTTGCCGGGCATGCTGCCCGCGGAGGTCCGCGAAGAGCGCCGCGCTCGTTTCATGGCGGTGGCGGAAGAAGTCTCTGCATCGAAGTTGCGCGAGCGTGTGGGCGCCACGATGCAGGTGCTGGTCGATTCGGCACCTGGCCTGGGCCGCAAAGGTGGTGTGGGTCGCAGCTACGCGGATGCGCCCGAGATCGACGGCACGGTCAGGTTGTTGCCGCCTGAAAAGGTGAGCAAGCAGCTGAAGGTGGGGGAGTTCACGCGCGCGCGCATCGTGGGCGCTGAGGGCCACGACCTGATCGCCGCGCCTATCTAGCCGAAGAGCCGTAGTGAAAAAAGCAAAAGCCGGCTTTGCCGGCTTCAAAAAAGATAAAGCCGGCAAAGCCGGCTATATCATCTGTCTGGTGCCCAGGAAGGGACTCGAACCCCCACGATGTTACTCGCTAGTACCTGAAACTAGTGCGTCTACCAATTCCGCCACCTGGGCATCTCAGGAATAAAAGGATTCTAACATCAAAAATATCGAAAAACTCTCCACCGGCGGTCTGCTCGACGAGATCGAAGGTGTGATTCAGGGCCATCGCGATGGCCACGGATTTGTACTGCGCGACGACGGCGACGCTGACATCTATCTGCCGCCCAACGAGATGCGGGCGGTGCTGCACAAGGACCGGGTCAAAGCGCGCATCGTGCGCCATGACCGCAAGGGTCGCCCCGAAGGTCGCGTGGTCGAAATACTGGAGCGGCCGGCCCAGCCAATCATCGGCCGGCTGCTGCACGAAAGCGGTGTCTGGCTGGTTGCGCCCGAGGACAAGCGCTACGGCCAGGACGTCCTGATACCCAAGGGCGCCACCGGCCTGGCCAAGGCCGGCCAGGTGGTGGTGGTCGAACTCACGGAGCCGCCCAGCCTCTACGGGCAGCCGGTGGGCCGCGTGAAGGAAGTGCTGGGCGAGATCGACGATCCCGGCATGGAGATCGAAATCGCGGTGCGCAAGTACGGCGTGCCGCACGAGTTCTCGGAAGCCTGCATCGGCCTGGCGCGTTCGCTGCCCGACAAGGTCCGGCCGGCCGACAAGAAGCGGCGCGTGGACCTCACCGACATTCCGCTGGTCACCATCGACGGTGAGGATGCGCGCGACTTCGACGACGCCGTGTACTGCGAGACGGCCAAGGTGGGCCGTGGCAAGGGCTGGCGCCTGCTGGTGGCGATCGCCGACGTAAGCCACTACGTAGAGACCGGCAGCGCGATCGACGTGGACGCCTACGACCGTGCGACCAGCGTGTACTTCCCGCGCCGCGTGATCCCCATGCTGCCGGAGAAGCTGTCCAACGGTTTGTGCTCGCTGAACCCGGAGGTCGACCGCCTGTGCATGGTGGCCGACATGCTGATCACCGCGGCCGGCGAAATCCAGGCCTACCAGTTCTATCCGGCAGTGATGTGGAGCCATGCGCGCTTCACCTACACCGAGGTCGCGGCCATCCTGGCCAACACGCGCGGCCCCGAAGCGGCGCGCCGCAAGGAGCGCGTGACCGACCTGATGAACCTGCACGACGTCTATCGCGCGCTGCTCAAGGCGCGCGAGCAGCGCGGCGCGGTGGACTTCGAGACCACCGAAACGCAGATCATCTGCGACGAGAACGGCCGCATCGAGCGCATCGTGCCGCGGGTGCGCACCGACGCGCATCGCCTGATCGAGGAAGCCATGCTGGCGGCCAACGTCTGCGCGGCCGACTTCATCCAGCAGAGCAAGCACGCGGGCCTCTATCGCGTGCACGAGGGACCGACGCCGGAAAAAAAGGAGATCCTGCGCAACTACCTCAAGGCGATGGGCGTGCCGCTGACCATCAGCGAAGACCCGCAGCCGGCCGAATTCCAGCGCATTGCCGAGGCGACCAAGGAGCGGCCGGACGCGCAGCAGATCCACACCATGCTGCTGCGCTCCATGCAGCAGGCGATCTACACGCCGATCAACAGCGGCCATTTCGGGCTGGCCTACGACGCGTACACGCATTTCACCAGCCCGATCCGGCGCTATCCCGACCTGCTGGTGCACCGGGTGATCAAGGCGGTGCTGGCCAACGAGAAGTATGAGTTGCCGGTGCTGCCCACGCCAGGCGAGGCGCACGAGAAGCTCGCGCGCCGGCTCGCCACCAGGGTGAAGGCGCCAACGCACAAGCTGAAGAAGCCTCCGGCAGCGCCCAGCCGGGAGCAGCAGGGCTGGGAAGCCGCGGGCCTGCACTGCAGCGCCAATGAACGCCGTGCGGACGAAGCCAGCCGCGACGTTGAGGCCTGGCTGAAGTGCAAGTACATGCGCGAACATCTGGGCGAGGAGTACAGCGGCGTCGTCACGGCGGCGACCAGCTTCGGCATCTTCGTCACGCTCGACCAGATGTATGTCGAAGGGCTTGTGCACATCACCGAGCTCGGCGGCGAATACTTCAAGTTCGACGAGGCCCGGCAGGAGCTGCGCGGCGAGCGCACCGGCATCCGCTACTCGATCGGCACGCGCGTGCGGGTGCAGGTCAGCCGCGTGGACCTCGACGGTCGAAAGATCGATTTCCGCCTGATGCGCGAGGGCGAGGAACTGCTGGCGCGGGCGATGAAGGACAAGGGCGCACCAGCTCTGGTGGGACCGGCCAAGCCCGGCAAGTCAAAGGCAACGGCCACGCGCGCGATCCGCAAGGTGTCCTCCGGTGAGAAAAAGGCCAAGGCCGTCGCCAAGAAGGCGGCCGCCAAGAGCAAGAACCGCCGCGCGCGGCGTTGAACATTCGAAGGAAGAAGATGGCAGAACCGAACAAGCTACGCGTGGCGGTGGTCACCGGTGGCGGGACCGGCATCGGCAAGGCCGCTGCGCTGGCCTTGCTGCGCGACGGCTGGCACGTGGCGCTGGCGGGCCGGCGCAAGGATCCGTTGGATGCGGCGATTGCGGAGTCCGGCGCGCAGGCGCGTGCGCTGGCCGTGCCCACCGACGTCACGGACCCGGCCGCCGTCGAGGCGCTGTTCCGCACCGCGGTCAATGCCTGGGGCCGGGTCGACCTGCTGTTCAACAATGCCGGCATGGGCCTGGGCGGTGCCATGCTGGAAGACATCGCGATCGAAGACTGGAAGCGCGTGGTGGACACCAACCTCAACGGGATGTTCTACGCCATCCGTGAGGCTTTCCGCGTCATGAAGGCACAGCAGCCGAGAGGCGGGCGCATCATCAACAACGGCTCGATCTCGGCGCATGCGCCGCGCCCGAATTCGATCGCCTACACCGCGACCAAGCATGCGGTGACGGGCCTGACCAAGGCGGCGTCACTGGATGGGCGCAAGTACGACATCGCGGTCGGCCAGATCGACATTGGCAACGCCATGACCGAGCTGGCCGCGCGCATGGCCAAGGGCGTGCCGCAAGCCAACGGCGAAATTGCCGTCGAACCGCTGATGGACGTCGACATCGTGGGCCAGTCGGTGTTGTACATGGCCAATCTGCCGCTGGAAGCCAACGTGCTGTTCCATACGGTGATGGCGACCAAGATGCCGTTCGTGGGACGGGGCTGACTACGAACTACGCCTTCTCCTGCAGGCGGGAGAGGCGTCAAAGTCCGCCGACGCGTCGAGCGAGTGCCGCCGCCGTCAGGGTCTCCGCGACCGGCCAGTGATTGGCGGCAAGACCATGAACGAACACCGCGTCGGCCGCAGCTTGCTGCGCGTCGTTGCGGTGGGCCAGCCGCGCCGCGATGAGGCCAGCCAACACGTCTCCTGTGCCGGGGGTCGCCAGGCGCGCATTGCCGGTCGGGTTGACGAAGGACGGTTGCCCATGCGCAGCAACGATGGTCCCGGACCCTTTCAGCACCGCGACACACGCAAAGCGATCCGCCAGTTCGCGCCCGGCGGCCAACCTGTTCGCCTGGACGTCGGCCGTGCCTCGTCCCAACAGGCGTGCCGCCTCGAGCGGGTGCGGCGTGATCACGGTGGCGCGGCCACGCTGAGCGCGGGCGCGCAACTGCGTCTGCAACTGCGTGTCCGCCGCGATCGCATTCAGCGCATCGGCATCCAGCACCAGCGCCTGGGCTGTGGACAGCACGTTGGGCAGCGCCGCGCGCACCGCTTCGCCGCCACCGCAGCCGCAGGCCACCGACATCGACCCCAGCTTCAGCGATGGCCAGGGCCGCATCATGAGTTCCGGCTGCGAGCCGTCGAGCGCCGCAGCGCGCTCATCGAGCGCACCCACGAACACCCGGCCCGCGCCGGCATGCAAGGCGGCGGACGCGGCCAGCAGGGCGGCGCCGATCAGTCCCGCGGCGAACAGCTCTGAGGCGAGTCGCCCGGCCAGCGGTTCCAGGGCGGCAGCGGCGTCCGAGGCGTCGTTGATGACCAGGCCGTGCGCGTGCATGGTCGCGGCGCAGGCGATGACGACGAAGAAGCCGATGACGCCGGTGAGCACGGCGCCGGTGATGACGTCCCAGCGCAGCAGCGGCAGCTCGCGCGGCGTCAGCCGCTTGTCCACGGCGTAGGACTGGATGAACGCCAGCCCCCAGGGCGCGAGCGTGGTGCCGAGCACGGCCGTGGCGATGAGCACCTCGTCGCGCCCCGAGGGCATGGTCGGCACAACGCTTCCGGCGAACGCGGCGCTCCAGTCGGGATGGGCAAGGAAGCCCGCGGCGATGTAGGCGATGAACACCGCCGACAGCGCCAGCAGCACGCGCTCGACGCCACGGAACCCGCCGCGCAGCACGAGGAAGGAGACGAGCGCGGCGGCGATCGGCACCGAGATGTACCGGGAGACGCCGAAGATCTGGAAGCCGGCGGCGATGCCCGCGAACTCGGCGGTCGTCGTGCCGACGTTGGCGAGGCCGAGGGCGGCGATCGACAGCACGCCGGTCATCATCGCCGAAATGCAGACGGATATTCCATCTCTGACAGTGAGCGAGGCCGTCATGCGACTCGATCTATCGAATCAGAAGGCGATGATGTTTCTCAATCGCGCCCATGGCGGTCTCAACATGGTCTACCGCCGCGAAGATGGCCATATCGGCTGGGT
>Ga0207853_1000174_pt1 | contig 15110 bp, 16 predicted proteins | sample LuqExpMetagenom6_FD_187764 | JGI IMG/M metagenome (GOLD analysis project Ga0207853, IMG submission 187764) | Tropical forest soil microbial communities from Luquillo Experimental Forest, Puerto Rico - Sample 6 (SPAdes) | ecosystem: Environmental > Terrestrial > Soil > Tropical forest ...
CCAAGCCATCGCCAACATCCGCGAGTACACGACCGGAATGGATTTAGCCGCTTATCTGGCCGACCGAAAGACGCAAGATGCGGTCGTGCGCAATTTCGAGGTGATCGGCGAAGCCTGCAACAACGTCGCCAAGCACCACCCCCTGTACGCGCAGGCGCATCCCGAAATCCCCTGGAACTTCGCCTACGAAATGCGCAATGCACTGGCGCACGGGTATTTCAAGGTCGATCACAACATCGTTTGGCGGACGATCCAGGGCGACTTGCCCCGATTGAGCGTTGCAGTCTCGGCCGCGCTTGGGTAGAGCCTGGGCTACGTGCCGAGGCGAAGAATTTCTTCGCTCTCTGATCGGTGCTTTCTTTCAGCGCCCCGCCCACTGGACATAGCGCGTCGTCAGGCGCTTCGAGCGCAGTTGCTCGAAGATCAAGGTGAACAGCGGCGAGTAGGCGCGCGGCGCGCCTTGCCCCGCGGCGACCGCGCGCAGGCGCCGCTTGACCAGCGCCATCCCGGCCAGGCCGGCCAGGCCCTTGTCCTTCCAGGTGACCGCCTGCACCGGCACCTCGAGCTCGCGACCGGCCAACCACGCGGCCGGCAGGTCGGGCCGCGTGGCCAGCGCGGTGGCCAGGCCCACCATCGCGACGCCGCTCGCGAGCACCTGCTCCGCGACCGCGCGCCGACGGATGCCGCCGGTCGTCATGACGGGCATCCTCGCGACCGCGGCGAGATCCTTCGCGAATTCGAGGAAGTAGGCCTCGCGCGCCAGCGTGCGGCCATCGGCACTGCGCCCCTGCATCGCCGGCGCTTCGTAGCTGCCGCCGGACAGTTCCACCAGATCGACCGGCAACTCGTTGAGCCACGACAGCACCTGGCGCGCGTCGTTCTCGGTGAAGCCGCCGCGCTGGAAATCGGCCGAATTCAGCTTCACGCCCACGCAAAAGCCCGGCGACACCTTCGCGCGTACTGCCTTGACCACCTCGAGCAGCAGGCGCGCGCGGTTCGCGAGCGAGCCGCCCCAGCCGTCGGTGCGCCGGTTGGTCAACGGCGACAGGAACTGCGAAATCAGATAGCCGTGCGCGGCGTGGATCTGCACGCCGGTGAAGCCGGCCTCCTCGGCCGCCATCGCGGTGTCGACGAAGCGCCCGATGACTTCCGCGATCTCGGCCTCGGTCATCGCGCGCGGCTGCGCGAACAGCGAGCTGTGCTTGCCGATGTCGAGCGCCACCGCCGACGGCGCCCAGGCCTCGCCCTTCATGGCGGCGAACACCTGGCGGCCCGGGTGATTGATCTGCATCCACACCTGCGCTCCGTTCGCGCGGGCCTCGCGCGCCCAGGCCGCGAACGGCTCGCGCGGCGTGTCGCGTTCCAGCACGATGCCGCCGGGGCCGGTCAGGGCCCGGCGGTCAATCATGACATTGCCGGTGAGGATCAGGCCTGCGCCCCCCCGCGCCCACGCCGCGTAGAGCGCGCGGATCGCAGCGCCAGGCAGCTGTCCGGCGTCGGCCATGTTCTCCTCCATCGCGGCCTTGGCCACGCGGTTGGGGATGACGGCCCCGTTGGGAAGCGAAAGAGGGGTCGAGAGCGGGGAGGAAGCGGGTGATGTCATGTGGGAAGCGCCTTGGAGAGCTGCAAAATGCGGCGATGCTAGGATTCAAGTCAACTTGAAGGTCAAGCACCGGAGCCCTCCATGAAGATTGGCGAAGTCGCCACCGCCACCGGCCTCGCCCCGTCCGCGATCCGTTTCTACGAACAAAGCGGGCTGCTGCCGGCCCCCCAGCGCGCGGCCAACGGCTACCGCCGCTACTCGAGCGAAGCGGTGGAGCGGCTGCGCTTCATCCAGGTGGCGCAGGCCCTGGGGTTCACGCTGGACACGCTGCGCGCGATCTTCCTGACCCGCGGCGAGCTGTCGAAGCCCGAGTTGCACGACGAGATGCTGCAGCGGCTGGACACGCGCCTGGGCGAAATCGACCACATGCTGGCCACGCTGCGTGCACAGCGCAAGGATCTGCAAACGCTGCGCGAACGGGTCGTCGCGAGCTGGGCCGACGGCGAGTGCCCGAACACTGCCAGCATCCAGTTGAGCGTGGTCGAACCGCCGCCACCCGCGTCGGCCCCGGCGCGCACGCGCCGCGTGGCGCGCGCGCCGGGGCAGGCGCCCACCCCCGCGCGACACGATGACTCCAGTTCCGCGTAACCCAAGGGCTCCGTGGCTGGATATCGCACCACCTTTACGCTGAACTCTTCTCCAAGCGCCGCGACGAATGGTTCGAATAGCTGGCCGGTGCCATCCATCCCGGGTAGCAGCACCAGCGTCAGCATCGATCAGGAATTTCAGTCGTCGGCTTGCGTCACCACGAATCCGCGCACCGCACGGCGAGCTGCCATTACCCCATACAGCTCGCGCACCACGTCCACGCCAACCTTAAAAGCCTTCCACTGCACGCGCTGGCGCACGGGTATTTCAAGGTCGATCACAACATCGCTTGGCGGCCTCCCGGGCGACTTGCCTGGGCTGAATGCCGCAGTCGCGGCCGCGATGGGCGAAGCCTGACCTGACTTGGTCCTTCAGCCAGGCAATGAACGCCTGCACCACGGACCGGGCCGCCAAACGCAAACAGGCTATGACGCACCGCGTGACCCGCGAGCCTCAGGGCTCCGGCAGCCGATGCCGCAGTTCGGGCAAATTGGGGGTCAGATTCCAATATCCCCTACGCCGGGAACAGTGCCTGGTGCTCGCAACAGTACTGACCGCCCTTGAACCGCACCATTCTGTGCACGCTGCGGGCGGCGTGTCGCATCAAGGCGCAGCTCAGAAGTGGTACTCGGCCCGGATCTGCGGCGTCTTCGCGAAGGCGCCCGGGACCGTTTCGTGCGGATTGCCGAACTTGTTGCGCCAGTATTGGTACTCGAAGCCGACCTTGAACGTGTTCTTCGCGGCGCCGACATGCGGACTCACGTCGTACATCACTTGCCCGTCGAAGTTGAGTTCCGCCACAGTGGGGCCGCCGAACTCGTTCTTGCCTTTGGCCGCGATGTAGTTCAGGTAGCCTTCGAAGGAAAAGCCGGCGCCCAAGGGGATGCCCCAGCCCGCCATCAGCGCCGGGTGCACGTCGTAGTCGTAGCGGTCGATCTTGGCCGCGGCGGGCTGGTTGCTCTCCCACAGGGCCACGACGCTGACGTTCAGGAAGCCGGGCACGTCGATGAAGGCCGTCGGCCCCAGCACCAGCATGCGCTTGCGCGAGCCGTAGCCCGGGTCGTTCTTGGTGTTCCAGTCGAAGCCGGCGGTCATGCCCAGGCCGCGCACCGGTCCGAACTCGAACTTGCGATTGCTGACCTTGCCGAGGTCCAGCGTATGACGGTAGACGACGTAGGCTTCCTGCGCGTTGTTGTCCTTTGCGTCGGAGTCCAGCAGGTCAACGTTGAAGAAGTTCGTCCCGTACTTGTAGCCGTCGGCGTGGGTGATGTTGATGATCGTCTTCTTGATGTCCTGGCCGTTGAACGGCTCCTGGAACTTCGTCCCGTAGCGCACACCCATCGAGGTGTCGCTCCATTCCGCCGCCATCGCGCCCTGCGCGACTGCGCCCAGCACGGCCAGCATCGCCAGCCGCATTCCAATCCGTCTTGCCATTTGTTCCTTGGGAGAGAGATGTCGTGCACATGCACGCCAGCTCAACAGCAAGGGGCATGCCCGCGAAGCCGCGCTCTGCGGGCGCCAGTGTGGCGCGCAAACTGCGTACATTCGTTTTGCTTGCAGGCCAGGCATGCCACAAGACCGTGCAGCCATGAATCAGGGCGCGGCGAGTATGTGCGTGCAGCCCTCGTACAGGACCGAGCTCGGTGCTCGCGGCGGTACTGACCGCCTTCTGAACCCAGCCAAGTTGGCTCAGGCGCCGCGCGGTGCGACTTCGGCTTGCATGAATTCCGGCAGATCCAGTTGGTTATCCGGCCGGTGCTGCCGCGCCAACTTCTCGCCCCATTCCTTCACGGTCTCTCGCGCCCTCACGTTGGCCAGGCCCTGGATGATCGAGGCGACGCCCGTCGCCTTGTCGACGAACTTGGCATGCCAGCTGGGGAATTGATCCGCCTTGATCACGTTGGAGGTGTCGAACTCCGACGCGGGTGGCCGCTTGATGATCGACTTCGCGTTGAACATCACGACGTGATGGCATTCCAGTGCCCCACCGGTACGGTTCCTGATCTCCAGCCGCTCCATCAAGCGACGAACGATGCGTTCGTGCCGGTGGCTCTGCTCGATGGGTGAAGGCACACCGAACTCCTCCCCGTCGTAATCGACCACGAACTCGCCGTGCGAGTTGATCTTGACGTCGCCCGCGTAGTTCTTCGTCTCGATGAGGAACACGAACCCCGTCCGATTGATGACGAGGTGGTCGATCTGCGCCACGTCACCTTCGAACTCGATTCGGAGGTCGTGCAGAACGACGTGGTTCTCGCCGTTCTTGAAATACTGATCCAGGTAGTAGGCGGAATCGCGCTCGCCTTTCATGCCTTTGCGAACACGGATCAACTCCTGTCGCAGCCACTTCTTCTGGCTCGCGTCCAGTAGCGTGGACAGTTGCAGGTCCTCCAGCAAGGCCAGTCGCTTCGATTTGTCGTCGGCTTTCTTCAACAGCATGGGGTCCGCTCCACCTTCTCTCGTTGTTACATTGTGCAACAAGCAAGCTGACGTCACCGACAGCGGCTTCATCGTGCTGGCGGCGACCTTGTCAGCGGTTCGCAACGTGCCGGTGGCGGGCCTGGCGCTGATCCTGGGCATCGACCGCTTCATGTCCGAAGCGCGCGCGCTGACCAACCTGGTCGGAAACAGCGTGGCGACCCTGGTGGTGGCGCGCTGGACCGGCGACCTGGACGTTGCGCGCATGCAGGCCCACCTGGACCACCCCACGCTGCAGGAGACCGACGAGCCTGAGGAACTGCACGAGGCAGTGGACGCGCACATGCACGTCGCGGCCGATCGCGTCCGCTCTTGAGTCAAGCGGGTTGAAACTTCGTCTCGGGGTGAATTAGCCGTCCCCATCTGGCGCAAACTCCCCGGGATGAAACCCCGCGTCACCCTCATCACCCTGGGCGTAGACGACCTCGAGTCCGCCGTGCGCTTCTACCGCGACGGCCTGGGCCTGCCCACGCAGGGGATCGTCGGGCGCGACATCGAGCATGGCGCCGTCGCCTTCTTCGAACTGCAGGGCGGTCTGCGCCTGGCGCTGTGGCCGCGCGCCAGCATCGCGTTCGACAGCGGCCTGCCACAGCAGCCGCGCAGCGCGACCGAGTTCACCATCGCGCACAACGTGAACTCGTCGCAAGAAGTCGATGCCGTGATTGCGCAAGCCAGTGCGGCCGGTGCCACCATCGTCAAGGCCGGGCACATCACGGCATGGGGCGGCTACACCGGCTATTTCCAGGACCCGGACGGGCATTTGTGGGAGGTGGCGTTCAATCCGCAGTGGCCGCAGGTTGATTGAATTGCGTCCGCCTTGGCTTTCACCGCGCCAACCACTGCTTCGCGCCCCGGCGACCCGCGCGAAAAGCGCCCCTCCGTGACGCCGCGCAGTCGGCTCACCTCACACGCTGGCGCATCAGGCGCTCAGGTCAAAGGTCGACTGCATCGCACGGTCGTTGACTTCCTCCGATCTGAGGCTTGCGGCCATGAACAAACGAATCTTTGCATTACTTTAAATTCGACTTAAGGTATAACGTACCACTTTCAACCAACAGGGAAAAATAGCGTGGCTCGCAATGAATACCATGTGGAGATACAGACGGCGGATGAGGCCGATGCCGGGACCAATGCTGACATCTCTGTCCAGTTCTTTACGAAAAATGGATTCAGCACGAAGACCCAGCTCCTGGATCAAACGGGCCACGATGATTTCGAAAGGAATTCCAACGACCTCTACTCGTTCCAAGACGTGGGGCTGCCCACGGGTGATGAGCTGGTCAGCGTCACCATTACACATAGCGGAACAAATGCCTGGAAGATGGCATGGTTGAAGGTTTCCATTGGTGGACAAACCTGGAAGGCCGTGTCGGACAAGTGGTTCCGCAACGAGACAAGGAACCTGCGGCTGGTTCCTGCCGTGGGGCGGCCCAACTGGATGTCTACCCTGTCGAAATCGACCACCATCGACCAGATAAACATCCCTGGTACGCACGATAGTGGCACGGGCTATCTCAAGTCGTCGAACTACCACAATACCCAAGCCCTGAGCATCAAGCAGCAGCTGCTTCTGGGTATCCGGTACTTCGACATGAGGCTCCGGTGCCTCGTCAATCCCTCATGGATCGATTCTCAGCCGCCTGCCGACAATGCGAACTTCACTGTTCACCACGAGAACGACTGGTGCTACTTGTACCTCGACAAAAACAGCTGGATAGCGCCGGAGGATCAGAAGACCGTCAAGGGCTTTGTTCTGGACGATTTTCTGACTTTTCTGGATGAATATCAGTCGGAGTTCGTCCTGATGCAGGTGCAGAGGGAGTACAACACCGAGCCTGGCTTCAACGACGTTTTCCAGGAGCTGATTGCACGGCACGACCCGAGCAAGTTCCTCATCACCAATACCTATCCCACTTATGATGATGCCAAAGGCAAGATCGTTATCTTGAACATGAACGATGCGTTGACGAACTACGGCATTCCTCTCCAGGGGCCGAAGTTACTGAATACGCCGACGTTGTACATCGAGAACCACTGGATGGACTCCAACAAGGAGCTCAAGTGGGGCAAGGTGGAAACGGCACTCAAAGTGGCGTTGCAGCAGAACTCGGGGCAATGGGTGATCACGTTCGTCAGCGACGGATCAGGCGCGATGCACCCCCGGGACTTCGCTGGATATCTGAATCAATGGGTGGAGGATTTCATCAAGAACAACGGTGACCACCAGCACTACGGCACCGTTCTTGTCGACTTTCCCACCAGGAGCCTTGTTGGAACCCTGTTGGCGAAATACCTGCAGTAGAAGATTGGCTGTTCGATTGGCCGCTGGTAGAGGAAACTGGGTCAGATCCCAGTTTCCCTAATCTCATGCCCAGCGCCTACCAGCGCGAAAAGTGATCCTCTGTCACCCCGCACAGCCGCCTCACCTCACGCGCTGGCGCATCGGGCGCTGACTTCACCCAGCCGCTGAAACACCCGATCGGCTGCACGTAACGGGTGGCCGCGACCAACAAATCCTTGTCTTCGCGCCGTATGCCTTCCGGTTGGAATCGCAGATCCAGCAAGCCGTCGTCGGTTTGCACATGCCATGGCGCCAGCGGATCGGCCGCGTCGTAGTCGAACCGCGCCGCGCCGAGTGGAATCAGCCGGCCGTCCAGCCACAGCACGTTCTCGTTGTTGCCGAAGTAGCCGGCCTGAAGGTTGAAGCCGATGTCGGCCCCGTGAGCAGAAGCCCAAAGCCACCGGGTTTCACGTGCGAGCAGTCCGTTTGAATAGTCCCCGCTGGCGATGCCTCCGTCGAGGCTGTAGGTTCTGCCTCCGGCACGCACGGTGCCGCGCAGCGGCATGCCGGGTGCTTTCTGCGTCGCGTGCACGGAGCCGCCCTCGATAGGACCGACCGCGACCAGCGGCGGCGCACTGGCGGGGCCGGCTTCGGCATCGATCTCGAAATCACCGCAGCGCAGCTGCAGCACGAATCCGCCCCCACGCGGCTGGTAGTCGATCCGGTTGCGCAGGAAGCGGAATCGGCTCGGGTCATCCGGGCCATCGGCAACCTGCGCCGTGAGGCCGGGCAGGCCGTCCTGCGAGTAGCCGCCGACTTCCCTGCGCTCGGCACGATCGAAGGCATAGGCAAACGCGGTGTTGGTCCAGCCGAGGTCGACAATTGCGACGCCGCAAAACAGATGGTCGGTGGACAGCGCGACGTACTGCCAGCGCTTGTGATGAAAGTGCCGCCACCAGGCGCTGCGCGCGTGCGGCGGTGCCAGCGCAGTCCAGTCCATGCGACCGGCGGGCCCTTTGAAGCGGCCGAACCGGGGGCGACCATCGGAGTCCGGCAGGGCCGATGTGGGAAGCGCAGCGAGGGTCATGGGTGTTGTCGTGATGCTATGCAGTCGCTTGAATGAAGTCCCGAACCACACGCGCCGCCGCGGCTGGCGCGGCCTGCAGCAAGAAGTGCGGTGCCTCGAGTTGAGCGAGGTAGGTGTCGGGCTTGAGCCGCAAGATGCGCCGCGAACTGCCACGCGGAACCATCCGATCTTCGGCGGCTCGCAGATAGAGCGTGGGCACTTTGACGGCCAGCAACTTCTTCGAGACATTGATCGCCAGCACTGAACGGAGTCGTGCGCGCAGTGCATCTGGTGACACCTGAGCCAACGCTTGCGTCAACGCGGAGCGCAACGCCGCCGTCGAGAATCGTCCAAGCAATAGACGGTCGAGCAGTTCGGGCTTGGCCGCGCTCACCGGCAAGAACCGGACGAGTCCACGCAGAGGACTGAACAGCGGCTGCGGGTTGCGCGCGAACGTACAACACAGGATCAGTCCTTTGAGCTGTGGTGTCCCCGAGGCGGCCAGTGCGATCGCAATGGGACCTGAAAACGATTCGCCCAACAAAACGAACGGGCCGTCCGTCGGCAGCGCCGCGCGCACCAACGCCTCCAGCTCAGCGTAACCCAGGGGTTCCGTGGTTGGATACCTCACCACGTTCACGCTGAACTCGTCTCCGAGCGCCGCGATGAATGAATCGAACAGCTGGCCCGTGCCATCCATGCCCGGCAGCAGCACCAGCGTCGGCAGCGATTTGTCAGACAACGGAAGCCTACGCCGGGAATAGGGGCTGGCTCGGACCCTGCACCGGGGACTTCTGCGAGTCCTCATGCAAGGCTAGTCGCTGCGACTTGTCGTCGGCTTTCTTGAGCATGGGCGCCCTCCTCTGATTTCCTTGTATTTTGCGGCAGAGCAAAGGGTCGGCCAAGACGGCCGACTCATGGCGCGGCATCAATGCTTCGGCGATCATGGCGCATGGCCGACCTCACCGACTTCGACGCCTCCACCCTGGACACGCTGCTGCAGCGCGGCGAGACCTCCTGCCGCGAGTTGATGCGCGCCACGCTGGCGCGCATCCATGCGCTCAATCCCACGTTCAATGCCATCGTCAACCTGGCGCCCGATGAGGCGCTGCTCGCGCAGGCCGACGAAGCGGATCGCGAGCTGAAGGGCGGGCGCCGGCGCGGCTGGCTGCACGGCATTCCGGTCGCGATCAAGGACGCTTCCGACGCGGTGGGCTTTCCCACGACCAAGGGCTGCGAGCTGCTGGCCAGGAACAAGCCAGTGCGCGACTCGATCATGACGGCACGCATGAAGGCCGCCGGCTGCATCGTGATTGGCAAGACGACCACGCCCGAGCTGGGCCTGGGCTCGCACACCTTCAGCACGCTGTGGGGCGCCACGCACAACGCCTGGGATCCGGCGGTGAGCGCGGGCGGCTCCAGCGGCGGCGCGGCGGTGTGCCTGGCGCAGCGCATGCTGCCGATTGCCGATGGCTCGGACTTCATGGGCTCGCTGCGCAACCCCGCGGGGTGGAACCATGTCTACGGCATGCGCCCGACCCAGGGCCGCGTGCCGCAAGGCTTCAATCCTGACGTGTGGATCGACCTGCTGTCCACCGAAGGGCCGATGGGGCGCAGCATCGATGACGTCGCGCGCCTGCTGGCGACGCAGTCCGGACACGACGCCCGCGCGCCGATGTCGCTGCAGTCGCAGGTCAACTGGGACGGTGCGGTAGATGCCTCGATGCTGCGCGGCCTGAAGATCGGCTGGCTGGCCGACATCGGCGGCCATCTCGCGACCGAGCCCGGCGTGCTGGAAACGTGCCGCGACGGGCTGAAGCACCTCGAAGCCGCAGGCGCGATCGTGCAAGAGATTCGGCTCGGCTTCGACGCCGCCAAACTGTGGGACTGCTGGCTCACCTGGCGGCGCGCGATCGCCGGCCCGCGCACGGGGGCGTTGATGCACCTGCCCGGCGCCAAGGACAAGATCAAGCCCGAGGCCCAGTGGGAATACGAGTGCTCGCTGGGCTTGACGTACATGGATTTCCGCAAGGCGAGCCAGGTGCGCACTTCGTTCTACCAGCACATGCGCACCTTGTTCGAGCAATGGGACCTGCTGGTGTTGCCCTCGGCGCAATGCTGGCCGTTCGACGTAAATTGGCGTTGGCCGAAAACGATCGCGGGTCGTGAGATGGACACCTACCACCGCTGGATGGAAGTGACGATCTACCCGACCCTGGCGGGCTGCCCTTCGCTTGTCGTGCCCGCCGGGTTCCACCCGAACGGACGCTGGCCCATGGGCATGCAAATGATTGGACCGTTCGGTGCCGACGCGTTTGTGCTGCGCGTGGGCAAGGCGTACGAGTCGCTGCGGCCTGAGTTCATCGCGCGCAGGCCGCCGCTGGGGATGCCAGGCTGAAGCTACCGCTCCACAAACATCTTCAGCTTGCCCAGCGCCGTTTCCCACTGCTTGCCGATCACCTCGAGCGAGCGGCGCGCTTCTTCCAGCTGCGTCGGATCGAACTGCCAGAGCCGCTCGCGGCCGATGCGCAGATCCTTGACCAGGCCCGCCTCCGCTAGCACCTGCAGATGCTTGGTGACGGCCTGGCGGGTCAGCGCGGTGGTGGCCGTGAGTTGCGCAATCGAATAGGCCTCGCCCGCGCACAGCACGGCGACCAGGCCCAGCCGGGTCGAGTCGCCAAGCGCGAAGAAGACCTGGGCCATGCCGGGGTCCAGACCCGGCATGGCTTGCGCGCTACGCCGTGGCGGCATGGGCGCGGATGCGTTCCATCTGGAAGTCCCAGCCGCCGCTGTTCATGCGGAAGGCTTCCATGCGCCGGTGCGGCGGCAGCTTGTCGAAGCCGGACTCCACCACGCGCAGCAGCGTGGCGCCGCCGGGTGCGTCCTCCAGGCTGAAGGTGACCCGCGTGGGCTCCTCCGCGTCGTAGTCGACCTTCGGGTCGGCCGGGTGCGGATGCCAGCGCCAGCTGATGGATCGCTGCGGCTCCATGCGATCGACGAGCACGTCGAACATGATGTGCGTGTAGCCCTCGTGGGTGATCGGCCCGCGCGTGCGCTGGCCCGGCGCAAAGGTCTGGCCCGTCAGGTTGACGCCGAACCAGCGGCCGAACTCGTCGGGCTCGGTCAGCGCGCGCCACACGCGCGAGCGCGGCGCGTCGATGACGACGCTGCGCTCGATGCGGTCGCTCGTGCCGGCCTCACTGGCCGTCTCGGCGGTGTGCGCTTCTCTCAGATCCTCTTGCATACGGTACTCCTTCATGCAACCCGATGGTTGCGCGATTCCACTGTGCGCCCACGACGGCGAACAGGCAACCTGATGGTTGCGTAACGGCGGTAAGCGCGCGTGAGCTCGTTCCAGGCTGCTCATCCATGCCCCTACCCCTACTCGCCGAACACCGAAAAGCCCTTAAGCTGCCGAAAGGTCATCGGCACTCGCATGCATCACTGAAATGCCTTCCTTGATCCGCCACTCCTGGCTCGCCCTGCTGGCGCTTGGTGCCAGTGCGCAATGCGCGGCGGTGTTCGCGGCCGAGGCTGCGGCCGATGCGCAGGCACCGGCGCAGGTGATTCCTTCTCCGTGGCTGGTGCTGCCCACGCTGCAGTCGACTCCGAAACTCGGCACTTCCGTGGGCGTCCTGGGCGCGTTCCTGAAGAAGTTCGACGCGCAGTCGCAGCTGTCGATGATGGGCGCCACGGCGATGTACACCTCGACCGATTCGATGGTCGCTTCGGTGTTCGCCAGGACCTCCTTCGGCGCCGACCATCATCGGCTCTCGGTGGTCACGGTCGGCGGCACGATCAAGAACGACTACGACAACTTCCTCGGGTCGGGCTTGCCGCTCAAGTCGGAAGATCACCTTCGCGGGCTGCTGGGACGCTACCTCTATCGCGTGAAGGACGACTGGTTTCTCGGCGGGCAGGTCGTGGCCACCAACTACCAGATCGTCGGCCAGACCGCGCTGGACGACGACATCCTCGGCGTGCTCGGGCTGACCGGGTTCCAGGCCGGCGGTGTCGGCCTCAGCGTCTATCACGACTCGCGCGACATCCAGGATGCGCCCACGCGCGGCTGGGTGCTGAATTTCAACAACGTGGCCTATCGCCAGCGCATCGAGGGCAGCAACGACTTCGACACCTATCGCGCGGACTACCGGGGCTTCTGGCGTCACGGCGATGGCCACGTGTTTGCCGTGCGGCAGAGCAATCAGTGGACGGTGGACGCGCCGCCCAGCGCCTACGCGCCCGTGCTGCTGCGCGGCTACACGATGGGCGAATTCCTCGGCAAGAACATGTCGTCGATCGAAGCCGAGGAGCGGCATCGCTTCGCCGACCGCTGGACCGCCACCGCCTTTGCCGGGGTGGCCTGCCTGTACGGCGGCGGGAAAAGCTGCGGCCACGGTGCCAATGCGTTCCCGAGCGTGGGCGCGGGCGTGCAGTACATCCTCAAGCCGCAACAGGGCATCGTCGCCAACCTCGAACTCGCCCTGGGTAAGGAGGGCAACCGCGCCTTGCTGTTCAAAATGGGATACGGTTGGTAGGACACAAACGAATGAACAAGCAACCCCTTGACGGCGTGCAAGTGCTCGCCTTCGACATCTTCGGCACCGTGGTCGACTGGCACGGCAGCATCGTGCGCGAGATGGCGCAGTTGCATCCTGGCGTCGATGGCGATGCGTTCGCTCTCGCCTGGCGCACGGGCTACAAGCCGGCCATGGCGCGCGTGATGAGCGGCGAACTGGGCTGGACACGCATCGACGAACTGCACCGCATGATCCTCGACGGCCTGCTGCCGCAGTTCGGCCTGGCGGACCTGGGCGAAGACGCGCGCCGGCACCTGAATCGCGTGTGGCACCGGCTCGCCGCCTGGCCCGACAGCGTGGAAGGCATCACACGGCTGAAGCGCCGGTTCATCGTTAGCACCATGTCCAACGGCAACATCGGCTTGCTGACCAACATGGCCAAGCGCGCCGGGCTGCCCTGGGATTGCGTGCTGTCGGCCGAAGTGTTCCGCGCGTACAAGCCGGACCCGGCGGCCTACCTGGGCGTGGCCCGCACCTTCGACCTGGCCCCGGCGCAAGTGATGCTGGTCGCCGCACACCACGACGACCTGGAAGGCGCCCGCGCCTGCGGGCTGCGCACGGCCTACATCGAGCGGCCGCTGGAATTCGGCGCCGCGCACCCGAAGGACGTGTCGCCGCGTCCGGACAACGATCTGCACTGCAAGAGCCTGGTTGAGCTGGCGCAGGTGTTGGGCTTGTAGCCGGCTGCATCGCCGCCGCCCGCCAATCGTCACCCTGATCTTCCTCAACTTCCGGCCCTTCCCCACGCATTCCCCAATGCCACGCACCGCGGCGCGTGCATAAACTGGTCCGTACCAAAGCTCTACGGTACGCCCATGGCCACCAGCACGCTGATCCTCGATCACGTCTATCGGCACGAGCGAGAACTCGGGGACCGGGTCTATCTGACGCAGCCCATCGGCGGCGGTCGCGTCGTCGACTACACCTGGACGCGGGTGATGGACGAAGCGCGGCGCATGGCGGCGCACCTGCAGGGACGCGGCTTTGCGCCGGGGGCGCGCATCGCAATCCTTTCGAAGAACTGCGCGCATTTCATCATCGCGGAACTCGCCGTCTGGCTCGCCGGCTACACCACGGTGGCGATCTTTCCCACCGAGACGGCGGCGACGGTGCGCTATGTGCTGGAGCACAGCGAAGCCAGCCTGCTGTTCGTCGGCAAGCTCGATGGCTGGCCGCACCAGGAACCCGGCGTGCCAGCGGGCCTGCCGCGCATCGCGTTCCCGCTGGCGCCGGCCGTGGCCTTCGACAAGTGGGACGACCTGATTGCACGCACGCCGCCGCTGCCGGGGTATCCGGCGCGGGCCGAGGGCGATCTCGCCATGCTGATCTACACCTCGGGCTCCACGGGGCGGCCCAAGGGCGCGATGGTGAGCTTCGGCGCCATCAGCCGCGCGGCGGAAAACATCCAGCATGAGTTTCGTGTACGCCTCGGCGAAGCGGCGGATGCCCGCCTGCTGTCGTACCTGCCGCTGGCGCACAGCTTCGAGCGCTCCTGGGTCGAGGCCGTGTCCCTGGTGGACGGCCGGGCGCACCTGTTCTTCGCGGAAGCGCTCGACACGTTTTTGGCGGACCTGCGACGCGCGCGGCCCACGTACTTCGTGTCGGTCCCGCGCCTGTGGCTCAAGTTCCAGCAGGGCGTGTTCGCCAACATGCCGGCCGGCAAACTGGATCGCCTGCTGGGCCTGCCGGTCATCGGCAAGCTGGTCGGACACAAGGTGCGCAAGGGGCTCGGGCTCGACCACGTCATCGTGGCGGGCAGCGGCTCGGCGCCGATTCCGCCGGAGCTGATCACCTGGTACCGCCGCATCGGCCTGCGCCTGGAGGAAGGCTACGGCATGACCGAAGACAGCTCGTATTCGCACGCCTCCAACCCGCAGGCGAGCGAGCCCGGCTGCGTGGGCGTGCCGCTGCCGGGCGTGCAGGTGCGCATCGCCGACGACGGCGAAATCCTGATCAAGTCGCCAGGCCAGTTCGTCGGCTACTACAAGGACCCGGAACTCACGGCGGCATCGTTCACGCCCGATGGCTTCTTCCGCACCGGCGACCTCGGCGAGCGGCGCGCCGACGGCCTGCTCAAGCTGACCGGCCGGGCCAAGGACATCTTCAAGACGGACAAGGGCAAGTACATCGCACCCGCGCCGATCGAGAACACGCTCAACGCGGAACCGATCGTCGAGATGTCGGTGGTCTCCGGCGCGGGCCAGAAGCAGCCGTACGCGCTGGTGGTGCTGGCAGAGGGTTTGCGGCCGCGCCTGGGCGATCCCACGGTGCGCGAGCACACGGCATCGCAACTGCAGGCGCTGCTGACCAAGGTGAATGCCGACTTGCCGGATTACAGCCGGCTGCAACTGCTCGTTGTCGCGCGTGAGCCGTGGTCGATCGAGGACGGTCGGCTCACGCCGACGATGAAGATCCGCCGCGCAGCGATCGAGGCATCGGTCGCGCCGCAGGTGGCGCAGTGGTACGCATCCGGGAACACCATCGTATGGGCATGAGTTTCGTCAACGGCGGCGA
>Ga0207853_1000175_pt1 | contig 15060 bp, 15 predicted proteins | sample LuqExpMetagenom6_FD_187764 | JGI IMG/M metagenome (GOLD analysis project Ga0207853, IMG submission 187764) | Tropical forest soil microbial communities from Luquillo Experimental Forest, Puerto Rico - Sample 6 (SPAdes) | ecosystem: Environmental > Terrestrial > Soil > Tropical forest ...
CGCCTCCCCGGCGAAACCGATCCGTTCGCGGGCGCCGCTGAGCCAGGCGATCAGGCCGCTCTTCAGGTTGCCCTGGATATCGAACACCAGGTCGTAAGAGCGCTCCCGCAACCCCTTCCGCAAGGCCTTCAGGTCGCTGCGGGTCTCGGCGGAGAAAGGGGCCTTGCGCCATTTCTTCGTCCTGACGGGAAAGATGCGCCTCAGGCCGGGGTTGTGCTCCAATACCGGCAGGAACTGCTCTTCGACCACCCAGTCGATCTCGATGCCGGGCGACACCTGGCGCAGGTAATCTATGACCGGCAGGGCGTGGATGACATCGCCCAGGGCGGATGTTTTTATGATGAGGACTTTCACTACACGCCATCCATGGCGGAGAGAACGCCCGCGATCCGGGCCGCCGCGGCGCCGTCGCCGTAGGGGTTATGGGCGCGGCTCATCATGCGGTAATCATGGTCGCTGGCAAGCAGACGCGCGGTTTCCGACACAATCCTCTCCCGGTCGGTGCCCACCAGCACGACCGTCCCGGCTGCCACCGCCTCCGGGCGTTCGGTAGTGTCCCTCATGACCAGCACCGGCTTCCCCAGTGAGGGGGCTTCCTCCTGCACACCCCCGGAATCGGTGATGATGAGATGGGCCCGGTTCATGAGGTAGACGAAGGGGAGATAGTCCACCGGTTCGATGAGATGGACGTTGGCGAGCCCATCCGTGCCGAGCAGGCGCCTGACCGGTTCCTGGACATTGGGATTGAGGTGGACCGGGTAAAGGATCTCAACGTCATCGAACGTGGTGGCGATATCCGCCAGCGCCCGGCAGATATTCTCGAAGCCCTCGCCGAAATTCTCCCGGCGGTGGCCGGTCACCAGGATCAGGCGCTTGGCCGGGTCGAGGAAACCGAAACTCCCGGCACAGGATTGCTGGAGATCGGGATCATTTTCTATGCGTGCCGCAACGGCGAGCAGGGCATCCATGATCGTGTTGCCGGTGACGCGGATCGTCGCATCCGCCACCCCCTCCCGCACCAGGTTCTGTCGGGCAGCCTCGGTGGGCGCGAAATGCACGTCGGCCAGAGCCCCGCTCACCCGGCGATTGATCTCCTCCGGGAAGGGGGCGAATTTGTTGTGGGTACGCAGGCCCGCCTCCACATGGCCCACCGGGATGCGGCAATAATAGGCCGCCAGGGCCGCCGCCATGGTCGTGGTGGTATCGCCGTGGACCAGCACCATGTCGGGGCGTTCGGCGGCCAGGACCGCTTTCAATCCTTGCAGCACGTTGCAGGTGATGTCGAACAGATCCTGCCCCGGCCGCATGATGTCCAGATCGTGATCCGGGCGGATCCGGAACAGGTCCAGAACCTGGTCGAGCATCCGGCGATGCTGGGCGGTGACGCAGACCCGGCTTTGAAACCGGTCGGGATGGCGTTCCAGTTCCTTGACCACCGGCGCCATCTTGATCGCCTCGGGCCGGGTGCCGAATATGGAGAGAATTTTTTTCATGGTCGCGAGGGTTTCATCCTCATGCCTTTGAACATCGTTCCAACAGCCGCTGAGCAGAGGGGGGATATGCTCTCAAAACCGGAGCGCACCGTGCCTTGTTTATAGATAATCCCATGCCCGCCCGGGCGTTATCAATGAGATCACCCCGCGTTCACGCAAAGAAATACCACAATTCACCTGATCTATCAGTATGTAAAAAGTTCCGCATAGTGTCAACCAAGAGTTTCCATGCGGGAGAATTTTGCTATTGTTTTTGAGACGGACAAAACCGGCTGCTTTATGTACCGGGCCGCCATTGACATTTCCAGCATCCCTGTGTATTAGATAATCTAGAAATTATGGAATTGACACGAAAAAAACATTCCGCACAGCCAAGAATTGCGGTCATTGTTCCAAAATACGGCCTTGTGGGCGGCGGCGAACGCTTTGTCTTTGAAGTGACGGAACGGATGGCGCGCAAAGGGAACTATGAGTTCCATGTGTTCGCCAACCGCTGGCATCCGGCGGAAGGTTCTCCGGTACTATTCCACAAAGTACCCACCGTCAAATTTCCCCGTTTCCTGCGCGCGTTTGTTTTCCCGTGGTGTGCCCAGCGCCAGGTTGCCCGGGGTACATTCGACCTGGTCCATAGCCATGAAAGGGTTTTTCACGCGGATATCATCTCCCTGCATGGCGCTCCCCATGGAGAATGGGTACGCACAATACGTCACAAGTCCCCGAGTCTCTTTGACCGGGGCGTCATGAGCGTCGAGCGGCGGATGATGGAGCATGGCGCGGACTCCTGTTTCCTGCCGGTCTCATCCATCACCATGGATGCCTTCTCCCGTACCTACACACCCCTGCCGGGGAAATGGCAGGTCATGCACCCGGGCGTCGATGTGGCTCGCTTCTCCACGCCGGATCGGGATGCATGCCGGGCCGAGATCAGAGAGCGTCACGGTATCGGCGCTTCGGACCTTCTCCTCCTCTTTGTCGGGATGAATTTCGAGACAAAGGGGCTGGACACGGCCGTTGCAGCCCTCGCAAAAGCGCGGGCCACCAGGCCCGACGCGAACACCCGGCTCCTCGTCGTGGGCCGGGGGGATGAAAAGAAGTACGCCAATCTCTCCCGGTCGCTTGGAGTTGCGGAATCCGTGCTGTTCGCGGGAACGCAAACTACGGGGATCGAGCGCTTCTATCGGGCTGCGGATGCCTTTATCATGCCTTCGGCGTTCGACACCTTCGGCATGGTTGTGCTGGAAGCCATGGCCGCCGGGCTACCCGTCATCGTCAGCTCAGCTGTCGGGGCAAAGGATTTGGTTGACGAAGGCGAGAACGGCTTCGTCGTGGTCGATCATCGCGACGCGGCGACCACGGCAGACAGGATCGTCCGCTTGCTGGATCCACCGCAGCGGCAGGCCATGGGAGAAGCGGCGGCGCGGTGTGCATCCGGGCATGATTGGAGCCGTTTGGCCGGCAAGATTGAAGATGTCTACCGGGACATTCTTCTGAAGAAGGGCATCCCGGCTTGAAAGGCTGCCGCGTGACAGGAAATCCGACGAAACTCTCCATAATCATCGTGTCCTACAACGTCGCAGATCTGATCGGGGCCTGCCTCGCTTCGGTGGCGGCGTCGCGCGACATCGTACCCGAAGTATTCGTGATCGACAATGCATCCCAGGATGGGAGCGCACACGTTGTCCGCGAAGCGTTTCCGTCCGTACGGCTCATCGCCAACAGCGCCAACCGGGGCTTCGGAGCTGCAAACAACCAGGCGTTGCCGGAATGTACCGGGCGCTATATCGTTCTTTTAAACCCTGATACGACCGTCGAACCGGAATCGTTCCGCAACATGGTTGAGTTCATGGATGCCCACCCCAACGTCGGGCTGGCCGGCCCCAAGGTCCTGAACCCCGACGGAACCCGGCAGGATTCCGTATCCGCCCGCTACCCCGGGCACCGGTATGGTGCGGCGGACCTTGGCTCGCTCCCGGGTGAAATTGCCTGCGTGTTGGGAGCCTGCCACATCGTCCGCACCGAGCTGATGCAGCGTATCGGGGGCTTTGACGAGGATTTTTTCCTGTACGGGGAGGACCAGGACCTCTGCCTGAGAATCCGCAAGCAGGGGTATGAAATCGGATTCATCGCCGACGCCGTCATCATGCACCACGGCGGACAGAGTGAACGGAACACCCTGCCGGCGGAGGTGGTCAGAAAGAAGGTCCGGGCGGAATATGTTTTTTATCGGAAGCATTACAAGGCGGGCACCATCGAGCGCATACAGGCGGTGCAAAATCGCCGGGCGCTCTGGCGGATATTCACCATCCGCTTACTCTTTCCGTTCACTGGCGACAAGAAATCGGCACGTCTGAAACTGGCAAAATATAAGGTGATCCGCGAGGAAGCAAGAAAGGGTCTGCCGGAAAACAGGTGAGACAGGCTTTCCTCAACCGGCGGGCAGCATCGCTGTATTCAAAACACCCGAGCAGGACAAAGGTGAATCATGAATCTTTCCACCAGTGGAACCATACTTCCCGACTCGCCATTGGGCCGGGCACTGCACGATGAACATTTTCGGTTTGAACGACTTGTCGTTTCCGGGATAGACAATGAGCCGGTCTTGGCGAACAACGCGCCAGGACAGCGGGAGGAGGAGACCTGTCTGTTTCACGATTCGGTGACGTCGGGTGATGCCTACGTGGCGCTGCTGGCCAACCGCATAGAAATGGGCATACAAAAGCGGGCGCCGCTTCCAGTCGTCCGCTTTGCGGATGGGGAGTATGCGTTTTACAGCGGTTCCTTGAGATGCAACGGGTTGTACCACCAAGCTGAATCAGTTGCGGCTATCCGTGAGGCGATCCCTGCCCATTTACGGGATATCCGGTACCTGACCGAGCATGGGGTGGCTGCTCCACTGGTTTTCCCCGGCAACGTGCGCCGCCAGTCAAAGTTGCGTTCGCTCTTCAAAAAGAAGAACGGGAACGACATGGCGCTCCGCTACCTCCAATTACTGGCAAAAAACGACCTGAAGCTGACCGCTTCGAATTATGTCCCGTTTTATGCCGTCTACGCGTATCTGTCGAGTGTGCGGTTTGCCCAGGCGGTTGAGGGCAAGACAGTGTGCATCGTCAATTCGGACTACAACGCACCGGCATGCGCCGAATGGTTCGAACGGGCCGGCTCTCGTCCGAAACTGGTTCACGTCCCCATATCCCCTTCTTACGTTGCCACCCGATGGGATTCCATGCGCGAGGACGCCTTCCGTGCCGTTCCTGAACAAGTAGACTGTTTTATGGTCGGAGCCGGCGTCGGGGCACTCCAGATTTGTGTGGATATGGCGCGCCGCTATTCCGCCCCGGCCATCGACTCCGGACACATACTCAACATGATGAACGATTTGGAACGCAAATCACAAGGCCCCCGCCTGTTTACCTTCCGCCGGTGAACGGGCTGTAGTAACAAACCTGGCGACGAGGAGCGGCCTGCATTACGACAACTGGCTTTCTCCAGCTTCTCCTAGGCGTTCGTGGCATACACCGCCACGCCATTCCACCACATGCCCTGATCCGCATTATGCCGGGCAGGCAGATCATACAGAAGCCGCCAGGTACGCCTGGACTCTGAAATTGCCTGTTCGGTAGCCTCTTTGGCGTAGGAATTGGAGTCGGGCGCAAAGCGCCAGTCATCGACAATGACAAGGGCTGTGGACGCCAACAGAGGTTCAACCAAGCGGATGCCTTCATATTGGCTTTCATAGTCATGGTTCCCGTCGTAGAAATAGACCCCTACCGGCTCTTTGATCCGATCCCGCGAGAATACCTGTTTGAAGTCTTCGTTAAAGAAAACGACCTTATCCTGAAAACCGTACTTTTTCAGATTTGAGGTCAGAAGCTCCAATGAATTGGATTCTTTGAACAATGAAAAGTTGTCGCATGCGTAGAAAGTCCGCTCTGGTGCAGCCTGCATGGCGCTGATAAGGCTTTTACCCGTATAGGTGCCAATTTCGAGATAACACTCATCTGCCGGCAGACTTTCTGCGGCTATCCTGAGGAGGATCTGTTTTTTAATAGATAACATGCCTTTGATGCTGGCGCAGTGATCGAAGAATCTTCTTATGAAACGGTATTCATACATCGGGGTAACCTTGTCAAGCTTATCCTTGGGGAAAAGTTGATCGAACTTTTTTGTAAACACATCTATTTCCATTTCCCAAGCCCCCATGATTGTGCAAAAATATTATGATCAATTGCAGTTTTTATATCGAACCGCAAGTAAAGTCAATAAATCACGTCATCTGTTGTGTGAAATAACCTCTGTTTGGCGTTAGATCGCCCCGCTTGCCATTGACTCCGGGCAGGAAATCCGCCGCCACTTTCTGCCACAAAACCATCCCTGAACAACCCACTATTCTCAACATCCCGTGTTCCCATCATTAGAGGCTTCCTTGGAACCGGCAGCGAATCCGGTGCCCAGGGGTAAAAACGCCAAACGCGAACGTATCCAGGCCGTTACGATTGCGGTGTGTTGCATGGCTGGGGCCTCTATTAGCCGGAAGGCGGCATAGGAAAGCAACACCAAAAACGGCGTTAAGCCAATTATCACCAGCCAGTGGGTGATTGGCGACAACAGTTTAGCGCCGGGCAAACCTATGATAAAATTGAACGTAACAAAGAGGGTTATGCCGTGAAGCAGATAAATACTGTAGGTGACCTCCCCAAGAGTCCGGGAAGCGGCGCAGGTTAACGCGCCGAACAGGGTGTTGCCCGCCGCAATTAACGTAAAAGCCACCGAGAGTAGCAGAAGAGGAGCAAATCCCAGAGCAGACGGATATGCCGTGAAGGCGAGCACAATGCAGCACAACGATACTACCGATGCGATCTTTTTCCTTGCCAATCGACAGAACAACTCGGATTGCGCCAAAAGGGCTGCGGCTATTCCGCCAAGAAAGAAACTGAAAGGGCCCAGCGGATACCTCATTAGGGCAAAGATCGTGCAGCCCATACCAAATATGACATAGGGAAGTGGGGCCTTACCCGGACGGTCAGCGCAAGAACGGGCAGTGAAAAATAGAAGAACCATTCGTACGGTAATGTCCAGGTGACCCCTGCCAATATTCTGGAAGTATCCTTGAGCCCATTCAGATTGGGTCCGCCAAAAATAGTGAACGTCATCCAGCTCAGCGCCTTATTGAGCGTCTTGAGCAAGGGGGCGTTCAGGACGCCATGGGTAACGACAAACACGACCGTAATGAACAATACCATCACAAACAGGTAGAGCGGGACAAGACGCAGGAATCTCGAAACGAAAAGTTTGTCCCAATCAATGTTTTTCTTTCTTCCCTCTATGAGTTTGGTAAAGAACAAAAAAGCGGAGATCATGAAGAAAAGGGCAACGCTGCTGGAACCGAACTGACTGAACAGGTTGGAAGGTGGAAGCTTCCATTCACCTGTCCGTGGCAGGAAATGCCAAATGCAGGAGTGATGCAAATAGACGAAAAAGGCCAGATAACCACGCAGGCCATCTATTGACACATAGCGGCCCTGGCCAGGGGGAGCCCCGAATATCTTCACCAGCAGAAACGACGTTCCAACCGCGACCAAAAGAGAGACGAGTGCGGGAAGAGGGTTAATTGGATCCATAGAATCGTTCCTGTCTCGCAAGCATTCCGTAATGAACGACTACTTCATGATGTTACTATGCAAAACCTCTTCTACGGCGGCAATGACCGCAGAGGTATCCAACTCTTCGAGGCACCTGCTCCGCTGTGAGTCATCGCACCCCATCCTGCGACAGGGGACACAGTCCAATGGCGGGCGGACGATCCTGTGCAACTCATCGGCCATGCGCCATGAACGCCAGTCCGATGGGCCATGTAGCGTGACACTGGGGACAGCAAATGCTGCCGCCATATGGGGCGCCGCACTGTCCACACCCAAGTGCAGCGAACTCATTGAAATAAGTGCCGCCAACTCGCCAAGGGTGGTCTTGCCGGTAAGTACAAACGTATGGCCTCTCCGCCCTTCAGCGATGGCCTCTGCCCCCGCAATCTCTCCCGGAGAGCCGACCAGTATGCTGGGAAGCTGATACCGTTCCCAAAGCCAGTCGATAACTTCGCCCCATTTGCCATTATTCCATTCCTTGTACTGCCATCGCGAAAACGGGTTTATCGTTACCCATCGACCTTCAGGGGTAAGACTGCATTCCGCGAGTAGTGCTACGGCGGCGTTCCTATCTGCGTTTGCGGCATAAAGCTTTGGCAGAGAGTTTGTCGTATCAATGCCGATTGCCCGGACAATGCGAAGGGATTGATCCGCGCCGGGGTGCGCGGTAGACGGACCGGGAGGGTAATCGTGGAGAACGGTCGTAAAAAGACTGTTGCGCCAATACTTGTTTCCAACATAACGCCCGACACGTTGCGCAGCACCGGTAAGGAGGGAAAAGATCGCCCCCCTGTCCCCTGTTCTCACGTCTATGACAAGGTCATAACGCGGCTTGCGAAGTTGAGCAATAAAGGACCAGTAGGCCCGTATGACATGCAACAGGGAACCGCGTTCTTTGCTGAATTCTATGATGCTGTCGAGGTTCGGATCGGCCGACAACACCCCTCCGAAAGGCTTCTTCACCAGGATTGAGACTTGGGCTCCGGGGTACGTCTCTTTTACGGCGCGTATCGTTGGCGCGGTGAGGACCACGTCGCCGACATCGCCAAGCTGGATGAGAAGAATTTTTCGGGGAGAAATCATAATGCGGCTCTTTATCCGTTATTCAAACACTCGTGTGCCCTGCCGCAACCTTTTCATACACGTCGAGATGATCTTCCAGTTGCCTGTTCAGGTCAAACCTGGTTTCGGCATGAATCCGCGCCTTTCGGGAGAACATGGCCAACTCCGACTCCGGCATTTCCAGAAATCTTTTCATCGCCCGCGCAGTCTCTTCCACACTACCCGGAGTGGCCAGAAAACCGTTAGCCCCATCGACGACATTCTCCACCAAACCCGAGAACGTGCTTGAGATGAGGGGTTTCCCCATTGCCAGCATCTCCCGCGCTCCATAGGAGGCCGTTTCTATGGAGTCCGACAGGATGAATCCCACATCCAGCATGGCTACGAATGGCCGCACATCCCGATACAGGCCCGCGTAGGTAAAATTGGTGAGGCCGCATTCCTTGGCAAGCGCTTCCAACTCCTCGCCCCGCCGGGGATCGCCTACGACAACGATATGGAACCGGTCCCTGTCCCCCTTGAGCATGCTTGCAGCCTTGATCAAGACATCAACACGCTTGTAGTAGCTCAGACCGGCATTCGAACCGAAACAAACGCAGCCGGGTGCGATTCCCAGCGAGGCGCGGAGTTCCTCATTACGGGGTTGCGGCGTATAGCGGACGAGATCGACACCATTCGCCATGACGACGCTGTTATCGGGCGTAATACCCCCGGATTGGGCACACGCCATGGCCGTCTCCGACACATAAATATTTGCCGAGATGCAACGCTTGTATATCCACCGATGGTACACGTCGTTTCTCAGGGTCTTAATGGCATGGTGCGTCCTTATGACCTTATACCTGCGGCCGAGGGGATGGCTCCACAGGTCGATAAACAGGTCCGCGCCCCCGTTTGCGTGGACTATATCCGGTTGCACCCGGCGCACGATCCTCCGGAACAGGTTCATGTTCGCGATGACGCTGGCCGGCTCCTTTTGCAATTTTGCCGGGAAATCGCAGGCAAAAACCTTTTCGTACCCTTCGGCGACGAGGGATTGATACAGGTGGGAGGTCGGCGGAGCGGCCACGGTGACCGAAACGTGGGGCGAGTCCAACAGGCAGAGGGACCTGATGTAGGTATCATGCCCCCCCCCTTCACCGGGATGAAAATTCGTCACGAGGATTTTCATGCTACTCTTTGTCATTACGCACGGTACGGTCTTTCCCCTTCAGCGCATTCTGCCGCTCCCACAGCAGGACGTATTTCATGAATATGGAAATAGCGCTCATAATCGAGATTATGAAACCTTGCAGGCCGTCGAGAAAGCCTTTCTTGACAAAGTAGTGCTTGATGAATCCATGCAGGGGATTTACGAGCAGGTTATGAAATCGCACCCTGCGGCCGTCCCGCTGGTACGATTGGGAGGCGCTTACCGCATAGCGCACCGTACGCTGAAGGCAATCCTGAAAGTCCTGGAACGAGAAATGATGCAGATCGCCGGACAACCGGCCGACCTTGCCGGAGGTCATGAGGCTGTCATGGGGGTCCAGACCGGTCCAATGCCCGGAGTTTCTCCGTATGAGACGCAGATTCCAGTCGGGATACCACGCATGGTTGATCCACTTCCCAAGATAGAACGTTTTCCGGTTGACCTGGTAGCCGGTACAGTCCCCGCGTTCGAGAATACGAACAATGGCTTCCTTGAGTTCAGGAGACACAACCTCGTCGCAGTCAAGGGCCAGAATCCAGTCGCAGGTGCATTTTTCAAAGGCGGAGTTTTTCTGTGCAACATGCCCCTTCCACGCTTCTACGAATACCTGAGCCCCGCATGCCGTGGCGATCTCGACCGTTCTGTCCGTGGACCGGGAATCGACCACGATGATTTCCGTGGCAATATCCCTGACCGCCTCAAGACACCTCGCGATATTGTTTTCTTCATTGTACGAAATAATGGATACGGACAACGTCGGCGCGCCCAAGCTCATTCCTTCCTCATGCGGTACCGTCTGCACGCTACACAAACAGTTTTTTCACACTGCAGCACAACCGTTTCCAGGCATACGCCGCATCTTTCTTCGGCTCCGGCACGGCCCCTTGATACGCGGTTCCCATCCGCAGGTAAAAACGGTTGAAAAAGCGGGCCGTCATCCCCCATTTCCTGAGGAAAAGGCCATTGGCCTGTTTCACCATCTGCTTTTTCTGCTTGTTGGTGGACACTTCAAGAAAGTGATAGACCCGGCTCCTGCCGACCCCCTGAAAGACCCTGACCCCAGCCTGCCACAGCTTCACGGCAAAATCGGGGTCCGAGTAGAACCCGGGATAAAACTCCGTGCTGTAGCCACCCACCTGATCCCAGAGCTTGCGGTGCACTACATTGGGCGGCCAGGAAGCGCCATTCCAGTCGGCAAACGCAAACGCGTCATACTGCGCCAAAAGGCGCTCCTCGGCGAAATCGGCCGGAGACCGGCCAAAGGAATGGGGCGCTACGGCACACTTTTTACCCACATCTTTCGGTTCAATGGCGGTTGCCGAAATGAAAAACCGTTCGTGCCCCACCCGGCGGATCGCCTCCCACAGGTGGAGATCCCAGTCGGGGCAGACATACATATCATCGTTGAGATACACGATGTAATCGGACGTTGCCAGGGTATAGGCGGAATTCAGGGCACAACAGACACCCACGTTGTCATTGCTGTACGTATGGTCGATATTCTCGGCCTCTGCCCACTCTTTACTGCCGTCACTGCCGACGTTGATGTGGAGGACAATCTGGTGGGCGAACCTGCTGTTCGCACGAATGCTCCTCACGCAGAGCTTGAGGAAATCCAGGTTGTTCCATGTGGGGATCAGGATGGTGAACAAGGGGTTCTCATTCTGCCCGAACGGCCGGTCTGAAGTCATGATTATCCCGTTATCACCTTTCGAAGCGCGTATTCCCGACCTCCAGAGCCGCCGCCACCACGTCGTCCGCCGTAATCGCCGTCATGCAGCGATGGTCGGTCGGACACTCCCGCAACTTGCAGGGGGCGCATGCCGTGTCCTTGCGGATGATGGCCGCCCGGGTGGTATAGGGTGCGGTGCCGGTATGGTCGGTAGGTCCGAAGACGGCCGCGAGGGGCACACCGAAAGCGGCGGCGACATGCATCGGGCCGGAATCGTTGGTCACCATGAAATTGCAGCGTTTGATAAGCGCCATCAGCTCCCGTACGGTGGTCTTGCCGGCCATATTGAGACAGGCGCCCCCCAGGCGCCGCTCGATGTCGGCGGCAATGCCCGCCTCGCCGGGGCTGCCGAAGATCACGACCTTTGCCCTCCACTCTGCGGCGAGCCGGCGGGCGACTTCGGCGAACCGGTCCGGGTACCATCGCTTGGCCGACCCGTAGGTAGCGCCGGGGTTGATGGCGATCACGTTCTCTTCCGCCGCTATGCCCCCCGCTGCCAGCAGGCCTTCAGCGGCGCGGTCTTCATCGGGCGTGGTGCACAGGCGGGGCAGCACATCCTTGCCCGTAATGCCGAAGTGGCGCACCAGGTTGCGGTAATACTGGACCTCATGACGGAGCGGCGACGCCTTGCCCTCCGAATAGCGGCCGCTCAGGAGCAGGCTGCGGCCGTCGCTGCCCTTGCCGAGCCTGACCGGTATGCCCGCCAGCCAGGGTACCAGGGCGGAATCGAAGGAATTGGGCAGGATGATCGCCAGGTCAAAGGAGCGTCGCCGCAGCTCCGACGCCAGGCGAAACCTGCCCCCCACCCCCTGGTGCGCTCCCGTGCGGTCGAAGACCATCACCTTGTCCACCCAGTCGTGGGGCGAAAAGACCTCCGCCACCAGGGGGTTGGCCAGCACGGTGATCTCAGCGTGCGGGTAGAACTCGCGCACCATCCCGATGGCCGGCGTCGTCATGACCGCATCGCCGATCCAGTTGACCGCGCGGATCAGGATCCGTCGAACCTTGTCGCGTTCCGGGAGCTTCACAGGGTGTCCTTGCCGGCATCGGGACGCACGGCGGCTTTGGCCTCATCCGTCAGCAGGACCGGAATCCCGTCGCGGATGGGAAACTTCACCCCGCAGGGGCGGCACAGCAGGTACCGGCCCTCGTCTTCCAGGGAGAGTTCTTCCGTGCAGACGGGGCAGGCGAGTATGGATGTGAGGCATTCGGGCAGCATGGTGCGTCCTGTAGTAAATTTATTTATTTTGCCACAGGCGGAACTATTTTTGAAGCAAATTACTCACGAGGTCTGTCAGGGGGGTTGGATCGTCGATGACAAGCTCAAGCCGGGCGAGCATGATCCTGTCGGCAAGTTCCGGCACCAGGCGGCGCAGTTTCACCCCGTCCTTTTCCGTCGTCACGGCGCAGTCGGCGCCGCAGGCCCGGAAAGCCGCCGTCAGCCCGGCCAGTTGGGACGGGGTATAGGCGGCATGGTCGGGAAGCGGGATGGTGCGGACCACGTCCAACCCCAGGGCGCGCAACTCCTCGAAAAAGGGGCCCGGCTCCCCGATCCCGGCAAAGGCCAGGACCTTTCGGCCCCGCAGGCTCTCCAATGAGACGCTCGGCCCGCCCGCCAGGGGCACGGCACCGCCCAGACGGTGGCGGGCGGTGCAGACCGGTTTTCCCGACAGGGGTGCGGGGGTGTACCCTTCGGGACAGCGGGTGTACATGACCAGCCCGGCCCGTTGTACGGCGCTCTTCGGCTCCCGCAGCAGCCCGGCCGGAAGCGTCCGGCCGTTGCCGAAGGGTCGGGCGCAATCCACCAGCAGGATGTCCAGGTCGCGCCGGAGCCGCAGGTGCTGGAAACCGTCATCCAGCAGGAAGACATCGGGCGACAGTTGCTCCATGGCCAGCATGCCGGCGCTATAGCGGTCGGCACCCATTGCCACCATCAGCCCGGGCACCGTGGCGGCCAGCAGATACGGCTCGTCGCCGCACTGTCCGGCGTCCAGGCGGATCGTGCGGCCATCGGAGACAATGGCCGCCTGTCCCTCCATGCTGCCGCCATACCCGCGTGACAGGACCGCCACCTTCAGCCCCCGGCCGATGAGAAAGCGGGCGATGAAGGCTGTGACAGGGGTTTTGCCGGTGCCGCCCACGGTGATGTTACCCACCGAGATCACCGGGCGGGGCAGGCGTTTCGCCGTCAGGATACGCTTTTCGTAAAGGATGCCACGGATGGTCTGGATGCAGGCATAGACAAGGGCCAGGGGAGAAAGGGCAAGGGCCGGCAGGCGCCCGGAAAGCCCCGGTCGCGACCCGGCGGCGACGCTGCGCCAGTATGTGGAAAAGGAGGTCAAATCCATCCCGATGGCCCTGACCCGGCCGCCGGCGCATCTGCCGACAGCCGGGTCAGGGTAATCCGATCACTTTATCTTCCGTATGGTATAGTTCAGGGCATCTGCCACAAAGAGGCTGGTGCCGTCCGTGATGATGCCGGCGGGGCAATAAAAATAGGCGTCCAGCGCAGCCTTGGTGGCACCCGAGTCGGGTAGATTGCCATTACCATCCCTGACATTGACATGGCCCGACGTGCCGGCTATCGTCGTAACGTTAAAATTCCCGGAGGTAAGCTCGATCCTGCGGATGGTCTGTCCAACCACCAGATTGCCGTAGACCACCCGTCCCCAATCGGTTACATACAGAGCGGTCCCGTCAGTGGTGATACCTTCCGGTCCGCTGAAGGTCGCCTTGGTTCCAATATCATTGTGATCGCCGGAGGTGCCATGGACGCCGGCTATCGTTGTCACTTTTCTAGTGGCAATCGCAACCTGACGAATGATGTAATTATTCGTATCCGTCACATACAGATTGGTTCCATCCGTGGTAATGCGGATGGGGAGATTGAAGCGCGCGGCCGTCCCCGTGTCATCGGTCCAACCGGCCGAACCGGGGGAGCCGGCCAGGGTTGTAACCGCGCCGGTGGAAATGACTACCTTACGGATCGCGTGGTTGTCCGTGACGTACAGGTTCGTCCCATCCGTGGTGATGCCGACGGGATAGGCGAAACGCGCCGTACCGGTTGTTGTCGTGCCATTTACCGTGGTATTTCCCGTGCCGTCGATCGAACCGGAAGCGCCGGTCCCTGCCAGTGACGTCATGGTCCCGCTTGGATGTCCGGAGCCGTCAAAAGCAAGCGTGATCTTACGAATCTGGTAACTGCTGGTATCCGCCACATACAGGGAGGTTCCGTCCGTGGTGATATCGTTGGGAGAATTAAGCGTAACGGTGGTTCCGGCACTGTCTTTCAGGGGCACGGTTCTGACCTTCATTACCCCATTCTCGGGATAAACCATGCGGATAAGATTGTTGGAGCGGTCCACCACAAAAAAGGTCGATCCGTCCATGGTCGTAATACCGCCCGGGTTGCCGAATTGGGCAGGCTTATTTTGTGCCGAGGTATAGTCTTGGAATCCGGATTTACCGGTAATACCCACCACCGTCGAAACATTGGAAAATGTCGCGGGGAGTGAGGTTTTCTGGATTGCCCCCCCCATCAAGCCTATTTTCACGGCAGTTGAGGAGGTGTACGTTCCAAATGTTGTTGTCGAATCTATATACATCCTGCAATTAAAACTCTGCGTGGCAGTACCGTCCAAGGCAGTAACCAGCCAGTAACCCAAAGTAGCCTTAGTTGCGTCTGTGTAAACTTTTTGGATACCCGTAATCGTCTTGACGGGGGTATTGTTTGTATCAACGAAGGTAACCACTCCATTCGATACAGACCAAGTCCCTAGTGCGACACTAGAATCCAGGGGATCACTATTCCAATCATGCCTCGTAACTCCCGAATAGGTATGAAAGGTCGCAGAGGATGTGCCTTTAGAGGCCGTAACGCTAAGGGTATGGCCGGTGGTTCCGAAGATATCCGAAGCGGTTAACGTATCGTTAGTGCTGGCC
>Ga0207853_1000176_pt1 | contig 15049 bp, 19 predicted proteins | sample LuqExpMetagenom6_FD_187764 | JGI IMG/M metagenome (GOLD analysis project Ga0207853, IMG submission 187764) | Tropical forest soil microbial communities from Luquillo Experimental Forest, Puerto Rico - Sample 6 (SPAdes) | ecosystem: Environmental > Terrestrial > Soil > Tropical forest ...
CGCAGCCGCCGCAGACGCAGGTGCTGGGCGCGCCGCCGGCGTGCCCGAACTGCGGCGTGGTGGAGACGGTGGTGGCCGTGCTCGAGCATGGGCAGGCGCAGCCACGTGCCTTCCAGATGCACATCCGCATGGACGACGGCAGCGTGCGCACGGTCCTGCATCGGGGCGCATTTCCCGCCGGGTCACGCGTGGTGGTCGAAGGCTCGAAGCTGCGCGTGAGCCCATGACGCCTCGGTCTCGGCTGCACAGCGTGTTTCGTTCTGTCAGAAGAGGTTGCCGTGAAGCGGCAGTTCGATGGGCGTGTGCTGTAATGAATCGCGAGGGGCAACGACCGACCGATGTGCTTGAGCCGGCCGCGAATCTCGGCGGACCGGTCTGGAATAACGCCAAAGAGCAGGAGGCCTATGCCCGCGTCCGCGTCTTCCGATCCCGCCGGTTCTGCCGCACAGTCGCGTGCCCTCGTCCAGGGCCGTTTCACACGCATTCGCGGGCACAGCATGGCGCTCGCGTCGCCGCTGTCGGCCGAGGACCAGTGCGTGCAATCCATGCCGGATGCCAGTCCCACCAAGTGGCACCTGGCGCACACCAGTTGGTTCTTCGAGGCCGTGGTGCTCGGCCCGCTCTGGCCGGCCTACCGGCCATTCGATCGGCGCTTCGGCTACCTCTTCAACTCGTACTACGAAGCGCTCGGCTCGCGCCATCCGCGACCGCAGCGTGGCCTGATCACGCGGCCCTCGCTTGCCGAGGTGCATGCCTATCGCCAGCATGTGGATGATGCGGTGGCCTGCTTCATCGCGGAAGCCGAGCCACAGGCCTGGGAGGCGGCCGCCCCGCTGATCGAGCTGGGGCTGAACCACGAGCAGCAGCACCAGGAGCTGATCCTCACGGACGTGCTGCATGCCTTGTCATGCAACCCGCTGCTGCCGGCCTATCGCGGCACATCGACGATGTCGCTGCCTACTGCGGAGGCGCATGGGGAGCCTGAGTGGATTTCGCTGCCCGGCGGCGTTGTCGGCATCGGCCATGAGGGCGAGGGCTTCGCCTTCGACAACGAAACGCCGCGCCATCAGGCGCTGCTGGCGCCCTACCGCATCGCAGACCGGCTAGTCACCTGCGGCGAATATGCGCGGTTCGTCGAGGATGGCGGCTATCAGCGGCCGACCCTGTGGCTGTCAGACGGTTGGGCGACGGTGCAAGCGGGCGGCTGGAAGCACCCGCTCTACTGGATCGCGCCCGGCGATGCTCGTGCCCCGGCAGCGCACTGGCAGGCGTTCGGGCTGGACGGCGTGCAGCCGATGGATCCTTCCGCGCCCGTCACGCAACTGAGTTTCTATGAAGCTGCCGCCTTCGCGCAGTGGGCCGACGCGCGGCTGCCGACCGAGTTCGAGTGGGAAGCAGCGTTCCATCAACCCGGCATGCGGCAGATGGCCGGCCATGCCTGGCAATGGACGCGCTCGTCCTACGATCCCTATCCCGGCTTTCGTCCGCTGGCAGGCGCCGTCGGCGAATACAACGGCAAGTTCATGGTCGGGCAGATCGTGTTGCGCGGCGGCAGCGTGGCCACACCCGAAGGTCACACCCGCGCGAGCTATCGCAACTTCTTCCCGCCCGCCTCGCGCTGGCAATTCTCGGGGCTTCGCCTGGCCAGGGACAGCGCATGCTGAGTCGGCAACGGGTTCCCATCGAGCGCAGCGACGAGCGCGACGACGGGCAGTCGTCCTGCTTCGCCGCCGATCTGAAGGCCGCGCTGTCTTCGCGTCCGCGCGGCATCTCGCCGAAATATTTCTACGACGAACGCGGCTCGCGCTTGTTCGATCGCATCTGCGAACTGCCTGAGTACTATCCGACGCGCACGGAGCTCGGCATCCTCTCGGCCAACGCCGCTGAGATCGCGTCGCACATGGGGCCGCGCGCCGAGGTGGTGGAGTTCGGCGCGGGGTCGCTACGCAAGGTGCGGCTGCTGCTGGCGGCGATGCAGGAGCCGGCGCGCTACCTGCCGATCGACATTTCGGGCGAGCACCTCGCGCGCTGCGCGAGCGAGTTGCAACTGGAATACCCCGGCCTGGACGTGCAGCCGGTGGTCGCGGACTACACGCAGCGCCTGCTGCTGCCCGCGCCGCCGCCGGATGCGGGCCGGCGCGTGGGCTTCTTTCCGGGCTCGACCATCGGCAACTTCACGCCCGAGGAAGCCTTGCATTTCCTGGCCATTGCCAGCCAGGTGCTGCGTGGCGGCGCGCTGCTGCTCGGGGCGGACCTGGTGAAGGACCCCGAGGTGCTGCACGCGGCCTACAACGACAGCCAGGGCGTCACGGCAGCGTTCAACCTCAACCTGCTGGCACGCGCGAACCGGGAGCTTGGCACGTCCTTCGATCTCCAGCTGTTCTGGCACAGCGCCTTCTACAACGCGCCGCAACGTCGCATCGAGATGCACCTGGTCAGCCGTGCGCATCAGCGCATCGACTGGGGCGGCGAGCGTTTCGAATTCGACGAGGGCGATTCACTGCACACCGAGAACTCGTACAAATTCACGATCGAGGGGTTGCGATCCCTGGCGCAACGCGCCGGCTTCAGGCCGGGACCGGTGTGGACCGATCCGCAACGGCGTTTCTGCGTGCACTGGCTGCACGCGCCGGACTGACCGTTCTCAGGCTTCCTCAGCCACGGGCGAGCAGGTCGCGCCGCCACAGCCATGGATCTCGGCCGCAGGCAGGGCATCGGGGTGCGCGACGCTGTCGGTCTCGGGGTCATAGCCGATGCCGCGCAGGTGCAAGGCCAGGGCGGCATCCATGGTCTGCGCGTGGGCGGGGAACCACTCGGCCAGTTCACGGATCATCTGGCGCGCCGGCGCGAGGTCGCCGGCCGCGGCACGCGTGCCGCCTTCGCGCAGCACTTGCAGTACGACCTTGTGCTGCACCGAGTGGCAATTGGAAGACGAGAAGCCCGTTCGCTTCATCCATTCGTCCTCCTGGCCGAAATGGGCATCGGTGTGTTCCACCAGCGCATTCCAGGCTTCGGGCAGCGATTCGTCGGGCGCGGATTCGGCGGCCGCGAGCAGATCGATGAATTCGCGGTGCGTGTCATCCATGAACGGCAGGCCGAGCTCGACTTCTTCGGACCATTGCAGCGTGGGCATCTGGGAAACTCCTTCTGGGGTCCGAAGCCTAGGGGGCGGAATCAACCGTCCATTTGACCCATATCAGCAAAATGGCCTGGCACTCTCGCGCTAAGCTCGGCGCGTGAAACTTCTCTCACCGAACCCCACCGATCCCGGCGCCCTGGCCGCAACCATGCGACAAAAGGGCTACGCCGTGCTCAACGCCCAGGGCGTGTGCGAACTCACTGGCTGCGGCATGGATGAGCTCATGGCGCTACGTCCCTCCTGGGACGAACTGCCGCCCGACAACTACCTGAAGGACGGCGGCCGCTACCGCAGGCGCCGTCATTCCTCGCTGGTGGTCCGCGGCGAGGCCATCGAGCTCGCGCCGCACCGGGCGCATTGGCAACCGCTGGAGTACAACGCGCTGCATGGCGGCATGAGGCGCTGGTTCGAGCCGCTCACGCCGGACGTCGACCAGTCGCCCGCCTGGCCCCGGCTGCTGCGCAGCCTCGCCAACGTGTGTTCGCAGGTCAAGGGCGTGCAGCCCTGGTACGTGGAAGCGCACCAGTTCCGCATCGACACCGAAGGCGGCATCGGCCGGCCCACGCCCGAGGGCGCACATCGCGACGGCGTCGACTTCGTCGCGGTGTTCCTGGTGGCACGGGAAGCGATCAAGGGCGGCGAATCGCGCGTGTTCGACGCCGACGGCCCGCGCGGCGAGCGCTTCACGCTGACCGAGCCCTGGAGCCTGCTGCTACTCGATGACGAGCGCGTGATCCACGAATCAACGCCCATCCAGCCCGCCGGCGAGCAGGGCGGACATCGGGACACGCTGGTGCTGACCTACCGGGCCGGCGGCTTCCTGGACGGCTGAGCCGCCCAGCGCATCTAGCCGCGCACGTCGGCCACCGCCTCGGCGCCAAAGTTCTCTCGGCACAGATAGGCCAGTACGCGTGTCGCGGCGTCGGCGGGCGAGGTGAGCAGGCCTTTTTCCTTCAGGCCGATGAAGTTGCCGATGTCGGGGAACTGGCCGGGGTCGCTGCCTCGCATCTGCACCTGCATGTCGGTGTCGATCACGCCGGGTGCGAGCGAGCAGATCCGGGCGCCATTCGGCCGCTGGCTTTCTTCCAGGGCCACGCAGCGGCTGAAGTGATCCATGCCCGCCTTGGCCGCGCAATAGAGCGCCTGCGAGGCCATGGCCCGGCGTCCCAGGCCGGAAGAAATATTCAGCACCTTGCGTTGTGCCGTCCAGGACTGCGTCGCGCGCAGGAACGCCGCCGTGAGCAGCATCGGCGCTTCCAGGTCGACCCGCAGTGCATCAGCCAACTCGTCGGGCTCCTGGTCGGCCAATGGCGCCACACGCGGCAACGCGCCGGCGTTGTTGATGAGCGTCACGCTCGCCAGGGTATCGCTATCACGTGCGGCGAGCCAGGTTTCCAGCTTGGCTGCCACCGAAGCCCCCCGTGACAGATCGTGCGGCCATTGCTCGCAGTTCGTGCCTGCGCGCTGGGCGATGGCATCGAGGTCGGGCTGGGTCTTCCGCGAGATGCAAAGCAGATCGTGGCCTTGCTGCAGCAGCTGGGTGGCCATAGCAAGGCCCATGCCGCGCGAAGCGCCGGTGATGATGGTGAGGTGCTGGCTCATCAGGGCATCCTACACAGCCAGCACGATCGGGAACTCCGCGCGCAGTCCATCCGGACCAGGCTGGAACGGCATCGTCACCGCAGAGCGCTCCTCGACACCCAGACGGCGCCAGATGCCATCGCGCTCGTTCAACGGCTCACCGGCCACATACAGCTGCGTCGTGATGAGTTCGCGCGGACCCAGCTTCACCTTGAAGTGAATGTGCGGCGTGCGGCCGCTGTAGGCCACGGGCCGGATTGTTCGGAACCGGTAATGGCCGCTGGCATCGGCCACCACGCGCCCGAAGCCCTGGAACGCCGGGTCGGCACGGCTGCCGTCACTCGGGTGGTGGTAGTGGCCCGCCTCGTCGCATTGCCAGATCTCGACCAGCACGCCGGATAAGGGCTTGCCTTGCAGGTCCGTCACGTTGCCTTCGACCCACGCTGGCTGGCCCCGCAGGTAGGTCAGTGAGCCGTTGTGCAGCAGGTCGAAATCGCTGTCAGCCGGCAGCGATACGGGGTAGAACGGTCCTTCGGTCTGCGCCGGCGTCGGCCGGCGGGCTGGCTGGGGCTGTGCGCGCAGGCCGGTCCAGCAGAAGGGCAGGGCGACCAACGCGGCAGCGCGGCGGCGCGACATCGGATCCAGCGAAAAGGCCATGGCATGTGCTCCCGTCTTGCGCTGAGAGCCGGCGCGGGGCACCGGAGTTCCGGTGTGGCCTCGGTGCAAGGCCGGCAGGAACCCGCCAGGCGGTCGCCGTCAGAACGCCGGTCGCGATTCGAACGACAGCGCTTCACCGCTGGCCGGATGAGTGAGGGCCAGTCTGCTCGCGTGGAGCAGCAGGCGCGGCGCCTGCGCTGCGATCGCGGGCGGCGCGTAGAGCGCATCGCCAAGGATCGGGTGGCCGATCTCGCGCAGGTGTACGCGCAGCTGATGTGAGCGCCCTGTCACGGGCTGGAGCTCGACGCGCGTGACATTGGCCTGCGCAGAAAAGCCGAGCACGCGCCAGCGCGTGAGGCTAGGCTTGCCGAGTGCGTGATCGACTTTCTGCAGGGGCCGGTGCGGCCAGTCGCAGACCAGGGGCAGATCAATGACGCCCCAGCCGTCGGCCGGGGGCTCGAGGCGGCCGGCAACGACGGCAACGTAGCGCTTGTCGACCTCGCGGTCCGCAAACGCACGGCTGAGCGCGCGCTGCATGGCGGGCCCGCGGCCCATCGCCACGAGGCCGGAAGTGGCCATGTCGAGCCGGTGCACCACCAGCGCGTCAGGCCAATGGCGCTGCGCCCGCCCCGACAGGCAGTCCTGCTTGTCGGGGCCGCGGCCCGGCACGCACAGCAGGCCGGACGGTTTGTCCAGCACCAGCAAATGCTCGCAGGCATGCACCGCGGCTGGCGCCGGGCCATCCGGAGGCAGTGCCGATAATTCCGTCATGAGCGTGCTGTCCGTCATTCCCTTGTCCATGCAGACGATTCTGCTGCTGGTCGCCTCCAACGTTTTCATGACCATGGCCTGGTACGGCCACCTGAAGAACCTGGCCACCGCTCCCTGGTACGTGGCCGCCTTCGTCAGCTGGGGCATCGCGCTGGCCGAATACCTGCTGCAGGTGCCGGCCAATCGCATCGGGTTCCAGCAAGCGGGATTTTCGGTGGCGCAGCTGAAGATCGTGCAAGAGGTGATCACCCTGGCCGTGTTCGTCCCGTTTTCCGTGATGTACCTGGACCAGCCGGTCAAGCTCGATTTCCTGTGGGCTGGGTTCTGCATGGTGGGTGCCGTGTTTTTCATATTCCGCAACGGCTAAAGCTCTGTTACAGGTCGCAGTTACACTCGGCGCACTCAAGGAACGGTCACGAACCGATAACAGGAGCTCCCATGCTGTTCGGCAAGCTGCTGCCACGCGAGGGCAATTTTTTCGAAATGTTCAATCAGCACGCCGACCGCATCGTCGAAGCGGCGCGTGCATTCGCTCAACTGGTCGCCAACTATGGCGACCCGCACCTGCGCGAGCAATACAACCGAGACGTGGATAACGCGGAACGGGCGGCTGACCGCGTCACGCACGAGGTCAACCGGCTGATCCACAAGACTTTCATCACGCCGATCGACCGCGACCAGATCCACACGCTGATCAACACCATGGACGACGTGGCCGACCTGATCCAGGACTCGGCCGAGACCATGGCGCTGTATGACGTGCGCCACATGACCGAGGAGATCACCCGCCTGACCGACCTCAGCGTCAAGTGCTGCGACCGGGTGAAGGAAGCGGTCTACATGATCGGCAAGCTGGCCGATGGCGCCACCGCCGAAGCCGCGCTCAAGACCTGCGAGGAGATCGACAAGCTCGAATCCGACGCGGACCGCGTGATGCGTTCGGCCATGAGCAAGCTGTTCCGCGAGGAGCAGGACGTGCGTGAGGTGCTCAAGCTCAAGGCCATCTACGAGCTGCTGGAGACCATCACCGACAAGTGCGAGGACGTGGCCAACGTCATTGAGGGCATCGTGCTCGAGCATTCCTGAAGCGACCGGACGAGAAGAACAACAAGGCATGGAAACCGCGCAAGCCGCCCTGTGGGTGGTCATCATGCTGGTGGCACTCGCCGTCGCATTCGATTTCATGAACGGCTTCCACGATGCGGCGAACTCGATCGCCACCGTGGTGTCCACCGGCGTGCTGCGACCGACCACCGCCGTGGCCTTCGCGGCCGTTTTCAACCTGATCGCCTATTTCATCTTCGGGCTGCAGGTCGCGGCCACGGTGGGCAAGGGCATCGTGCAGCCGGGCATCGTGGACACGCACATCGTGTTCGGGGCGCTGGTGGGCGCAACCCTGTGGAACGTGCTGACGTGGTGGTGGGGCATTCCCAGCAGTTCATCGCACGCGCTGATCGGCGGCATCGTGGGCGCGGTGCTGGCCAAGTCGGGCGCCAGCCAGCTGATTGCCTCGGGCATTTGGAAGACCGTGGCGTTCATCTTCGTATCGCCGGGCCTGGGCTTTCTGCTGGGGTCGCTGATGATGCTGCTCGTGTCGCACCTCTTCCGGCGCGCCGCGCCTTCGCGGGTGGACCGCTGGTTCCGGCGCCTGCAGCTGTTTTCGGCAGGGGCGTACAGCTTGGGGCACGGCGGCAACGACGCGCAGAAGACCATCGGCATCATCTGGATGCTGCTGGTCGCCACCGGCTACACGGCGGCGGACGCCAAGGAGCCGCCGCACTGGGTGGTGATCGCCTGCTACATGGCCATTTCGGCGGGCACCCTGTTCGGCGGCTGGCGCATCGTCAAGACCATGGGCCAGAAGATCACCAAGCTGAAACCGGTGGGCGGCTTCTGCGCCGAAACCGGCGGGGCGATGACGCTGTTCCTGGCCACGGCGCTGGGCGTTCCGGTGTCGACCACGCACACCATCACCGGCGCCATCGTCGGTGTCGGTTCCACACGACGCGCCAGTGCAGTGCGCTGGGGCGTGGCCGGCAATATCGTCTGGGCGTGGATCTTCACGATCCCGGCCAGCGCGTTCGTCGCCGCCGTCGCCTACTGGTTCAGCATGCAGGTGTTCTGACCGGCTACTCGCTGATCCTGCGCCCTTCCTCGACCTGGTACTCGAAGTAGCGCTGGAAGCTGAAGGCGAGCGTGGTCATCAGCACGCCGGTGCCCACCATCAACGACAGCACGATCGCGCCGATGGTGAACCAGTTGGTGCCGCCGGCGCTGTCGTCTTCCGCCGCCTTCTGGTTGAAGCGGGCATTCCAGCGCTCGCGCGACATGAGGCCATAGACGATCGCTGCCAGCGCGCAGCCGGCGATCGTGAAGCCCAGCAGCGGGATCAGCACCCAGCTCCAGAGGTCGTCCTGCCCATAGGTCAGTACCCGATCGATGCCGTACAGGCCCAGCAGCGTGGGTAGCGGCAGCAGCCAGCCGATCGCGTCGCTCAGGCCATGCAGGTAGAAGCGGTGCAGCCCCAGCGGGCCGCCCAGGAAGGCCAACCAGGCGGCCAGCGTCTTGTTCTTCATGCTTCGGGTGCGGTCGTGGCGCCGTCGCCGATCGCCTTGTCCATCAGCACGATGTCCAGCCAGCGGCCGAACTTCCAACCGCAGGACTTGATGGTGCCGGCATCCGTGAAACCCAGCGCGCGATGCACGCCGATCGAACCCGCGTTGGCGGAGTCGCCGATGACGGCGATGAGCTTTCGCACGCCGGCGTCTTGCGCTTGCCGCGCAAGTTCCGACAGCAGTCGCTTGCCCAGCCCCCGGCCCGCGGCCTCGGGGTGCAGGTAGATTGAATCTTCCGCGGAGAAGCGGTAGGCCGGCCGCGGCTTGAACCACTGGCAGTACGCAAAGCCGAGTACCCGGCCCTCGTCTTCGATCACCAGGTACGGCAGGCCCTTGGACTGGACATCCGCCCGGCGTGCGGCCATGTCGGATTCGGTGGGGGGGGTGGTCTCGAAGGTGCCGGTGCCGTGCAGCACGTGATGGGCGTAGATCGCGGTGATGGCGGGGAGGTCGTCGTCTCGGCTTGGGCGGGTGATGCTCATGGTTGTCGGGGCAAAGGATATAATCGCAGGCTTCCCAGCGTGTCGCTGGCCGGGTGGCCAATGCGCGTGTCTCAACGCTGGAGGAACCGAAGGTTCGTTTCGAGCCTTCTTACCACCCAAGGATAAATCATGGTCGTGATTCGACTCTCCCGCGGCGGCGCGAAGGCCCGCCCGTTCTTCAACATCGTGGTCGCTGACAAGCGCACCCGCCGCGACGGCGCGTTCATCGAGCGTCTGGGCTTCTACAACCCGATCGCCAAGGGTGGCGAGGAAAGCCTGCGCGTTGCCCAGGATCGCCTGACCTACTGGAAGAGCGTCGGCGCCCAGGCCTCCCCGACGGTGCAGCGCCTGCTGAAGCAGGCCGCCGCCAAGGTCGCCGCCTAAGTCTTATGTCCGGTCGCCTCCCGGCCGAGCTTCCGGCGGGTCTGGAGGCGGTGCAGCTTCCCCCTGACGCCATCGAAGTCGGCCGCATCGCCGACGCCTGGGGCGTCAAAGGGTGGTTCAAGGTCATCCCCCACAGCGCTTCGCCCGAAGCGCTTTTTTCGTCCAAGCGCTGGTACCTGCAGCCGCAGGAAAGGGGCGCCAGGACCTTCGCCGGCACCGCGTTGCTGCGCATTCGCGAGGCCAAGGAACACTCCGATTCGATCGTCGCCCTGGCGCATGACATCGACGACCGCAATGTCGCCGAGTCGCTCAAGGGCGCGCGCGTCTTCATCCCGCGTTCCAGCTTTCCGACCGCCAGCGAAGACGAGTACTACTGGGTCGACCTGATCGGCCTGGACGTCATCAACCGCGAAGGTGTGGCGCTCGGACGGGTCGTCGAACTCATGTCCACCGGCCCGCAGACGGTGCTCGTGCTTGAATACGAAGACGCAGCAGCCGGCAAGAAGGCCGAGCGCATGATTCCCTTCGTGGCCGCCTACGTCGATAGCGTCGATCTTGCGGCGAAGAAGATCACGGTCGACTGGCAGTCGGACTACTAGGGCTTGTCGGATCGATGATGCCAATGGGGCCCGCCGAGTGCGGGCCTCATTGCTTCACAAGCACGAGTTTTTCATAGAGGCCGCCGAACCACGTGCGGCTGCGGCTTGCGGCCAGGCGGGTGGCGTCGGGCAGGAAAGATTCGACCGGCTGCCGCCAGAGGTCCATCGCATAGGGCTCCAGGCGCCGGAACACCTGGCGCATCAGCGGTCGCAGCGGATGCCAGCGTGCCGGCCGGTGGTAGTCGACGATGACCACCTTGCCGCCGGGCTTGACCACGCGCAGGGCTTCGGCCAGCGTGGCGCGGCGCACCGCCTCGGGCTGTTCGTGCAGCAGGAAGAACAGCAGGACCTGGTCGTAGCTGGCATCCGGTGCCGCAAGCGCCGTCGAGTCGCCGTGCAGCAGGCGAACACGCTCGTCCGGCGCCAACTTTCTCGCGAGATTCTTCAGTTGCACCGGCAGGACGTCGACCACGTCCAGCCGGGCGTCGCCTGCCAGGCGCCCCACCAGCTTCGGTGTCAGGTTGCCGTAGACGCAGGCCACCTGCAGCGTGCGGCCTGCGATCGTCTCGCCGAGTTCGGCCAGTGCCGCATCCCGCAAGCTGGCGTAGTGGCCGAACAGGATCGCGTTGACGAGCCAGTCGCGCTCGAAGACCTGCACGGCTTTCGGATGCACATAGGCCCACCAGTACACCTGATCGAGGTATTTCGGCACGGCGGGCGCGGCCAGCGGTGAGGCGAGGCGGGCTTCGTTGGCGGGCGGGGGCATGGACTCTCCTGGGGCCCACAATCTGACGGAGCCGGGTCAGGCGCGTGTTGCGCCAAATCAAGCGAACTGAAGTGCTACGCTGCCGCGCGCTACGATCGGCGCATGCGCTTTGACGTCGCCACGCTGTTTCCCGAGTTGTTCTCGCCTTTCCTCACGCATGGCGTGACGCGCCGCGCGTTCGAGTCGAAGCAGGTCGACGTCCAACTATGGAACCCGCGCGATTTTGCCCAAGGCAACTACCGGCGCGTCGACGACCGGCCGTTCGGCGGTGGACCGGGCATGGTGATGATGGCCGAGCCGCTCGCGCGCTGCATCGATGCGATCCGCGCGCAGCGGGGCGACCAGGCGCCGGTGGTGCTCTTCTCGCCGGCCGGACGCCATCTGAGCCACGCGGGCGTCGAACGCTGGTCTTCCAGCAGTGGTGCGATCCTTGTGTGCGGGCGCTACGAAGGCCTGGACCAGCGCTTCATCGACCAGTACGTCGATGTGCAACTGAGCCTGGGGGACTTCGTGCTGTCCGGCGGGGAGATTGCGGCCCTGGCCTTGCTGGACGCGGTGGCGCGCCTGCAGCCCGGGGTCCTGGGCGACGAGGACAGCCACCAGCTCGACAGTTTCAACCCGGCGCTGGATGGCCTGCTCGATTGCCCCCACTACACCCGGCCCGAGGAATGGCGGGGCACCCGGGCGCCGGCCGAACTGCGTTCGGGCCACCACGCCCAGATCGAGCGCTGGCGCCGCGAGCGGCGACTGGAGGTGACGGCGCGCCTGCGCCCCGAACTGCTCGCGACCGCCCGGTCCGAGGGCCGCCTCACTCGCCAGGACGAGGCATTTCTCGCGTCATTGCTATAATCGCTGGCTTTCCTGATCCTCTGTCTGGCCGCGGCACCCCCGAGGAGCCGCCTTTAGCGCAGCGCAGGCATGATCGTTCCAAGGCAGAAATGAACCTGATCCAGACCCTCGAGCAAGAGGAAATCGCCCGCCTGGGCAAGACGATCCCCGAGTTCGCCCCCGGCGACACCGTGATCGTCAGCGTGAACGTCGTCGAAGGCAGCCGCAAGCGCGTGCAGGCCTACGAAGGCGTGGTGATCGCCAAGCGCAACCGCGGGCTGAACAGCGGCTTCACCGTGCGCAAGATCTCCAGCGGTGAAGGCGTCGAGCGTACCTTCCAGACCTACAGCCCGCTGATCGCCAGCATCGAAGTCAAGCGCCGCGGCGACGTGCGCCGCGCCAAGCTGTACTACCTGCGTGATCGCAGCGGCAAGTCGGCCCGCATCAAGGAAAAGCTGGCACACCGCAACAAGGCTGCCGCCGCCGAGTAATCCTCGAAGGCATTGCCTGCAAGCCGCCGCCAGCGTCCTCGCTAGCGGCGGTTTTTCTTTTTGATCCTCATGCCCGTGAAGCCCGATCCGATTCCCGCCAACGTCACACCGCTGTCGAAGCTGCCGCACTTCGACCCGCGGCGCGTGCCGGTCACCGGAATCGATGCGCACCTGCCGGCGGTCGCGCGCGAGCTGCTGACGCCGCAGGCCTTGCGCGGTCGCTTCGTTCACCCGCCGGCGTGGCAGCCGGAGCTGTGGGCCGAGCGCAGTTTCACCGATCGCCTGCCCGCGCGCGCCTCCGTGCTGGTTCCGGTGGTCATGCGCGAACGCCCCACCGTGCTGCTGACCGAGCGGACCACGCACTTGTCCACGCATTCGGGGCAGGTGGCGTTTCCCGGCGGCAAACGCGACGAGACCGACCGCGACGAGGCGCACACCGCGCTGCGTGAAGCACAGGAGGAGGTCGGGCTCGATCCCTCGCAGGTGGAAGTGCTGGGCACCCTGCCGACCTACACGACCGGCACCCGTTTCATCATCACGCCGGTCGTGGCACTCATCAGTCCCGCGCATCACCTGACCCTGAACGCCCACGAGGTGGCCTCGGCCTTCGAGGTGCCGCTGGAGTTCCTGATGAACCCGGCGCACCATCACCGGCACCTGCTCGACGTCGAGGGCGTGCGCCGCGAGTGGTTCTCCATGCCCTACATGGACGGCGCGACCGAGCGCTTCATCTGGGGCGCCACCGCCGGTATGCTGCGCAACTTCTATCGGTTCCTGGCCGCCTGAGGTTTTCGGGCGCCCCGAAGCTATCATCCCCGCATGAGCTTCTTCGCCATCCTGTTTGCGCTGCTGATCGAGCAGGTGCGACCGCTGGCGCGGCACAACCCGATCCACGCCATGCTCCGGGCCTGGGCGCGCTGGACCAGTACCAATTTCGACGCGGGCAAGCCCCAGCACGGCTGGATCACCTGGGGGCTGGCGGTGCTCATTCCCTCGGCGGTTTCCGCGCTGGTGCACTGGCTGCTCGTCATCTTCCTGGGCTGGCCCTTCGCCCTGGTATGGAGTGTGGCCGTGCTCTACATCACCCTGGGTTTCCGCCAGTTCAGCCATCACTTCACGGCCATCCGCGATGCCCTCGATGCCGGCGACGAGCAGCTTGCGCGCCAGTTGCTGGCGCAATGGCAACAGGTCGATGCGAGCGAACTGCCGCGCAGCGAAATCGTGCGCCACGTGATCGAGTACTCCGTACTGGCGGCGCACCGCCATGTGTTCGGCGTGCTGGCCTGGTTCTCGGTGCTGGCGGCCCTGGGGCTCGGTCCGGCCGGCGCCGTGCTCTACCGCATGAGTGAGTTCGTTGCGCGCTACTGGAAGTACCGGGCGCACATCCAGGTGCAGCCTGCCAGCGCGGCCCTGCAGGCCGTTGCCGGCCGCGCCTGGGAGCAGATCGACTGGCTGCCCGCGCGCGTGACCGCCCTGGCCTTCGCGGTGGTCGGTAATTTCGAGGAAGCGATCGACTGCTGGCGCAACCATGCGCAGCGATTTCCGAACGACAACGACGGCGTGATCCTGGCGGCCACGTCCGGCGCCGTGAACGTGCGCCTGGGCGGCGAAACCCTGCGCTCGGCTTTTGCGTCGAACACCACAGGCGCCTTTGCCGCGGACGGTACGCGCATCCTCGAGGGCAACGAAGGCACGCCCGGCCGCGAAGCCGAGATCGGCCATCTGCGCAGCATCGTCGGCCTGGTGTGGCGCTCGGTGGTGCTGTGGATGGTGCTGCTGGCGCTGTTGACCCTGGCGCGGCTACTGGGCTGAGGCTGCGCGGTTCAGTCACGTTCAGAGTCAATAGCGCGGCTGCGACAGCTCCTCGAACAACTCGCGGTAGATGCGATGGCGCGATGCGGCGATGTTGCCGGCTTCAACGGCAGCCATTACGCCGCAGCCGGGCTCATGCCGGTGCGTGCAGTTGTAGAACCGGCAGTGTCCCAGCTGCGCCTTCAGGTCCGGCATGCAGTTGGCCAGCCCGGTCGGCTCGATGTGGTTCAGCCCGAATTCCTGGAAACCCGGTGAATCGATCACCGCCGTGCTGCGGTCTCCATCGACCCAGTACCAGGTGGTGGTGGTCGTGGTGTGCTTGCCGGAGTTGAGCGCGCGCGAGATTTCGCCGGTCTGTGCCGCAGCGCCGGGCACCAGCAGGTTGATGAGCGTGCTCTTGCCCGCGCCGGACGGTCCCAGCACCAGCGTGGTCTTGCGCTCCAGGTGCTTCATCAGCGTCTGCCGGTCGACCGCCCCCGACAGCCGCAGCGACAGCGGCAGCACGCCGTAGCCCATGCGCTGATAGGGCATCAACCGGGCCCATGCGCGCTCGAAGGGCTCCACCAGGTCGCTCTTGTTCAGGGCGATCAGGGGCGTGATGCGCTGGGCTTCGGCCGCCACCAGTGCGCGCGCGAGTTGGTGTTCCGAGAATTCCGGCTCCGCCGCAATCAGCACCAGCACCTGGTCGAGATTGGCGGCGAAAGATTTGGTGCGAATCTCGTCCTGGCGGAAAAACAGGTTGCGTCGCTGGTCGACCTTCTCGATCGTGCCCTCGTCGTGCGAGCGGCGCCACAGCACCCGGTCGCCGACCACGGCCTCGTTCTTCTTGCCGCGCGGGTGGCAGATCAGGCGCTCGCCCTCGGGCGTCTCGGGCGACTTGCGGAGGCTGTCGATCAGCGCCTCGTTCTCCGAGAACTCCTCGTC
>Ga0207853_1000177_pt1 | contig 14843 bp, 17 predicted proteins | sample LuqExpMetagenom6_FD_187764 | JGI IMG/M metagenome (GOLD analysis project Ga0207853, IMG submission 187764) | Tropical forest soil microbial communities from Luquillo Experimental Forest, Puerto Rico - Sample 6 (SPAdes) | ecosystem: Environmental > Terrestrial > Soil > Tropical forest ...
ATCCCAGCCTTCCCCCAGCGGGGGAGGGAGCAAGACCTTAGCGGATTTCCGCCAACCGCCGGCGCCGTTCGCGGCTATTGGCCAGATGCGTCCGCATGGCTGCCCGTGCAGCTTCCGGGTCCTGCCGGCCGATCGCCTCGACGATGCTCTCGTGCTCGGCGTTCACCCGCCGCAGGTAGGCCTGGCGTTCCGGGGTCAGCGGGCCGGTCGGCTCCAGGCGCGCGCGCGGAATCATCATTCCGCCCAGCGTGCCCATCAGGTCGACGAAGTGGTGGTTCTGGGTGGCGCGGGCGATCTCCAGGTGGAACTGGAAGTCCGGGCCGACCGCATCGCGGCCTTCCTCGACGGCGCCGATGAAGGCCTGCAGTGCATGGCGCATCGCCTGCAGGTTCTCCGGCGTGCACCGCACGGCCGCCAGCGCGGCGCTCTCGGTCTCGACGCCGATCCGCAGCTCCAGCACCGCGATCATGTCCTGCAGCGTGCCCAGCTGCTCCGGCGAGATGCGGAAGGTCCCAGTGTCCCCGAGCCCGACCACGAAGGTGCCGACGCCGTGCCGCGTCTCGACCAGGCCCGCGGCCTGCAGGCGCGAGATCGCCTCACGCACCACGGTCCGGCTCACGCCGAACTCTTCCATGATGGCCGCTTCGGTCGGCAGCTTGTCGCCGGAGGCGAGCGAGCCGTCCCGGATGCGGCCGGCCAGCGCATCCACCACGCCATGGGCGAGGCTGCGGGGGCGGCGGCGGGTGGCGATTTCAGTCATTCGGGACAACTCTCTGTGGAGCTGCGTATCGTACCGAAATGCTTGTATGACGACTGATAACAAATGGCAAGCGGGCGGGTCCTATCCGGGTGCTCGGGCACACCGCCTTGCCATGAAACGGTCATATTGACCGGCCAGGATCCGGCCAGTTCATTCAATCGGAACTTGACCGGTGCATCCAGCCATACGCGTTCGCGCGCTCGACAAGACTTTTCCTGGTGGCCGCAAAGCGCTCAGCAGCATCAACCTGGAAATCGCGCCAGGCGAAATGGTCGCGCTCATCGGCGCCTCCGGGTCGGGCAAATCGACCCTGTTGCGGCAAATCTCGGGATTGATGGCAAGCGACGCGGGTTCGTGCAGCATCGACGTCGGCGGGCAGTGCGTGCAGCAGGACGGCCGCATCGCAGGCGACGTGCGCGCGATCCGCTCTGGCGTCGGCTTCGTGTTCCAGCAGTTCAATCTGGTCGACCGCCTGCCGGTGCTGACCAACGTGCTCGCCGGCGCGCTGCATCGCCTGCCGTTGTGGCGCGGCCTGGTGCGCGCGTTTCCGCGCGAGGAAAAGATCCGTGCCATGGACGCGCTGCTGCGCGTGGGCATCGCCGATTGCTGTCGCCAGCGGGCCTCCACGCTGTCTGGCGGACAGCAGCAGCGTGCAGCGATCGCACGCGCACTCGTGCAGGGTGCGCGCGTGATCCTGGCCGACGAACCGATCGCCTCGCTCGACCCCGAATCGTCGCGTCGGGTGATGGACATCCTGCAACGCGTGAACCGCGAAGACGGCGTGACGGTGGTCGTCACGCTGCATCAGGTGAACGTCGCGCTGAAGTACTGCCCGCGCGTGGTGGCATTGCGCGACGGCCGTGTCGTCTTCGACGGCCCGTCGCAGCGCCTGTCGCCCGCCTTGCTGCGGGAGCTCTACGGCGCCGAAGCCGACGAGATCCTGGAGACCGATCCCATTTCCACGCTGGACGCCAGGCCCCAGCGCGAACCGAGGCGTGCACAGGAACTCGTGCTCGCCGCCGAAGCCGCCTGACCTAGAAAGAAACCATGTTGAACAGAAGAACCCTTGTTGCGGCCGCGCTCACCGCCGCCGTCCTGCCCCTGCACGCCGAGAGCCCGAAGGAAATCAACTTCGGCATCATCTCCACCGACTCGTCCGCCGCGCTGCGCTCGCGCTGGCAGCCGGTGCTCGACGACATGGCTGCGCGCACGGGCGTGAAAGTCAATGGCTTCTTCGCCACCGACTACGCCGGCGTGATCGAAGCCATGCGCTTCAAAAAGGTCGACCTCGCCTGGTTCGGCAACAAGGCGGCCATGGAAGCCGTGGACCGCGCTGGCGGCGAAATCTTCGCGCAGACAGTGAAGCCGGATGGCGATGGCTACTACTCGCTGCTGATCACGAACGCGTCGAGCTCGATCAAGACCTTCGACGACGTGCTCAAGCGCGGCAAGGAAATCAACTTCGGCAATGGCGACCCCAACTCCACGTCGGGCTTCCTTGTGCCGAGCTACTACGTCTTCGCGATGAACAACGTCGACCCGAAGGCGCACTTCAAGACCGTCCGCAGCGCCAACCACGAGACCAACCTGCAGGCGGTGCTGAACAAGCAGATCGACGTCGCGACCAACAACACCGAGCAGATGTACCTGCTCGAGAAGAACCATCCGGAGAAGGTCAAGGAGGTGCGCGTGCTGTGGAAGTCGCCGCTGATCCCGTCCGACCCGATCGTCTGGCGCAAGGAACTCGATCCCGAGCTGAAGGACAAGCTCAAGGCCTTCTTCTATGACTACGGCAGCAAGGGCCCGAACGCCAAGGTCGAGCGCGAGCGCCTGCTGGGCATCCAGGAGTGGATCGGCTTCAAGCCGTCGTCGAATGCGCAGCTGATCCCGATCCGGCAGCTGGAGCTGTTCCGCGAAAAAAGCAAGCTTGCCGTTGATGCCGCCGTGCCCGAAGCCGACAAGAAGGCGAAGATCGCCGAGATCGACAAGAAGCTCGCCGAGCTGAACGCGCAGCTGTCGAAGTAAGCCGATGGAATCGGTCCACCCGCTTCCGCTTCCGCTGCAGCGGCAGGGACCCGGCTTCGGGGCCCTGCTCGCATGGGGAGTCGTGCTGGCGCTGCTGGCCGCGTCCTGGAAGGGCGCGGACATGCGGCCGGGCGACCTGATCCGCGACGGCGGCAACATGGTCGAGTACGCGGCGGGTTTCTTCCCGCCGAATTTCCGCGACTGGCGCACGTACGTCACGGAAACGCTGGTCACGCTGCAGATCGCGCTGTGGGGCACTGCGCTCGCGGTGGTCTGCGCGATTCCGTTCGGGCTGCTGTGCTCGTCGAACATCGTTCCCGCCTGGGTGTACCAGCCGGTGCGGCGGTTGATGGATGCCTGCCGTGCGATCAACGAGATGGTGTTCGCGATGCTGTTCGTGGTCGCGGTCGGCCTCGGACCGTTCGCCGGCGTGCTGGCGCTGTGGGTCCATACGACAGGCATCCTGGCGAAGCTGTTCTCGGAAGCGGTCGAGGCGATCGACCCGCAGCCGGTCGAGGGAATCCGCGCGACGGGCGCGAGGAAGCTCGAGGAGATCGCCTACGGCGTGATCCCGCAGGTGCTGCCCTTGTGGATCTCGTATTCGCTCTACCGCTTCGAATCGAACGTGCGCTCAGCCTCGGTGGTGGGCATGGTCGGCGCGGGCGGTATCGGGGTGGTGCTGTGGGAGATCATCCGCGGCTTCTACTACGCCGAGACCTGCGCCGTGATGATCATCATCGTGATCACCGTGGTCATCCTGGACCTGGTGTCGGCGCGCATCCGCCGCGCGCTCATCTGAAGACGCACGAGGAGAAGCCAGCCATGCCGCTGACCGTCGACGCGATCATCGACCTCTACCGCACCCGCGGCGCGGTGCGCTACGGCAAGGAGGCGATCGACCAGCAGCAGCATGCGCTGCAGTGCGGCTTGCTGGTGCAGCAGGCAGGTGCCAGCGACGAGCTCGTGGCAGCCGCCTTGCTGCATGACCTGGGCCATCTGCTCGCAGTCGACCTGCCGGACTGCCAGGACGACCTGCATGAATACCGGGTGATTCCGTTCCTGCGCGGCGCCTTTCCCGAGGCTGTGATCGAGCCGATCCGCATGCACGTGGACGCCAAGCGGTACCTGTGCTTCGCGCAGCCAGGCTATTTCGACGGCTTGTCCACCGCGTCGAAGGCCAGCCTGGCGTTTCAAGGCGGCGCCTTCGGCGAGCGCGAGGCCGAAGACTTCATCCAGCAGCCCCACGCGCGCGACGCCGTGCTGCTGCGCCGTTGGGACGACCATGCCAAGAGTCCCACGCGCACGACGCCGGGCTGGTCGCACTTCCGTGCCGTGCTCGAGGGCGCCAGCCTGTACCTGGAAGCCGCGGTCGCCGGCTGAACTCAGCTGCGCCGGTGCGCGAGGGCCAGCAGCCAGTGCGCAAGCCGCGCGCCCGATTGCTCGAGCGCGCCGGTATTGTCGATGCGCAGGTCGGCAGGCAGGTCGGTGAGCGCTTCATTGCGCGCCATCCGGCGCTCGATCGCGGCCGAGTCTTCGCGTGCCCGGGACCGGAGCCGATCCTGGACCACGGGCGCAGGCGCGGTGACCAGCACCGTGCGTACCGAGGGCAGATGCGCGACGGTGGCCGCGTGCTCGCGCGATCCGTTCACGACGACGATGCGGCCCAGGTCGACGTGCCGGGCGTAGTCGCGAGCGATCGCGTAGCCGTGGCCGTGCGCCTCCCAGTGCCACGCGAGATCGCCCGTGTCGCGCCGGTGCCGGAACTCGGCGCGACTGGTTTCGTCATGTTCGCTGCCCTGCGCCGCCGTGCGCGTGACGATGCGGCGCGAGAAGACGACGCGCGGCTCGTGTTCCGCCAATGCGCGCGCGCTGTCGATCACGCTGTCCTTACCGGCGCCGGAAGGGCCGCACACGAAGACCCAAAGTCCCGTGTTCATGCCGCCAGCGGTGCGTCGTGGATGCGCCGCAGCAGGGCGCCAGGCGCCGGTTCGTGGAAGACGCACAGGCGATCGAGCACCAGCGGCTGCTGCGCGTTCAGGTGGGCGAGCGTCAGCCGCATGTGCTCGATCAGGTGCTGCGCCACGGGTGGCTCGACGGGCCCGGTCACGGTCATGTGGAAGCGGAAGTGCTCCAGCACGTGCGGATAGCCCCAGCGTTCAAGCAGCTGGCGTTGGCGCGCATCGAGCATTCCGGGCTGGCGGCGCGCGAGCTCGTTGTCGTCCAGTGGGGCGCGCAGGTCGTCCAGCTCGGTCACGCAGCGCGCCGCGAGCAGGTCGAGCTGCATGATGGGCTGTGCCGGCACGAGGGCGAGGAAGCCGTCGAGCCGCGCGGGCACCAGCGTGCCGAGCGAGACCACGTGCAGGGTCGTGGCCAGTGCGTTGACCCGTTCGACAAGCTGTCGCTCGCTGATCTCGGCCAGCCGCATCGGTGCCTTGAGCGTGGCGTGGAATCCGTAGCGACGGGGCACCGCGGTCAGCGCCGCAAATTCCACAGCGGAAAACCCGGGGACCTGCGTTTGCCCATGCGACGCATGCGGCGGCAACGCGGCGTCATCGCGCCCGAGCCACCATGCGCCGAAATCCCACCAGGGACTGCGCCGCGCCGGCGCAAAGTAGATCGCGTAGCGCCCGCCGCTCATGCGAAGGCCTCGTCGGCCGACACGACCAGTTGCACGCGGTCGCCGCTGAACAGGGTTTCGCCGCACTTGATCGGCATGCCTTCCAGGTCCACGTCGACGCTTTGCACGCACAGCACGGGCCGTACGCTCGGCTGCTTGAGCAGGCGTGCCGTTTCCTCGCTGGGCAGTTGCGTGGTGATGCGGCTCGATGCGCGCACATAGTCCGCCACGCCGAACCGCTGGAGGAGGGTGGTCGTCGGCGTCCCGTCGCCGAGCATGTCAAGCAGCCCGGGGAACCGCAGCACCGGATACCACGCGCGCATCAGGTTCACCGGCTCACCGTTCGCGTCGCTCAGGGCCTCGACGAAATAGACCTGGGCCGCAGCCGTCAGTCCGAGTTCACGGGCGACCGGCGCCGGCGCCGTCTCCTCGCGCGCCGTCAGCCACTGCTTGCCCGGCAGCAGGCCTTGCCGCTGGAGGTTTTCCGAGAATCGCGTGCGCCGCGCCAGCCGGTAATCCAGCAGCTCGTGCTGCACAAACGTGCCCCGGCCCTTCTCCACACGCACCAGACCCGCAGTCTGCAGTGCGTCGATCGCCTGGCGCAGCGTGTGGCGATTCACCGCGAAGCGCGCGGACAACTCGGTCTCGCTGGGCAGGCGCCCCCTGTCGGCATAACGGCGGTCGCGGATTTCCGCGGTCAACGTGTCGGCGATCTGGCGCCACACCGCCACGCCGCTCCTGCGCGGCGCCGTCACGAACAGTTGCGAGTCGATTGTCATCAGTCAGTCATGTTGCGCGCTTGAAGTAGCGCCTGGCACGAATCTACGAACCCATTTAGACATCTGCATGACAGAAGTGATTTCTTCGCAAGGCGACCGGCGCCGCTGGCTGGCGGTGCTGGCGCGCGCCGATCGCGAAGCGCTCGAAGCGGCGCTGGCCGCCGTCCAGCCGGCGCCGGCAGCGGAGACGGTGCGCCGGGCCGAAGCCGGGATGGTGATGGTGCGTGCGCGAGTCGGCGGCACCGGCAACGCCTTCAACTTCGGCGAGGCCAGCGTGACACGCTGCGCGGTTCGCGTCGGCGCGGCGCTCGGCGTGGGCTACACGCTGGGGCGCGACGCGCGCAAGTCGGAGCTGATCGCGCTGTTCGACGCCTTGCTGCAGGACGATGCCCGGCGCGACGGCTTGCTGGCGGCGGTGGTCGATCCGCTCGAACGCGAACAGGCCCGCCAGTACGAGCAGGAAAGCGCGCAGGCCGCGTCGTCGCGCGTCGAGTTCTTCACCATGGTGCGGGGCGAGGCATGACGACCACGACCTTGCATGCCGGCCTCGGCGATCCCGTTCACGATTCACAGCGCGCGTTTCGCGCAGCGCTGCAAGCGCTCGCGCGGCCAGGGCACATCCAGCGCATCGGCGCTCCGGTACCCGGTGTGCCGCTGGGCGCGGCGATGGCGCAGCTGCTGCTCACGCTCGCCGACGAAGACACGCCGGTGTGGTGGCAGCGCACCGATGCACAGCTGGCGCAGTGGCTGCGTTTCCATACCGGCGCAGGCGTTGCAGAGCTGCGCGATGCGCAGTTCGCCGTGGTCCTCGACCCGATGGCGATGCCGCCGCTGGAAGCGTTCGCCCAGGGCACGCTGGCCTCGCCGGAGTTTTCTTGCACGCTGCTGATCGAGGTGCGCTCACTGCATACAGGACCGCTGCTGCACGGCAGGGGACCGGGCATCCGCGAGCGCGCAGCCCTGCGCATTGCCGGCCTGCACGACAGGTTCTGGTCGCAATGGCAGGCGAACCATGCGTCATTCCCGCAAGGCGTGGACCTGATCTTCACCAGCGGCGACGAGGTCCTCGGCCTGCCGCGCACGACGCGAGTGGAGCCGTAGATGTACGTTGCTGTGAAAGGTGGCGCTGCCGCCATCGAAAACTCTTGGCGCCTGCTCGCGGCGCAGCGGCGCGGCGATACGCGCCAGCCCGAACTCACGATCGAGCAGATCCGCGAGCAGATGCCGCTGGCGGTCGATCGGGTGATGACCGAAGGCTCACTGTACGACCGGGACCTGGCCGCGCTGGCGCTGAAGCAGGCCTGCGGCGATGTGCTGGAAGCGGTGTTCCTCGTGCGCGCCTACCGTACCACGCTGCCGCGCCTGGCGACCAGCGAGCCGCTCGATACCGCGCGCATCCGCATCATGCGCCGCATCTCGGCGACCTTCAAGGACGCGCCGGGTGGACAGGTGCTGGGGCCGACCTACGACTACACGCACCGGCTGATCGACTTCACCCTGGCTGCCAGCGGGCCGCCGAGCGATCCGCCCGCTGCTGCGGAGCCGATGCCGCCGCACATGCCGCGCATCCATGAACTGCTGGCGCGCGAGGGCCTGATGGAAACGCCGCGACCGGATCCCGGCCACGAACCCGGCGACCTCACGCGCGAGCCCCTGATGTTTCCCGCTGACCGCTCGCTGCGCCTGCAGGCGCTGGCGCGCGGGGATGAAGGCTGGCTGCTCGCGATGGGTTACTCGACCCAGCGCGGCTACGCCAACGGCCATCCGTTCGCCGGCGAGATCCGGCGCGGCCAGGTTGCCGTCGAGATCGTGCCCGACGAACTCGGCTTCGCCATCGACATCGGCGAGATCGAGGTCACCGAATGCCAGATGGTCAACCAGTTCGCCGGCAGCCGGGATGTCCCGCCGCAGTTCACGCAAGGCTACGGCCTGGCCTTCGGTGGCGCCGAGCGCAAGGCCATGGCGATGGCGCTGTGCGACCGCGCCCTGCGCGCCCGCGAACTCGATGAGCCGGTGGTGGCGCCGGCGCAGGACGAGGAGTTCGTCCTCGCGCATGCCGACGCGCTCGAAGCCTCGGGCTTCGTGCAGCACCTGAAGTTGCCGCACTACGTGGACTTCCAGGCCGAACTGGAACTGGTGCGCAAGCTGCGCGAGCAGCACGCCGCGGAGCCGAAATGATGGAAGAAGCGCACTACAACTTCGCGTTCCTCGACGAACGCACCAAGAAGATGATCCGCCGCGCGACGCTCAAGGCCGTCGCGATTCCCGGCCACCAGGTGCCCTTCGGCTCGCGCGAGATGCCGTTCGCCTACGGCTGGGGCACGGGCGGCATCCAGGTCACGGCCAGCATCATCGGCCGCGACGACGTGCTCAAGGTCATTGACCAGGGCTCGGACGACACGACGAACGCCGTGAGCATCCGCCGCTTCTTCGAACGCACGACGGGCGTGCGCACGACCGAGCGCACCCGCGAGGCGAGCCTGATCCAGACGCGCCATCGCATCCCTGAGACGCCGCTCACCGAATCGCAGGTGCTCGTGTACCAAGTGCCGATGCCCGAGCCGCTGTTTCGCCTGGAGCCGCGCCGGCAGGAGTCGATCAAGCTGCATGCGCTGGCCGAGTACGGCTTGATGAACGTGCGCCTGTACGAAGACATTGCCCAGCTCGGCGCGATCGCGCGCACCTATGACTACCCGGTGCTGGTGAACGGCCGCTATCTCACCTCGCCGTCGCCGATTCCGAAATTCGACAACCCGAAGATGGACATGAACCCGGCGCTCCAGCTGTTCGGTGCCGGGCGCGAGAAGCGCATCTATGCGATCCCGCCCTACACGCGGGTGCAGAGCCTGGACTTCGAGGACCATCCGTTCGAAGTGCAGACCTGGAAGCACGCCTGTGCGCTGTGCGGGTCGCGCGAGAGCTTCCTGGACGAGATGATCGTCGACGACGCGGGGCGGCGCCTGTTCGTCTGCTCCGACAGCGACTACTGCAGCGACCGGCGCGCGGCGGGCCATGTCGGGTCGCAGCAGGCCGTCGAGATGAGCCCCGCGCCGGGAGGTGCGTCATGAGCGCGCCGGTTCTGCTGCGCGCCGCCGGCGTCGGCAAGCAGTTCGTGCGCGGGGGGCGTGCGCACTGGGCCTGTCGCGGCATCGACTTCGACCTGTGCGCGGGCGAAGTGCTTGCCATCGTCGGCGAGTCGGGTTCCGGCAAGACGACCTTGCTGAACCTGCTGGCAGGCCGCCTTACCTGCGACCAGGGCGCGGTGCATTACGACGTGCGCAGCGAGGACGGGTGGCACGGTGGGGGTCTCACCGACATCGCCTCGTTGTCGGAAGCGCGCTTGCGCTGGCTCGCCAGAACGGATTGGGGCTTCGTCGAGCAACAGGCACGGACCGGGCTGCGCATGAACGTCTCGGCGGGGGCGAACATCGGCGAGCGGCTGATGGCGCTTGGCGCCCGGCACTACGGCAAGCTGCGCACCGAGGCGCTGCACTGGATGCAGCGCGTCGAGCTCGACGCGGCGCGAGTCGACGACCTGCCCGGCACCTATTCCGGCGGCATGCAGCAACGCCTGCAGATCGCGCGCAACCTGGTCACCCAGCCGCGGCTGGTGTTCATGGATGAGCCCACTACCGGGCTCGACGTGTCGGTGCAGGCGCGCTTGCTCGACCTGCTGCGCGAGTTGGTCGACGAATTGCAGCTGGCCGCGGTGATCGTCACGCATGACCTCGCGGTGGCCCGTTTGCTTGCGCATCGCGTGCTGGTGATGAAGGACGGCGAGGTGGTGGAGCAAGGCCTCACCGACCGCGTGTTCGACGATCCCCAGCATCCCTACACCCAATTGCTTGTCTCCTCGGTGCTCATGCCATGAACGAAGTCCTGCGGGCCACGGGGCTGGCCAAGACCTTCACGCTGCACGCGCGCGGCGGTGCCCAGCTGCCGGTGTTCGCCGGCGTCGACCTGGCCATTGCGCCGGGCGAGTGCGTCGCGCTCACCGGCCGGTCGGGCAGCGGCAAGAGCTCGCTGCTGCGCTGCCTGTACGGCAACTACGCGCCGACTGCCGGCGACGTGCGCGTGCACCACGAGGGGAAGTGGGTCAGCATCTCGACCGCGCCACCGCGTGAAGTGATCGACGTGCGGCGCCGCACGGTGGGCTACGTATCGCAATTCCTGCGGGTGATCCCGCGGGTGGCGGCGATCGACATCGTTGCCGATCCGCTGCGGCGCGTCGGGGCCGGCGCAGAAGAAGCGAGGGAACTCGCCGGCCTGTGGCTCAAGCGCCTGAACCTGCCGGAGCACCTGTGGCCGCTGCCGCCGGCCACCTTTTCGGGCGGCGAGCAGCAGCGCGTCAACATCGCCCACGGCCTGATCGCGCGAGCGCCCGTGTTGCTGCTGGACGAGCCGACGGCGTCGCTCGACGCGGCCAACCGTCAGGTCGTCATCCAGTTGATCCGTGAAGCGCGCGAGCGCGGCGCGGCGATCGTCGGCATCTTCCATGACGAGGAAGTGCGCGACGCCGTGGCCACACGCCGCTATGACATCCAGGCGCATGTGGCACGCCAGGGGAAACCATCATGAGCGAACGAATCATCCGCAACGCACGCATCGTGACTGCCGGCGAGACCTTCACGGGCTGCGTCGTGGTCGACGGTGGCCGCATCCGGGCCGTCGACTGGGGCGGGTCGCAATTGCCCGGCGCCGAGGACTGGGAAGGCGACTGGCTGCTGCCTGGCCTGGTCGAGCTGCACACCGACAACCTCGAGAAGCACCTGGTGCCGCGCCCCGGCGTGATCTGGAATGCGATCTCCGCGACCGTCACGCACGATGCGCAATGCGCCGCGGCAGGCATCACCACCGTGCTCGACTCCATCGTGATCGGCGACATGGATCAAGGGGGCACGCGCAGCCAGACGTATGCGTCGTCGATCGAAGCGCTCCGTGCCTGCCAGCGCGAGGACATGCTGCGCGTGGAGCATCTGCTGCACCTGCGCTGCGAAGTGTCCGCGCCCGACATCGCCGACACGTTCGAGCGCTATGTGGACGACGATCTGGTCGAGCTGGTGAGCGTGATGGACCATACGCCGGGCCAGCGCCAGTGGCGCGACCTCGAGAAATACCGCCGCTACAGCGAGCGCAACGGCAGCATCCCCGATGCGCAGTACGACCGGCTGGTGCGCGAGCGCGCGGAGCAACAGCAGCGCTTCGCGGACAAGCACCGCAGGCACATCGTTGCCGGCTGCCAGGTGCGGGCCATCCCTCTCGCCAGCCACGACGACACCGAGGTCGAACACATCGAACTGGCGAAGCAGGAAAAGGTCGCCATGACCGAGTTCCCGACCACCGTGCGGGCGGCGCGGGCCGCGCGGGAGGCGGGCATGGCGATCATCATGGGCGGGCCGAACCTGGTGAAGGGCGGCTCGCACTCGGGTAATGTCGCGGCCGAGGAGCTGGCCCAGCTCGACCTGCTGGACATCCTCTCATCCGACTACGTGCCGGCCAGCCTGCTGCAGTCGGCTTTCCTGCTGCGTGACAAGCTGGGCTGGAGCATGTCCAAGGCGATGGCGACCGTGACCTGCCACCCGGCGCGCGCGGTGCTGCTGCACGATCGCGGCGACATTGCGGCCGGGCGGCGCGCCGACTTCATCCGCGTGCGTGAGGTGCAGGGCATGCCGATCGTGCGCGGCACCTGGTGCCGCGGGATGGCCGCGTTCTAGCAGCCTCATAGGGGCCTGAGTTCAGCGAACCCAGGCCCGCGGAAGATCAAACGAGGGCGAGCGCCTGCGTCAGATCCGCCAGCAGGTCATCGACGTGCTCGATGCCGATGCACAGGCGCACGGTGTCGGTGGTCACGCCGGTCTTGGCCAGTTCTTCGGGCGACAGCTGGCGGTGCGTGGTCGAGGCCGGATGGGTGGCCAGCGACTTGGCGTCGCCGATGTTGACCAGTCGCGTGAACAGCTGCAGCGCGTCCAGGAAGCGCGCGCCCGCGGCGCGGCCGTCGCCGTCGGCGGCCTTCACGCCGAAGGTCAGCAGGCCCGAGGCCTTGCCGCCCATGTACTTGCGGGCCAGCGCGTAGTCGGCGTTCTGCTCCAGGCCGGCGTAGTTGACCCAGCCCACCTTCGGGTGATGCTCCAGGAATTGCGCGACCTTCTGCGTGTTGGCGCAGATGCGGTCCATGCGCAGCGCCAGGGTTTCGATGCCTTGCAGGATCAGGAAGGCATTGAAGGGCGACAGCGCCGCGCCCATGTTGCGCAGCGGCACCACGCGGGCGCGGCCGATGTAGGCCGCTGCACCGAGCGCTTCGGTGTAGACCACGCCGTGATAGCTCGGATCGGGTTCGTTCAGGCGGGGGAAGCGGGCCTTGTGCTGCGCCCAGGGGAACTTGCCGGAATCGACGATCGCGCCGGCGATGCTGGTGCCGTGCCCGCCCAGGTACTTGGTGAGCGAATGCACCACGATGTCGGCGCCGTGCTCGATCGGGCGAAGCAGATACGGGCTGGCCACCGTGTTGTCCACGATCAGCGGCACGCCGTGGCGGTGCGCAATCTCGGCGATGCGGGCGATGTCGGTGACGTTGCCGGCCGGGTTGCCCACCGACTCCACGTAGACCGCCTTGGTGCGCGCGTCGATCAGCGGCTCGAAGCTGGCCGGATCGCGGTGATTGGCGAAGCGCGTGGTCACGCCGAACTGCGGCAGCGTGTGGGCGAACAGGTTGTAGGTGCCGCCGTAGAGCGCCGTGGACGCGACGATGTTGTCGCCGGCCTCGGTGATGGTCTGGATCGCGTAGGTCACCGCCGCCTGGCCCGAAGCGACCGCGAGCGCCCCGATGCCGCCTTCCAGCGCTGCCAGGCGCTTCTCCAGCACGTCGGTGGTGGGGTTCATGATCCGGGTGTAGATGTTGCCCGGCACCTTCAGGTCGAACAGGTCGGCGCCGTGCTGGGCACTGTCGAAGGCATAGGCGGCCGTCTGGTAGATCGGCACCGCCACGGCCTTGGTGGTCGGGTCCGGGCTGTAGCCGGCATGGACGGACAGGGTTTCAAATTTCCAGGAATTCGACATGGCTTGGGCTCCTCCACCCCCAACGAACGAAAAGAGGGGGCAACCTTAACGCGTAAGCTGCGTTGCTTGCGCAGGCATATGCTTATGCGATGACGAAAGCGAGCGTGTTGTTGCGCTGGCGCAAAAACGTCCAGATCGCTTGCGCGGCGCAGCGATTGACTGCGCGCACGCTCAGAACGGCCCTTTATCTAGTGCGTAGGACGGGCCTGTAAGCTTGCGAGCCATGACCGAATGCATCCGTGTCGCCTCGCCGCCGGCTCGGTTGAATCCGCTGTGCTTTGCGCGACCCACCACTATTCGTACTCGGTCGTGCGCGGCTGTGACCGCATCGTACCGGTCGATGTCTACGTGCCTGGTTGCCCGCCGACGCCGGGGGCGCTCCTGTACGGTGTGATGCAGCTGCAGGCGAAGATCCATCGCCAGTTGGTGTTTCAGCGCGCGTGACGCGCCAAATTCGCCGGAGAATCCAGCGCCATTCGTCGTGCCCGAGTGACGAATGGCCGGCCAAGGCCCAGCCATAATCCGGGCTTTCCAATTGCCCGGTCCTCATGGCGCTGCTCGAACTCCTGTTGCTGTTGCTTCTGAGTGCTGTCGCCCTGGGCTGGATCGCGCGCCGCTTCAAGTTTCCGTATCCCATCGCATTGGTGGCCGGCGGCGCCGTGCTGGGGCTGGTCCCCGACCTGCCGCAGAACACTTTCGATCCGCAGCTGGTGCTGGTGGCCATCCTGCCGCCGATCCTGTACCAGGCGGCGCTGCTGACCTCATGGACCGACTTCAAGGCGCAGCTGCGGCCGATCGGCCTGCTCGCGATCGGACTGGTGGCGGCCACCACGCTGGCGGTCGGGGCGGTGCTGAAGCTGATGGTGCCCGAGGTGCCCTGGGCCGCGGCATTCGCGCTCGGCGCCATCGTCTCGCCGCCCGATGCCGTCGCTGCGACGGCGATCCTGTCGCGGCTGAACATGCCGCGGCGCATCGTCACCATCCTGGAGGGCGAAAGCCTGGTCAACGATGCGTCGGGCCTGGTGCTGTACAAGTTCGCGGTCGCCGCGGTGCTGACCGGCGCCTTCTCGTGGATGGATGCCACGGTGCAGTTCGCCACGGTCTCCGCAGGCGGCATTGCCATCGGCGTGGTGCTGGCGTTCGGCTACATCGCCGTCCACCGCCGCCTGGGCGATCCGTTCATCGAGGTGCTGACGGTGCTCACGATTCCGTACGCCGCGTACCTGGCGGCGGAGAAACTGCATGTCTCGGGTGTGCTCGCGGTGGTGGCGGCCGGCCTGGTGCGCGGGCGCTATGCGCCGGAGATCGTCTCGGCCGAGATGCGCATCATGGCGCGCTCGGTGTGGAACCTGCTGGTGTTCCTGCTCAATAGCCTGGTGTTCATCCTGATCGGATTGCAGATGCACGCGGTGGTGGGCAATCTCGGCGACTTTTCGCCGGCGCAGCTCGCCGCCATCGCGCTGGCGGTGACCGCGGTGGCCATCCTCGTGCGCTTTGCCTGGGTGTTTCCCGTGGGCTTGCTGCCTCAAAGCATCGGCGGCAAGCGGGCAGGGGAGAACCCGCCGCTACAGGGCAACGAACTGGCGATCATCGGCTGGTGCGGCAT
>Ga0207853_1000178_pt1 | contig 14803 bp, 17 predicted proteins | sample LuqExpMetagenom6_FD_187764 | JGI IMG/M metagenome (GOLD analysis project Ga0207853, IMG submission 187764) | Tropical forest soil microbial communities from Luquillo Experimental Forest, Puerto Rico - Sample 6 (SPAdes) | ecosystem: Environmental > Terrestrial > Soil > Tropical forest ...
CGCCGCAGCAGGAATTGCGGGAATGGATTCGGCTGGCTGCGTGAGGGCGGTAGCGTAAGCTGTCCGAGCCAGTACCCACGTCAACCCCAGAGTTTCCTCCACCGCTTTCAACGCGCCCAGATACGGTTGCACAGCGGGAAGGGATATCGCGCCCTCGGCCCCCCGGTCCACGGCAACTGGTTGCCGCCATAGGCGGTGCTCGAGGTCATCGAGGGCGACAGCTGCTGCCTCAGACGCCCAATCTCCGTGGATCGTGCCCTCCGCGTCACAACCAACGAACAGGCCAACGAGGCGTCCTGCACTCGAATCTGACGCATGAGCCCACACGTCCGCCGCAGATGTGCCACGGGTGGAATACGCCGTCCAGCCAGCACCGCACAGGTCGGCGGAAACACCTGGCCCGTCGTATTCCATGACATGTACTCTAGGCATCCACTGAGAACACGCCGGGATCCACTCGCTCCCCCACGCTGCGAGTGCGGCAGCAACACGCTGCTCTACGGTCTGGCGGTCCGAGCGTCGGATAAGGTGCAATTCACGAACGACGGAGGGGCTCATCGACGGCTACGCAGGTCGTAGAGTGCCTGGATCATTTCGTTTGCGGTACTCAAAACCTGCGACGACGCCTGAAAGCCCCGCTGAATGAGGATCATCGTGCTGAATTGATCTGTCAAATCCACGTTCGAGAGTTCCACGGACGCAGTCTTCAACTTCGTACCATCGCCCAAGCTAACGAAGCGAACTGGAGTGGGTCCGGAATACGTGAACATCGCGCCCGATTTTCGGGTCAACACTTCTGGAGAGGCAAATTCGGCTACGGCGAGCTTTGGTCCCGTGGCGGTCTGGCCATTCGTGTACGTAATCTGAATGGCACCGCTGGCATCGATAGCCGCCTTGGATAAAGTGCCGGCAGCATTTCCATCCACGGTCTTGGCAGCTAGCGTGGACGTTGTCCCCATCGAATAGCCGGTCACACCCTCAAGTGAAACGTCGATGGTGCTGCTTTGCCCGTCCAAGGCCGCAAGCGTGATGGAGAAACGAGGCGCCTCAGAACCGTCTGGAAAGCTCGGGACTTCGATCGTCGCTGTGCTGATTTCCTTGCCGTCCTCGAGCACCTTGATATTCCACTTTCCCGCGATCAAACTTCCTGCATCATCAGCGACTTCAAACTGAAGTTGCAGCTTGCGCTCGGCACCCATCGCGTCATATACCTTAACTTCATCGATGGTGTGATCAGGCTGGGCCGAGTTCGCATTCCCTGCAGTGCCCGACAGATTTCCAGAAAGCGAGATCTTCGTCGTTGGGCGGTACGCGCTAAGACGCAAAGACGACAAGTCGATAGGCTGCGCGGATGAGTCAATGGACGCCCCCAGGATCTCATAGCCTTCGGCGAGTGTCACCAGTTTGTCTTCCGAGTTCAGTTCGAACCGTCCTGTCTTGGTATAGAAACGATTGCCCTGCAAATCCTGGACGACGAAGAATCCAGGCCCGTCCAGAGCAGCGTCTAGGTCCCGTCCCGTCTCACGAAGTTCGCCGCTGCGGAAATCGATCATCGGCGGCAAGGAATCCACACCTGATCCACTGTCGGCCTGCTGCTGTCCTGTTTCGGTGCCGGTTCGCAAGAAGACATCGGTGAACTGGTTCCGCAAGCCCTTGTAGCCGGGGCTATTCATGTTCGCCACGTTGCTACTAATCACCTTTAGACCACCTTGATGAGTGCTGAGCCCGGACGCGGCAATGTAGATGGAGTCAAGCATCACCGGATCTCCTATCGAACGTTCTGAACTTGGTTCATCGAGATACCAGTGAACACCTGTCCATTGGCAGCAGTGAGCGTCAACATGGGCTGGCCCGATGCCAACTGCAGCGCAGTGACTTGTCCGCTGACCGTGCTGCTGTCCACCGCGGCGTCAACTGTTCTTCCGATCAAACCGACAGACAGGCTCAAAGATTGAGCAGATAGCAACTGAACGATGTTGTCGTTAAGTTGACGCGACGTCTCCAGCGAAGAGAACTGCGCCATCTGTGTAAGGAAGTCTTTGTTATCGACGGGCTTGAGCGGATCCTGGTAAGTCAGCTCGGTCATCAGGAGTGTGAGAAGGTCTTCCATCCTCAAGCCTGCGGTCTTGCTGGTCTGGGCCACAGTCGCGCTGTCAATCGAACCAATTGCCATAGATCGTATTTCCTCGCTTATGCTCTAAATGACTTGAGCCGTGAACTGGATTCGGCCTCGCCAACAGTGACGTCGCCTTGTTTCTTGAATATGCAGCTGCCATTCAAGGATACTTTTGAGATGGAGAGGTCATCCCCAGCCGCGAGCGCTTGGGCGGCTGCCGACAACGCATGCGATATGGAAACACCCATCAGCGAACGCAAGTAGATTTCGAGTTCGCCAGAAACGTTCTTAAGTATCGAGACTTGCACAGCCGCAGGAGGGGCCGATTCACGGTCCTTGAGAAGACCGGCAAGGAATTGGCGCTGCGAGCTTGATGAAACGAGGGATTTTTGCGGGGTCGATCTCGACGCAACCGCCCCCATTGAGACCGATTGAGTTGGGTTGTCCCCTCGTTCGAGCTGACCGCCGGGCGGCAAAAGCCGTCCCGGCCCTCTCTCTTTGTGTCCGCCGCCGGTTAGCCTCGACGATGAACTATGGACGGCTGCACTGTCGATCGTTTTGGCCGAATTTCGCGAAGTTGGCAGGGGCGATAGCGGTTCACGGACTGCTTGCTGTGCCGGTGCCACGTCCTCAGACACCCCAATTCCGGACGAGTTGTCGAATAGTTGGTGCCAATATTTGGAGTATTCGTCACCCGGGTTAAACGTACCAAGGCGGTCGCTTCCTTGTGGCCGCTGAGCGGCCTTCATTTCAAATGGGGCAGCTTCTTTGATGTTCATGACTCCACCCCTTCTTGGACACACCGGGCCGCGAAGAGATTTTCTATTTCTTGGCCAGCGGCGATTTCGCTTTGGACGTTCTGCCAACTTCTAGCTTGTCGCAACCAACGGTCAAGGCAATCGATCCGTTTCCGCTCTTGTAGAACATCTTCGCGGTCGCGCTCCATGATGGAATGGGCGTTGGCGAGGCGCTCGTTCACATCCGCAAGCAATGACCTGGTGGCGGCAGCTTGCTTTCCAAGTACATTGAACGCTGCGATATTCAAGGCACTGCCATCGCCGGCAGACGATACGTATGCGGCGTCCAAAGCACGGAGCTGGCGCAAGACCACGCGTCGCTCGACCTCGAGCGAATCGACAGCCTTCGCACTTGCTACCAGCTTTTCCGCCATGATCGCCAAATCAATGTCGGACAATACCTTGAGCGACCGATAGGCTCGCATGGCATCGGTCATAGGATTGACTTCTCAATGTCTGCGCTTGGAGGGACCGTATCGTCCAGCACCTGCCTCAGGCCGCGCCACGCCTCGTCGGGGCTCGTGGCTTCGCCACTGCTTTGGCGCAGGTATCGTTTCAGGACCGGCAGGATGCTTAGCGACCGATCGAGGTCCGCATTGATGCCCAGCCGATGCGCCCCGATTTCGACAAGCTGCCTATTCCGTTCGTAGGTTGCAAGCGCGTCTACCAAACGGGCGACCAGTTCATTCTGATCCGGTGTCCAAAGCCTTGTAGCGAGCCGGCTTACGCTTTGCAAGAGGTCCACCGGAGGATAGTGCCCGGACGAGGCCATGTCGCGCGAAAGCACGATATGTCCATCGAGAGTAGCTCGCGCAGTGTCAGAGACGGGTTCGTTCAGATCGTCGCCCTCGACGAGAACCGTGAAGAGCCCGGTTACCGAGCCCGCGCCCGCATCGGTGCCGCAGCGCTCACATAGGGACGGGATCTCGGAAAACATGGAAGGTGTATAGCCGCGTGATGTGGGCGGCTCCCCGGCTGCCAGCCCAATCTCACGACGTGCCATTGCCAAACGGGTTAGCGAATCGAACGTCAACAAGACGGATAGTCCCCGATCGCGGAAGTATTCGGCCAAGACCACGGCGTAGTAGGCGGCATTGACGCGCAGCACTGCCGGAGCATCGGCTGTGGCAACCACAACAACGGAGCGTTTCAACCCGCCTTCGCCCAAGTGATCGTCGACGAACTCCCGCACCTCACGGCCGCGCTCTCCGATCAAGGCGACGACGTTCACGTCGGCTTCCACATTGCGCGTGATCATCCCGAGAAGAGTGCTCTTGCCGACGCCGCTCCCAGCGAAAATCCCTACTCGCTGCCCTCTTCCCAGCGGAAGAAACGTGTCGATGACCTTGACCCCGGTCGTCAATGTATGTGTGATTCGCTTGCGCGACAGCACGGGCCGAGGCTGGGCATGCAAACTGCGGAATTCTGCAGCGGCGAGCGAACCTTTGTCGTCCAGCGGATTGCCCATCGCGTCGACGACGCGTCCGAGAAGGCTCTCACCAACCGGGCACTCGGAGGAGTGCCCCGCCGCGACGACTTCTGCGCCAATGGAAATTCCGTGCAACCCGGCCATCGGCATCAGACACACTCTCCCATTGCGAAACCCAACCACCTCGGCCTTGATCGTGCGTCCGGCATCAGCCGTGCTGATCGAGCAAAGCTCTCCGATAAAGGCGTCGGGCCCCTCGGACTCCACCGACAAACCGTGGACTTGAGTCACCCGCCCGACACGTTCGAACAAGCGCGCAGAGCCGCGCAAATCAGGTATCGCCACGCGGGAAATCATGCTGGGTACCTCGCTTGGACGGCCGTTCGCTGGTCCTCGAGCTCCTGCATCAACCGGGTGACCAGCACGTCCAGACTGGCGCGATATTCACCGCGAGGTGTTTCGACAATCAATCCGCCGGATTGCAGTGCGTGGTCTTCGACAATCTTGGTCCACAAGCGCTCCCGCGCAGCGGAAACTTGGCCGGAATCATCGAGTGCGGATTTCAAGAGCCCGCATTCCGTGGGATGCATGCGAATTTTGAGAACGTCGCCTTCTCGCAAAGGCGCACACAGCTGGTCCAGCAAGCCTGCGACGACGGCGGGTGAGATTACCCGCTCCCCCAGGATTCGAAAAAACGCCTCCATCGTGAGGTCTTGCGCTAAAGCCTTGGCCGACCGCAACCAGTCTTCGAGCTGCTGCTCTGTCTGGCTCAAGAGCCGATCGAGCAAGGCTAGTTTGGTGGAGAACGCCTCGACGGCGGCCTCGCGCCCATCGTCGTGTCCGGCTTGAAACCCCTGCCGATAACCCTCCCCCCGTGCCGCCTCGAGCTCAACTTGCGCCTTGGCTTCTAGGCCCGCTGTCCACTCGTGATGCCAGATCGATTCCAGATCTTCGCGCCGGCTCGCGCCCGTGTCATGCCGTAGGGACACGGCAACTTCTTTGCCGAGCGAGAGCTGGTCAGGCGCCAACAACGGAGCTTTAATGATGGACATCAAACAGATACACGCCGTGTTGCTGGCAGAAACCGGCGATACCATGGTCTGTGGACTGACTTAGTGACCGCCACCGAAGAGCGCTTCGGCAGCTGTTCAAGTTGTGACTGCAACCGATCGATCACGAAATGAGCAAGGCGGGCTGGTAATGTCGGACACCGGATCAGCTGCGCCTTGATCTGGTCTCGCACTTCTACCGGAAGCTTTTCGAGCACCTCTGCCCTCCAAGGCCATTCCACCGCCAGCAGAACAATCGTGATGCTCTCGTTCGACTGATGCTTGAGAAGCAGCATGGCATCGTCAGCATCGAGCCAGTGGAGTTGCTCTAGCGTCGATGGCGCGGCGTCTGCCTCATCGAGCGCCTTAGACTCTGTAGCTTGCCTGGAGATCCACTTGCGGCCCTGAGGAATGCCCAACGCAATTAATTCATCGAGCAGAGGCTGCAGCAACGCCTGGCGCTCCGGGTCAAGACGCGACAACACCTTCGCCCGGTCCGCGGGCGGCAACTCGTGCAACGTGAGCGCCGCGTGCCGAACGCCCCGTTCAAGTTCTGGCATGAGTTGCCCCGTCCATCCATTTCTTGATCCGATCTGCCATTTGATCGGCCTCGGCGTCGCTAAGCGGAGTCGGGGTCCGGCGAGGGCGCCATGTCAAGACGGCGACCGCCGACAAGGCCACCAGCAGCAAACCTAGCAGCACAACCTGTCCGGCCGAGGCGGCTTCCTTACTTGGCTGCGGCGGGGCAACTTGATCGTCGTCACGCTGTGGCCTGCTTTCTTGTTGAAGCACGGGCGGGACTTTGCCACTAGGCGTTGCTTCCTTTGACGGCGCAGGCAGCCATACGATGGCCACCGAATCTCCGCGGTCCTTGCGTGCTCCGACCGCATGGGAAACCAGGTCCTTGATGATTTGCAAATCCGTATTCGCCTTGCTGGTTCTCGCGAGAACCGCAACGCTGATCCGCTCCAAGTTTCCCGGAGTAGTGACGACTTGCTCTGTACGATGACCGAATTTGAACTCGGCCTCCCTCGTCATGTTGCCCAGGGTTGCGCCGGGAGCCACCGGCAAGCTCGAGTCAACCGTTGATCCTGGCGCCTCATTGCGTTGCATCTGTCGCTCTCTAACCAAGGCACCGGCAGCAGTCTTCCCATCCGCGTCGATGGGCAGAACCTCCTCAGTGGTAACTTTGGTCTGCCTCCAGTCCAGCGTGGCATCGACAGAAACACTGAACTCGCCTTCGGAATCGAGTCCAGCCAGCACCTTTTTCACCTTGGCTTCAAGATACTCGTCGACGCGCCGCTTCAACTCCGTCTGAGTGTGGGTCTCAGTGTCAGTACCACCGGTCCTGCCATGCGTTAAGGTGATTCCATCGCCGTCGACCACGGAAATATCGTCCAGCTTGATTTCCGGGACCGATGCAGCAATCAATTTCTGTATACCGAAGACTTGGGCAGCGCTCAACTGCGCCTTCGGCTCCAGTACAACCTGCACAGCCGCCGTCGGCGACACCGTCTTTCGTCTTAGAAAACTCGCATCGGGCAACACGAGATGTACGCGAGCAGATGAGACACCGCTAATCCCCGAAATCGTGCGGGCCAACTCTCCTTGTAACGCGCGCTGAAGGTTTATTTTTTGCGTGAACTCGGTGGTCGAAAAATCAGCGTTGTTGAATAGCTCAAAACCTACAGTGGGGCCCGCATGCAGCCCACTGCTGCCAAGAGTTACCCTCACACGCCCTAGCTCCGCCCGAGGCACCAACACCATGGCGCCGTCCACCGATACGCGATACGGGATCTTGAGCCGCTCGATTTCACGAACTGCTGCTGCAATCTTGTCGGGGCTGGGACTTTGGGCAGCGATCTCATAGTCGTTTGAAAACAGCAGGGAGATGCCGACTACACCAAGTGCGGCGACCCCAACCAACCCCACTGAAAAACCTATTCTCCGGGCCAAACTGAGCTCTCGCCAGAAAAAATTGAACGCCATGCTCCCCTCAGATCTGCATACGCATAATGTCTTGATAAGCCTCGACCATCCGGTTTCGCACCTGGATCAAGGTCAGCACGCTAATACGAGCCTTTTCGAGCGAAATCATGACGTCGTGGATTTCGACCGGCTGATTGCTCGCCAGCCTTTGAAGAAGATTCTCAGCACTGCCAACTTCCTGGTTGATGCTCTCCACTTGATCGGCAAAGACCTGCGCGAAATCTGGTCCCTCGGATCGCGGTTGAGCAAGTTCAACCTCGTCGGTCGGCGCGAGGTCTGAGCCTTGGACTGCTGATATGGGGTCAATCATGATTGCCCCCCAATATCCAGCGCCCTTGTTGCCATGGTCTTGGCGGCGGAAAAGGCCGCAAGATTGGCGTCGTACATCCTCAATGCCTCGGCGAGGGCCACCATCTGCCCCAGGTGATCAATCCCCGCATACCGCACAATCCCGGTCTCGTCGGCATGCGGATGGCCTGGCTCGTGCACGAGTCGCGGCGAGGCGAGAGTGTTCTGGATCACGGTCCCTGAAACTCCGTTCAACCGTGCGTCGTCAAAGGCGGACTCGAAATTGACGCTCTGCGAGCGTTGCGGCGTCGGCACCGAGACGACTTGAAGCGGATAAATGGCGACTCCATTGGCGGAGAAAGAACTCTGCGCGTTCGCAAGATTTCTCGCAGCCACCTCAAGCCTGAGCTTTTGGAACTGCATCCCTGATGCACTAATTTCGAAGATGCGGGTATGGTCCATTTACCCCTTGCCCCCAGTTGCGATCACGCTGGCCATCGAAAAGTATCGACTCAAGCCTTTAGCAAGTGCGTGATATCGCAGTGAGTTGACGGAGAGCTGCGTCATCTCGGTTTCTATCTGTACCTGCTTCGGCCCATCCGAAGACACCAGCTCAGGCTGCAAATCAGAGATTGCGCGAGCCACTTCGTTGTCGCCACCCCACCTTGAGGCCGCCAACGCATCGGCAAGCCTATCTTCGAATGTGACCCGCATAGGAACGTAATTGGTAGATCCCGCGTTCGCAACATTACCGGCGATGGCCGCGTGCCGAAGACTCGCAGCATTCAAAGCCAACCGCACGGCTTCGATCGTGATATCTGTAGCCCCCATCAATTCCCCTCTTGGCGCTTGCTAGCGCTCATTGAACAATCAGTTCAGCGTGCAATGCACCAGCTGCCTTAAGTGCCTTCAGTATGGACCCCACGTCCTGCGTATTCGTCTTCAATCGTGCCAGCGCTTGGACCAGGTCCGATACCGTTCCATGAGGAGTGGTCAACACCGCTCCCGCCGCCCCCTCTCTAACGTCGATCCGAGTATTGGTGTAGGGCACGCTTGCTAAGCCCGGCTGATACCCCATCACAACATTTGGCTGTGAGACCTGTGTATCGGACACTACTGAAACTCTTAGATCGCCATAGGAGATTGCTACAGGCTCGAGCCGAACGTTGGCGCCAGCCACAACTGTTCCTGTACGCTCGTTAAAAATCACACGGGCTCTTAGATCAGTTTGAACCTCGATAGATTCGATTCGCCGAATCAAATCGACGGTCCGTCCCCGGTATTCCTGAGGCACCTGAACTTGAATGGCTTGTGCATCCACTGCTCTGGCCTGACCAGCGCCCAGTTCGCCGTTAATCGCATCAGCCACCCGGCTTGCCGTCGTGTAGTCGGCGTCCAGTAGGGAAATCATGAAGGCCTGCGCGCCTTCTTGAGCACTGGCCGCGATTGGCGGGCTGACCTCGACAATCGCACCTCCAGGAATGATCGCCGCCGTTGGATGGTTCTTCTGGTTGACATTGCCGTTGGCAGCGTACTTGTAGCCCCCCACGGTCACAGCGCCCTGAGCCAGGCAATAGCCACGGCCGTCCGGGCCCTTCAGCGGCGTCAATAGCAGATTCCCCCCCGCTAGGCTTCTGGCGTCGCCCAGTGATGTCACCGTTACGTCCACAGAGTCCCCCGGTTTAGCGAACGCCGGCAGGGAGGCCGACACGATCACTACAGCGACATTCCGGCTGGCAACCGATTCGGGTGGTACCGATAGGTTGAATTGCGCCATAGTGTTCGCAACCGATTGACGTGTAGCGCGACTCGCTGCCGAATCACCGGTGCCCGCGAGGCCGGTGACGATCCCGTAGCCGACGAGGCTGTGCGTTCGTTGTCCTTGGACTCTCGATATATCTTTGATTCGCGCAGGTCCGGCCACTGCTTGCTTACAAGCAACCGAAGCAAACAAGAAGAATGCCAACAATAGTCGGGCCATTGCCATCGGGGCTTTCATAAGCCGAGAAAATGGAAAAACCGCGAAAGGATATTCGGCTGACTGCGCTCCGCTAAATATCCCCGACCATTGAACGTGATTGAAGCTTCCGCGAGCCGACTCGACAGCACGGTGTTTGAATCCGAGATGTCACGGGGTCTGACACGGCCAGATACGGTAAGCATTTGCGTTTCTCCGTTGATCTCGACCTGCTGCTGCCCAGCTATCCTGAGGTCGCCATTCGGCTCCAGAGTGACGACGGTCGCCGTCATCTGAGCGGTCACGCCGCCGGACCGAGCAACCTGCCCCCCACCATCGCTTTTTGATGACACGTTTGCATTCAGGCCCCTGGGATCGTGGCCTGTGACCTGCCCCTGCAATCCAAATTCGGAACCACGGTTGCTCTTTGCATCAACCGACGACGATGCCGCCGCATGTTCCTGTATGAGTACCGTAATCACATCGCCAATCCGACTTGCCCTTTGGTCTGACACGAGCGACTGGTACGCTTGCTCTTCGAACATCGATCCATCAGCAGCTTGTGAGCACAGCGACACGACACCAATCACTAACGCGAACGCTACTGTTTTCCTCATCTTTCCTCCGCAAGCACCGCCGCTCGAGCCGGCCCGACAACCGTCGCTCGGAGCACGCCCGTCTTACCTGGCAGCCGTACAGGCACCATTTCCCCCTTGAATCCATCTGCAAGGGCAACGCCTGTTACCAGTACTTCGACCGTTCCTATTCGCGCACTAACCATCGTCTCGCCTCCGGCTTGTACCTCTGCGGGAAAGGCTAAGTCTGACTCCATGAGCACGTCACCGGACTCCACTGGCCGACGCAGTACAAATTTGCTCGCATCCATACACGTCCCGGGCCACGGTCGCCGACTTCCCTTGTATGCCACGTTCTCAAATCTCAGTTTCTCGCAATCCAGAACTTCCCCTTTGCGCAGGGGCGATGCAGCGATCCAAATCTGCCTCCGATCTATCACGCGCCAGTGAATGGTTCCCAGTGGCTTTGAAGCTTTTGCATCGCTGAGTGTCACGCGGAGTTGGCCTGCGCCCGACGCAGATGCGTCGGAAACCTCCTGGACGTGAGCAATCAGATGACAAGGAAATTTCCTGTCGCTCAGCCCCCAAACGCCAAGCATTACTAGCTCGACCGACTTGCCCTCCAACTCCTTCGCCTTAAGAAGCCAACGCGCAACCGAAGCGGTAGCATCATTCGTTGAATTTGCGTCAAATTCCGTATGCATGTCAATCGAGGCAAAAGACGACGGAGCGAGCGCGATTGCAAAGATCGCACGCACAACGACAATGATTGCTCGCCTCCACAACACTTCAAACCCTTAGGAGCGACGCAAACTGTTGTTCAATGCCATCATCTCGTCAGAGGCCTGAAGTATCTTTGAATTAAGCTCATACACTCGCTGTGCCAGCATAAGCTGGACCATCTCCTCCACCAGTTTTACGTTGGACATTTCCAGCTTTCCTGCTTCGATACGGCCAAACCCACTTTCATCTGGATAGCCGAACGAACTAGGCGCCACGTTGTCCCGCGCAGTGAAAATGCCTCCGCCGTCATAGACCAGGTTATCGACGTTGGAGAACGTGACCAGTTGCAATCGACCCAGTTCGGTCCGCCGGGTATCGGAACCGAGTGTTGCGGTGACAACACCGCGCCCGTCGACCAACAGATCGCGCGCAGTTGACGGAATCCGCAGCTCCGGCTTGAGGCGATATCCGGTTGCGGTTGTCAGGTAGCCCTCATCGCTGACTCGAAGGCTGCCGCCTGCGACGTAGCCAACCCGATCGTCCGTCAGCGCGACCTCAAGGAAGCCAGCGCCGTTAATGGCTATGTCCAAGCTCGAATTGGTGGTCTTCAGTTCGCCTTGAGATAAGTCACGCCATCGCCTGACGATTGCGGCCGAGTCCGCAGAAGCCTCAGAATGCGAGACTTGCATTTGGCGGTCCAAAAAGGCTGAAAAATCAACGCGCTCGCGCTTATAGCCTTGTGTATTGGCGTTGGACAAGTTGCTCGCCACCACATCGAGCTGCAGTTTCTGAGCCTGCATGCCAAGAGTCGCCACGTAAAAGGAGTTCAACATTCGCCTTACACCTCCCCCAGTTTGGAAATGGTTCTTCCCAGGAGTTCGTCGTAACCCTGCAGCAACCGGATGACACTTTCGTAATGACGTAACGTGGCCATCACGCCGGTCATTTCTTTTAGCCCGTCGGAGTTCGAACTTTCGAGGAAACCTGCGCGCACCGAGTACTGGTCTGGCCGCCTCTCATTGAGGTTGTCTTGGTCAGTCTCGAAGAAGACACCATCGATCGACTGCAATTTCGCGACCGATTCCGGCATGAATATCGTCAACCGGCCCAGCATTTGCGAGCCACTGAAGACCTGTCCGGCAGCATCAATCGAAGGCGAAGTCGAATCTTTCAGGAGACCTACATCACCGACAATCCTTTTCCCTGATGGCCCGACCAGCACACCTTGCTCATTGACGTGCAGCGAAACGGTTCTCGCTAGCCAAGTTGACGATCCATCAGAGAACGCAAAGAAACCTGGCCCGTCAATCGCCAGGTCAAGCGCACGTCCCGTTGCCATCAAGCCAGCCGGTGTCAAGTCAACGCCATTCACCATTGCTGCGCGAGGCGTCGGGCCGATCGCCCCAGCCGCTTTCTCGCCGGCGGCTTTGAACACTCGGTCAAATGCCCCGATGGCGGGCAGGCTGCGACGGTAGCCAGGCGTTGTTGCATTCGCCGCATTGATGGAAGATGAATCCAACCGCACCTGATCTGTGCGTAGAACTCCCGCGACATCTGAGTAAAGGTTAGCCACTTTGACGGCTCTGCTTGGACTGGAGGTGAATCACGAATGACCAATGGAGGAAAACGATTTCAGCTCGAATTGCATCGGCACTTCCGCCACCGAGAGCACTCTCAAGTGCGGGAGCGCACGTTCGGTTAAGGCGCGCACATGCCGACGCAGCTCAACTTGACATAAAAGCACTGGCGTAAGACTGCTCTTCATCATCTTCTCAGCCTGTTTCGCGAGCTTCAAAAGCAGGTTTTCAGTCAACCGTGGGTCGCTCCTCGCTAGCTGGGTCTTATCCGCTCCGGCGAGCAATTGAAGCAACTCCCCCTCGAGTTCCGGATGCAGTGTCAGGACGTGAAGCACCTTCTTGTCGGAGCTTAGCGCGTTGCAGATGCTAGAGGCCAAGCGTTGGCGACAGATCTCAATTAGCTGAGGAGCCTCTTTGGTGATCTTCGCGCCGTCGATAAGAGTTTCAATGATCACCTGGAGGTTTCGGATAGGGACTGCCTCCTTCATCAAGCCTTGCAGGACCTTTTGGACTTCTGTGACCGACAGAACGGTTGGAACCAACTCCTCGACCAATCCGGGTTGCACGACCCGCAACCCTGCCAACATCCTGTCGGTCTCGGTACGAGTCAGAAGTTGCGGCGCGTGTTGGCGCAAAGTTTCACCCAAGTGGGTGACGAGCAAGGTCATCGGATCGACCAGGGTGTACTTGGCCGCACGAGCATGATCTCGCTGTGAAGGATCAATCCAAAGCGCAGGCAATCCATATGTCGGATCTTTAGTCTCCTTGCCTGGGATCAGCGACGTATTCCCCATCGGATGAATGGCCAGCAGTTGATCCGGCACAACATCGCCCCATGCAACCACATCGCCAAATACAGAGATCTCGTACTGATGCGGTTGAATGCCTACAGAATCCTTGAACTTGATCTTTGGCAGGATCAACCCTGTTTGATGCGCATACTGGTCCCGAAACTCGGAGATGCGCTGAAGCAAGAGGCTCTTCTCAGAGTCGCCGAATGTGCGAGCCAAGCCGGAGCCGAATGTCATTTCAAGTGGCTCTACGGGAGCAGTGCCGTACGGATTTGCCGGTGCTTCACCAAGACTTGAATCTTGCTGTGCCTCCTGTTCTGCCGTAGCCTTGCCCCGATATAAACTGGCCGCGTAGATAAACGCGAGCAACATCATCAATCCTGCGGCCGAAAACATGGGCATCCCTGGTAGCAGGGCGATCCCGGCGAGCGCCGCTGCGACGATCAGGATGGCGCGCGGGTAAGCGGTAATCTGGCGCAGCACTTCAAGCCCAAGGGTCGAGTCCGAGCCAGAGCGCGTGACAATCAAGCCTGTACCCACTGCAAGGACCAGCGCCGGGATCTGCGTCACGATTCCGTCACCAATCGTCAGGAGCGTGTATTGTCGCAGGGCATCCCCCCAACTCATCTTCATCTGGAGCACGCCGATGATCAAGCCACCAATGATGTTTATGAGGACAATCACAATGCCTGCAATAGCATCACCTTTGACAAACTTGCTGGCACCATCCATGGCCCCATAGAAGGCGGCTTCGCGCTCCAAGTTCTTGCGCCGCTGCTTGGCCTGTTGTTGATCAATGAAACCCATATTCAGGTCAGCATCGATACTCATCTGCTGACCTGGCATGCTGTCGAGCGTGAACCGTGCAGCCACTTCGGAAACACGCTGAGCGCCGCTGGTTACGACCGCGTACTGCACGACGATCAGTATCAAGAACACAATGAGACCGATCACATAGTTCCCGCCAACGACAAATGACCCGATTGCACCGATGACCTGGCCGGCATTCGCCTCTGAGAGAATCAAGCGCGTGGCTGAAACGTTCAGCGCCAACCGAAAGAGTGTCGCGACCAAAAGAATCGCCGGAAATGTCGAAAAATCAACGGGCCTGGGTGCATAGACCGTCACAAGCAGGATCAGCAGCGCAAAGCTGACGTTCGCCAGAAGCAGGATGTCCAATAGCCGCGCCGGGACCGGCGCAAAGAGCACCAGCAATACGCCGATCACCAGTCCCACAAGGGCTAGATCGGCGTTTCTTCCAAAGAATATTCGGAGAGATTGCATCGCGTTAGCGAATCGATGGCCCAGACCTGTGGCGTACCGAGAAGACCCAGACTAGGATCTTCGCGATCTCCGAGTAATGCTGCTGCGGAAGATAGTCATCAAGACCCACAGACTTATACAAGTTCCTTGCAAGTAGCGGCCTTTCCACTATCGAAACTCCGTTCCTCGCGGCGAGATGTCGCATCAGGAGAGCCATCTGCCCGGTGCCCTTGGCAAGAATCTTCGGGG
>Ga0207853_1000179_pt1 | contig 14799 bp, 11 predicted proteins | sample LuqExpMetagenom6_FD_187764 | JGI IMG/M metagenome (GOLD analysis project Ga0207853, IMG submission 187764) | Tropical forest soil microbial communities from Luquillo Experimental Forest, Puerto Rico - Sample 6 (SPAdes) | ecosystem: Environmental > Terrestrial > Soil > Tropical forest ...
TCTACTCCTTCGCCGACACCATGCAGGAGAGCGGGGCGGTCGCTGACCCGCCAGACGTGACCCAGCAGCGAAAATCCCCCGCAAAGGATCATCACTCATGAAAGCGCTCGTATTATTGCAACGCCGGTTTGTCCGGTGGACGGCCCCCTTCTGGTTTGCCGCCGTCATCATCATCTCGGGGTGCAGCTCCGATTCAGGGTCGAGCGCCGGCGTCGGCACCGGCGGCACCGGCAGCCTGGCCAGTGCGGTGGCGCTGGACGTCACCGACGCCCCGGCCCTGGATTACGCCCACGTCTACATCACCGTAACCGGCGTCGCTTTCCATACCGACGCCAGCACGGCCTTCTCGGGCTACAGCAGTGCCACGGCCGGCCAGTGGCAGGTCGTCACGCTGGCCTCCCCCCAAACCATCGATCTGGCCCAACTCACCAACGGCACCATGTACGCCGACCTCAACAACAATACCTCGCTGTTCAGCGGCATATCCCTGCCGGCGGGGAGCTACCGCCAGATCCGCATCTTCCTGGCATCCACGGAGGATGCCTATGCCGGTTCGGTTTCCGGACTCATCTACAACAACGAGGTGCAACTCAACGGCGACTCCGCCCACTACCCGCTGCGCGTGCCGTCGCCGGGTGAAGGGATCAGGGTGGTTCCGGAGTCGCCACTGGTGGTGTCGGGCGGCAGCAGCTCCAAGCTGGCCCTGGATTTCAACCTGAACGACGATGTGGTGCGGACGTCCCTGGCCGGAGCAACCGAATTCCTCCTCAAGCCCAGGCTCGGCTATTTCGACATGGCGAGCGTCGGCGCGGTCACCGGTACGGTCAGCGGCGTGGATCTCGCCACGGCCCGGGTGGAGGTGAAGGCCGAGCAGGTGAAAAGTGGCGCAACCTACCGCATCGTGCGCCGGACCACGGCGGTGGACCAGATCACCGGAGCCTTCGCCCTCTATCCCCTGCCGGTGTTCGGCAACGCCACCACCGCCAGTTACGACATCCTGCTGCGCGGCCGCAATGTGGAGACCGCCATCGTCAGAAAGGTGCAGGTCCACAAGGGCACGACCCCGGGCAGCGGGGCAACGGCCCTTGGCGCCATCACGATGCAGGCGGGCGGCGAGTTCACGGCCAATCTTGGTGCGGCGCTGCACCCGACCGGCTCCTGGCTGAGCTTCTACCAGACCATCTCCGGCGACCAGAACGCCTACGAGGTGCGCTACCGCCACCTCAACCCCTTTACCGGCGTCTTCCCGTCGCCCGTGGAACTCTCCACCGGGGCGATCCACGTGGCCACCTACGTCCCCGGCGGACAGCTCTCCTTCACCGCCGAGGCCGTGAACAGCGGCCGGTTCTCAGTGGTAGCGGGGGCTCCGGACCTGTACGACAGCGGCGCGGCGTTCGACCTGACCGGCGGCACGGCCGGAACTGCGGTCACCATGTCCCCGTCTGCAGCGAACCAGCCGCAGATCACCGCGTCGGCAACCGCCGGAAGCATCACCTGCATCTTCGACATGGCCCTTCTGGGCACCGGCACGGGGCCGGGCATGGGGCTGGGGAACCGCCTCATCGGCAACCCGCCCAAGGGGCAGATCTTCGTCACCAACGGCGGCCTGATCATCGACAGTTTGGGCGACCTGCTTGGCGACACCACCGTCAACACCGCCATGTTCGCCGGCGGCGGCATGGCCAACCCGGTCCTGGTGTCCAATCTCCCCGGCAATGTGGCGGGGGCCGTCTACGGCGTCTATGCCCTGGGATGGGGCAACAGCTTCTTGGAGGTGGGCAAGGCGCTGGCGATCGACCTGAGAAAGGGGGGAGGCGCGGCAGCCACCATCAGGATGAGATAAGCAATGGAGTGCATATACATGAACAGGACCATGACGAAAGGAGACAAGCTATGCAGAAGATAAACGGAAAACTCGCGGCCGCGCTGGCGGCCCTTGGCCTGGCGCTGGGTCTCGCCGCCTGCGGCGGCGGAAGCGGGACCAGTTCCCAATCCTCGACCGGCGCAGTATCCCTCAACGTGACCGACGCCGCGACCGCCGCCTATTCCCACGTGTATGTCACAATCACGGGGGCATCCTTCCACACCACCACTACGGCCGGCTTCAGCGACTACAGCTCCGCGAAGCTCAGCGGCTGGCGGATAGTCAGGCTGGCCAATCCAGTGACCGTCGATCTGGCCGCCCTGTCCAACGGCACCATGTTCGCGGATGCAAACGGCAACCCGCTCTTCACCAACATAACCCTGCCTGCCGGCGCCACCTACCGGCAGATCCGCATCTTCCTCGCCTCAACGGAAGACCCGCTGACCGATTCGGCAACGGCCAAGGGCCTGAGCTACAACAACGAGGTGCAACTCGCCGGCGACTCCACCCACTACCCGTTGCGCGTGCCCTGCCCGAACGAGGGGATCCGGCTCATCCCCGAAACCCCGGTGACGGTGACCGACGGCAGCAGCTCCAACCTGGCCGTGGACTTCAACCTCAACAACGACATCGTAGAGGTTACGCGTAACGGCTCCACCGAGTTCATCCTCAAGGCGCGGCTCGGCTTCTTCGACATGGACGGCGTGGGCGCGGCCACGGGCAAGATATCCTTCGGCAACCTCTCGACCTCCCGCTTCGTCATCAAGGCCGAGCAGTACGATCCCAACGTCTCCACGACCCATCGCGTGGTGCGCCGCTTTACCTCCATCAAATCCGACGGCACGTTCAACCTCTATCCCCTGCCGATCTTCGGCAACAACACCACCGCCACCTACGACATCCTGGTCCGGGGACGGAACGTCCAGACAGCGATCGTCACCGGCGTAAAGGTCCACAAGGGAACAACCCTTGCCACGGGAGCCAATCTCGGTACGCTGCCCATGACGGCCGGTACTGAATTCACCTTCAACTTCTCCAAGGCGGTCCACCCCACGGGGGCATGGGCCAACTTCTACCAGACCATCAGCAGCGGCAGTAATCCTGCCATACCGTATGAAGTGCGGTACCAGCACCTCAACCCCTATACCGGCGAATTCGCCCAGCCGGGGATCGCTCTTTCGGCCGCCCCCATCAACGTGGCCGCTTACGCCCCCGGCGTGTCCACGGTATCGTTCACGCCGGACAGCAGCGGCAGCAACGGGAATTTCTCGCTGATCCTTAATGCGGCGGGGCAATACACCGAAGGTGCCATGTACAGCCTCACCGGCACCGCCGGCTCCACCGTGACGGTGGACCCGACGAGTTCCGCGTTCGCCTCGTACCTGCCCCAGATACAGGCGGGGTCCACTGGCTCATCCCTTTCGGTCCTGTTCAACATGGGGCTTTTCGGGACCGGCATGGGACCCGGCATGGGCCGCTCGCACATGCCATTCTCCACCTATCCCGACCAGGGCCAGTTGTTCGTCACCCACGGCGGCATGATCGTGGACAGCATGGGGACGCTCCAGACCGGCAGCGCCGGGGCGACGGCCATCTCTGCCGCGCTCCAGGGGAGTTCCACCACCAGTGTGACGTTCGGCACGGTTCCGTATGACACGGCCAACGGGACGGTCTACGGCCTGTACGCCCTCGGCTGGGGCAACGGCACGCTGGCGGCTGGAAAAACCTCGGTCAGACTGGGCAGCGGCACCAGCACCAGCAAGACCATAAGAATCTACTAATATCCCCCTATGCACCCCGGCCGGTTGGCGGAACCCGGATGAAGGGCTCCGCCAACCGGCCGGGTGAGGCTCGAGCAAGGGATTTCCCGTTAATGAAAGAGTCAGGAGGAGTCTTCCTCGTTTACAGAGCAGACGTGACTGCTATTCGGTAAAAAAGATAGCCGTGGAGGATAAAGCCAAACTTTGCCTGCCCTTCACGCAAATATTCCTTGAACTTCCGGTAATCGGCTTTGGTGAAAAAAACCTTACCCCGTTCGTTGCCTCGGGCAGTCACATGATAGGCAGCGCCTTCATATTCCAGGCGGAGCGGTCTCGCCATAATGCTTCCCTCTTTCGGTCAGTTCAGAGAGGCATACACCACAATTGTCTCATGTCAAGGGCAGACCCCGTCAGCCCTTCTAAAGAGCTAGTGAAGCTGCTTGATCCTTCCTCAGTTCCAACAAAGGTAAAAACGGCTTATGGCCAGTGGCTCAAGTAGTGTTAACAATGTCTTCCGGTAGGCTGTCATACCGCTGCTTCGCGCCGTCAGGGCAGCGGTTTGAAGGAACGCTACATCCTCACCAGTGCCCAAATTTTCCCGCGCTGGAGGACAATACGGGATCAAACCAAAAGCAAAGGGACCTCATATAAGGCCCCTTTGCAGTTCATAACATTATTCGTTGGTTCATGAGTTTATTTATCAGTTCATATCTTTATTTCGTAGTTCATGACTTTATTTTTCGTCTACAACAACTGTATGCGAAAAATAATGTTGGCAACTGTCATTGCTGTTAAATCAACCAGTTATATACCTTCAGGTCTCATACTGCGAAATTAAAGTTAGCAACCAGCGCCAACGTAGGCTCCGTCAGTTTGAAAAATAAAGTTGGCAACCGGCAGCGTAAATTTTAACCCCATTCAAGGGCGAACTGTCCGGTGATTACTATCTCTATACACCCCTGGAATAGATGCCCGGTCCGTTTTTCCCGCGGCCTCTCCTTCGGCCTTTTTACTCCCAATCAATCCTGAGCTTATTTAACGCACTAGTGATATTTTCTCTTATTTTAGCTTTATCATCCTCGCTAACAAGCTCCTTTTCGTGAGGTATTTCCCAAGCTTTAATACTGCTATAATAGATCACAATATCAAAATTTTGCCCGGTAAGCATTTCTGAATCTATAAGCATAGATTTATCATTTTCTTTATAAATGAGTCCTGCTCGTCCTTTTAACTTAACACGGTATTTATTTTGATTTAATAACACAGTAATAACCTCTACGGAGCAAGAAAATAATTAATTGGATTGCCCTGCTTCATTAGTTGTGGATATTCGATCTGAGCCCAAACACTATCTAAACTAACACCTCGAGAAGCGGAATGAAATACATCCACTGCGCCTTCTGCATTTTTGGCAAAATTTAGAGACGCTTTTTCCCACAACGGCCTAAGTAGTGGATATGTTCTATTTGTGGTCAAAGCGTTCAAGATTTTCCCCGGCAGGGTCATCTCAAGAGTTTTACCACCTATAGCTTTAGCATAAGCTTCAGCAGCTTGCTTTGCTTGTATGCCGCCGGACCAAAAAACTCTATCAGCACTTTTCAATGCCTTGACGCCAGCAGGCAATAGCTTTGCCGCCGCCTGTTCAACCCCTTCTTCAGGAGCAGCTACTAGGCCTATAAGAAACATCCCGGCATCAATTCTAGCCCCATGCTCATTATTTCTGAAATTATAAAGAGCAGTATTCAAATAATCCTTGGCAGACTGCATCATGCCAGGGGGGGCACTTATAGAGGGAGAATTGCTTAAATTTCCGTTTGACCAACTGTCAGAAGGCCCTCCTACAGTATTATTGGGCGTATAGTAGCTGCTCCATGCGTTATTAACCGAACCAGAATAACTGCTGTTATAACTGCTAGAATAATTATAACTGCTAGAATTATAGAGCACCATCGATGCATCGTAACTGCTTCCATAACCAGTGCTAAATCCATTTTCAAAATCATAATCAAAGTGCCCTGTCGGATCGACAGAGTTAATCGGATTGTTTCGGACATAGCTGAACCTATTCAAGCTCTGCGGGTCCTCGGGATCAGGAACGATGCTGTCCGGTGTCAGGAACCTCCCCAGGTCCGGATCATACAGCCGGGCACCGTAGTTGTACAGCCCTGTCTCGCGGTCCTGCTCCTGACCGGTGTATTTGTAGTCCAGATACGGCGGACTGACGTCCGGAGGGGTTCCCCCGAACGGATCGTAGGCGAATGACTTAGCCGGAGTTCCGTCCATTCGGGTTACAGCTGCCGTACTCCCCTGATGGTCCCTATGGTGATAAAAGGTTTGTGCGGCTGTTTTAATGGCTATGAGGCCGTCATCCGCATAGATATGTTTATCACAGTAGTCATTCGTGCATACATACAGCTTGTCAAAGTAGATGGTGACGCCGTATTGACCAACCTTTTTCACCCGTGTACCGCTGCCGTCGTAGGTGAAAGTGACGTTGTTGTTGATTGTTGCCGGCATATTATCATAGTCGTAGATGATGGTCCGCTGCCCGTAGCTGTCTAAATTGCCATTGGGGTCATAATGGAACACGCGGCTGCTGTCGGTTGGGGTGATGGCATGGGCGTGGCCGGGCGCCGTGGTGTAGCTGTCGCTGGTGAAGCTGGACGGCGGGATGGGCTTGTTCAGCTTGTCAGTGATGGTTTTAATATTGCCCTTGTTGTCATAGTCGTAGTTGTTGTCAAGCAAGTGGACAAGGGTTGCAGAGGGGGGAACGAAAGTGTCCACTTTAAGGCCTTCGAGTCGTTTGGTAATACCGTTATAGTCGCTATGGGATACTGCTCCATTACCGTAGAGAGCATCGTGGGGATGGCCCATAGCGTCCAGACTGCTATAGGTGACGTAGCTGCCATCCGTCGGACTGCTGACGGTTTGGAGGTTTCCAGCTGGGTCATAACCGTACTCGACATAGTCGTTGTCGGGATAGGTGATTCTTTTGAGCCTCCCGCTGACATAACTAAATGACAATGGGTTACCCCGGAGATTGAGGCGAATGCCTTCGCTGGCGAGTTGCTGATGCCCACAACGCTGTTTCGTCCAATGTGCAGATCGGTTGAGCCTGGACTTGGGGCGATCAAGGATCTTGCGGCGAAGTTCGGGACCTCACTTACTTCCACTGCAGTAAGGTTTGTTGAGGAGAACAAGGAGAGCTGCATCGTCGTGTTCTCTGAAAACGGCAAGGTGACGTGGTGGCGGGCGAAGGAGAGTTCCCCCGGCACATGGATAGACTCGCATCAGAAGATACTTCAGGACAGTGCCGCTTGGGAGTGTAGAGGTGGTCCCCGAAAATCGGACAGCGTGTTAAGGTGGATAGCCTTACCCTGCTGAGGAGGACTACCCATGAAGAGCCGTCGTCGTTTTACTGCTGAATTCAAAGCCAAGGTTGCCCTTGAGGCGATCCGCGGCGAACAGACCATCAATGATCTGGCTGCCCGTTACGAATTGCACCCCAACATGATAACCAACTGGAAGCGCCAGGCCATCGAGAACATGGCCACAGTATTTTCCGGCGGAACCGAACGCAGCAACAAAGTCGGTGAAGATCAGATCAAGGATCTTCATGCCAAGATCGGGCAGCTCACCGTGGAACGGGATTTTTTGGCCAAAGCCTTCGGTCGCTGTCGCTGAGTGTCGTCCGAAGGAAAGCCCTGGTTGAATCTGACCATGCCCGACTCAGTATTGCCCGGCAGTGCGAACTGCTCTCGATCCGGCGCTCCGCCTACTACTACCAGCCGGTGGGCGAAAGCCCGCAGAATCTGGAATTGATGCGGCTGATCGACGAACAGCATCTCGAAACGCCGTGGTATGGCGCTCGGCAGATGACCCGGCACCTGCGAAGGCTCGGGCACGAGGTCAATCGCAAGCGCATCGGCCGCCTGATGCAGGCGATGGGGTTGTCGGCGATCTACCAGAAGCCGAACACCTCCAAGCCGCATCCGCTGCACAAGGTTTATCCATACCTGCTGCGGGGATTGACCATCGACCACCCCAACCAGGTCTGGTGCGCCGATATCAGCTATATTCCGCTCAAGCGCGGTTTTTTCTACTTGGTGGCGATCATGGATTGGGCCAGCCGTAACGTCCTGTCCTGGCGGCTTTCCAACACCATGGATGCCGATTTCTGCGTGGCCGCGCTCGAAGAAGCCATGGCTCGCTTTGGCACACCGGAGATCTTCAACACCGACCAGGGGAGCCAGTTCACCAGCGACGCATTCACCCACGTCCTCAAAGAGGCTGGCGTGCGCATCTCCATGGACGGCAAGGGGCGCTGGCGGGACAAAACATCATGATCGAACGGCTGTGGCGCTCTCTGAAGTACGAGTGCATCTACCTGCACGTCTTCGAGACCGGCAGCGAGGTTCGCCAGGGCTTGAGACGCTGGTTCGAGTTCTACAACACGCGGCGCCCGCACTCCAGACTGGACGACCGGACACCACATGAGGCATACTGGCAAAAACCCCGGCCTGGCTACGCCGGCCGGACTCTCGCACTGGCGGCATGACTACAACCGGCAATCCACCTTATTTCCGCCGCCAACCTGTCCTACTAACCGGGGCCACCTCTTGTTTTCAGGATGGCGCGGCTTCAACCAGGATGCAACGCGTACCTGCCGATGCTTGGTTTCAGGATTTTCGATACAGGAAACGCATGGAAGTCCATGAACAGTCGATGAAATTGGGGAATTATTCGACTGTATTGACGCTGTTGTGGGTTTTGGAGGATTAAACCCCCATGACAACGAGTAGGAGGCTTCAAATAGATGGAGGCTGGCACTGGTAAAATACAGTTTGTTCAATATTATTAGATTAAAGGGGGGAAAATGAGGGGTTACATTATTGCGTCTATTTTGATAATTGTGGGACTTATTGCAATTGCTTATAAAGGCACACTGCCTGCGACCGACTGGAAACTCCCTTACTTAACTGAACTTTCAAGCGCCTTGTTAGTAGGCGGCCTATTATCGGTTCTATTTAAGCTTTTTCAAGATAAGGAATCAGAAAATGAGTTAAGACGTATGCTTCGAATTCACGATAGTGTTGATGAATTAGGTCTGGTAGAGATTGTCCCTGAATCACAAGGATATAATTTTACGTTAGCAATAGAAGAATCAGACCATCTTTCAGTGGTTATGAATGATGCCCTAAGATGGGTAGGTAATAATACCGTGAGCTTGCAAAATAGATTGTCAAGAAAAGGCAAAACTACTGAAGTCTTTGTCGTTGATCCGGACTCCTCATTTGTTGACAGCCTTGCCGCTAAAACAGGTATTACAAAAGAAGATTTGCAAAAGAAAATTAAAGAAACTTGGAAAAGATTAGAGGAAATCTACAACTCCTCTGAGAAAAAGGGGACTTTAAAAATCTACAGGCTCAAGACATATCCCACTAGATCAATGTTTCTCACTGAAGACACTTTGATTGAGACACCTTACCAAGTGGCATCTGGCAGAGCTAATATCCCAGTATATGTATACCGTAAAGTCGCTCGACATGACTCACCATACGGATTTGCTTCTCACGACGTTGATGCAATAAGAAATGAAAGTATCTTAGAAAAACAGTTGCCTCATTCCGTTCCGACCTGACAAAGCTCTTTGAAACAAACCAAGAGCACCTTTGCGAAAAAGGGGCCCAATATGAGGCCCCTTTGTAGTTGATATCTTTATTTGCTGGTTGATAACTTTATTTTATAGTTGATAATTTTATTTTTTAGTTGGCAACATTATTTTTCAAATTCAAACAACATTCCATGCATCCCCGCCCTACTCCACGGTAACCGACTTGGCCAGGTTCCTGGGTTGATCCACGTCGGTCCCCTTCAGCACGGCGATATGGTACGCCAGAAGCTGCAACGGCACGGAGAGCAGAAACGGATCCAGATCCTCGTTGATACGGGGAATCTCGATGGTGTCCTCGGCCCGGCCCCTGACCTCTTCATCCCCCTCGCTGCACAGGGCGATCACCCGGCCGTTGCGGGCGATAACCTCCTCCATGTTGGACAGGGTCTTTTCAAAGGCGCTGTTGAGCGGGACGAGCATGACCACCGGCATCTCCTCGTCGATCAGGGCGATGGGGCCGTGCTTCATCTCGCCGGCAGGGTACCCCTCGGCGTGGATGTAGGATATTTCCTTGAGTTTAAGCGCTCCTTCCAGAGCGATGGGGAAATTTTTGCCGCGCCCCAGATAGAGAAAGTCGCGGGCGTTCATATACTTGCGGGCTATTCTCTCGGTCTCGGCGTTGAGTTTGAGGGCTTCCTCCAGCAGGGCCGGGACCGTTTTGAGGGAGGCGATCATATGCTGGCCCGTCGCGGCATCGATGGCGCAGACGGCCCGCCCCAGGCGGATGGTGAACAGGTACAGGGCCGTGAGCTGGGTAACGAAGGCCTTGGTGGAGGCCACCCCGATCTCGGGACCGGCGTGGGTGTAGATCACACCGGCGGCTTCCCGGGCAATGGATGAATCCAGCACGTTGCAGATGGCCATGTTCACGGCACCGCGGGCTTTGGCTTCACGCAGGGCCGCAAGGGTGTCGGCGGTCTCCCCGGATTGGGAGATGACCACTACCAGCGTGTGCTCGTCAATGACCGGGTTACGGTAACGGAATTCCGAGGCGATGTCGATCTCGACCGGGATGCGGCAATACCCCTCGATGTAGAACTTGCCCACCAGGGCGGCGTGCCAGGAGGTGCCGCAGGCCACGATGACGATCCGTTTGACGGCCGCCAGATGCCGGTCGCTGAACTTCAAGTCCTCCAGGTACACATCCCCTTCCTTCTCCAGAAGCCGGCCGGCAATGGTGTCACGCACGGCGCGGGGCTGTTCGTGGATCTCTTTGAGCATGAAGTGCCGGTAGCCCCCCTTTTCGGCCATCAGGGGCGACCAGTCGATATGACGCGCCTTCTTGTCCAGCGGGACGCCCGCGATGGTGGAGAAAGCGGCCGTACCCGCGTGGAATACGACCATTTCGCCATCCTCCATGAAGACCATCTCGCGGGTATAGGCCAGGATGGCGGGGATATCAGAGGCAACGAAGAATTCGCCGGCACCCAGGCCGACCACCATGGGAGACCCCAATTTGGCGGCGATCAGGGTGTCCGGTTCCCGTTCGTTGAGGATGCACACGGCATAGGCGCCCCGCAGCTCGGCCAGGGCCTGCCGGACCGCCTGGCCAAAGTCGGAGGTTTCCTTGAGCTTTTCCTCCACCAGGTGGGAGATGACCTCGGTGTCGGTCTCGCTTTTGAAGGTGTGCCCGGCCTGTTTAAGCGCTTCTCTGAGCGACAGGTAGTTCTCGATGATGCCGTTGTGCACCACGATGACCGGGCCGGCCTTGTGGGGATGGGCATTGATCTCCGAGGGGCGGCCATGGGTGGCCCAGCGGGTGTGGCCGATGCCGATCACCCCGAAGAGCGGCTGCTCGCGCAGCAGGTTCTCCAGGTTGACCAGCTTGCCTTCGCTGCGCCGGATGCCGGATTCACCCGACGCCAGGGTAGCGATGCCGGCCGAGTCGTAGCCGCGGTATTCGAGTTTTTTGAGCCCGTCCAGTATAACCGGTGTTGCCTCTTGCCCGCCGATATAGCCTACAATTCCGCACATAGCAAATTACCTCTCATATATAAGTTGTTTAAAAAAAGCTATTTGCCACAGAGTCGCAGAGACACTGGGGTAACTAAATCGAGCTGATCGCTGCCATGATGTTCTCTGTGCCTTAACAGGTTGTTCAAAAATAGTCGGATCGTCGCACCCGCAAAAAGCCCTGAGGAGACAGCCCTCTCTCTATCTCTCCCCCTGAGGGGGAGAGCATGCTGTGCCCTCTCCCTCAGGGAGAGGGATTGGGTGAGGGTTTGCAGCGCTACGCCGCACGAAAGGGCTTTCGAGGACGAAGGCCTGATGGCTGTTTTTCAACAACCTGTTACACCCCGTCCAGGTCCGGCACCTGCACCACCAGCAGAAACAGCCCCAGCCTGCTCAGCATCTCGGCGAATTTCTGGTAATCAACCGGCTTGGTAACATAACAACTGCATCCAAGGCTATAACAGGTACGGATCTCCCGGGGATCATCGGTGGTGGTCAGCATGATCACCGGCATGCTTTTCAACTCCGGGTCCGACTTGATCTGCCTGAGCACCTCCACGCCGTCCACCTTGGGCATGCGGATGTCCAGGAGCATCATATAGGCTTGCCCCTTTTCGCAACGGGGTATGTCGCCGTCCCGCTCACCGTAGAAAAAATCCAGGGCCTCCCGGCCATTGCAAAAACGGATGATCGGGTTTCTGAGGCCCGCCTCATGCAGGTTGTCCTGAATAAGTTCGGCATGGCCGTCGTCATCCTCGGCGATCAGGATGATGACCTCTTTCTTGATACTGTCGTTGATCATCCTCATGCTCCTGTGGTCAAATGCCCATCGCTTTCGGGGAGCGCGGCAGGACAACATAAAAACGGCTACCGACGCCCGGTTCGGACTCAACCCAGATCGAACCATCCAGGCGATCGACGATGCGGCGCGCCATGGTGAGCCCCAGTCCTTCCCCCTGGGTTTCTCCCGGATTGAGGCGATGGAAGATCTCCCAGATCTTATCCTGCTGGTCGCTGGGGATGCCGATGCCGTTATCCTCGACGCAGTAACGCACCCCTTCGTCAAATATTTCGCTTGCGATATGCACCACCAGCGGACGGTCGGCGGCGCGGTATTTCAGGGCATTATCCAGCAAATTGCTGAATATCTGGGTAACCTGGACACTATCGCCGAGACAGGGGGCCAACGACGGGGCAACCTCAACGCGGGCTCCCGTGGATTCGATCTGATACGTTACGGAAGCAATAATATTTGACATCAGAAGGCGCATGTCAAGGCTTTCGAAACAAAGCGCCGTCCTACCCAGGCGGGAGAGCCGCAACAGGCCTCCCAGCAGGCTATCCATCTTCTCGATGCTGCGGGTGATGAAACCGAGGGATTTAGGGATGCTTTCCCTGAGTATCGGCTCGACGAGGGTCTGTTGGGCCTCATCCAGGGCCAGCCCGGCCATGAACTCGTCCAGGTCGGCACAACTCTTGGCCAATTTCCGGCTGAACCCCTGCACATTGACCAGCGGCGAGCGCAGGTCGTGGGACGCCACGTAGACGATGCCCTCAAGCTCCTTGTTTTTTTTCTGAAGTTCCACCATCAGGTGGTCGCGCTGCCGCTCGGTTGTTTTCCGCTCGGCAATCTCTTTTTGCAACTCCTCGTTGGCCCTGATCAGCTCTCCGGTGCGTTCCGCGACGTGATGCTCCAGGGTTTCGTTGGTGTAGGTAATCTCCTGGAAACGCTGACTGAGCGCGATGGCCATGACCTTGAAATTGCCAATCAACTGGTCGATCTCACTGACCATGCTTTCCGGCCAAGCGCTGATGTTCTCCCGCAGCAGCCGCTTGGGCAGGTCGGTCGTCACCTGCGACAGCCGGTAGAGCGGTGCGGCCAGGCGGTGGGACAGGGAGATGGAGGTCACCAGAACGAACATGTTCAGGGCAAGCACAATCAACAGCGATTTGATGTGATCGTGCAGCAGCGCCCGCTGGTAAGGCGCAAACGGGAATTCGACGGCCATGGTCCAAGAGGTGCCGCCCCCCAGCGGCGCACGGTGGATGAAGACCGCGTCATGCATTCGCTGCAAAAGCGGCACAACCCCTTCCGCAGCGGGCATGCAGCGGTATATGCCGCTCTCTCCGGCCTGCTGCAACGATCCGCCGCGACAGGGATCGAAGCCGGTCCCCGGAGCGCCGTCGGTGCCGGCAATAACCCGTCCGGCCCCGTCGATAAGGGTGATCCGGCACTGCCGACTGCCGCGCGCATCCAGGAGGATGCCCCGCACAACAGCGGCGACTTCCCTCTCCTCCGGCACGCTTCCACCCGCTTTCGTCGCCAGTTCCTGGAGCTTGAGGCGCGTTTCGTAGCCGGAGACCTTCAGGCTGTCGTCAATGCCTGTGTACATCTCCTTGAGGTAGCGGCTCTCGGCACCTTTGCCGTAGATGACCATGACCACGATGGACGGTATCAGCACCACCGCCATCAGGATGTTGAAGATCAGGTGGTGGATCGGGATGGTCCGGGACATGTCCAGGCCGTACAGGGGGGCGATGCGGGGGATGTAGGTCAGCAGGAGGCTGGCGACCAACGCATTGGTGATGCCGACCACCCAGTAGGTCAGCATGGCGGTAACGGTTCCCAATACCGTCACATGCATGGCATACCTGAAGAACAGCCACACCAGGGGAACCCCCGCCAACGGCCAGTAGCAGGCGTCGTACAGGAGGATGTTGCGTTTTTTCCCCTTGTGCAGCAGCCAGCCGACAAAGAGCGGCTCTCCGCACAGCCAGATCACGGCATAAGGGTGCCCATAGAGCGGGATGGTCCACAACGAGGCGGCCAACCCGGCCACCAAGCCCCAGCGGATGCCGAACAGGCGTACCACCAGAAGTACGGCGATGCTGCCGAACAGGAAGTTGAAACCGGTGAAGAGGCGCAGGGAGAAGAAGTTCCCGGCGAAACCGAGAGCGACCAGAACAATCAGCAGCAGGAATGATTTGCCGCTGTATGTGAGGCGCCGCCCCTGCTCACCCATCACTGTCTCCTCTGGCGCACCACTGTCTGTAGCCTTTTGTCTATACCACACTTTTCACGCCATGATAAGGCGTTACATACGGCAGCTATAAAAACGTCAGCAGGCTTGAAGCGCGGGCCGTTTGGGGCTATTATCAGAAAAGCTGCCATTCGAAGGGAAAGCTTGTGAACATTGCCCAACTGAAGCTGGTCCTGCGGGAGATTCTTGCAAAAACAGATTTGACGCCGTGTGTCGTCGGCCACCGCGGCGTCGGCAAAACAGCCGGCATCATCCAGGTCTGCCGCGAGGACAACTGGCGTTACGCCTCCCTGCGCCTCGGACAGATGGAGGTGGGCGACCTGGTCGGCATCCCCTACCGTGAAGGGGATGTCATGCACTGGTCGCGTCCGTCGTGGTGGCCGGCCGACAACGACCCGCCTACGGTGATCCATTGCGATGAACTGAACCGCGCCCAGCAGGAGGATACCCTCCAGGCAATCTTCCAGTTCGTCGAACCGCCGATCGAGGGCGAACCGCGCGCCCTGC
>Ga0207853_1000185_pt1 | contig 14641 bp, 15 predicted proteins | sample LuqExpMetagenom6_FD_187764 | JGI IMG/M metagenome (GOLD analysis project Ga0207853, IMG submission 187764) | Tropical forest soil microbial communities from Luquillo Experimental Forest, Puerto Rico - Sample 6 (SPAdes) | ecosystem: Environmental > Terrestrial > Soil > Tropical forest ...
TCGCCGCGGCCAAGAGCGCGTGCACCGCGCAATGAATCTCCTGAAGAGCCTGGACGCCACGATGCGCCCGCCGGATCACGTCATGCGAAGGCGGCATGCGGCCGGGGCGCCTTCCGGCTAGAATCAATCACCGGGCCCAAGCATTTGCGCCCGGTATTTTTTTGCCTGTCGACGTCATCGGCCAGGCACGCCGGGCCCCGATCCAAGCGCTCTCCTCTGTTTTGTTTCAAACAGCTTTCTGGAGCCCAGATGGAAATCTTCGACTACGACAACGTCCTGCTGCTGCCTCGCAAGTGCCGCGTGGAAAGCCGCTCCGAGTGCGACGCCTCGATCGAACTCGGAGCGCGCAGCTTCCGTATCCCGGTGGTGCCCGCCAACATGAAAACGGTGGTGGACGAGTCGATCTGCCTCTGGCTGGCGAATAACGGCTACTTCTACGTGATGCACCGCTTCGACTTGGACAACGTAGCCTTCGTGCGCGAGATGCGCAAGCAAGGCGTGTACGCCTCGATCTCGCTGGGCGTGAAGCAGGCCGACTACGAAACAGTGGACCAGCTGGCGGCCGAAGGCATCGCACCCGAGTACGTCACCATCGACATCGCGCACGGCCACGCCGACAGCGTGAAGAACATGATCGCGCACCTGAAGGCCAAGCTGCCCTCCACCTTTGTGATCGCCGGCAACGTGGGCACGCCCGAAGCGGTGATCGACCTGGAGAACTGGGGCGCCGACGCGACCAAGGTCGGCATCGGCCCGGGCAAGGTCTGCATCACGCGCATGAAGACGGGGTTCGGCACCGGTGGCTGGCAGCTGTCGGCGCTGAAGTGGTGCGCGCGCGTGGCGACCAAGCCGATCATCGCCGACGGCGGCATCCGCGAGCACGGCGACATCGCCAAGAGCATCCGCTTCGGCGCCACCATGGTGATGGTCGGCTCCATGCTGGCCGGCCACGAGGAATCGCCCGGCAAGACGGTCGAAGTGGATGGCAAGCTATTCAAGGAGTACTACGGCAGCGCCTCGGACTTCAACAAGGGCGAGTACCGCCACGTCGAAGGCAAGCGCATCCTCGAGCCGGTGAAGGGGCGCCTGCCGGACACGCTGCGCGAGATGCAGGAAGACATTCAGAGCTCGATCAGCTACGCCGGCGGCCGGAAGCTCGCAGACATCCGCAAGGTGAATTACGTGATCCTCGGCGGGGAGAACGCCGGCGAGCACCTGCTGATGTAAGGTCGCGCCGATCTGATGCGGCGATGCCCCCGGCATGCGCTGCATCAAATCCATGAAGCCAGCAGGCCGATACGCTGGCGTCGAGGTCAAGGACTACCGCGACATGGCCAAGAAATTCCCCATCAAGCCCGCCCATCCAGAACGAATCTGTTGGGGTTGCGACAAGTATTGCCCGGTCGACGCGATGGCCTGCGGCAATGGCAGCGTCGCAACGCCGCATCCAAGCGAATTGTTCGGCGACGACTGGATGGAATGGGGACTGGACGCCGGGAAGGCCGGCGACGAGCCCGCCACGCCCGCTGCGGAAGGCTCGCCGGGATCCGCCGGTTCAACGACGTGATCCTCGGCGCGCCGCGCAGCGCGCCCCGATCAGTGCACCTTGCGGCGCGCAGCCAGCTCCGCCAGCATGTCCAGCGAGGCCATCACGGCGGCGGACTGCTGGGCGAAAACGCCATTGAGTTGCTTGCGCGCTTCTTCGGGGTGCCCCGCCTGCTGCATGGACACGACGTTCGACGCCGCGTAGTGGAACATCTTGTGGTGCCCCATCAGCGCGGTGAAGCCCGGGTATTTGCCCAGGCGCTGCTTGGCCTCGCCGTGGATCCAGTGGCCCAGGTCGCAACGGTCGTCGAAGCAGACCACTTCGGGCGCGAAGTTCTCGTTGGATTTGCCATCCAGGTAGGCGGACAGGCGCACTTTCCAGTTTTCGTGGGCCGCCTGCGCGGCGCGGATGTCGAGCTGCTCGAGCACCCGATGATCGTCTGAATCAATGACGTGCTTGTCGGTGGACGAATGCCCGAAAAAGTGGGTGAACATCTCCAGCATGTGCTTCTCCTTCTTCTGCTGCCGGGGCCCTTACGGCGGCCCCCTCTCCGAATCCTTGTGACATAGTGACACACGGCGAACTGACCGACGCCTGACGATAGTGGGGCACTGTGACAGTTCGAGCGGCGGCGTCAGGTCACCTGTCCCGACGGCGACTGCAAAGAGACTCTGTCAAGAAGTGGAGGCCTGGGTCAGCTCGAACGCCAGCGCATTCAAGGGATGCCCCGGCGTTGCCAGCGCCTCCAGCACGCTGAAATGATTCAACCCAGGCAGGGTCGCGCAGGCCGGCACGCGATTCGGCCCCCAGGCCTCGCGGATCAGCCGCATCTGGCGGTGGAACTCCTCGCTCTCATCACCGCCGCACACCGTGTAGAGCTGGCCACATGTCGGCGGCGCCAGGCGCGCGGGGCTGGCGTCGCGCACGTGCTGCGGCGTCAGCTTGAGCGAGGGCTGCAGGAACGGCGTGTGCATGATCGGATCGAGATCGAGCAGACCTGAAATCGACAGTGCGTTGCGCACCAGATCGGCCGGCAGCGCGGCATCGTGCGCCCGCCACAGGCAGGCCAGCATCATCGCCGCCAGATGCCCACCGGCGGAATGCCCCGCCACGGTGATGCGGCCCGGATCGCCGCCATGGCGCTCGATGTGACTCCAGGTCCAGGCGAGTGCGCGCACCATCTGCAGCACGATGTCCGGCACCGTCACCGCGGGGCACAGGGCGTAGTTCGGGATCACCACGCACACGCCCTGGCGTGTGAATGCCGGCGCGACGAACGCGTGCTCACGCTTGTCCAGTGAGCGCCACCAGCCGCCGTGGATGAACACCAGCACCGGCGCCCGCGGCCGATCGGTCGGAAAGATGTCCAACTGCTCGTTCGGGCCGGCACCGTAAGGCACGTCGAGCTCGCAGCGCTGCGACAGCACGGCGTGCACCGAGTCGTCCGACCAGCGCCGGAAATGCGCGAGGTGCTCCGGCACTTGGGCGCGCGCGTTGTACATGCGATCCAGCCATTCACCGTCGGGTTGGTTCATGAGCGGCAGTGTATGGCCGAGCCGCAGCGCAGGCTCATGCGTGCGTTCGTGCCCGGCCGGCCTCACGGATTCCTTGATTTCGCGCCGGTACCTGTGGCCGTCTGAAAACTCCTGCTAGAATTCGCATCTTCCCTGTGGGGGGGTAGCTCAGCTGGGAGAGCGTCGCGTTCGCAATGCGAAGGTCGGGAGTTCGATCCTCCTCCTCTCCACCACAAATTTTGAAAAGGCCTTGATCTTCAAGGCCTTTTTCTTTTCTTCGGCAGTCACTTCGACGAGATGCCCAGCTCCTTGTGCCCCAGTCTCCGGGGCGGCCATGCGGGTGCCGGCATACGGAGCAGCGCCACGGCGCGGCGACTGCCAAGCTGACGACGCTGCAATAGATTCAAAGCGCGCAGCGAGGCCAATAGGCCGTGCCGGAGGACCCGCCGCGCTGCGTGCCAAGGCAAACCTCTATGCGGAAACCGCGGGCAACGATCTCCTCCAAACACGGCTGACCAGGGAACGATTGCGAGTTCAATCATTTCGCCGGCACGGTGCCGGCCGACGAGCTTGCGCTGCGCAGGTTGCTGCCCTGACCGGCTCGGCTCGGCTCGGCTCGGCTCGGCGGCAACGACCACAACCGGTGTGGCGTCCGGCCTGGCGCCTCAGTTCACGCTGATGTCCATCTGCACCGGCCAGGATTTGGTGCCCGCGGGCACTTGAGGCGCCAGCCGCAGGCGCCACCGCAGAGCCACTTGCTGCTCGGTCTTGAAACGACCAGGCAGGATCGCGGTGGCGCCGGCGGGTCCGATGGTCACCGGCTGCTGCAGGCCAACGACGCTGACCGCGCTCACTACGCCCGCATCGATCTGGAAGTGAAAGACGAAGCCGTCGTCCGAATTACTACGCAAGTTGACGATGGTGGCTTGCGGCGCATCGATGTAGCCGCGAGCGATGTCTTCTTCGGTCACCTCGAACGCGGCGGGCGGCGGCGTCATGCGCACCCAGGCCTTCTTCAGCACCGTTGCCGAGACGCTCAACTGGACCGAGGTGGGCAACGCCTCTTCGGACACGATGAGAAGCGCAAGCAGAATCAGGCCGGCATGCGTGACATGAACAACGGCGCGAATCACCTGGAGGGCGTGGTCCCACCGTTGCGCCCGCTCGTTGCGGAACGTGCTGAAAATGTTGGCGCTCGTTGTCACGTCCTGCCGTCGACGGTTGGCACAGCAGCCCTCAGTCCCTTTGTTTCAGAGTATCTCAAATTGCTGAGCCAGCGCGCTCCTGAGCTGCGGCACAAGCGCAAAGTAACGATCGGCGTCCGGCAGTTTCGCTGACGCGCCGTCAGGTCAGCGGCTTACGCGCGCCTGTGGCGCGGCTTCTAGCATGGGTTCAGGTTTCCGGAGCCCGACGTGCGCCATGCGGTCTCTTGCGTCTTTGCGCTCCTGCTGCTGGCCTGCTGGAGCCCGGAGGTTCGGGCGGCGGACTTGCACGTGTCGGCGACGGTGCTGCCGCGCTCGACTTTGCAGCTGCGCGGTGTGCCTGGCGCGTTGACCATCAGCGCCGACGATGTGGCACGCGGTTTCGTCGCGGCGCCGGCACCGATCACCCTGACGGTGCGCGGCAACGGCCTGCAAGGCCTGATGCTGGTGTTCGCCGCCACGAGCGAAATGGTCAGTGAAACCATCATCGAAGGCCTCGGACCACCGGTGGTACTTGGGCCGACTGGGGGCACGTGGCTGTTGCCATCGTGCAGCCGCGGGCTATCCACGAGCTTGCGGATTCGATTTCGCATCATCCCGGCCACACAGCCAGGCACATGGGCCTGGCCGCTGCAAGTCAGCGCCGCTCTGTGACGCGGCTCAAGGCTCAAGGCGTGAGGGTGATCTGGACAGAATCGCTGTAAAGGCCGGCGCTGACGTCCTGCAACGGCGGGATGCGCGCATACAGGACAAAGGTCGCGGACTGCGTGCCCTTGTTCGGCACATCCAGAAGCTGGGAGCCTGTGTCCACGCCAGTGCTGAAACCCCAAACGCTGGAGCGCGCGGCATCGCGGTACAGGCCGTATTCCAGCAACTCGCCGCTTGCGGAGCGCATCTTGCGGGCGTTGACCGAACTGCCGTAGGTGCCCGGACCGACGCCTAGCGCGATGGTCACGTACTGAGGTCCGGCATTGCGATCGCAGGCAACGCCGACGATCGCCTGACTGTCGCGCGGCGTCGGCGACAGCGTGTCGTACTCGCCGAAGGCCAGGCCGCTGTTGCTGGTCACGCGGCAGATGGTGTCGGCCCAGCCGGCCTGGGCCGCGGCGGCGAGTACCAGCACCAGCAGCGCCTGCTTGGTCTTAGTCACAGACGATGCCCTCCTTGAGTTCATGCACAGCCTCCGGGAATGGCGGGACAGTCATGCGGCATGCGATCGACCGTGCACCCAGCTCGAGGGTGCCGGTATACGTGCCTGCGGTCGCGGTCTCGAGATAGAAGTCGCCGCTGCGGCTGGTTTCGATCTGGACCGGCCCATCCGGTCCCCTCATTGTCCACGTTCGGGAAGCAATCGGAACGGCGGTGCCGGCCTGACGTTGCCAGGCCATGCCAGTCACCGCGCTGAGCTTGCGCACGCCGAAGTCAACGACTACGCCACCCCGATAAGGCAGCGTGACGGTATGGCGCTTCTCGCCGATGTTGAACTGCATGCCCAGCCCCTTGTCGTCGAGCGAAACCTCCTGCCTGCTGTAGGTGCCCACGTCGGGCAGGAACAGCGTGCCGTCCTCCCCGGTGCGGCCCTGGTCCTGGCTGTTCAAGTAAACCTGAATCCCGGGCTGGGGCACCCCGAGCTTGGCCAGCACGAAGCCGTCGTTCACCCGACGGCTGAAGCCAACGTGGCCATCGACAGCCAGCACCGAGCCCGTGACCGCGAATTCAGCGTAAGAGCCGCCTCCGTGCAGAGGCGAACTGCCGTAGAACTCCAGGCTGGCGGGCCGCAGATTCCAGTTCACCGCTGCATACGACAGTGCGCTGGACCCCGAGTCGTGCTGGGTGTCCGCGCTCACGCCCACGCGATATCCGAAGCCCTCCGCCAATCCGATTTGCCGACCGGCGTCGAGATCGAAGCCGCGCGAATCGGGCGATGCGCGGGCTGTGCTGCTGACCCAGGTGGCGCTGTCGAGCGCGAAGCGCAAGGACACATAGACCGACCAACTGCTTTGACCAGCTTCTCGCCTTGATTCAAGGTCGGTCCACAAGCTGACCCGTGGATTCAGATTGGTGGACGTACGCAGCGTGCGCGTGGTGCGCGTCGACAGGGCGTCGGACAAGCGGCCGAAGTCCAGCGCCACCGCGCTCGAAAAGAGCTGTGTGGCGACAGCCGCATGGCTTTCGCTGCGGATGAAGGGGTTCAATGCGGAGGTGCTGAACGTTCGAAACCCCGGGTCGAACTGGCGCCGGGACAGCTGCAGTGACGCGCCGGGCAGCAGGTAGGTGTAGCTGCCCGACCACCCCTGGCTGCGGGTGGATGACTGCCGGTCTTCATTGACCAGTGCCGCGGCGCCGAACAAGCCTAATCTGTCGCTGCGCACGGTTGCACCGACGCCCAGGGTCGTGAAATCGCGGTTACCTTCGCCACCGGCACCGATGGTGATGTAGTCGCTCAGGCCGTAGCGGTGGAACCCCTGCCAGACATCCTCGTGGTACTGGATCTCGTCGTGAATGCCCAAACTGGAGCGCTTGCCGAGAAAGTAGCTGTAGTCATGCAGCCCTTCGGCCAGAACGGCGTCGGTGAACAAAAACGGCTGCTCGATCACCTCATGCCGCCCCGACGGATCGGTGACGGTGACCCGAACCGTGCGTGAACCGCCGAACAGCAGCAGGTTGTTCAGCGTGATGGGCCCCGGTCCGACGTGCGCGCGGTAGATCGTGTTGCCATCGACCGCCACTTCGACGTCGGACGGCATGTTCGCCGAGGCGCGCAACGAGACGGTTGGCTGCGTGATGAGATCGGGATTGAGGTTGCTCTTGGCAAGCAGGATGCCGGCGCCGGTGATCGTGCTGCCGAACACGCCTGCGCTTGACAGCGTGTCGCCCACGAGGATCCGGCGGTTATCCGGCAAGTCATCCCAGATCGCCTGGCTGACCCCGCGAATGGCACGCCGCTGCTGACCAGCTGTGTCCAGCCGCACTTCCTGGCGCAGCAGCAGGCCTTTGAGCCGCACGTTCAGGTCAGTGTCGAGGCGGGTTTCGGTGTAGGCGGATTGCAGACGCGGACGCAGCGACAGGCGATAACCGAGGATCAGGCTATTCTGGGGCGTGGGCCAGAGTGCCGGTGGCGGCTGCGTCCCCAGATTGAGGCGAGTGCCTTCCAGCACCTGGGCGGGGAAGTCGACGGTCAGCGTGAGGTTGGCTTCGTCGAAGACCAGCGATGTGGCGCCCAGAGCGCGCAACGAATGCCAGGTTTCGCCCTCGGCCTGCCGGATCGAATCGGCAGACGGCGTCAGTTGCAGCGAGGGCAGCGAGTCCACATGCAGCCAGAAATCGCCATCCGGTCGACGAATCATCCGGACCTCGCCGCGCACCACGCCGTTGGCTTGCACACTCGCCAACAGTTCGTCCCCGCCGGCTTGTGCAATCGACGCCGACGGGGCCGTCGGATCGGGTATGGGGGCCTGTGCCTGCGCGCCATCGAGCGCAAACGCAAACGCCAGACCGCACCCAACCGTGCAAATCGTGAGGAGATGAGGTCTTGCTACTCGCGGGGAGCTCGACTCGGGCGGCCGGACACAGGGCCGCCATGGTGCGGGAAGGCTGTCAGCCGCAGGCGGCAGGGTCCACCTCCAGTGTGCGCTCGAACCGCAGGCCTTCACCCTCGACAGTCACAGCCAGCGAGTTCGCCTTGCGGCACACCTCGGGAGGAATGTTGACCGAATAGACCTTCTGCGTGCCCGCCAGCGAATACCAGCCAGCCGCCTCCGTCTTGAAATCGCTGCCGTTGCTGACCTCGATGCGATTGACCCGGACGTATTGATTGCCGGTATTGCGGATCAGGATGAACACCTTGCCGGCCGCCATTGTGGGAGCTTCAACTTCTGCCGCCGGCTTCGGCAAGGCCGGGGACACCATGATCGGCACGCCGAAGCGGAAGTAGAACGCAACCTGGCTGCCATTGCCCTGCGTGCGATCAGGCTCCTCCTCAATGAACAACCGGTAGGTGCGTTCGGTCAGGCCCCCCGGACCCTTGGCCCCGACACGGACTAGGCGCTGGCCGTTCGGCTCCACATCCATCTGGCGAGGAAAGTAGATCAGGTCCGAACTTTCCTTGTACACGTCGTTCCCTGCGGCGTCCTGCGTCCACTCCATCAGCTTGATGCTCACACGAAGGCGCTTGGCATCATGGTTCGTGACGGTGATGGTCTCGCTGAGGATTCCGGCCTTGAGTTCGGCCCGAATCGGGGAAACGGAGAATTCGGCGGCCCAGACGCTCGCGCCCGTACCGAAAAGCAGTGAAGGAATCACCAGCGCTGCGAGACAGCGCCGCATCAGAAATTCAAACATGAGGGGACCAGCAGGATCAGGACGCCAACTCATCAGGGCGTCAGCGTGATCGCTACTGTATCGGAGTACCCGCCGGCCGCCGCGTTCTGGAAGCCCGTCGGCTTGACCGTTCCGGTGATCGTAATGGTCTGCTGTGCGTTCTTGGCAATGCTCCCCGTGCTAGGTGAGACAGCCAGGTCATAAGGCAGGAACTCGGCGGCCAGGCTGGCATGCTGCATACGGCGCGCCCCCACACCGCTAGCATGCAGGCCGTCGTTGGCTATGAGGATGTACGTCGCGAGGTTTGCGCTGCCGGCGCACTTCAGGTTGACGCTGGTCGTCGCCGTGACATTGCTGGTCGACAAGGGGTCGATCGCTCCGAAGTTGAGCGCCAAGGCACCGGCCGTGGTGAACTTGCAGTTGCTCTTGGACACCACCGTGGCCGTCACGGCCAGCGCACCGCTACCTGCCGCCAGAGCCGAACAGCCCAGGCCCGACAATGCTGCCGCAGCAAGCCATGGCAAGGCGCGTAGCACGGCAGGTCGCAGGGGCAGCGGGACAATAGGCATGAGCGAGATCCGGGCGCCTGCTGGATGTGCAGGCGCCCGCATTCAGCGACTCTTCAAGTGTGATCAGGGGTTGATCGCGACGGCAACCGTGGCGGAGTAGTTGTCGGCCGTGACATTCACGTAGTCGGTGCCCTGAATCGAGCCAGACAGTGCCACCGTCACGCCGGTGATGCTCGCGCCCAGGCCGGTACCGGCGGTGGTGGGGTTGGTCCAGGTCACCTTGAACGGGATGACGTCGGTATTCCCCGAGGTGGCGCCCGCGAGCGAACCGGTGTAAGGGCTGGTGCTGCCGCCGACCGTGAAACCGCTGGGCGACGTACCCTTGGTGCACTTGTAGATCACGTTCGAGCCGGCGGTGGCGTTGGTGCCGGCTGCCGGGTCGAGGGCGCCGAAGGCCATGGTGGGCACCGAGGTGAGCTTGCAAGTGCCGGTGACGCTGGCCGTCACGTTCAGGTTGACGGAATCAGCCGCATGAGCGGCCAGGGTCGAGAGTGCGGCGATGCCGGCGATGGAGGCAAGGCGGACGAGCTTGGACATGGGCTTTCCTTAGGGCAGAAGTTGAGTCAGCGGGCCTGGTGGTATCCACTAGCCGTGTTTCAAATATACGGGTTGCAGTAACTAATTGCAACGCAAAACCGCTGTTTTGTTACACATTTGGTCGAAGTTGCGTCAATGAGCAACACGACCTAGGTTCTTCGACTATTCGTGCAGATCGGAACCAGTTCCGAGAAGCCGCGCCCGGTGACCAAGCCCAGTCGCGCCGCCAGTTCCTGAACCAGAACGAGGATCGGCAGCAACAGGAACTGGAGCATCACAAGGCGATATCCCCAGTGAGCGCCACTCTGGGCCGCCGTGAGGATGCTGCCCGCGTCGTGGTCGGCCAACATGACGACAAGACCCGGCCCGATGGCCGCCAGCTTTTGTCGCCAGGACGGCTTATCGCGCGGACCGGTGGCGGTGACCTGGTCGTCCCGAGACGGAGGGAGGTTTGAGGACTGCAAGACCGCCCCGCCATTGAAGAAAGAGTGCGCTCGCACCAACAGGACGACGATTATCGTTCTGATGTGTCGGACGGCCGGGCGGCGCGATGGGTTGAAGCAGCTCGCGACGAGGATGGGGCCGGACGATACCCAGCCCGCTCAGTCCTGGCCCGGCGATCTGTCACGCCTCTTCTCCTGATCGGCGAACCATGCGTCGACGATCACGAGCAAGGCGACCGCGCACAGGCCGATGACGGTGACGCCGATGAGTCCGCCGAATGCCTCGAGCAACGCTCGCAGCTGACGCCACACCTGCGGATGATTTCGAGTGCGCGCGAGCGCAACCACAATCGTCATCATCAGGACGGCAACAACGAGCGCGGCTGAAGCCCATTTGGTGATCTTGCGCATGTCAGCAGGAAGCGGGTTAGCGATGCAACGCTGCCAAGCTGGGTTACTGGCATCGCTGCTGATCGACTCTCAGCGCGACCAGATCAACAAGGACGGCCGAGCTGTCGGCAGGCTTCCCTCACTTCATCCCGGGCCAATCGCCGCGCCCGGTTTCGACAGCGCCTGAATACGTTGCGGCAACTCATCAAGATGAAGGGAACCCTCTGCGCCGCGCGCCGACGACGCGCAAACACGCAAGAGAGCTGTCAGCGTCGATGCATCCACCGGCTTGACGAGATGGTGGTCCATGCCGGCCTCTTCGGATCTGCGCCGATCCTGCTGCTGGCCCCAGCCGGTCAGGGCGACGAGCCAAGTCGCATCCAGTTCCCGCCGAGTCCGTAGCCGGCGCGCAACTTCGTAGCCGTTCAGGCCGGGCAGGCCGATATCCAGCAGCACCACCGCGGGCGGTTGGTCGAGGGCCAAGTCGATGCCGGCTGTGCCATCGTGGGCAACGCGAACATCGTGCCCTTCTTCCTGCAAAAGCATCGCCGTAGAGTCCGCAACGTCCTTGTCGTCTTCCACCACAAGAATCCGCAATGGCGGCGTAGCCGTGCCTGCACTGCGCGATATTTGTTCAGCCTGCGTCTCTGCGCTCTTGCGAGCAAGTGGCAGGTGAATGCTGAAGGTGCTGCCTTGCCCTGGACCGGCGCTGGCCGCAGTCAACTCCCCGCCGTGCAGCTCGACCAGGTGCTTGGCCAGCGGCAGGCCAACGCCCAGCCCCTGCCAGATCCGATGACGTGATTGGGCGCCCTGCAGGAACAAATCGAAAATGGTGGGCAGTACGTCGGGCGCAATGCCGATGCCGTTGTCCTGAACATCGATCGTCAGGCCATGCCCTGAGGAGTCCATTGTTGCCGACAGGCGGATACGGCCGCCGCTCTCGGTGTACTTGGCCGCGTTGTTCAGAAGATTCGATAAGGCCTGCGCCAATCGCAGCGGGTCGACCTGCAGCATCACCTCGGACTTGGGCAGCTCCGAGACGAGTTGGTGCTTGCCGGCCTCAATTTGCGGCCGGCTGGATTCCACAGCATGCTCGACCACGTTGCGCAAAGTGACCTGCTCGCGGTGCAACGGGATCTTTCCGCTGCTGATCCGCGCAACATCGAGCAACTCATCGACGATGCGCACGAGCTGCCCCATCTGCCGCTCGCCGATGTCCAGGGCCTTCGTCACCAGTTCAGGGCGGTCGCGTCCTCGCTTGACCAGGGCGAATGCGTTGCGGATCGGCGCCAGCGGATTGCGCAGCTCGTGGGCGAGGGTGGCCAGAAAGGCGTCCTTGCGCTGATCGACTTCCTGCAGTTCCTGCTCGAGGCGCTTGCGCTGGGTGATATCGCTGAGGACGCCGACGAATGAAGTCGCCCTACCCGATTCATTGCGCTCGATTCGCACGCTGTCGCGGACCCAGCGCAAGCTCTTGCCATCCTTGTGCCACAGCCGATATTCGCTTGTGAAGAACTCGACATCGCACTGGCTGCACGCGGCCGCTACTTCCTGGACAACGCGGTCGCGGTCCTCGTCGTGGAGCTGATCGATCCAGCGCTCCCTTCCCACCATCCACTCGGCCGGGGCGAATCCAAGGAGATGCTCGACGGTTGGGCTGATGAAGCTAAGCCTGAAGTCCGGAAGATCGCCGCGATACAGGATCTCGGGCATGGCCTCCACCAAATGGCGAAAGCGCGTTTCACTCTCGACCAGCGCAACGCGGTCCTGCCAGTGATGAGCACTGCTGGCGATCAGGGACGCGACGGCATCGAGCAGGTCGCGCTCCTCTTTCAGGAACGGGCCTTCGTCGGCGGTCGGGCGGGCTTCCAGATAGCCGACTTCGACATAGCCGATCTCACGGCCATTGGCCTGGATGGAACTGCGCTGGCGCCACGGGCCTTCACGGAAGTCCTTCGTCTGCTGGACGCAGCCCTGGAGCTCCATCCTGGCACAGGTGACCTCGGGGAACTGGTAGGCCGCGACCAAGGCTTGAAGCATCCTTGAACAGGAAGCGGCGGACAGTTCGGCTTGTGCCGTGATCCGTGCGACGGCGTACAGGCACTCCAGCTCCTTCACGCGCTCCTGTAGCGCATGGGCATCCCGGTGCAACTCAGCTGCGGCAAGCGGCAACAACATGGTTGTCGAGTGTGAGCCCGTCCAGCGAGGATCGCCAGTCAGCAAAAAGACCGCCGGCTGAAAGGTCATTGCTAAGCCACGCTGGTGTTGAAGGCCTCGCGGTGGCACAGCCATCGTCAAAGTTCAAGGCCGGGTTGTTTCTCTGACAGCGCGGTGCCCGTCTCCGGCTGTGGCATCGGCCGCCCCAGCAAAGGTCAGCCTCTGGCCAGATGGGCCCGCGCCATCTCCCGGAACTCGGTCGGCCGCTGCCCCGTCTGCTTCTTGAAGAAGCGGCCGAAATAGGCCTCGTCGTCGAAGCCCAGTTCCATGGCCACCTGCTTGACGCTGAGCGAGGAATACACCAACTCCCGCTGCGCCTCGTGCACGATGCGCGCGTTGATGGCGTCCAGCGGCGACATGCCCAGGACTTCGCGGCACAAGCGACCCAGGTGCCCGGCAGTGATGCCGAGCGCCCCCGCGTAGTGTTCAATGGAACGCTGCGATCGGAAACGCTGGTCCACCAGCAATCGGAACTGCTCGATCTGGCCCGCCTTGCGTGAGCGCGGATCGCTCGTGTTCGCCGCCGCGGCGCTCGCACTGACGCGCGCGATCTGCACGAACAGCGCCGCGAGCAAACACATGCCGCCGGCCATCTGCCCCGTGGCGGCATAGCCCAGCTCACGTTCGACCGCTTCGAACAAGGGCAACAGCCCACCGGCAAAGCGGCCCTCGCCATCGACCGGCAGCACTTGCGGCCGCCGGATATGCGGCAGCAGTTCGGGCGCTATCGCCGTGACCAGGGACTCCAGCGGGCGCTGCGCTGCGGTGATCACCGGGCCGTCGGTGTCCGGGCGAAAGTGGAATCCGTGCACCACGCGCGCCGGAATGATGATGAGGCACGGGGCCGCAATGGCCCACACGTGCTCATCCATCAAGGCCTCGCCGCCCGTGCTCGCGCTGCGCACGTACAGCACCTGCAGCAGCCCTTCATGCACGTGCGGATCGATCTCCCAGTTGTAGCGGCGCGAGCGCTCCGGAATGTGCTCCAGATGCACGAGATCGGCCCAGGCCGGCGTCTGCTGGGTGCCGTACAGGGCAAAGCGGGGAACCGTGGTCATGCACAAATTGTCCTGTTCTTCGCCGCCTTTGTCGATTGAAGCTGACGCCCTGCGCGAACACCATTCACCCCCACGACACAGGAGACATCAGGCATGCAGCAGAGCATCCGCCAACATCGCCGCCGGGAGGGCGCCGGCAAGGTATCTAGGTACAAACCCGAATCGTCCGGTTCCATTTGTCCGGCGGGGAGGCTGGCATGAGCCATTTCCACTGGCTCGACCTGACCGGTCGCAACTTCGTGGTGACCGGCGCGGCCAGCGGCATCGGGCACGCCATCGCCGAGTCGCTGGTGCGTGTGGGCGCGCATGTGGCGCTGGTCGATCGCGACGGCGCCGGCGCGCAGCGCGCCGCCGACCGCCTGCACGCCCAGGGCGCGCGGGCCATCGCGGTCGAGTGCGACACCTCCTCCGAATCCGATGTCGCGCAGGCCGGCGTGCGCATCCGGCGCGAGTTCGGCAAGGTCAATGGCCTGGTCAACAACGCCGGGCTGCTGCGCGCCGGCGGGCTGAAGGAAGTCGCGATCAACGACTGGAACGCGGTGCTGGCTGTCAACCTCACCGGCTACCTGCTGTGCTCGCGCGAGTTCGGGCAGGACATGCTGGCCGCCGAGCACGGCAGCATCGTGCACGTCGCGTCCATCTCGGCGCTGCATCCGCAAACCAGCAGCGGCGCGTATAGCGCCAGCAAGGCGGGCGTGCTGCTGTTGAGCAAGCAGCTCGCGGCCGAGTGGGGTCCGCGCGGCGTGCGCAGCAACTCGATCTGCCCCGGAATGATCCGCACCTCGCTATCGGCCAAGTTCTACGAGGTGCCCGGCTTCGAAGCGAAGCGCGCCGCCGTCACCGCC
>Ga0207853_1000187_pt1 | contig 14565 bp, 10 predicted proteins | sample LuqExpMetagenom6_FD_187764 | JGI IMG/M metagenome (GOLD analysis project Ga0207853, IMG submission 187764) | Tropical forest soil microbial communities from Luquillo Experimental Forest, Puerto Rico - Sample 6 (SPAdes) | ecosystem: Environmental > Terrestrial > Soil > Tropical forest ...
GCTACTGGCTCGGCAAGCTGCAGGTGCTGCCGGCCGTGCAGGCGCTTGCCAGCGCCCTGCTCCTGCTGGTGCCGCTGGCCGCCGGCATCGTATTGCTGGCGCTGACGCGCCGCGACTGGGACGCGGCCGCGCAGGTGCAGGCGCAAGCGGCGTGAATGCATCTGATGGATGAGCACCGTTGCGATATGCATTGGTTTGATATCGCTTAGCACCCTTTTTTGATTGCGAACCTCTGCGGCCACGCGCACACTGCCCCAGCCGTCAGCGCCGGACTGAACAACATGGGCGCGGCGTTCCCGGCGGCGCTCACAGGAGACAAGCCATGCAAGCACACGGGGTATCGCTCTCGCGCGTCGCGCGAATCGCCGCCGCTGCGGCGCTCCTGGGACTGGGCGTCAACGCCTGGTCCCAGGCCAAACCGGAGGAAGAGCCGTTCTGGGCCAAGGGCCGCCCCAAGGGCGACGCCGCCGCCAAGATGGCGCCGGTGCCGGCCTTTCCGATTCCCACGCCCGCCGACAAGCTGCCGGTCGCCAAGATGAAGCTGCCGCCCGGCTTCAAGGCCGAGGTCTATGCCAGCAACATCCTGGACGCGCGAGGCTTGCGTGAAGGCGACCAGGGCACGGTGTTCGTCAGTTCGCTGTTCGTCGCCGGCAAGGTGTACGCGGTGACCAACCGCGACGGCAAGCGCGAGGTCAAGGTGATCGCGCAGGACATGATGCTGCCCAACGGCATCGAGTTCAACAAGGGCGCCCTGTACGTGGCCACGCCCAAGGAGATCGTGCGCTTCGACAACATCGAAGCCAACCTGGACAAGCCGCCGACGCCGGTGAAGATCTACGACAAGCTGCCCGGCGACGTGCCGCACGGCTGGAAGTTCATCAAGATCGGGCCTGACGGCAAGCTGTACGTGCCGGTGGGCGCGCCCTGCAACATCTGCGAGCCCGACGACCAGCACGCGCGCATCCTGCGCATGAACCTGGATGGCAGCAACGTCGAGACCGTCGCGCGCGGCGTGCGCAATTCGGTGGGCTTCGACTGGGATCCCAAGACCGGCGAGCTCTGGTTCACCGACAACCAGCGCGACTGGTTGAGCGAGGACCTGCCCAACGACGAACTCAATCACGTGACCAAGGTGGGCGAGCATTTCGGCTTTCCGTATTGCCACCAGGGCGACCTCGCCGACCCCGAGTACGGGTGGGGCAAGAACTGCAGCGACTACACCAAGCCTGCCGCCCTGCTCGGCCCGCACGCTGCGCCGCTGGGCATGCGCTTCTACACCGGCAAGATGTTCCCGGCGCAGTACCAGGGCGCGATCTTCATCGCCCGCCACGGGCCGTGGAACCGCACGCAGAAGTACGCCGCCGACATCGTGGTGGCCTACCCCGACGGCAAGGGCGGCATCGCCAAGGTGGAATCGTTCATGACGGGCCTGGTCGAGAACAACCAGTACCTCGGGCGGCCGGTGGACCTGATGGTGATGAAGGACGGCTCGCTGCTGGTGAGCGACGACCACAACGGCGCCGTCTATCGCATCAGCTACTCGCGATGAGCGTCGCGTGACCCGTCTGCGCGCGCAGGCCTTGCTGCTGGCGTCCACGCTGGCGCTGACGCCGCTGGCCGCATCGGCGCAGGCAGCGCCGCCGGCCGGCTACGCGCAGCGTTGGGCGGGCCTGTGCGCCAACTGCCACGGCGTCGAGGGCGTGAGCAGCACAGCCGACACGCCGTCGCTGGCCGGCATGGGTAGCTTCTATGCGGCCACGCAGTTGTTCCTGTTCCGCGCCGGGCGGCGGCAGAACGCGGCGATGACCGTGGTGGGCAAGAGCCTGACGGATGACGACCTGCGCGGCTTTTCCGACCTGATCGGCCAACTGCCCGCGCCACCGGCGCCCACCGGCACGCCCGACGCGGCGCGCATGGCGCAAGGCCGCGCGATCGCGCAGCGCCATCAGTGCGCCGGCTGCCATGGCGCCGACTTCGCCGGCGGCGACCAGGTGCCGCGTCTGGCCGGCCAGCGCGAGGAATACCTGAAACGAGCCCTGCTCGAGTTCAAGTCGGCCCAACGCATCGGCTACACCAATTCGATGAACGAGGCGCTGTCGACGGTCGAGCCCACGGAACTGGAGACCCTGGCGTATTTCCTCGCCAACGTCCGCTGAGGCTGTGCGGGCAACCTGCGCCCGAAGCCGGGCTGCCGGCGTTGCCTGCGTCGTCAGGGCCATGAAGAGCACGCGGGCGATAATCAAACGACGTCTTCAGCCCCTGCCTGCCCCATGAAACCGATTGGAACCCCGCTGTCTTCCCACGCCACCCGCGTCATGCTGCTTGGCAGCGGCGAATTGGGCAAGGAGGTGTTGATCGCGCTGCAGCGCCTCGGCGTGGAAACCATCGCGGTCGATCGCTACGAGAATGCGCCCGGCCACCAGGTGGCGCACCATGCCCATGTCATCGCCATGAACGACGGCGCGCAGCTGCGCGCGCTGATCGAGCGCGAGCAGCCTGACCTGGTGGTGCCGGAGATCGAAGCCATCGCCACGCCGGTGCTCGAGGCCCTGGAGGCCGAAGGCAAGGCGACGGTGATCCCCACGGCCCGCGCCGCCCGGCTGACCATGGACCGCGAAGGCATCCGTCGGCTCGCGGCCGAGACGCTCCAGCTGCCGACCAGCCCCTACCGCTTCTGCGATTCGCTGGCCGAGTTGCAGGCGGCGATCGATGGCGCCGACGGACGGCCCGGCATCGGCTACCCCTGCGTCGTCAAGCCCGTCATGAGCAGCAGCGGCAAGGGCCAGAGCAAGATCGACGGCCCCGCTGACGTCCAGAAAGCCTGGGACTACGCCATGGCCGGCGGCCGCGTCGGCCCGGGCCGCGTCATCGTCGAAGGCTTCATCGACTTCGACTATGAGATCACCCAGCTGACCGTGCGCGCGGTCGGCGCCAGCGGCCAGGTCGAGACAAAGTTCTGCGATCCGATCGGCCATGTGCAGGTCAGCGGCGACTACGTCGAAAGCTGGCAGCCGCACCCGATGAGCGCCACCGCGCTGGCCCGCGCCCGTGAGATCGCCAAGGCGGTGACGGACAACCTGGGTGGCCGCGGCGTCTTCGGCGTCGAGCTGTTCGTCAAGGGCGACCAGGTCTGGTTCTCCGAGGTCAGCCCGCGGCCGCACGACACCGGCATGGTGACCATGGCCACGCAGTGGCAAAGCGAGTTCGAACTGCACGCGCGCGCCATCCTGGGGCTGCCCGTGGACACCACGCTCAAGAGCCCGGGCGCCAGCGCGGTGATCTACGGCGGTGTCGAGGCCGCCGGCATCGTGTTCGATGGCGTGGCCGACGCGCTGGCCGTACCGAACAGCGATGTGCGGCTGTTCGGCAAGCCCGAGAGCTTCACGAAGCGCCGCATGGGCGTGGCACTGGTCCATGACGCCGATGTCGAGGTGGCCCGCACCCAGGCCAAGCTCGCCGCCAGCAAGGTCAAGCCGCGCGCGGCCTGACGGCTGCGGAAGACGGCGCGCGGCGCCCAACCTGGCGGGCCTGCCCGGGATGCCGGGTCCGCCGATCGACATGCATTGAGCGCATATCAGTTAGCGCGCTCATTTTATTGATCGATGTGCGCCCTTGCGGGACACTGCTTCGTTCCCAAGGATGGGGAGGAAGCTGCTCGCATGGAAGTTTCATTCAGCAAAGAGATCGAATCGCTGCGCCTGAGCGCGGGCCAGACCTTCCATGGCGAAGGCATCCTGGCCATCACCAAGGCGCTGTTGCAGTCGGGCGTGGCCTATGTCGGCGGCTACCAGGGCGCGCCGGTGTCGCACCTGCTCGACGTCATGGTGCAGGCCAAGCCCTACCTGGACGAGCTGGGCGTGCACGTGGAAGCCTGCGCCAACGAAGCCTCGGCCGCAGCCATGCTGGGCGCATCCCTGCACTACCCCTTGCGCGGCGCGGTGACCTGGAAGTCCATCGTCGGCACCAACGTCGCGTCGGATGCCTTGTCCAATTTGTCGTCACCCGGTGTGAAGGGCGGCGCGCTGATCGTGGTGGGCGAGGACTACGGCGAGGGCGCATCCGTGATCCAGGAGCGCACCCATGCCTTCGCGCTCAAGTCCAGCATGTGCCTGCTGGACCCGCGCCCCGACCTGCCGATGATGGTGCGCATGGTCGAGGAGGGATTCCGGCTGTCCGAAGCCTCCAACATGCCGGCGATCCTGGAGCTGCGCATCCGCGCCTGCCATGTGCGAGGCAGCTTCGTGGCCGCCGACAACCAGGCACCGACGGTGTCCACCCGTGCGCTGATGGAGGACCCCGCCAGCTTCGACTACATGCGGCTGGCCCACCCGCCGGTGACCTTCCGCCAGGAAAAACTCAAGAGCGAGGAACGCATCCCGGCAGCGCGCCGGTACATCACCGAGCACGGGCTCAATGAACTGATGCCGGGCCCGCGCGAGGATCTGGGCATCATTGTGCAGGGCGGCCTCTACAACGCGCTGATCCGCAGCCTGCAGCAGCTGGGGCTGGCCGATGCCTTCGGCGCCAGCGAGATCCCGCTGCTGGTGCTCAACGTCACCTATCCGCTGGTGCCCGAGCAGGTCGCCGACTTCTGCATCGGCAAGCGCGCCGTGCTTGTGGTGGAGGAAGGCCAGCCGGAATACATCGAGCAGGAGATCGCCACGCATCTGCGCCGGCGCGACATCCAGACGCGCCTGCATGGCAAGGACGTGCTGCCCTCAGGCGGCGAGTACAGCGTGGAAGTGATCGCGCAGGGATTGCTGCAGTTTCTCCCTCCCCCGCTGGGGGAAGGCCGGGGTGGCGGCACTGCGGCACCCGGCGTGCCCCTCACCCCAACCTTCTCCCCCGAGGGGAGAGGGAGAGAATGGCTCCGCGCGCTGAAGGAAACCCGCGCCGCCGTGACGGCACAGCTCTCGAAGCCCCTGCCCGCGCGTCCACCCAGCTTCTGCATCGGCTGCCCCGAGCGCCCGGTGTTCTCGGCTCTCAAGCTGGCGCAGCAGGACATGGGCCCGGTGCACATCGCCGCCGACATCGGCTGCCATGCCTTCGGCACCTTCGAGCCCTTCTCGATGGGGCATTCGATCCTGGGCTACGGCATGAGCCTGGCCAGCCGCGCCGGCGTGTCGCCGGTGATGGAAAGGCGCACGCTGGCGATCATGGGCGACGGCGGCTTCTGGCACAACGGCCTGCTGACCGGCGTGCAGAGCGCCTTGTTCAATGGCGATGACGCCGTGCTACTTATCTTCAAGAACGGCTACTCCTCGGCCACCGGCACGCAGGAGCTGATCTCCACGCCGACCGAGCCAGCCAAGCAGGCCGCGCCCGACAAGGCGCAGAGCCTGGTGCACACCAACCAGACCATCGAGACCACGCTGCGCGGCCTGGGCGTGCAGTGGCTGCGCAACGTGTACAGCTACGACGTCGCCGGCATGCGCTCGACCCTGAAGGACGCCTTCACCAGCGACTTCAACGGCCTGAAGGTGATCGTGGCCGAGGGCGAATGCCAGCTCGAGCGGCAGCGCCGCATCAAGCCGTGGATCGCCAGCCTCCTGAAGAAAGGCGAGCGCGTGGTGCGCGTGAAGTACGGCGTCGACGAAGACGTGTGCACCGGTGACCACGCCTGCATCCGGCTCTCGGGCTGCCCGACGCTGACGCTCAAGGACAACCCCGACCCGCTCAAGGTCGATCCGGTGGCCACGGTGATCGACGGCTGCGTCGGCTGCGGCCTGTGCGGCGAGAACGCGCACGCAGCGACGCTGTGCCCCTCGTTCTACCGCGCTGAAGTGATCCAGAACCCCCGGTGGCATGAACGGCTGGTCGCGAGCGTGCGCGGCGCCTTCGTCCGCCTGCTGCAACCGGCGTGAGCAAGCAGATGAACCATCAGAGACCCATCACCCTGCAGATCTGCGCCCTCGGTGGCGAAGGCGGCGGCGTGCTCAGCGAATGGCTGGTCGCCATCGCCCGCGAGGCCGGCTACGCCGCCCAGAGCACCTCGATTCCGGGCGTGGCCCAGCGCACCGGCGCCACCACCTACTACCTCGAAGTGTTCCCGGTGCCGCTGGCGCAACTCGGCGGCCGGCGCCCGGTGTTCAGCCTGAACCCGGTGCCAGGGGCGCTGGATGCCCTGGTGTCATCCGAGCTGCTGGAGACCACCCGCCAGATCGGCAACGGCCTGGCCAGCCCCGAGCGCACACTGGTGATCACCTCGTCGAGCCGCACGCTGACCACGCAGGAGCGCATGCAGATGAGCGACGGCCGCGCCGACAGCGCCGAATTGCTCAAGGTCGTGCAGGCCTTCAGCCGCGAGCACCACGTGTTCGACATGGCTGCACTGGCGAAGCAGGCCGGCACCGTGGTCAGCGCCGTGATGCTGGGCGCGATCGCCGGCAGCGGGCTGTTTCCGTTCTCGCGCGAAGACTACGAGAAAGTGGTGCGTGCCAGCGGCGGCGCGGCGCAGGCCAGCCTGCGCGGATTCGCTGCCGCCTTCGAGAAGGTGAACGCACCGCGCCAATGGCTTCGCGAAGCCGGCCTGGACACGCCGGTTTCGCAAACCATGCAAGCCGAAGGTGCTTGGCCCGCGCCCGTGCGGCGGATGGCCACCCTGGGCGCCCAGCGCATGCTCGACTACCAGGGTCCCGCGTATGCCGATCTGTACGCCACGCGCCTGCGCTCGGTGCTGGCGGCGGAACAACAGGCCGACCCGCACGGCCAGCATGGCTTCGCGATCACCCGCGAAATGGCGCGCTGGCTGGCGCTGTGGATGGCGTTCGACGACATCGTGCGGGTCGCGCACCTGAAGGCCCGCGCCCCACGCTGGCAGCGTGTCCAGCGCGAGGTGAAGGCCGCTGACGGCGACCTGCTGCGCGTGTACGACCACTTCAAGCCCGGCGTGCCGGAGTTCGCGGCCCTGCTGCCGCCATCGCTGGCGCAGCGCCTGACGGCCTGGGACCAGGCGCGTATCGCCCGCGGCGCCGCGCCCTGGGCGCTTCCGCTGAAGGTCGGCACGCATTCGGTCGGGGGCATGTTGTCCTTGCGCCTGCTGGCCGGCCTGAAGTGGCTGCGTCCGCGCGGCAGCCGCTATGCCACCGAGCAGGCCATGATCGACAAATGGCTGGCCGGCGTGCTCGAAGGGACCCAGCACGACTGGCACCTGGGCCACGAGATCGCGCTGTGCGGGCAGTTGATCAAAGGCTATGGCGCGACCAACGAGCGCGGCAAGGAAAACCTGCTGCACGTGCTGGACCATCTGGCGCACGGTGCCGATGCGAAGCTCGCGGCCCGCGCGATCGGCGATGCGCGCGCCGCCGCCCTGGCCGACGAGGGTGGCAAGGCGCTCGATGCCACGTTGCGGCAGCACGGCGCGCCACCGCGTCCCGTCAAGCCCCAGCCAATCCGATTCGTGCGAAAACCAACGTCAAGCCGCGTGATCACGGACGATATGCGGTAAACCAGAATTTTCCGATCCCGCCACTTCGTTATACAAAGTAACGTTGACGGTTAACGGCAAAATCAGCCCCCCAATAAAGGAGACAAAATGCAGATCCGTTCCACCATCCGCGCCGCGGCGATTGCTGCCGCCCTCGCGCTGACCGGCGCCGCGCAGGCGCAAGACAAGCCCGTGATGCTCAAGCTGTCGAGCTGGGTCCCGGCGCAGCACCCGCTCAACCCGGCGCTGCAGGCCTGGGCCGACGACATCAAGAAGGCGTCCAACGGCACCATCACCGCGACGCTGTTCCCCTCGGAGCAACTGGGCAAGGCCTTCGACCACTACGACATGGCCCGGGACGGCATCTCCGACTTCTCCTATGTGAACCCGGGCTACCAGCCGGGCCGCTTCCCGGTCATGGCGGGCGCCTCACTGCCCTTCCTGTTCGCCAACGGCAAGGGCGGTACCGCCGCCATCGACGACTGGTACCGCCAGTACGCCGCGCAGGAAATGAAGGACGTGAAGTTCTGCTTCGCCTTCGTGCACGATCCCGGCACCTTCCACGCGCGCAAGAAGATCGTGATGCCCACCGACATCAAGGGCATGAAGATCCGCCCCGCCACCAGCACCATCGGCCAGATGGTCACCGCGCTGGGCGGCACCAACGTGCAGGCTTCCGCGCCCGAGGCACGCGACATGCTCGAGCGTGGCGTGGCTGACGCCATCACCTTCCCCTGGGGCTCGATCTCGCTGTTCGGCATCGACAAGGTGGTGCACTACCACATGGACGTGCCGCTGTACGTCACCCCCTTCGTCTGGGTGATGAATAAGGACAAGTACAACGGCATGTCGGCCGCGCAGAAGAAGGTCATCGACGACCACTGCACCACCGAGTGGGCCGAAAAGGTCGCCACGCCCTGGGCTGACTTCGAGTACGGCGGCCACGCCAAGCTCGCCGCCGCCGGCCACGACATCTACAAGCTCACGCCCGAGCAACTGAAGGCCTGGCGCGATGCCACCGCCAGCGGCGAGGCGCAGTGGGCCGAGAGCGTGAAGAAGGCCGGCCAGGACCCGAAGAAGGTGATGGACTCGCTCAAGGCGAGCCTGACCAAGTACAAGGCTGCGCTGTAAGCCGCGGTTGACATCCTAAGATCGGCGCCCGGCCTCCACAGGCCGGGCGCCGATCGGCCGCTAGGAGACGGGCTTTGAAAAAGAACTTTGCCGACCGCTTCATCAACTCGATCGAATGGCTTGCCGCCATCTTCGTGGGGATCGTCGCGCTCAATATTTTCCTCAACGTGCTGCTGCGCAAGTTCTTCAGCACGTCAATTCCGGATTCCTACGATTTCGGACGGATGCTGCTAGGCATCCTGATCTTCTGGGGCATCGCCGCCACCAGCTACCGCGGCGGCCACATCACGGTCGACCTGGTCTGGTCTGCCGTGAGCAAGCGCAAGCAACGCCTGATCGACGTGTTCGCCACGCTGGTGCTGCTGTTCGTGGTGATCGTGCAGACCGCCATGCTGTTCGACAAGGTGCGCATCACCTTCGTCGACAACGTGCTCACCTATGACCTGAACATCGCGACCTGGCCGTTCTACGCGGTGGCCTGGATCGGCGACGTCTGCGCCGTGATCCTCATCGCCATCCGCACCTGGCGCCTGATCGTTAAGCCCGAAGCCCTGCACGACGAACACTTCGACAAGGTCGAATAAGAGACAAGATGGATACAGACCTGCTCGCCCTTGCCGGCTTCGTTTCCCTGTTTGTACTGATGCTGTTGCGCGTGCCGGTGGGCATGGCCATGGGCCTGGTGGGCATCACCGGCTATGGCCTGATCGCCGGTGCCGGGCCCGCGCTCAAGCTGGTGGGCCAGACCTCGATGCGCACCGTCACCGACTACACCTTCGGCGTGATCCCCATGTTCATGCTGATGGGTGCCTTCGTGTCGGTCTCCGGCGTCAGCCGCGAACTATTCAAGGCCGCCAACTCCATGATCGGCCACCTGCGCGGCGGCCTGGGCGTGGCCACGGTGCTGGCCTGCGGCGGCTTCGCGGCGATCTGCGGATCGTCGGTCGCCACGGCCGCCACCTTCTCCAGCGTGGCCTACCCCGAGATGCGCCGCTTCGGCTACCCGCAGTCGTTCTCTACTGGCGTGATCGCCGCCGGCGGCACGCTGGGCGCGATGCTGCCGCCATCCACGGTGCTGGCGGTGTACGCCATCCTGACGCAGCAGGACATCGGCAAGCTGTTCATGGCCGGCGTGATCCCCGGCCTGTTCGCGATGCTGCTGTACGTGCTGACCATCATGGTGATCGTCAAGGTCCGCCCCGACTGGCTGCCGCGCGGCGAAGTCAAGCCCTGGGGCGAGCGCCTCGCCGACCTGAAGAACGTGTGGGCGCCGCTGGTGCTGTTCTTCTTCGTGATCGGCGGTCTGTACGGCGGCTTCTTCACGCCGACCGAAGCCGGCGGCGTGGGCGCCAGCGGCGCTTTCCTGCTGGGCCTGATCCGCGGCAAGCTCGATCGTGCCAAGATCAAGGAAGCACTGCTCACGGCCACGCGCACCGCCGCCGCCGTGTTCACCGTGCTGATCGGCGCACTGATGTTCGGCTACTTCCTGACCATCACGCAGACGCCGCAGAAGCTCACTGGCTTCCTCACCGGCCTGGGCGTCGGCCCCTACGGCGTGCTGGCGCTGATCATGGTGATGTACCTGGTGCTGGGCTGCCTGATGGACGCCATGGCCATGATCATCCTGACGGTGCCGATCATCTTCCCGGTGGTCACGCAGTTGGGCTTCGATCCGATCTGGTTCGGCGTCATCATCGTGATGACGGTGGAACTGGGCCTGATCCATCCGCCGGTGGGCATGAACGTGTTCGTGATCAAGAGCGTGGTGCACGACGTGAGCTTCACCACCATCTTCCGCGGCGTACTGCCCTTCGTCGCCACCGACATCTGCCGCTTGATCATCCTGATCAGCTTCCCGATCATCGCGCTGTGGTTGCCGGGGAAAATGGGGTAACTCACTGAGAAAAATCGCTGCGCGATTTTTCTCAGTGGCAGCCGGATCCTCCTCGCAAGGGAGACCGCGCTGCACGTTGTTTCGCGCGGTCCACGTGCCGCTAGCGGGTCTTGCCCAGTATTCTTAGCCTTTGCCCATGAAAGAAGTTGTCTACACCGTCCGCGTCGAATTCGGCGACTGTGACCCCGCCAAGATCGTCTGGTTTCCCAACTTCTTCCGCTGGATCGACGCCGCGTCGCGGCACTTCTTCGTCGAGTGCGGCGTGCCCAGCTGGACCGAGACCGAGCAGACGCTGGGCGTGATCGGCACACCGCTGGTCGACACGCAGGCGCGCTTCGTCAAGACCGCCACCTACGGCGACACGCTGGCGATTCACGTGAGCATCGCCGAGTGGCGCGGCAAGAGCTTCGTGCAGCGTTACCGCGTGACCCGGGGCGACGACCTGATCATGGAATGCGACGAGGTCCGGATCTTCGCCGGGCGCCGCGACGACGGCAGCATCCGCGCCCTGCCGATCCCCGAGGCGATCCGCAGCCTCTGCGAGTGATCGCTCGCCGAAGGCACTGGCAGTACCGCCAGTAGCACTTCTCTATACTCCCCCGATAGAAGGCGGCGGTCCGGACGCGGGCCGCGATAAGAACGCTTGCGCCATCACGGGCGAAAGGGGATCCCATGGTGATCTGGGGAGCGATTTGCGGCGCCATCCTGTTTGCCGTTTTTTCACGGGGCGGCAACACGGGCGAACTTTTTTTTCTGGGCGCCGTCCTCGGCGCACTCGCCGGCTTCACGTTGCGCCGCGCCGTGCGCAACGAAGTGCGCAAGGCGCTGGCCGCCGAACGCGCCCTCGTGCCGCCTCCGCTGCCGCAGGCGATCACCGAGGCCGCCGCACCGGTCACCACAGCAACTCCCGCCACGCCGAGCGAACCGGAATTCGTCGATACCTTTCCCGAGCCGGCACCGTCATCGCCTGAGGTTGTGCCGGACGTGGCCATGGCGCGCACCGACACCAGCCTGCCGGGCGAGCCGGACCTGTTCACGACGTTGGCGGGCAAGGCACGCGACTGGCTGCTGGGCGGCAATACCGTGGTGCGCGTCGGCGTGCTGGTGCTGTTCGTGGGCCTGGCCTTCCTGGCGAAATACGCGATCGACAACGCCCTGCTGCCGCCGCAGCTGCGCCTGGCCGCGATCGGCGCCGCCGGCATCGCGCTGTTCATCACCGGCCTACGGCTGCGGCGCAACACCGGGTTCCGCCAGGGCTACGCGATGACGTTGCAGGGCGCCGGCATCGCCGTGCTCTACCTGACGGTGTTCGCCGCCTTCCGGCTGTACCAGTTCATTCCCGCGGGCGCGGCCTTCGCCCTGCTGGCGCTGATCTGCGCGTTCTCCGCCGTGATCGCGGTCGCGCAGGACGCGCAGGCGCTGGCCTTCATCGGCTTTGCCGGCGGCTTCGCCGCGCCCATCCTGGTGTCCACCGGCCAGGGCAACCACGTTGCGCTGTTCTCCTACTACCTGATCCTCGGTGTGGCGATCGCGGGCGTGGCCTGGGCCCGCGCCTGGCGGGCGCTGAACCTGCTCGGCTTTTTCGCGACCTTCGCGGTCGCCACAGCGTGGGGCGTGCTGAAGTACCAGCCGCAGGACTTCGCCAGCACCGAACCGTTCCTGGCCGCCTTCTACGCGGTCTATCTCATCGCCTCGTTGTTCTATGCGCTGCGCCACGCGCTGGCCAGCGTGCGGGCGGTGGACGCCACCCTGATCTTCGGCCTGCCGCTGATCGGCTTCGGGCTGCAGGCGGCGCTGGTGCGCGACCGCGAGTACGCGGCGGCATTCTCCGCGCTGGCGCTCGGTGCGCTGTATCTGGCACTCACGCGCTGGATGCTGCGCTCGACGCGCGCCGACGCCACGGTGCGGCAGTGGCTGGCCGAGTGCTTTCTGGCGCTTGGCCTGGGCTTCACCACGCTGGCGGTGCCGCTGGCGCTGGATGCACGCTGGACCTCCGCGGTGTGGGCGGTGGAAGGCGCTGCGGTGTTCTGGATGGGCCGTCGCCAGGGCCGCTGGCTCGCGCGCCTGGCGGGCTTGCTGCTGCAGGCACTGGCGGCCGGGGCCTTCCTGCAGTCGCAGGCCTGGTCGTCCCATGCGGCCTGGCCGTTTGCGCATCCGGGCTTCGTCGGCAGCACCCTGCTCGCGGCCGCCGCCCTGTTCCTGGCGTGGCAGACGCGCCAACCCGGCGTCGCGCCGCGGCCCGGCATGGACACCGCACTGACAGCCTTCGAGACGCGCTTGTCGCCCTTCCTGTTCTGGATCGGCTTCCTGTGGTGGCAGTTTGCGCTGCGCACCGAAATCCACCGCTACAGCAGCGACGCCCAGGCGCCCTGGGACTTTGCCTACGACCTGCGCACCCAGGTCCACCTGAAGCTGCTGGCCTGGGTCAGCAGTGCTTTCGTGCTCCACCACCTCGCCCTGGCACGACGCCGCGATCCCTGGCCGATCGCCGCCACGCCGGCCTGGACCGTGTTGCCGGTGATGTTCGCCTTTGCGATCGGAGGTTCGCTGGCGATGAACCACGTCTTCGAGTCCGGCGGCTGGATCGCCTGGCCGCTCGCGCTGGCCATGCACCTCATCATGCTGCGCCGCCTGGATGCCGGCCGGCCCGCGGGCTGGTGGATGGGGGTGCATGCCGGCGGCGTGTGGCTGCTGGTGCTGCTGGCCGGCAACGCGCTGGTCTACGCGGTCGACCGCGGACAGCTGTGGCAGACCGCCTGGGCCAGCGTGATCCTGCTGGTCGCGGCCGTGCTCGTGTTGATGCTGCTGTCGCGCAAGGCCTGGTTCCGCACGCCGCAGCCGCGCTGGCCGCTGGACCGCTTCGCGCGTGCCTACCTCTGGCTGGCCGCGGCCCCGCTCGCGCTGGCCGTGGCGATCGGCTCCCTGGTGGTGGCGCTGCATTCGAACGGCGACGCCCGCCCGCTGCCCTACGTCCCCCTGCTCAACCCGACCGATCTCGCGGTGGCGCTGGGCCTCGCGGCCTGTGCCGCGTGGCTGGCGCGGGTGCGTGCCAGCGACTTGCGCGTGCCGCAGGCGCTGCGCGAGCGGGCGGTGCCGCTGGCCCTGGCCGCGATCGCCTTCGTCGCGCTCAACACCGTCTGGTTGCGCGTGGCGCATCACTACGCGGGCGTGGCCTGGAACGCGCAGACGCTGTTCGACTCCTTCCTGGTGCAGGCGGGCTACTCGATCCTGTGGACGCTGACCGCCGTGGTGCTGATGGTCGGCGCGCACCGGCGGGCGCTGCGCCCGGCCTGGATGGCGGGCGCCGGGCTGCTGGCGCTCACGGTGGCCAAGCTGTTCATCATCGACCTGTCCAACCGCGGCGGCTCCGAACGCATCGTCGTCTTCATCGCGGTCGGCCTGCTGATGCTGGTGGTCGGTTACTTCGCGCCCATGCCGCCGGCCCGGCCATCCGATGGCAGCCGGCGTTTGCAGGAGGCCGCGCCATGAGCCCCCTCGTCCTTCGCACGCTGGGCGCGGTGCTGATGCTGCCCGCGGCCCTGGCCGCAGCGCAGTCGCCGTCTCCCGACGAGTTCGCCTGGCGCGCCCCCCTGCAGTTGCCCGAGGGCGCCAGCTTGGTGCGCGTCGAGTTGCCAGCGCCGGCGCTGGCCAAACTGCAGAGCGCCGATGCGCGCGACGTGCGCGTGTTCAATGCCGCCGGCGATCCCGTTCCCCACGCCTGGATCACGCCTGCCACCGCGGCCGCCAAACCGCTGGAAGACAAGACGCGCAGCTATCCGGCGCTGCCGCTCTACGCCACAACCGCGGCGTCCCCGCCGCGTGGCGCGGTGCAGGTCCAGATCAGTGGCGAGCGCGGGCGCGAGTCGGTATGGGTGCACCTGGACGGCGAACCGGCCGCCGGGGCCCGCCGCCTGAACGCCGTGCTGTTCGCCACGCGCGAGGAGCGCCAGCCGCTCGCGGCCGTGGACGTGCAGGCCCAATTGCCGGCGAACACGCCGGTGCGCATACGGGTTTCGACCAGCCCCGACCTGGCCAATTGGACCCCCGCACCGGTGCGCGGCCGGTTGTTTCGCTTCGAAGGCGACGGCGCACCGGCGAATCTGCGGCTCGAATT
>Ga0207853_1000191_pt1 | contig 14432 bp, 12 predicted proteins | sample LuqExpMetagenom6_FD_187764 | JGI IMG/M metagenome (GOLD analysis project Ga0207853, IMG submission 187764) | Tropical forest soil microbial communities from Luquillo Experimental Forest, Puerto Rico - Sample 6 (SPAdes) | ecosystem: Environmental > Terrestrial > Soil > Tropical forest ...
AAGTCAAGGTCCTGCGCAAGACGCAGGAAGCCGAGGGAATCGCCAGCTACGAATTGGCTCGCGTGGACGGCCGGCCGCTGCCGGCCTTCAGCGCGGGTTCGCACATCGACGTGCAACTGCCGGGTGGCATCACACGCCAGTACTCGCTGTGCAACCGCCACGCCGACGCGCAGGCGTATCGCGTCGCAGTGCTGCGCGACCCCAACTCGCGTGGCGGTTCGGCCGCCATGCACGAGCGGGTGAACGAGGGCGACCTGCTGCAGATCAGCGAGCCGCGCAACCACTTCCCGCTGGTGCACGCCGTCCGAACCGTGCTGTTCGCCGGCGGCATCGGCATCACGCCGCTGCTGTGCATGGCGCACCGGCTGCAGGCAGTGGGCGCCGATTTCGAACTGCACTACTGCACGCGCTCGCAAGCCAAGACCGCATTCGCTGCCGAGATTGCGCAATCCGAATTCGCTTCGCGCGTGCACTTCCATTTCGACGATGGGGCGGCGCAACAGAAACTCGATCTCAAACAGGTCATCGGCCGGTCCGACGCACAAACGCATCTCTATGTCTGCGGCCCTGCGGGATTCATCCAGTATGTGACCGAAGGCGCCAAGGGACTGGGCTGGCCGGGTGCACAAATCCATGTCGAATACTTCGCCGCCGCCGCGCAGGACACCTCCGGCGACCGCGCCTTCGAGGTCAAGATCGCCAGCAGCGGGCAGCTTGTCCGGGTGGCTCCCAACCAGACGGTGGTGCAGGCGCTGGCCGCGGCAGGTGTCGAAGTCCTCACCTCCTGCGAGCAGGGTGTATGCGGCACCTGCATCACCCGCGTGCTCGAGGGGGAGTGCGATCACCGCGACATGTATTTTTCCGACGAGGAGAAGTCGAGGCACGACCAGTTCACGCCCTGCTGCTCGCGGGCAAAGAGCCCCGTGCTGGTGCTCGACTTGTAATATCGACTCTCCCGAATCCCACCCGAGGAGCCCATCCATGATGAAACTTCCCGCCCGCTACGACCACGTCGGCAGCTTCTTGCGTCCCAAGTTCCTGCTGGAAGCGCGCGAGAAGAAGGCCAAGGGTGAGATCACACCGGCGCAGCTGCGTGAGGTCGAGGACAAGGCGATCGCCGAGATCGTGCAGTTCCAGCAGGACGTGGGCCTCAAGAGCATCACCGACGGCGAGTTCCGCCGCACCTATTTCCACATCGACTTCCTCGAGCAACTGGGCGGCGTGAAGACCGACATCCCGGTCACGATCAAGAAGCCCGACGGAACCGAAGAGCTGGCCCCACCGGTGATCCGCGTGATCGACAAGGTGCGCCATGCCAGGGACATCCAGAAGGCCGACTTCGAATACCTGAAGTCGCAGGTCGGCGTCGGCCGCACGCCCAAGGTGACGATTCCCTCGCCCACCATGCTGCACTTCCGCGGCGGGCGCGCCGGCATCAGCAAGGAGGCGTATCCGGAGCTGGACCCCGCGTTCTACGACGACGTGGCCCAGGCCTACGGCGACGAGCTGCGCTCGCTGTACGAGGCCGGCTGCCGCTACGTGCAGATGGACGACACCAACCTTGCCTACCTGTGCGACGAGAAGATGCGTGAGGCGGCCCGTCAGCGCGGCGACGATCCCAACGAGCTGCCGCACCGCTACGCCAAGTTCATCAACAAGGTGGTGGCGCAAAAACCGCCCGGCATGCTGCTGGCGATGCACCTGTGCCGCGGCAACTTCAAGAGCACCTTCGCCGCGCAGGGCAACTACGAGCCGGTGGCCGAAGCGCTGCTCAAGGAGATGGACATCGACGCCTACTTCATGGAGTACGACGACGACCGCTCCGGCGACTTCCGTCCGCTGCGCTACCTGCCCAAAGGCAAGACCGTGGTGCTGGGCCTGGTCACCACCAAGTTCGGCCAGCTCGAGAGCAAGGACACCCTGAAGCGCCGCATCGATGAGGCCTCGAAGCACGCGCCGATGGAGCAACTGGCGCTATCACCCCAGTGCGGCTTTTCCAGCACGGTTCACGGGAACAACATCGCTGTGGAGGAGCAGCGGAACAAGTTGCGGTTGGTGGTGGAGACGGCGCGGGAGGTTTGGGGCGAGGAATAGCTGTAGCTTCTTCCAACAAAAAAGAAAGCCGCTCACGCGGCTTTCTTTTTTGGAACCTAGGCGGGCACCTTTGCTGGATACCCGCCCGCACATCACTTCTTGTACCAATAAGTTCGACGCAGGTTCTTGGGGATCGTCACGGCAGGAGGATCATTCTGCAGGGGCGAACAAGAATTTCCGGTGCAATCCATCGCGCATCCAATGCAAAACTTCTCCTGGGTCGTGCTGGTTGTGCCATCGTCGTTGGTTTTCGTGATGTTCACAATCCCGCTGACCGAACTCGGGGGGAGGCCCCCGCCTGCAAGCACGTTGGAAGTCATTTGAGCGGTGAATGGACTGACCGCGTAGTTCTTGGCTTCACCAAGATTGGCCGCACACATGTTTGTTGGGCTGACCGGACGATTGGTCGCGAAGAAGACCCAGCCATTGACCGCATTGGGTGCATTCACCCCCTTTTCGCCCTTCCCTGGGAATGCGATATAGAAGCCCTTGGCTGTGTCCGAATAGGTGTACGTGTCGCCGGCACTGCCTGTGTTGGTAGGCGAAAGATCACTCGGCTTCACGTTGCTCGTATTCACGTTGCCCGCCTTTCGGTCCACGATCATGAAGAACTTGTCTTGCACGTTGTAGGAGGCGTTCGTCCTGAGCGGATGCTCGCGGTCGCCAGAGGCAATCGAGATCAGGTCATAAGAGCCCGACACTCCGGACTTGCCGACGGAAATGATCGCGGGCGGATAGAAAAACTTCCGCAGTGTGCCGCAACTGGTTCCGCCATCGTCACAGCCGAGAGCAGCTACCTTGGTCACAGTCCAATTCGCAGTGCTTGCATCGGCCACACTGGCTCGCCAGACATTCCCCCCCAAATCACCGAAGTACAAAGTATCGATATACCCGTCACCGTCGCGGTCCAGGAATGTGATATCGCTTGGAACCGCATAGTTCATGCCGGGCACGTTCAGGCAGGTAGCCGATGTCGTGCAGCTCTTGGTAGCGCTCCAGATCACCGCTCCAGTCTTCGCATTGACGACATAGACGCCACGTCCCATGGTATCGCCAGCCGGCGGCTCCTGGTCTTCGGCTGTGTCATAGCCGCCGCCGAAAACGATCACAGCCGTCGAACCCGTTCCCTGGAGCAGGGATAGCTTCGGCCGCGACCAGGTTTGCCCGAGTTCCTCGAACCCGGAGTCCCCCGCGGAAATTTTCCACCTTACCTGGGGGTCTGTCGGCGTGCTCACGTTGAGGCCGTACATGAAGGCGCCGCCGCGGCGCATGGTCATGTAGATGTAGGCCTCGGCAATCGCATTATTGGCATCGAGTTTCTGGTACACACCCGTCGGGCCGTCGACGAAATAATTCTTTGGCTGCGCACTCGCGAGAAGGGTCGACGGGAACTTGAGTTCCGGATAGTTCGTCCGCAAGCGGTTGATGTAGGGGTAGTGTTCAGGAAGAACGAGGCCCCACAACTCACCTCCGGCTGGCACCGAGTTGATCGCGGCCGTCTTGTTGGCATTGATGGCGCGGAAGACCCCATCGTTGGCTCCGTAGAAGGCCACCAGGCCGGTCGTTCCACCATAGTTCAACACCACGGGCCGTGAATGCAGCACGTCGCCATGAATGGATGGCCGAACCGTCACTGCGCCACCGGGGCCCTTTTCATCGCCGTAGTTGTCTTGGCCACGCATCCAGCGGATCACCGTTGCCTTATCGGGCGGCGTGGAATCGCTGTAGGCCTTCAGATTTGTGCCGGTGGCTGGCGTGGTCGGCGTGAGCGTCACCGGCCCGAAAGTAGCCGTTGTGCAGGTACCCGAGCAGCTGAGGGGCCAGGTACCCAGATACGCCGCTTCCGAACTGCGTGCCGTTCCTGTGACGGCGATGGTCACGCTCTGGCCGTTGGTAAACCTGCCTGCGGTCAAACCGGTGATGGTGGCCGTCGTGGGCGCGGCAGTACTGCGTGTGATGGCGCCGGCGATGAGGGTGTCAAACCCGCTCGTCGCCTGCTTGCCCGCGGTCAGCGTCTGCCCCGCTGCAGCGGTCGGCGCAGCGGATGGCAAAACCGCGATCGGATAAGTGAAGTTCGTGCAGCCAGTATTGGCGCAGGTGACCGTGCCGGTGTACGCGTAGGCGGACTGCGAAGCGCTGGCGCCGCTCTTCGAAATAATCACGATTTTCGTGTCGTTCTGATTGGCGCCAAACCAGCCGGAAGGTGCGCCCGTGGCCGTTGCGGAGGCGCTTTCAGTGGTAGCCGCGCGGCTCAGTGATATCGGCTGGGCCGTGTACTGCGGCGTCACGGTTCCGCTGGAACCGCCCAGGCTCTTCACGCTGTTGCCCAGCCCGGTGATCGTGAATGAGGTGTTTGAAGGAACCGTCGCAATGGTCCAAGTGCCGTTGCCGGTGTTGTACTTGCTGTTGGATGCCCCCGAGATCACGACCGTCTGTCCCACGTGCAGGTTGTGGGCTGAACTCGTGCTTCCAGCAATGGTTCCTGTCGCAGGATTGCTGAGCGTCACCCCATTGATGGCGGGGTACGCGATATTCGAAAGCTGCGCGCTCCAACCGGTGGCGGAGGCACTGGGCGTGATGGAAATATTAAAGGTGAAGCTATAGGTGGTGGCCGACGCAACCGTGAAGGTCTGGTTGTAGTCGCTGTCGCTTGCACCGCCGATCGTGACGCTGTCTCCGACCGCAAAGCCATGGGCTGTCGTGCCAGTGTTGACGGTCACGGTTTCCGTGGCGTTGCTGCCCGAGGTGCTGGTGGTGCGCGACATCGAACTGATGGCGACTAGCGATGCAGACGCCGGCGACACGATGTAGGTCCCTGCGGACGGAGTCGTCGGGTAGTCCCGAAAGCCCGTCAACGTGAAAGTCGTCGCCGTCGGGACGGTGGCGATAGTGAAAGGCCCGTTGTAGTCATTCTGGTCGGCGCCCGTGATCGTGACCGAGGTGCCGACGCTGAAACCGTGCGCCGTATTCGTCGTCACGGTAACGATCGATCCACTGCGCGTGAGACTGGTGATAGTGAGCGTGCTCGCGGCGCCGAAAGCATTGGCGGGAATGCCCGCGTTGGTCGTGGCAAACGCGTTCGTGCTGTCGTTCAGATGGGCGTTGCAGCTGGCTCCTGACGGGCAGTAGGTGTACAGGCGCCGGGGATTCGAGCTGCTGTACTCTGCTGCGGTGAAATCGGCCGTCAGGTTCTCCTTCCTGAGTTGCTGCGCAACCCCGCCTTTTTCCACCACCTCGCCGTCGGGTGAGTCGTATCCGCTCAGCGGCTGCCCCTTCTGGTCATTCACCCAGAAGCCGCCGGTCGTGTTGGGCGAGACCGTCTTGTCGGGCGCCGTCGAAGTGTCTTTGTAAGTCCAGAAGCTCACGGCATCTGGAGAGATAAAGCCGGTACCCGCTGAACTGATCGCCTCCTTCGGCTTTTTGGGTGGAACGGTCGGCGCGGCCAAGTCACCCGGGTCGCCAGCATCACCCATGACGTAGGCACCGGATGAGTTCTGAATCAGCTGGTACTGCTTCAGGTTGCCCATCCAGCGGGGGTTTGCAGATGCGTCCGGTCGGAACATGCCCAGATAGATCTGGTTCAAGTAGGTGCCGTCGGCGTTGACAGACACCGGAAGGCTGGCAGACGAGAACACGCTGTTGACTGCCTGCACCTCGTTTAGAACCGTGTTGAGCGCATCGGTCAGGTCCTGCACATTGGACGTGCGGAAGGACTTGCCGCCGCCCACCTGTGCGATGGACGACATCATGCCCAAGGTTTCGGTGGAGCACTTGTTCGAGGGGCCAAGGATGGCGATCGAATAAGAGGTGATGTTTTGCAGGCCCTGATTGCCGTTTGCGCCGCCGTCCTGCTGGTACATGAGGCGAGACCATTCGTCCGCTCCGCTGTTCCCCGCGGTCAGGGTCATGCTGGACACACTGGAGCAGACTGACGGCACGAATTTCACGGTGCCCGTGATCGGGTTCAACTGCCCAACGGTAGCTCCAACCTGGCCAGCAGACAAGGCATTGATCGCCTGTGTATTTGTGTTGCTGCCGTCCGGGTCCTTCTCGGTGTTGCTGACATAGATGATGAAGTTCTTTTGACAGCCAGCAGCAAGGATGGAGGGCGAGTACGTCGTACCGGACAGGCCTGTCTTGCCGTTGTAGTACGCCCATGCCTCCTGCATTTCAGAGGACTGCACCGCGCTATTCACCTTGATGACGAAATTGTCGACAGAACTCTGGCCACTGAGCTGCCAACCCTTGATGAATTTGATCAGACTGGCCTTGTTGGCCGTGTTCATGAGCGCGAGTTTTCGCAGCACGCAACCGCCATTGGCGCTGTTGTTGCACAAATCGTGGTAGCCGCCTTTGGTGGGATCGGTCGTCAACTGCGTTTCACCGAAGCTGTTGGCATTCGCTGTGAGCAGGCCGATGTTGACGGTTCCGTCGGGCAGCGCGTTGATCGCGTTGACCAGCGCGCATTGCAGGATGCTCGATGCCGTGGAACTACCGAGCGAAGGCGCCTCTGTGGTACCGGTGTACGCGGCACAGCCGGTGCCGTTGGCGTTAGCGCTGAAATTCGCACCGTTGTCCAATACAAACAGCACGTTCGGGACACCGCTGTTGCTCGAGTTGTCAACGTAGACGTCGATGTCCTCGGCATGCAAGCTTGCCGAATACCCCATCAGCAAACAGACGAGTGCCAGGAACAGGCTTTGAATCTTCTTCATTTCGAACCCCTCTGAATTCTGTTTCGCTTTCTCACGGACATTGAACTTCGGCTCCTACGCGCAGCGAAACGCCCTGCAGCATTTCGACCTTTGCATTGGAGGACCCGTCGGTCAACGTGGCGGAGACGTCCCACTGCTGCAATTTGCAGGCGACGGTGGTGGTGGACAGAGTTCCGCTGTCCGTGATCTGACGGTCGCCATGGTCCTGCGATTCAAAGCAGGGCTGATTCGAAGCCGTTGCCTGGAGAGCGGACGAATCGACGTTGTTGCTGAGAGTACATGCCGGCTTGGCTACGTTGACCGTATAGCTCTTGCCGCCGGTGGATACAGTCAGGTTCTGTGCCGGAACTTCATCGACCTTCTCGGCCGCATTCACGATACTCACCATCTGCTCCAGCGCCGCTTCGGTAGCCGCACTGCTCTCGGCCTCAGCCTGAGTGTTGCCGGCAATCTTCAGATTGATGTTGCCGAAACGAATCGCGGACACCACGAGCAAAGTGAGCACGATCAGCATGATCAGGCTTATCACCAAGGTGATCCCGGATTGCGAACGTCTCCTCATCGCTAACTTCTCCTCATGCTGGGATTCACCAGCCGAACCGACTGCACGAACACATGCCGCTTGTAGCCATCATTGGTGGCAGGCGCGGCACCCGCGGAACCGAGCGAATAGGTCTTCGTATCCGTATAACCCGGACTGGTCTCCGTGCTGCGCGCAAGCAGGTAGATCTTGAGGCTCATGACGTTGGTCCAGTCCTGGACGCCGAAGGTGGCGCCGTTCGTGTCAACGCCGTTCGGCATCCCGTCGGTGTCGGTATCCTTCCCGTAGTCGATTTGCATGTTCTCGATGCCCTCTGCAATCGTGATCTTGCTGAGGGCCGGACTGTTGGAGGCGACACCCAAGTCCATGCGTTTGAGAGTTGGAATCGGCGAGCCTCCGTCCGCGTTGGTGCAGCTGCCGCTGACTTCCACGCTGCACTTGCTGATGTAGTAGATGTGCATCACGTACTTGCGTATGGAGGCCAGCGAAGTTGTTGTCTTCTTCGTCAGATTGAATGTGGTCGCGTTGCTGCTCGGGTCTGCGGCTGCCATCTTGTATTTCAGGCTCAACGAGCCGTCCAAACCGGTCTGCACGTAGACTTGGCCCCTGGTCAGCTTTGTCAAGTCCATGGAGATGCTGCCATCCGGGTTTGTCTTTTCGACGTCGGTGGTATCAGGATCGAGCCGGCGTACAACCAGGATGTCGGTGCCGGTCTTGTAATTGCTCACGCAGCCCGACAGCGTCGATGGAAGCGAACTGAGTGAGTTGTAACCTTGTACGGCAACACCCATCGCACTTTCGAGCGAATCGACAGGGTCCGCCCCGCTCACTGTGAGATTGCAAGGCCCCGGCAAGCCGTCAGACGTCGTCAAATGGCTGGGAACGGTGGGATCCGAGTTGAGCTCACCCCAATAGCCGGCCATCTGCACGTCAGTTGCCATGCTACTGAGCGCGAAACGCCCGTTTTCGATGATCCTGCCAGCGCGGTCGACCTCGGCCCGGTTCCCGCTCTGATTTGCGATCAAAGTCGCGATTGCGGCCACCAGCAACATGCCGATCACAATGGCGACCATGAATTCCACGATGGTCAAGCCGGCCTGCCGCCGCAACGACCGGAACCTGTTGTTTGGATAGGCCATAGGTCAGCTCAAGGTTGTGATCTGCACTGTCACGCTGACTGCCCGGCGCGAGGCGTCATTGCCATACTCGCCCTGACCGCATGTCAGGCCCGCCGCTGGTGCGCTGGTCGCCGCGGAGCCCTGCCAGGCCACACTGATCTGGTACAGATTGTTTGCATCCTTGCTGATGCAGCCGCGTGCGCCGAGAACCGCGCCCACTTTGTCGGTTCCGGAAACTTCAGCTGCGCCGAGAAGGAGGTTGCGCCAGTCGGTCAGGTCCTGGGTTACGCGCGACTTTTGCTGCGCGCTGCCGTCGGCGCAACCGGACGCGTCAGGAGTCGTGCCATTGCCAGTGCCGATGAAGTTTGCAAACACATAGCAACTAGCGGCGGCTTTGTTGCTGCTAAGTCGCGCCGCCATGTCCTGCACCAGCAACAAGGCCTGCACACGCTGGTAGGACTCCAACTGGGCTCGCTGGCTTTGGATCATGACGCCGACCAGCCCGAGCAGGCCGATCATGAGGACTACCAGCGTAACCAAGACTTCGATCAGCGTCGCGCCCCGCTGACGCTGCGCCGTTGGCGCTTGCTGAAACCTTGACAGTGCCGCTTTCATGAACAGCTCCCGTTCGTCGAAGTGGGGATCCCGATCGAGTCGAGCTTGACGCACTTGACGGCGCTGCCCATGCCGGTGATCTGGAAATAGACCTTGGCCGCCGGACGACCGGTGCTGCCGAAACTGATGACAGTGGGGCCGACCGTGGTGTTGCTCGTGTCTTTCTGGGCGATCGATAGCGAATCCCCAGACTGAATGGTCGTGGTCTGAACGGTCGTGGCGCCGACGGCGACCGACCAGCCGCTAGCCCACGATGCGCTGGAGTTCGGCGTTAGGTTGACCGTGGCATTGCGCTTGATCGCTTCGCTTCGCGCCAGCATCATTGAGCTCATCAAGTCGGAGCTCGCCGTCTTAACCCTCTGGTCGGCCACGAAGCTGCGAAAGGACGGAATGCCCAGCCCCAACATGACCGCGACGATGGTCATCGTGACCAACAACTCGATCAGCGTGAAGCCGCGGGAGCGAGCGAGGGCAGTCATCACTTCCAGCAGTCCGAAACCGAGCTCGTGCCCGACTTACCCTTGGTGCCAGCCTGGTCGTAGGTGAGGTTGCCGCATTTGGCGTCAGCGGTGGCCTGAGTCGACTTGGGTGTCGCGGTCACGGTGAACGTTGGCGGCGTTGCGGCGCTGTTGGAAGTCACCGTGACGGTGTAGCTGGCCGCCACTTCGGCTGGAACCGTCATATTCACCGCGGTCCATTCGCTTGCCACTCCGGTCGCCACGCCGAAATAAGCGCGCGAATTGAGCATGGCCAACTCCTGCTGGCTAGCCACGGTCAGCATGAAGGCTTCGGTTGCCGAGCGCTTGGCGCGAACGATATGGTTGGTATAGGCCGGGTAGGCGATGCCGGTCAGGATCGCGATCACGGCCACGGTGATCATCAGCTCGATGAGCGTGAACCCGCCTTGTTTGAACCTGCGCATTGACTTGTCCTCTGGTCACATACGGTAACCCCGGCTGAACAATACCGAAAGGCTTAATTCGCCTCTTGGCTGGCCGACGACCGGTCGGGTTTCAGCTCCGAATGGTCGGCAGCGTTGTTGCGCCGATGCCTCAAAATGGCCCGCAATGGAATCCCCCCCCCCCTCTATGCAGCAGGCGCTGAGCCTTGCGGCCCAGGCCGTGGGCCTTTCGGAGCCGAATCCCCGGGTCGGCTGCGTGATCGTGTCTACCGATGGAACGCGCGTGCTGGGCGCCGGCCATACCCAACGCGCTGGCGACGCACACGCCGAAGTCATGGCCCTGCGCGACGCGGCCGCCCGAGGCGAATCGGTGGAAGGCGCGACGGCATGGGTCACGCTGGAGCCCTGTTCGCACCACGGGCGCACAGGTCCCTGTTGCGACGCGCTGATCTCGGCTCGCATCGGCAAGGTGATTGCCGCCATCGCCGACCCGAATCCACTGGTCGCCGGGCAGGGTTTCGCCCGGCTGCGCGCCGCCGGGATCGAGGTCGTGGCTGGACCGGGCGCGCAGGAATCACGCGAACTGAATATCGGATTTTTCAGCCGCATGGTGCGAGGAACACCCTGGCTGCGAATGAAGATCGCCGCGTCGCTGGACGGCAAGACCGCTCTCGATAACGGCGCCAGCCAGTGGATCACGTCCGCGCCCGCACGGGCCGATGGGCACGCCTGGCGCGCACGGGCCGGCGCGGTGCTGACCGGCATCGGCACGGTGCTGGAAGACGATCCGCGCCTGGACGTCCGCGAGGCGGCGACCTCCCGGCAGCCCGACGTGGTCATCGTCGACAGCCGCCTGCAGACGCCGCCGGACGCCAAGATCCTGATGGAAGGCCGCCGCACCCTGGTGTATGCGGCCGTACAGGACAGCGAACGGCAGGCTGCCCTCGAACGACGTGGCGCCACGATCATTCATCTGCCAGACCCGGGCGGCAAGGTCGATCTCGCCGCGATGCTGCGCGACCTGGGCCAGCGCGGCATCAACGAACTGCATGTCGAAGCCGGTCACAAGCTCAATGGCTCCTTCATTCGCGAGGGGCTGGTGGACGAACTGCTGGTCTATCTCGCGCCCAAGCTCCTGGGCCAGGGCCGCGGCATGGCCAATTTCGGTCCGCTGGAAGAGCTTTCGCAGGCCCTGGCACTGGACTTCGCCTCCTGCGAACGCGTCGGGCCGGACTTGCGCGTGCTGGCGCGGGTTCGGGGACGCGACCTTTTCTAGGTCCGGAGTTCCAATCCCTGCGAAAATGCGGGGATGTTCACCGGAATCATCACCGGCGTGGGGCGTATCGTCGCCGCCCACGACCTCGGAAGTTCTTTACAGCACGGCAAGCGCCTGACGGTGGAGGCGCCCGCCGGCTACCTCCAGGATGTGAGCCTGGGCGACAGCATCGCGCTCAACGGCGCCTGCATGACCGTCACCACGATCGCGCCCGACCGCCAATCCTTCACGATCGACATCTCCGCGGAATCCCTCGACAAGACCGCGGGACTGGCGCAGCCGGGCCGCATCAACATGGAGAAGGCCCTGCGCGCCGAAGACCGCCTGGGCGGCCACATCGTCACCGGCCATGTCGACGGCGTCGGCTCCGTGACGCATTTCGCCCGGGTCAGTGAAAGCTGGGACCTGCGTGTGATGGCCCCGCGCGCGCTGGGCAAGTACCTCGCGTACAAGGGCTCGATCACCGTCAACGGCGTGAGCCTCACCGTCAACAGCATCGAGGACAGCGATGCCGGCACCCAGGTCCGCATCAACCTCATCCCCCACACCATCGAGAACACCGCGCTCGGCGAGCTGAATGCCGGCAGCCGCGTCAACCTCGAGATTGATTTGATTGCCCGCTACGTCGAGCGCATGCTCACCGTCGGCACCCAGGTTAACCCATGACCCAACCCATTTCCCCCATCGAAGACATCGTCGCCGACATGCGCGACGGGCGCATCGTGATCCTGGTCGACGAAGAGGACCGCGAGAACGAAGGCGACCTGGTGCTCGCCGCCGAACACGTGACGCCGGAAGCCATCAACTTCATGGCGCGCTTCGGCCGCGGCCTGATCTGCCTGACACTGACGCGCGACCGCTGCGAGCGGCTGCGCCTGCCGCCCATGGTCGCCCGCAACGGCACCAAGATGGGCACGGCGTTCACCGTGAGCATCGAAGCCGCCGAGGGTGTGACCACCGGCATTTCCGCCGCCGACCGCGCCCGCACCGTGCAGGCCGCCGTCGCCAGGAACGCGCGGTCCGAGGACCTGGTCCAGCCCGGCCACATTTTCCCGCTGCAGGCGGTGGATGGCGGTGTGCTCATGCGCGCCGGCCACACCGAAGCCGGCTGCGATCTCGCCGGCATGGCGGGCCTGACACCGGCCGCCGTGATCTGCGAGATCATGAAAGACGACGGCACGATGGCGCGCCTGCCGGACCTGCAGGTGTTTGCCAAGGAGCACGGCCTGAAGATCGGCACCATCGCCTCGCTCATCGAATACCGCAGCCGCAATGAATCGCTGGTCGAAAAGGTGGGCTCACGCTCGCTGCGCACCGCCTACGGCGACTTCACCGCGCATGCCTGGAAGGACAAGCCGAGCCAGGGTGTGCACCTGGCGCTGGTCCGGGGCGAATGGAAGCCCGATGACGTCGTGCCGGTGCGCGTGCACGAGCCGCTGTCGGTGCTCGACGCGCTGGAAGTCGCCCGTCCCATGCACTCCTGGAGCCTGGACGCCAGCCTCAAGCACATTGCCGAAGAAGGCCGCGGCGTGGCCGTGCTGCTCAATTGCGGCGAAGACGCGCAGCAGCTGCTCGCGCAATTCGACGGCACGGCGCGCGCCTCGCATGCGCCCGAACGCGGCCGCATGGACTTGCGCAGCTACGGCATCGGCGCGCAGATCCTGCGCGATTGCGGCGTGCACCGCATGAACCTGATGGGCACGCCGCGGCGCCTGCCCAGCATGGCCGGATACGGGCTGGAGATCGCCGGCTATATCGGCGCCAACAAATCCTGAAGTAAGGCAAGCATGTTTCACGCAGAAAAAGGCCAGTCCGACAAGCTGGACGGCAAGGGACTGACGATCGGCATGGTGCAGGCCCGCTTCAATGAAGGCATCACCAACGCATTGGCCGAAGCCTGCATCGCAGAGTTGCACGCGCTCGGCGTGGCCAAGGACGACATCGACCACTACCATGTGCCCGGCGCGCTGGAAATCCCGGTGGCGCTGCAGGCGCTGGCGGAAAAAGGCGGCTACGACGCGCTGGTGGCGATCGGCTGCGTGATCCGCGGCGAGACCTACCACTTCGAGCTGGTGGCCAACGAGTCGGCCGCTGGCGTCACCCGCGTGTCGCTGGACTACCAGCTGCCCGTGGCCAACGTGGTCCTGACCACCGAGAACATGGAGCAGGCCGTGGCGCGCCAGACCGAAAAAGGCCGCGATGCCGCCCGCGTGGTGGTCGAGATGTGCAACCTCCTGGACGACCTCGGATGAGCACTGCGAAAAAGCCGGGAACCACCAGCACGGGCGCGCGCAAGGCGTCGGCGAAGTCGGCGCGCAGCCGCGCGCGCGAGTTCGCGCTGCAGGCGCTGTACCAGCACCTGGTCGGCCGCAACGACGCGCAAGCCATCGACGTGTTCACGCGCGACCTGTCGGGCTTTCATAAGGCCGATTCGGCGCACTACGACGCCCTGCTGCACGGCTGCGTGAAGGAAGAAGCCGAACTCAACGCCCTGATCGCGCCGCTGCTCGATCGAAAGTTCGAGGAAATCTCACCCATCGAACACGCGGTGATGTGGATCGGCGTGTACGAGTTCCTGCATGCACCCGATGTGCCCTGGCGGGTGGTGCTCAACGAGTGCATCGAGCTGGCCAAGGAGTTCGGCGGCACCGACGGCCACAAGTACGTGAACGCCGTGCTCAATGGGCTGGCCGCCAAGCTGCGGCCGGTCGAGGTCGAGGCCGACCGGGCGACGGGCAAGGCGCGATGAGACTGTCCAGCCTGGTCGAGAAGATCGAACCCTTCTACGTGATGGAGGTGGCCAAGGCCGCTTCCCAACTCGCCCGCGAGGTGGCGCATACCGACCGGCCGATGATCTTCCTGAACATCGGCGAGCCGGACTTCACCGCGCCGCCGCTGGTGCGCGAGGCCGCCGACCGCGCCATCGCCAAGGGCGCGACGCAGTACACGCATGCGACGGGCCTGGATGCCCTGCGCGAGCGCATCAGCGCCTGGTATTCCCAGCGCTTCGGCGTCGATGTGCCGGCGCGGCGCATCGTGGTCACCGCTGGCGCGTCGGCCGCGCTGCAGCTGGCCTGCCTGGCACTGATCGAACGTGGCGAGGAAATCCTCATGCCGGACCCGAGCTACCCTTGCAACGCGCATTTCGTCGCGGCCGCGGGGGGCGAGCCGG
>Ga0207853_1000192_pt1 | contig 14394 bp, 8 predicted proteins | sample LuqExpMetagenom6_FD_187764 | JGI IMG/M metagenome (GOLD analysis project Ga0207853, IMG submission 187764) | Tropical forest soil microbial communities from Luquillo Experimental Forest, Puerto Rico - Sample 6 (SPAdes) | ecosystem: Environmental > Terrestrial > Soil > Tropical forest ...
TCGCGCTTTCCGCTGGTGAGCTTGTCCAACGGCAACGCCGACCTGAATCGCGTGGGACTGGCGCCGTACTTCCGCGCAGCCATCACCGCGCGCGAGTTCGGCGTCGGCAAGCCCGATCCGCGCATCTTCCATGCGGCGGCGGGTGCGGTCGACCTCAATCCCGAAGACATGCTGCACGTCGGCGACGACGCCACCCTGGATGCGCTGGGTGCTCTCAACGCCGGCATGCAGGCCGCCTGGGTGAACCGCTCCGATGCGCTCTGGCCACACGAAGCCGAACCGCACCTCGCGTTGAGCAACCTCACGGAACTCTGCGACTTGTTCCGGGCCTAGATTCGGCCCAGTGCCTGCACCTTCCACGCCAGCCAGAACTTGCGCAAGGGCGTGAGGCTCACGCGCTGGTGCAACACCTGAAAACCGTCGCGCTCGATCTCGTCGAGCAGCGTGCGGTAGATGCTGGCCATCATCAGGCCGGGCTTCTGGCTGCGCCGGTCGGCTGGCGGCAGCAGCGCGAGCGCCTCGTCGTAGAGTGCGCGGGCGCGGTCGGCCTGGAATTTCATCAGGGCGGTGAAGCGCTCCGAGTAGCTGCGATTGAGGATCTCGCTGGCCTTCACCTCGAATTGCTGCAACTCGCTGACCGGCAAATAGATGCGGCCACGCGTGGCATCCTCGCCCACGTCGCGGATGATGTTCGTCAGCTGGAATGCTAGCCCCAGCTTGTGCGCGTAGGCGGTGGTGATTTCCTGGCTCTGGCCGAAGATGCGCGCCGCCACCTCGCCGACGATGCCGGCGACCAGATGGCAATAGCGCTGCAAGCCGGCGAAATCCAAATAGCGCGTCTGCTGCAGGTCCATCTCGCAGCCTTCGATGACGGCGAGCAGTTGCCGCTCCTCGATGCCGAACTCGGCGGCGCAGGGCATCAGCGCCTTCATCACCGGATGCTCGGGCCGGCCCTGGTACGACTTGGCGACCTCGGCCTGCCACCAGGCGAGTTTGGTGTGCGCCACGCCCGGGTCGCTGACTTCGTCGACCACGTCATCCACCTCGCGGCAGAACGCGTAGAAGGCGGTGATTGCGTCGCGCCGCGGCTTGGGCAGGAAGAGAAACGCGTAATAGAAGCTGCTGCCGGAAGCAGCGGCCTTGTCCTGGACATATTCCTGCGGAGTCATTGGCGCCGATTGTCCCATTCACCGCAGACCTTCGAATTGCCGCTGCAGCGCCGAGCGTCCCGCGAGGGTCACCGCCATCTGCCACAGCACGCGGCGCACCTGGGCGCGCGGCATCTTCACCTTGCGCTCCAGCGCCTGCGAGCCCGCGTCGCGCAGCAGCGCCAGGGTGCGCGTGCCCAGCAGCGCTGGCAGCGCGGACGCGGCGCGGATGCGGCGGTTGCGGACCGCCAGCGCATAGCGCAGGCCGTCTTCCAATCCGGATTGCGCCCGTGCAGCCCACGGTTGGCACACGGCGTGCACGCGCTGCGGCTCGGCCAGGATCGTCTGCGGTGTCAGGCCGGCACGCCTGAGCTCGTCGTCGGGCAGGTAGCAGCGGCCTGACGCGAGGTCGGCGCCGGCGTCGCGCAGGACGTTCACCAGCTGCAGTGCCATGCCGTAACGGCGTCCCAGGTCCCGCATGTCGGCCTTGGGACGTTCGGCAAAGCCGGGCATGTGCCGGAACCCCAGCTCGGTCCAGAACTCGCCCACGCAGCCGGCGACCAGGTAGGTGTATTCCTCGAGCTGCGATGCCGTCGCCAGGGCCACCGGTTGACCGCGCGAGGCTTCGCCGAAGCGCTCCACATCCAGGCGCTGGCCGCGGGTGATGTGCGCGAGCACCGTGCGCACATCGGCCTGGTCCGCGGGCGCGAGCGCTTCCATCCAGTCCATCCAGCGGGGCAGGGCCCGCAGCAGTGCCCGCTCGCCTTCGTCCTCGAGCGATGCGGGGACCTCGGGCGCAAACGGCCTCTGTGAAGCGATGGCGTCGGCCAATGCGCTTAATTGCTGGGCGCGTTCCGCGGCAGGGATGCCCGGCGCGTCCGCCAGCGTGTCGCTGGCGCGGGCCAGCAGGTAGCCGACTGCGACCGGCCGGCGTAGCCCGGAAGGCAGCAACCACACCGACAGGAAGAAGGAGCGGGATACCTGCCGCAAGAGTTCGAGCAAGGCCGTGTCGGCTGAGGCATCGGGCGTTCGCATGGCTGCGGATTGTCCTTGACAAGGCGGATTCACTCACCTAGATTACTAACCGGTCAGTCATTAACTGAACACTTCCCCAGGTTCACCATGCTTGCAAGCTCTGCTGGCCGCGCCGCGGCCCGTCTCGGTCTTCCCTTGGCTCTGATTGCTGCACTGGCCTTGAGCGCTTGCAGCAAGCACGAGCCCGCCCCCGAGCCGGTGCGGGCCGTGAAGGTGCTCACCGTCGGCGTCGGCGCTTTCAATACCGACCACGAATTCGCGGGCGAGGTGAAGGCCCAGGTCGAGTCGCGACTGGGCTTTCGCGTGGCAGGCAAGATCGTGGCGCGGCAGGCCGAGGTCGGGCAGCGCGTGAAGGTCGGACAGGTGCTGGCGCAGCTCGATCCCCGCGACTACCAGCTCGCGGCCGATGCCGCGCGTGCGCAGGTGGCGGCGGCCCAGACCAACCGCGACCTGGCGGCGGCCGATTTCAAGCGCTACACCGCGCTGAAGGACCAGAACTTCATCAGCGGCGCCGAACTCGAGCGGCGCGAAACCACGCTCAAGGCCGCGCAGGCGCAACTGGATCAAGCGCAGGCGCAACTCACCTCGCAAGGCAACCAGGCCGCCTATGCGAACCTGTTGGCCGACGCGTCGGGCGTCATCACCGCGATCGAAGCCGAGCCCGGCCAGGTGGTGAGTGCCGGCATGCCCGTGGTGCGCATTGCGCGCGATGGTTCGCGCGACGTGGTGTTCGCCGTGCCTGAAGACAAGGTGGCGGCGATCCAGCCCGGCTCCGAGGTCAAGGTCCGCAACTGGTCCGACAACAGTGAAATGATGGGCAAGGTGCGCGAAGTCGCCGCCAGCGCCGACCCGGTGACGCGCACGTTCCAGATCAAGGTGTCGCTCGACGCGAAGACCTCGCCGGCGCTCGGTGCCACGGTCTATGTGTCGCCCAAGGCACTGAGCCGGGCCGGCGCGCCGGTGATCAAGCTGCCCACCAGCGCATTGCGCCAGGAGGGGCAGGGCACGGCCGTGTGGGTGCTGGACAAGGCCACGATGACCGTCAAGTCGGTGCCGGTCAAGCTGACCACGGCCGACGGCAACGAGGCGGTGGTCGCCTCCGGCCTGCAGCCTGGCATGCTGGTCGTATCGGCCGGTGTTCATGTCCTGTCGCCGGGACAGAAGGTCTCGATCTACCAGGAGCGCTCGGCGCTGCCGGCCGCGCCAACACCCGAAGCGCCTGCGCCCAGCCAGGAAGCCGGGGTCGCGACTGCGGGGACCGCGCAGGCTGCCACGCTGCGCGCGGCCAAGTGAGGGCCGCGATGAGCACGACTGCCGACACTCCCAAGGAGAGCTTCAACCTTTCGAAATGGGCGCTCGATCACCCGGCGCTGACGCGCTACCTGATGGTGGTGCTGATGGTGCTGGGCATCGCCGCCTATTTCCAGCTCGGACAGGACGAAGACCCGCCATTCACTTTCCGCGCCATGGTGGTCCGCACCTACTGGCCCGGCGCGACGGCGCAGCAGGTGGCCGAGCAGGTCACCGACAAGCTGGAGCGCACGCTGCAGGAAGTGCCCTATGCCGACAAGATCCGCAGCTATTCCAAGCCCGGCGAGTCGCAGATCATTTTCCAGATCAAGGATTCGTCCAAGCCGTCCGAGGTTGCCAATGTCTGGTACACGGTGCGCAAGAAGATCGGCGACATGCGCTACACCCTGCCGCCGGGCGTGCAGGGGCCGTTTTTCAACGACGACTTCGGCGATGTCTATGGCGTGATCTACGCGTTGGAGTCCGACGGCTTCAGCTACGCCGAACTGAAGGACTTCGCCGACAGCGTGCGCCAGCAGCTGCTGCGCGTGCAGGACGTGGCGAAAGTGGAGCTGTTCGGCGTGCAGGACGAAAAGCTCTACATCGAGATCTCACAGAAGCGCCTGGCCCAGCTCGGCCTGGACATGACGCAGGTGCTCGCGCAGCTCGGACAGCAGAACGCCATCGAATCGGCGGGCGCGGTGCAGACGCCGCTGGACGTGGTGCAGGTGCGCGTCGCCGGCCAATTTGAAGCGGTGGAGCATCTGCGCGACATGCCGATCCGCGGCGCGTCGGGCAACCAACTGCGCCTGGGCGACATCGCCCAAGTCACGCGCGGCTACGTGGACCCACCGCAGGTCAAGGTGCGGCACGACGGCAAGGAAGTGATCGCGCTGGGCGTGTCGATGGCCAAGGGCGGCGACATCATCCGCTTGGGCGAATCGCTCAAGAGCAGCATGCACCGCATCGAGGACGGCCTGCCGGCGGGTATCCGCCTGGTGCAGCTGCAGGACCAGCCGCGCGCGGTCTCGAATTCGGTCAACGAGTTCCTGCACACGCTGTTCGAAGCCGTGGCGGTGGTGCTGGCGGTGAGCTTCATCTCGCTGGGGCTGCACAAGCGCCCGAATGCCGCGACGCTGCCCCTGTGGAAGCGCTGGTACGTCGATGTCCGCCCGGGCCTGGTGGTGGCGATCACCATCCCGCTGGTGCTGGCGGTGACCTTCCTGGCCATGCAGTACTGGGGCATCGGCCTGCACAAGATCTCGCTGGGCTCGCTGATCATCGCCCTGGGCCTGCTGGTGGACGACGCGATCATCGCAGTGGAGATGATGGTGCGAAAGCTGGAGGAGGGCTACGACAAAGTTCGTGCCGCCACCTTCGCCTACGAGATCACCGCGATGCCCATGCTCACCGGCACGCTGATCACGGCCGCCGGCTTCCTGCCGATTGGCGTGGCCAAGTCGACGGTGGGCGAGTACACCTTCGCGATCTTCGCGGTGACGGTGATCGCGCTGGTGCTCAGCTGGCTGGTCTCGGTCTATTTCGTGCCCTATCTGGGCACGCTACTGCTCAAGCCCAAGCCGGTCTCGTCCGACCACCACGAGCATTTCGACACGCCGTTCTATCGCCACTTTCGCCGCGCGGTGGACTGGTGCGTGGAGCACCGCTGGATCACCATTGCCGCCACTGTGCTGACCTTTGCGCTGGGCTTCGTCGGCATGGGCAAGGTGCAGCAGCAGTTCTTCCCGGATTCGAGCCGGCCGGAGATCTTGGTCGACATCTGGTTTCCCGAAGGCACTTCGTTCGCCGCCAACGAAGAGGTCACTCGGCGGGTCGAGCAGCGCCTGCGCAATGAGCCGGGCGTGACGACGGTGAGCACCTGGGTCGGTTCGGGCGTGCCGCGCTTCTACCTGCCGCTGGACCAGGTGTTCCCGCAGACCAATGTCTCGCAACTCATCGTGATGCCGAAGGACCTCCACACGCGCGAGGAGCTGCGTGTGAAGTTCCCGGCGCTGCTGGCCCAGGAGTTTCCCGAGGTGCGCGGCCGCGTGAAACTGCTGCCCAATGGCCCGCCGGTGCCGTACCCGGTGCAGTTCCGCGTGGTCGGCCCGGACCCGGCCGTGCTGCGCGAGCGCGCCGATGAAGTGAAGGCGGTGATGCGCGCCAGCCCGAATACCCGCGGCGTGAACGACAACTGGAACGAATCGGTCAAGGTGCTGCGGCTGGAAGTGGACCAGCAGAAGGCCCGTGCGCTGGGCGTGACCAGCCAGTCCATCGCGCAGGCGGCCAAGACGATCCTGGCCGGCACGGCCGTGGGACAGTACCGCGAGAACGACAAGCTGATCGACATCGTGTTGCGCCAGCCGCTGGATGAACGCAATGCGATCACCGACCTGGGCAACGGCTACCTGCCGACGGCCTCGGGCAAGGCCATTCCGCTGACGCAGATCGCCAAGCCGGTGTTTTCGTGGGAGCCGGGGGTGATGTGGCGCGAGAACCGTGACTACGCCATCACCGTGCAAAGCGACATCGTCGAGGGCCTGCAAGGCGCGACCGTGACCGGCGAACTGCTGCCCAAGCTGCAGGCGCTGGAGAAGACGTGGCCGCTGGGCTACGCGATCCAGGTGGCCGGCGCGGTGGAGGAAAGTTCCAAAGGCCAGGGCTCGATCGCGGTGGGGGTGCCCATCATGCTGTTCATCACCTTCACACTGCTGATGCTGCAGTTGCATAGCTTCAGCCGCTCCATGCTGGTGTTCATCACCGGCCCCCTGGGCATTGCCGGCGTGGCGGGGGCGTTGCTGCTGCTCGATCGGCCGTTCGGCTTCGTCGCACTGCTGGGGGTGATCGCCCTCATGGGCATGATCCAGCGCAACTCGGTGATCCTGATCGACCAGATCGAGCAGGATCGCGCGCGCGGCGTGCCCACCTGGGACGCGATCGTCGAGTCGGCGGTGCGGCGCTTGCGGCCCATCGTCCTGACCGCCGCAGCGGCGGTGCTGGCGATGATTCCTCTGTCGCGCTCGGTGTTCTGGGGGCCGATGGCAGTCGCGATCATGGGCGGCCTGGTGGTGGCCACCGTGCTGACGCTGCTGGCGCTGCCCGCGATGTATGCGGCCTGGTTCCGTGTCAAGCGCGAAGGGGCGATCGCAGCGGCGTAAGCGCGAGCTGCGCAGCCCGGCAGTCATCTGTTTTAAAATATCGGATTGACCGGATTCCAGCGGGCCGCCGGGTGAGGTGGCGCTGAATGAGTGCCGCGGGGACGCGCGCCTCGATTTGGAGTGGGATGCAAGGCGCAAAGCGCAGCCATAGCCGAAGCTATGGCGAGCATTTGCAACGCCGCAGACCGTCCAAAGCGAGGATGCGCGACCCGCGAGGACTTGTTCAGCGCCGCCTCGATACCTGGCTGCCCGCTTTCCCTTTCAGGCAAGCGCGGGTGGCGAAATTGGTAGACGCACCAGGTTTAGGTCCTGACGCCAGCAATGGCGTGTCGGTTCGAGTCCGACCCCGCGCACCAGGACACCATTGATTCACAAGTGAGAACACCATGGCCGTGAACGTTGAAACCCTCGAGAAGCTGGAACGCAAGATCACGCTGACGCTGCCTGCCGACGCCATCAAGTCCGAAGTCGATTCGCGCCTGAAGCGCCTGGCGCGCACCGTGAAAATGGACGGCTTCCGTCCGGGCAAGGTGCCGATGACGGTGGTGACCCAGCGCTACGGCTACTCGGTGCACTACGAAGTGATGAACGACAAGGTCGGTGAGGCTTTTGCGCAGGCGGCCAACGAGGCCAAGCTGCGCGTGGCCGGCCAGCCGCGCATCACCGAGAAGGAAGAAGCGCCCGAAGGCCAGCTGGCCTTCGACGCCGTGTTCGAGGTGTACCCCGAAGTGAAGATCGGCGATCTCGAGGGTGCCGAAGTCGAGAAGCTGAGCGCCGACGTGAGCGACGCCGCCATCGACAAGACGCTGGACATCCTGCGCAAGCAGCGCCGCACCTTCGCCCAGCGCGCGCAGGATTCCGCCGCGCAGGACACCGATCGTGTCACCGTCGACTTCGAAGGCAAGATCGACGGCGAGCCCTTCCAGGGCGGCAAGGCCGATGACTTCCAGTTCCTGGTGGGCGAAGGCCAGATGCTCAAGGAGTTCGAAGACGCGGTGCGCGGCATGAAGTCCGGCGAGAGCAAGACCTTCCCGCTGGCCTTCCCGGCCGACTACCACGGCAAGGACGTGGCCGGCAAGCAGGCCGACTTCATGGTCACGGTCAAGAAGATCGAGGCGGCCAACCTACCCGAAGTGAACGAGGCCTTCGCCAAGACACTGGGCATCGCCGATGCCACGGTGGATGGCCTGCGCGCCGACATCAAGAAGAACCTCGAGCGCGAAGTGAAGTTCCGCCTGCTGGCACGCAACAAGCAGGCCGTGATGGACGCGCTGGTGGCTAAGGCCGAACTCGAGCTGCCCAAGTCCAGCGTGCAGGCCGAGATCGACCGCATGATCGAGGGTGCCCGCGCCGACCTGAAGCAGCGCGGCATCAAGGACGCCGACAAGGCGCCGATCCCCGAGGACATGTTCCGCCCGCAAGCCGAGCGCCGTGTGCGCCTGGGCCTGGTGGTGGCCGAACTGGTGCGTGCCAACGAACTGCAGGCCAAGCCCGAGCAGATCAAGGCCCACGTGGAAGAGCTGGCCGCCAGCTATGAGAAGCCGGCCGAAGTGGTGCGTTGGTACTACGGCGACAACCGACGCCTGGCGGAAGTCGAGGCCATCGTCATCGAGAACAATGTCACGGAGTTCGTCTTGTCCAAGGCCAAGGCCGTGGACAAGGCCGTGTCGTTCGACGAACTGATGCAGCAGGCCTGATACTGCGACGCGGTGCAACTGGGGCTTGCGGTTGACACTGCAAGCCCCATTTCTTTACTGGAATACAGTATCCCTTCAGAGAACCCGGAGTCCCCATGAGCGCACTCGAAACCCAGGGCCTCGGCATGGTGCCGATCGTCATCGAGCAGTCCGGCCGCGGCGAGCGGTCCTATGACATCTACTCGCGCCTGCTGCGCGAGCGCGTGGTGTTCCTGGTCGGGCCGGTCAACGACCAGACCGCCAACCTAGTGGTGGCGCAGCTGCTCTTCCTGGAGAGCGAAAACCCGGACAAGGACATCCACTTCTACATCAACTCCCCCGGCGGCAGCGTCAGCGCCGGCATGGCGATCTACGACACGATGAATTTCATCAAGCCGGCGGTCTCCACCCTGTGCACCGGCATGGCCGCCAGCATGGGCGCCTTCCTGCTGGCCGCGGGCGAGAAGGGCAAGCGCTTCGCGCTGCCGAACTCCAAGGTCATGATCCACCAGGTTCTGGGCGGCGCCCAGGGCCAGGCCACCGACATCGAAATCCACGCCCGCGACATCCTGAAGACCAAGGCCACGATGAACCGCATCCTGGCCGAGCGCACCGGCCAGCCGCTGGAAAAGGTGGAACGCGACACCGAGCGCGACTACTTCCTGGATGCCCAGGAGGCCCAGGCCTACGGCATCGTCGACCAGGTCATCGCCAAGCGGCCCTGAGCCTGCTGCTGATGCCAGGCCGGGCCTCTCCGCGCAGCCTGGGCGAGCATGTTTGCTGCGCTGCAACGGCGCGACCCCGTGGCTCCTTGTACCTGTGGCTCCCTGTAACAGTGGAGCCCATTCCCCTTTTCGCTATCATTGCCCCCAGCTACCGAGAAATCCATGGCCGATAAAAAAGGCTCTTCCAGCGAGAAAACGCTTTACTGCTCGTTCTGCGGCAAGAGCCAGCACGAGGTCAAGAAACTGATCGCCGGCCCTTCGGTGTTCATCTGCGACGAATGCATCGACCTGTGCAACGAAATCATCCGTGACGAGTTGCCCACAGGTGAGGAGGGGCGAGAGGCGCGCGGCGACCTGCCCACCCCCACCGAGATCAAATCCAATCTGGACAACTACGTGATTGGCCAGGAGGTCGCCAAGCGCAGCTTGTCGGTGGCGGTCTACAACCATTACAAACGCCTGCGCCACAAGGACAAGGCCAAGAAGGACGAGGTCGAACTCGCCAAGAGCAACATCCTGCTGATCGGGCCGACCGGCTCGGGCAAGACGTTGCTGGCGCAGACCCTGGCGCGCATGCTGGACGTGCCCTTCGTCATGGCCGATGCGACCACGTTGACGGAAGCCGGGTACGTGGGTGAAGACGTCGAGAACATCATCCAGAAGCTGCTGCAAAGCTGCAACTACGAGGTGGAGCGGGCCCAGCGCGGCATCGTCTACATCGACGAGATCGACAAGATCTCGCGCAAGTCCGACAACCCCTCGATCACGCGCGACGTGTCGGGCGAGGGCGTGCAGCAGGCGCTGCTCAAGCTGATCGAAGGCACCATGGCCAGCGTGCCGCCGCAGGGCGGTCGCAAGCACCCGAACCAGGACTTCCTGCAGATCGACACGACCAACATCCTGTTCATCTGCGGCGGCGCCTTCGCCGGCCTGGAGAAGGTGATCGAGCAGCGCACCGAGGCCTCGGGCATCGGCTTCGGCGCCTCGGTCAAGAGCAAGAAGGAGCGCAGCCTCACGGACGTGTTCCGCGAGGTCGAACCGGAAGACCTGATCAAGTTCGGCCTGATCCCCGAACTGGTGGGGCGCATGCCGGTGGTGGCGACCCTGGCCGAATTGTCCGAGGACGCGCTGGTTCAGATCCTCACCGAGCCCAAGAATGCGCTGGTCAAGCAGTACGGCAAGCTGCTGGCCATGGAAGGCGTGGACCTCGAAATCCGGCCGAACGCCCTGCGTGCCATTGCACGCAAGGCGCTCGCGCGCAAGACCGGCGCGCGTGGCCTGCGCTCCATCCTGGAGCAGTCGCTGATCGACACCATGTTCGAACTGCCGAACACGGCCAACGTCGACAAGGTCGTGGTGGACGAGTCCACCATCGAAGAGAACAAGGCGCCGCTGCTGGTGTATCGCGAAGCAGCCAAGAAGGCGTAGAGCCGGCCACCGACAAGCGTGACCCACCCATTTGACCCGCTGCTCCCTAAGGCCAATGGGCAGCGGGTTGAATTTCCCGTAATGCAGTCCATATTCGACTGACACACCTGAGGATTCGCATGTCCGGACACACCCCTTTGCCCGCCGACCCGATCGAGCTGCCGTTGCTGCCGCTGCGCGATGTCGTGGTCTTTCCGCACATGGTCATCCCGCTCTTCGTGGGGCGGCCCAAGAGCATCAAGGCGCTGGAAGCGGCGATGGAAGCCGAGCGGCGCATCATGCTGGTTGCGCAGAAGGCGGCTGCCAAGGACGAGCCTTCGGTTTCCGACATGTTCGAGGTCGGCTGCGTTTCCACCATCCTGCAGATGCTCAAGCTCCCCGACGGCACCGTGAAAGTGCTGGTCGAAGGGCAGCAGCGTGCCCGCGTCAACCGCATCATCGAAGGCGACCAACATTTCGTCGCCACCGTCACGCCAGTCGATGCTGCCGCGAGCGAAGACCTCAAGTCCAGCGAGATCGAGGCCCTGCGGCGTGCGGTCATGCAGCAGTTCGACCAGTACGTCAAGCTCAACAAGAAGATTCCGCCGGAGATCCTCACCTCGATCTCCAGCATCGACGATCCCGGTCGCCTGGCCGACACCATCGCCGCACACTTGCCGCTCAAGCTCGACAGCAAGCAGGTTGTGCTCGACCTGGCTGACGTGAAGCAGCGCCTGGAAAACCTGTTCGAGCAGATCGAGCGCGAGGTCGACATCCTCAACGTCGACAAGAAGATCCGTGGCCGGGTGAAGCGGCAGATGGAGAAGAACCAACGCGATTTCTACCTCAACGAGCAGGTCAAGGCCATTCAGAAGGAGCTCGGCGAAGGCGAAGAAGGCGCCGACATCGAGGAGATCGAAAAAAAGATCAAGGCCGCGCGCATGCCCAAGGATGCGCGCAAGAAGGCTGACAGCGAGCTCAAGAAGCTCAAGCTGATGTCGCCCATGTCGGCCGAGGCCACGGTGGTGCGCAACTACATCGATGTGCTCACCAACCTGCCTTGGGCCAAGAAGACCAAGATCAGGCACGACCTCGGCCATGCGGAGGAGGTGCTCAACGAGGACCACCATGGCCTGGAAAAGGTCAAGGACCGCATCCTCGAGTACCTCGCGGTGCAGCAACGCGTGGACAAGGTCAAGGCGCCCATCCTGTGTCTGGTCGGCCCGCCCGGCGTCGGCAAGACCTCGCTCGGCCAGTCGATCGCCAAGGCCACCGGCCGCAAGTACGTGCGCATGGCGCTGGGCGGCATGCGTGACGAGGCCGAGATCCGCGGCCACCGCCGCACCTACATCGGCGCGCTGCCGGGCAAGGTGCTGCAGTCGCTGTCCAAGGTGGGAACGCGCAACCCGCTGTTCCTGCTGGACGAGATCGACAAGCTCGGTACCGACTTCCGCGGCGATCCGTCGAGCGCGCTGCTGGAAGTGCTGGACCCGGAGCAGAACCACACCTTTGCCGATCACTACGTCGAGGTCGATTTCGACCTGTCCGACGTGATGTTCGTCGCCACGTCGAACTCGATGAACATCCCGCCGGCGCTGCTGGACCGGATGGAAGTGATCCGCCTGTCGGGTTACACCGAGGATGAGAAGGCCAACATCGCCATCAAGTACCTGCTGCCCAAGCAGATGAAGAACAACGGCGTGAAGGACGACGAGCTCGAGGTCGCTGAAGATGCGATCCGCGACGTCATTCGCTACTACACGCGTGAGGCCGGCGTGCGTTCGCTCGAGCGCGATCTCTCCAAGATCTGCCGCAAGGTGGTCAAGGGGCTGCAGCTCAAGAAAATGAAGCCCAAGGTGGTCGTCACAGCCGAAAACCTCAACGACTTCCTCGGTGTGCGCAAGTTCAACTACGGCCGTGCCGAGAAGCAGAATCAGGTCGGCCAAGTGGTGGGCCTGGCCTGGACGGAAGTCGGCGGCGACCTGCTGACGATCGAGGCCGCGCTCATGAACGGCAAGGGCAACATCTTGCGCACCGGTTCGCTTGGCGACGTGATGAAGGAGTCGGTCGAGGCCGCGCGCACCGTGGTGCGCAGCCGCGCTCGCTTGCTGGGCATCCGCGATGAGGTGTTCGAGAAGAAGGACATCCACATCCACGTGCCCGATGGCGCGACGCCCAAGGATGGCCCGAGCGCGGGCGCGGCCATGACCACGGCGCTGGTCTCCGCACTCACCGGCATTCCGGTGCGTGCCGATGTGGCGATGACGGGCGAGATCACGTTGCGTGGCGAGGTCACGACCATCGGTGGCCTGAAGGAGAAGCTGCTTGCGGCCCTGCGCGGCGGCATCAAGACGGTGCTGATCCCGGAAGAGAACGTGAAAGATCTTCAGGAGATTCCGGACAACGTGAAGAGCGGCCTCGAGATCGTGCCGGTCAAGTGGATCGACAAGGTGCTGGAGATCGCGCTGGAGCGCGCGCCCACGCCGCTGCCGGAAGAAGAGCCCGCGCCCGCACCCGCGCCGATCGCCGACGACGGTGCAACGCAGCCGGTCACGCCGGTTCGTGTGAAGCACTGAGCGAGCACACCTCAACAGGGCTCAAAAATACGCTATAATTCAAGTCTTGGAAGCGCGGGCATAGCTCAGTTGGTAGAGCGCAACCTTGCCAAGGTTGAGGTCGAGAGTTCGAGACTCTTTGCCCGCTCCAGTTAAGTAAGAAGCAGCTTGAGCTGCTTTTTCCGTCGAAGACGGCAAAAGGGAAGCGCCGCTTCCCTTTTTTTCATGCGGCGCGTTAGCAAAGCGGTTATGCAGCGGATTGCAAACCGGAACGCGCCAGATTCCATCCTCCGTACACCCCAAAAAAACCTAGGAAAATCAAGCACTTGCGCTTGCAACTAGAGCAGCAATAATCCTTCAAGATACATTCAAGCTGCCCGAAGGGGTCCTCGAAAAGCAAAGCGGCGAGCAGCACTGCTGCTCATGTACGGATCAGGTTATACGTACACGCGAGTACACTCCCCGCTTTCTCAACAGCAAGACAGAGGAGCCATGTACATCCAGCGCCGGCCGAACGGCACTCATCTACTGCGCGTGACGCACAAGCTGATCCCAAAGCCGAAGGGGCAGTGGTACAGCACATTTGACACTTACGAAGAAGCGCACGATTACGGCACGCGTCTTGAGTATCTGCTTGAAGCCGGGATCGTGCCGCCGGAGCTGCTGTTGTCGGAGGCAAAGAGCCAGCACGACGTGCCCCTGCTCTATCTGGTGCACGGCTTTCGCGATGGCAATGCCAGCATCTCAAACGCCGATAGGGACCTGGCCCGCTGGGTAGAGCCTGACATCAAGGCGTTTCGCTGCTCTGACGTCAGCTTCAAGTGGACACAGGATTTCGCCAAGCGAATGCGCGTCGATCGTCACCTTGCACCATCGACCCTCCGTGCCCGCGTAGGCTTTATGGGGCGTGCCTGGAGCTGGTATCACGCGCACCATCAAACGGGAATCAAGGACAACCCGTTTTATATGCTGCCCGAGGGCTACAGCGTGGTTACCAGCGAAGAGGAAAAGGCGGTGCTGGCCAAGGCTGGAAAATCGGTGAAGCGCGACGAAGAGCGCGACCGCCGGCTAGAGGAAGGAGAGGAAGATCGCATTCGTCGAGTTCTGCGCGGCGAGAAGCTACGCGATGATCGCGAACGGGCGCTGGCTCCGGATCCAGAAAAAGAGATGATGTGGGATCTGCACGTGGGCCTGGGGCTGCGCATGCGCGAGTGCTACCGACTGCGTCGCAACAGCGTAGACTTGGAAGCTAGGCTGCTACATGTAGACGGCACCAAGGGCCACCGGGGCCAGGAAAAACCCAGGGATGTGCCGCTACTCTCCGCGCTGCATGAGCGACTGACCGGTTGGTTGGAACAGCTGCCGAAGGAAGAGTGGCGGTTGTTCCCTGGAACTTGGGA
>Ga0207853_1000193_pt1 | contig 14368 bp, 6 predicted proteins | sample LuqExpMetagenom6_FD_187764 | JGI IMG/M metagenome (GOLD analysis project Ga0207853, IMG submission 187764) | Tropical forest soil microbial communities from Luquillo Experimental Forest, Puerto Rico - Sample 6 (SPAdes) | ecosystem: Environmental > Terrestrial > Soil > Tropical forest ...
GCCCCGCCATGAACGAAGACCTTCCCGCAGCGGCTGACCCCGAGCGCGAAGCCGCGCGCGTGCAGCGCTGGCGCGTGGTGCTGGGCGGCGAAGCCGAGCCGGCCTGCGGCGGGCTGCACGGGCCGCTGCTCGAAATCGACAAGGCACTGGCCGCGCTCTATGACGCCGACGATTCGAAGGGCCTCGGTCGGCGCGGCGGGCGCGAAGGCTCCTCGCCTTCGGTGGCGCGCTGGCTGGGCGACATCCGCAAGTACTTCCCGTCGTCGGTGGTGCAGGTGATGCAGCGCGACGCCATGGCGCGGCTGAACCTGCGCGAGATGCTGTTGCAGCCGGAGATGCTGGAGAACGTGCAGCCCGACGTGCACCTCGTCGCCAGCCTGGTCTCCCTGGCCAGCGTGATCCCTGCGAAGACCAAGGACACCGCGCGCATGGTGGTGCGCAAGGTGGTGGAGGCCTTGATGCGCAAGCTGGAGGATCCGATGCGCTCGGCGATCACCGGCGCCCTGGATCGCAGCCGCCGCAACCGCCGCCCCCGGCATGCCGAGATCGACTGGCACCGCACGGTACGGGCCAACCTGAAGCACTGGCAGCCGGAGTACCGCACCGTCGTGCCCGAGACCCTGGTGGGCTACGGGCGCAAGGCGCGCAAGCCGCAGCGCGAGGTGGTGCTGTGCATCGACCAGAGCGGATCGATGGCGAGCTCGGTCGTCTACTCCAGCATCTTCGGGGCCGTGATGGCCTCGTTGCCCGCGGTCTCCACCAAGCTGGTCGTGTTCGATACCGCCGTCGTCGACATGAGCGAGAAGCTCGACGACCCGGTGGACCTGCTGTTCGGGGTCCAGCTGGGCGGCGGCACCGACATCAACGGCGCCGTGGCCTATTGCCAGGGCCTGATCCGCGAGCCGCGCAACACCATCCTGGTGCTGATCTCGGACCTCTACGAAGGCGGCGTCGAGGCCAACCTGCTGCGGCGCGCGCAGGAACTGGTCGAGGCCGGCGTGCAGTTCATCGCCCTGCTGGCGCTCAGCGACGAAGGCGCGCCATCCTATGACCGCGAGCTGGCCGCCAAGCTGGCCGCCCTGGGCGTGCCTTCGTTCGCCTGCACGCCGGATGCGTTCCCCGGCCTGATGGCGGCCGCCATCCGGCGCGATGACGTCAATGCGTGGGCGGCCGCACAGGGAATCAAGACGAGCCGGGCGACGGGCTGACGGCTACTTGCGCCGCCAGAACATCACGCACGCGAGCGCCGCCACCACCAGCGCGATGCCTGCCCACTGCCACGCCGAGGCGCCTTCACCGAGCAGTCCCATGCCGGCGGCGATCCCCACGGCCGGCACGCCGAGGCTGAACGGTGCGACGCGGTTGGCCGGGTGGCGTTTCAGCAGGGCCGTCCACATGCCGTAGCCGGCGATGGTCGCCACCCACCCCAGGTACGCAACAGCGGCCCAGCTCCAGGCGTCGGCCTGCAACCAGCGCCAGCGCGCCTCGGGCTCGTCCAGCACCAGGGACAGGCCGATGAAAGGCAGCAGGGGCACGGCGCTGGCCCACACCACCAGGCCGAGCGGATTGAAGCCGGTGCTTGCCGCCTGCGCCTTGCGCGCCACGATGTTGGAGGCGCCCCAGGACGCCGCCGCGCACAGGTTCAGCACGAACCCCAGCGCCGTCGTGGCGCCCGCTGTGGCGCCGGTCCCGGCCTGCGGCAGCGCGTAGGGCAAGGCAAAACACGCCAAAGCCATGGCCGCCAGCCCCAGGCCGGCCTGCAGTGGCCGCCCCGGACGTTCCCGCAAGAGCACGAAGCCGAAGATCGCCGTGAAGAAGACCTGTGTCTGCATCAACACGGATGCGAGCGAGGCCGTCATGCCGACTCGCAGTGCCGTGAACAGGAATCCGAACTGGCCCAGGCCCTGGAACAGGCCGTACAGCACGACGAACCGCCAGTGCAGCCGCGGCGGTCGAACGAGGAACAGCAACGGGACCATCGCAAAGAGGTAGCGCCCCGCGCCCAACTGGAAGGGCGTGAAGTGGCGCAGCGCGGTCTTCATCACGACGAAGTTCGTGCCCCAGATCACGACGATGGCCAGCGCTGTGACCAGTTCGCCGCGGCTGAAACCTCGCGCGGCGGTGGCGGCGGCTTTTTCTGGAAGGGTGGACGTGGACATCGGTCCTGAAAACCGTGGTTTGTGCCGCGCCCGCATCCGATGGAGCGGGCGCTCTACTTGGCGTTCACGTTGTGGTAACGCTCGACCTGACAGGCGTAGGACGCTTCACCGTAGAGCACGCACGGCGAAGCCTCCTGCTCACGTGGAGCGACGGTCGTGCAGCCGGCAACGGCCAAGAGCGACAGAAGAACGGCGAGGGTGCGCATGCGTTGTCAGGCGTCGATGGTCTTGACCGCGTAGCCCTGACCCGACGCAATGACTTCCAGCAAGCGGTCGATGTTGGGGTGCTTGCCCGGGTTGGCGCGGGCATCGCTCGTGTGTTCGGCAAACAGCACCAAGCCTTCCTGCGCGCCGGCGACGTCGATGCATCCGTGCCGCGCGGCCAGTGCCGCATAGACCGCCAAGGACCCCGCCTTGCCGGGCTTGTTCTCGATGGTGGCGACGATCTGGCCTGCCGAATCAAGAAGCTGCAGCGCGGCCAGGTGGGTGATGGAGGGAAGTTGCTTGAGGTTGTCGGCGAAGGTCATGGCAAGGATTCTGGATTCCGGTGGGCGGGCGCGCCCGAAGCGGGCGCCATTGTGCTGTACTTGAAGCGTCAGGGCGCAGGAATGCCGCGCAGCAGCGCTGCCAGCGACTCGCCGGCCAGGCTATACGCGCGTCCAAATCCCGCGACGACACGCGCCGACTGGACGCGCAGGGCAAAGATGGAAAAGTCTCCCAGCTCGAAGGTCTGCGCCGCATCGGGGAAACGGGCCAGATAGCGCGCGCGGGCTTCGAGGTACGCCGCGCTGTCCCGCGCCAGGGGCAGCGCGTCGGCGACGAGCGCAGCGCGCGGCAGTGCTTGCGGCGAGGGGGCGTCAGCGAGTTCAGCCGTGACCAGGACGCTGACGCGCGGATGGTCGAGCATGTCCCGGGTATGGGTGGCCAGGGCACTGACGTGGATCAGGAGCTGCGCCTGTGCGGGCGCGACCACGAACGGCACCATCGAGATGGCCGGCTCGCCGCGATGCAGCGTCGCCAGCGCCGCGACGGGACGCTCGTTCAACAGGCGTTGCAGGAGTGTGTTGGCATCGGGATCCATCGCAACATTGTGCGGTAGGCTGCCCCATCAACGCCCGGCGGGTAGCGCCTGCCACGGCAACCGGATTTCCACCTCCAGCCCCGCCCCGGCCCTGGACCGGGCGGACAGCATGCCGCCGTGGGCTTCGACGATGCGCCGTGCAAAGTGGTAGCCGAGGCCGCTGCCCTTCTTGCCGAGAGACGAGGTCGCGCGGAAATAGGGCGTGCCCAGCCGCTCCAGTTCCTGGCCGTTCAAGCCGGGGCCGTGGTCGCTGATGTGGACGCGCAGGCCCTGGTCATCCAGCGCGGCGCCAAGTTCGACCACGCTTTCCGCCGGCGTGTAGCGCAGCGCATTGGTCAGCAGGTTGCCGATCGCCACGCCGATGAAGGTCGGATCGAGCGGGAAGCTGGCGTCGGTTGGGCATTCGACAAGCCGGATGCGATGGGCCGCGCCCTCCTCCTTCGACTGCATCGCGGTCTCCAGCAGCGCGCGGATGTTGCACGGCTCGCGCGAGGCGGCCAATGCCCCGTGGGCCAGCGCCTCGGTCATGAGGAAGTTGTCGACGAAGCCCGCGAGGCGCGCCGCGTTGGCGCGGATCTGCACCAGCCGCTGCGCGTCCGGCGGCGGCAGCTGCGGCAGCTTGATCTGCATGACCTGCGCCGCGCGGTCGATCGCGGCCAGCGGATTGCCGAACTCGTGCGACAGCATGGCGACGAAGCGACGCTGTTCCTCCGCGCGTTCCGCGGTCACCGTGGCGGCCTGCTCCGCCGCCATCTTGTCGTGCTGCAACTGGCGCAATCGCTTTGCCAGGCCGAGGCTCATCACCAGCACGTGCGTCAGCATGGCCAGCGGATAGAAGTTCGAGCTGAAGGCGTTCTGCTGCAGCGCGCCGAAGTTCACCGCCGTGTTGATCACGATGCCGAACGCGGGCAGCACGAAGGCGACGAAGTACAGCATGAACTCCGCCCGCCGGCTGCGCCGCCAGAAGACGAGCAGCAGCGCCAGGCCAATGACGAAGTTCAGGCAATTGAGCGCATTCGCCCCCTGCACCACATGCAGGAGCCAGCGGCCGACCAGAAAGGGCATCAGCGCGAACGGCAGCAGCGCCAGGTTGAACCAGACCGTGGCCTGGTACAGGCGGTGGATGCGCGGGTGCGGCCCTTTGAGTTGCAGCAGCCGGTCCCACATGAGCACGATCGACATGGCGCTGCCCAGCCAGCCGATGCGCGGCAGCGCGTCCGTGAACCAGGGCGTATCGGGCGGCAGCAGCACCGGCAGGTAGCCACTGCTGCCGAGGTGAAGCAAGGTCTGCGAAGCCAGGTAGCCGGCATAGGCGGCCATCGTGGCATCGCGCAAGCGCGCGCCGAGCATGGCGTAGAGCACGACGGCGACCAGCAGGATGCCGAAGTACAGCCCACGGTAGAAGTTGGCTTGCGTTTCCTCGCCGGAGAACGCGGCCGCCTGCCAGATGTCGGCGTGCACATTGATCGCGTTGTTGGTCCGAACCCGGAAATAGATGTCGGTCGTATCGGAGGCTGCCAGCGGCACGGCGAAATCACGCGTGCGCAACGGCCGCTCGGTGAAGGGACGGTGGTAGCCCAGGGCATGGTGCTGCAGGCCGCCGTCCGCTCGGGCGACCCACACGTCCACCTCCTCCAGATCAGGGGCGCCGATCGCCAAAATCCACCGCGGCGGCGCATCGGCTTCCGGCTGGACCGCCACGTGGAACCAATGCGCGTCCGTGCCGTAGCCCAGGCTGCGGAAATCCGGCAGGCGAGCGAAGGCCTGCTGGCGAACTTCGTCAACCGTCATCGCGTTGGTCGGATCGGCGAAGTGATCGAGCCGGCCTTCCAGCGAATAGGACGGCGTTGCGGCGGACAGCTGCAGCGGCTCGGCCGCAGCCGACGACGCTCCCATGACCCAGAGCAGCCACAGCAGCGGCAACCACGCCAGGCCGCGTCTCATGCCTGGATCTCGCCAATGCCGGCAAAGGTGTAGCCCTCGCCGTAGCTGGGCCGAACTGGCAGTTCCTGTCCGCAGGCGGCCTGCACCTTGCGCCGCAGGCGGCTCGCCATGTTGTCCAGGTTGCGCATGCCCGGCAGCGTCTTGCGCCGTCCGAGTCGATCAAGCAGGTCCTCGCGTGCGACGGGCTGCCCCGGCTTGTCGAAAAGCGCCGCCAGCAGCAGCACTTCGGCATGCGTGAGATCGAGCCACGCGCCGGTGGGCGTCAGCAATTGCCAGCGCTGCGTGTCCAGGCGCCACTGCGCCCCCGTCTCCGCGCTGCGGCCGCGCCCGGGCGCGTGCAGCCGCCGCAGCACGCTGCGACAGGCCGCCTCGATCACTTCGAGCGAGCTGCGTTTGGACAGGTAGACGTCCGCGCCCGCATTCAGCCCGAGCAGGTGATCGTCGTTCGCATCGAGGGCCGTGAGCATGACGACGCCGACGCCGGCATCCTGCGAACCCCCCGCGCGCACCCGGTGCACGATCTCCAGCCCGCTCGCGCCCGGCAGGGCCACGTCCAGCAGCAGCAGGTCATATCTCGTCGCGGGCCAGGATTCGAAAAACGCTTCCGCACTGGCGAATCCGCGCGCGGCGAAGCCACGCAGCGCCAGGAACTCCAGCAGATCACCGAGCAGACCGGGATCGTCTTCAACGACGGCGAGGTGATGAATGTGGCTCATGTGCCGCCGCAGTTTATTCGGCTCGTCAGGGTCGGCCCGCTTGACAGGATCTGACAGATTCCTGCTGAGCCAGCCCCTAGCATGAATCGACCCGGCATTGACGTCGCCGGCTCTCGTCGAGGGGGAAGCAAATGAATCATGTCTACCGTACCGTGTTCAACCGGGTCCTGGGGGTGTGGCAAGCCGTGGCCGAGACGGCCACGAGCCGTGGCACGGGCGGCAGCACGCGCGCACGGCGGCGCCGTTCGGCGGCGCTGACGCTGGGGCTGGCGCTGCCTGCCGCCATGCCTGCCTGGGCCGCGGACTTGCCCGTGGGCGGCAGCATCGTCGCCGGCAGCGGCAGCATCACGACCAGCGGCAGCACGCTGACCGTGACCCAGGACAGCAGCAAGCTGGTCACGAACTGGCAAAGCTTCGACATCGGCGCCGCCAACACGGTCAAGTTCGTGCAGCCGTCGAATTCGTCGATCGCGCTCAACCGCGTGCTCGGGACCGACGGGACGCGCATCCTCGGCCACCTGGACGCGAACGGCCAGGTCTGGTTGCTGAACCCCAATGGCGTGCTGTTCGGCAAAGGCGCGCAGGTCAATGTCGGCGGCCTCGTCGCCTCGACCCTGGATCTGTCGGACGCGGACTTTCTGGCCGGCAAGTACACGTTCAAAGGCAATGGTGGCAGCGTCGTCAACCAGGCGAGCCTGAACGCCGGCTACGTGGCCCTGCTGGGCGAGCAGGTCCGCAATGAAGGCGTGATCACCGCCAACCTCGGCATGGTCGCCCTGGCTGGCGGCAACCAGGTCACGCTGGACTTCAACGGCGACAAGCTGCTGAACGTGCAGGTGGACCAGGGCGCGCTGAAGGCGCTGGTCGAGAACCATGGGCTGATCCAGGCCGACGGCGGCCTCGTCGTCATGACGGCGAGGGCCCGCGACGCGCTGCTCGACACAGCGGTCAACAACACCGGCATCATCCGCGCGCGCACGCTGGAGAACCGTGAAGGCCGCATCCTGCTGCTGGGCGACATGGAAAGCGGCTCGGTCGGCGTCGGCGGCACGCTGGATGCGAGCGCGCCCCATGGTGGCAACGGCGGCTTCATCGAGACAAGCGCAGCGCACGTGAAGATCGCGGACAACGCCGCCATCACGACAAAGGCCGCCGGCGGCAGCAGCGGCCAGTGGCTGATCGACCCGGTCGACTTCACCATCGCGGCCAGCGGTGGCGACATGACCGGTGCGGCGCTGTCAAACGCCCTCAGCAGCGGCAACGTCAAGGTCCAGAGCACCAGCGGCACGAGCGGCACGGCCGGCGACGTGAACGTCAACGACACGGTGAGCTGGAGCGCCAACACGCTCACGTTGAACGCGCAGAACAACATCAACATCCGCGCGCAGATGAACGGCAGCGGCACGGCTGGCCTGGCGCTCGAGTACGGCCAGGGCGCGCTGGCGAGCGGCAACACGTCTGCCTACTACGTCAACGCGCCGGTGAACCTGGCCTCCACCGGCAACTTCAGCACCAAGCAGGGCAGCGACGGCACGGTGGTGAACTACACCATCATCACCAGCCTGGGAGCGCAGGGCAGCACCACCGGAACCGACTTGCAGGGCATCCAGGGCAGCCTTTCCGGCAATTACGTGCTGGGCGCGGACATCGATGCCCGGGCCACCGCCGGCTGGAACAGCGGCCAAGGCTTCGCGCCGCTCGGTGATACGGGCAACCTGGGCCGGTACTTCTCCGGCCGCCTCGATGGACTGGGCCACGTCATCGACGGCCTGACCATCGACAACCCCAACTCAAACGTCGGCCTGATGGCCTTCGCCCAGAACGCAGCCATCGCCAACCTCGGCCTGACCAACGCCTCGATCACGGGCCTCGACAGCGTGGGCGGCTTCGCCGGCGTCGGTGTTGCCACGACCATCCGCAACAGCTACATCACCGGGGCGGTCGCCGGGGAGGCCGCCGTGGGCGGCTTCGTCGGGCGGGACATCGTTCCGCGCGGCTCGCTCACCCTTGACAGCGTGTATTCCACGGCGAGCGTGACCGCAACCGGGGTGGGGGACGGCTCGCCCGTGCTCGCAAGCATCGTCGGCGGGTTGGTGGGGCAAGGGGGGCTGAGCATCACGAACAGCTATTCCACGGGTGCGGTCTCCGGAGGCAACTACGTCGGCGGGCTGGTCGGCGTCCGCTTCTCCGGCACCATGAGCAACAGCTATTTTGCCGGCACCATCGCTGAGAATGGCACCGCCTATGCGCTGGGGGCGCTCGTCGGCGAGCTTTATGGCGTCTCGATCACCAATTCCTACTGGAACGCCGACACGGCCGGGACCGTCGGAATCGGCCGCATCTCACACGGCACCGTCACCAACGCCACCGGACTGACCACCGCCCAGATGCGCGACGCCGCCAACTGGGCGGGCTTCAATTTCACCAGCACGCCGGGCGGCAGCGGCTGGGTGATGGTGGGCAGCGACGGCGGCCTCAACAACGCCAACGGCACCGTGCTGCCCATGCTGGCCTCGGAATGGTCGCCGCTAGTGCGCAACGCCCACCAACTGCAACTGATGGCGCTCGACAAGAGCGCCAGCTACACCCTGGGCCGCGACATCGATGCCAGCGCCACCAACGGCGGCGCCCACGACGTCTGGCTCGCCAGCAGCTTCACGCCGGTGGGCAGCAACACCGGCGCCTTCACCGGCAGCTTTGATGGACAGAACCACACCATCGCCGGCCTCACCGTCGATCGCCCCGCCGCCGACTACCAGGGCCTGTTCGGCTATGCGAGTGGCGCCACGCTGTCCCATGTCACCCTGAGCAACGCCAGCGTGAGCGGCAACAACGACGTGGGCGCGCTGCTGGGCTACGGCGATGCCGGCACGGCGGTGAACAACGCCCATGCTTCCGGCTCGGTGAATGCCACCAGTGTCGCCGGCGGTCTCATCGGCGGGAGTGCGGGCAGCGTCAGCGACAGCGATGCCGAGGTCAGCGTGACGGGCGCCAACAAACTCGGCGGCCTGGTCGGTGACATGAGCGGTGGCACCGTCACCAACAGCCATGCCAAGGGCAACGTGACCGGCACGGCCTCTTACGTCGGCGGATTGGCAGGCACGGCCAGCAGCACGATCACCAACAGCTACGCGACGGGGGCGGTCCACGGGCAGGACTACGTTGGCGGGCTGGCGGGCGCCTCCACGGCGAGCAGCGCCATCACCAACAGCTACGCCGAAGGCGACGTCACGGGGCGATACCGCGTCGGCGGCCTGGTCGGCGAGGCCCACGGCGCGATCACCGGTAGCCACGCCTCGGGCAAGGCGACGGGCACCGGCGACTACGTGGGCGGCCTGGTGGGCGCGACGGATGCGGCCATCACCGACAGTGATGCACAAGGCGCGGTACGCGGTGTGAATGATGTCGGCGGATTGGCGGGGTGGAGTTCCGCCGCCATCAGCGGCAGCTACGCCACGGGCGACGTGACGGCCACTGGCTGGCGCGTCGGCGGGCTGGCGGGCAATGCCAGCGGTGCCCTCAGCGACAGCTACGCCAGCGGCGCCGTGCAAGGCGCGGCCTATGTGGGCGGACTGATTGGACAGGCGAATGGCAACGTCAGCGACAGCCATGCGACCGGCAGTGCCTCGACGACGCAGCAGGACGGCTACGTGGGCGGGCTGATTGGCCGAAGCGGCAATACGGCCGTCGTCACCAACAGCTACGCCACAGGGGAGGTAACCAACACCCACCCGCTGGCGTGGGTTGCCGGCGGACTGATCGGGGAAAGCAACGGTGCGGTGAGCAACAGCTATGCCACCGGCAACGTCAGCGGCATCAGGAATGTCGTGGGCGGGCTGATCGGCCGAAGCCGAGGTGCGGTCAGCAACAGCTACGCCACAGGCAGCGCCAGCGGCGAGTCGCTTGTGGGCGGTTTGGTGGGAAGCATCATGGGCGGCAGCATCACCAACAGCTACGCCAGCGGCGCAGTGTCCGGCGCCAGCCTCACGGGCGGGCTGGTGGGGAACTTCGGTGGTGGCACGGTCAGCGGCAGCTACTGGAACACGGAAACCACCCATCAGGCGACCAGCGCCGGGGGCGCCGGCGCTGTCGGCAAGACCACGGCAGAGATGCAGCAACTGGCCACCTTTGCTGGCTGGAGCATCGACGACGTGGGCGGCACCGGCGCGACCTGGCGAATCTACGAAGGCAGCACGGCACCGCTGTTGCGCAGCTTCCTGAAGCCGCTGACGGTGAGCGCCACACCGGACTACGACGGTTCGGGCGCAGCGCTGGCCTACATCGGCAGCGCGACGCTGAGCGGTGTGCCCGCCGGCGATCCGCACCTCTACGGCAGCGCCACCGTGACGCCGGGCAACCAGCTGACGCTATCCAGCACCCAGGCCGGCCAGTACACCGCCACCAGCAACGCCAAAGTGAGCGGCCTGTATTCCGACCAGCAGGGCTATGACATTCTCACCCCCGCGGCCAGCCGCACCATCGCCACGCCGGGCAGCGCAGCCGGCGATATCCAGCTGCCCAACGCGATCACCTGGAGCAGCGGCACGCTGGAGATCGACACCGCCGGGGCGGTGACGACCGGCACGAGCGGGATCAACACCACGGCCGTCAACGGCGACGCCTTCCGGCTGACGAACGGCCTGTGGCGCCAGAACAGCGCCACGCTGGCCGGTTTCGCGGTGAACGACTTCCAGTTGGCTGGCGGCACTTTCCTGCGCGGCACCGGCGGCGACGGCAGCAGCGCCACGCCGTACCTGCTGGCCGACGTGTACGGCCTGCAAGGCATGGCCTCCACTTCGCTGCTGGCCAGCAACTTCGCGCTGGCCAACGACATCGACGCCAGCGGCACGGCCCAATGGAACGCCGGCGCGGGCTTCGTGCCGGTGGGAACCGACGCGCTCGCATTCACCGGCCGCTTCGATGGAGAGAACCACGCCATCGCCGGCCTCACCGTCGATCGTCCCGCCGCCAACTACCAGGGCCTGTTCGGTTACGCCAGTGGCGCGACGCTATCCAATATCACGCTGAGCAACGCCAGCGTAAACGGCAACAAACATGTGGGCGCGCTGCTCGGCCATGGCGACGCCACGACTGCGGTGAGCAATGCCCACTCCAGCGGCACCATGACCGCCGCGGCGAATGGCGTCGGCGGCCTCGTCGGCTTGAGCGCGGGCAGCATCGACGGCAGCGATTCCTCCGCCACAGTGAACGGTACCTTGGGCGTCGGGGGCCTGGTCGGCTTTACCGTCGCAGGTTCCATTTCGAATAGCAGCGCCAGTGGCAACGTCAGCGGCACGGGGTATGTGGGCGGACTCATCGGCCAATCAATTGGCAGCATCTCCGGCAGTCGAGCCACAGGGAACGTCACTGCCAGCAATTTGTTTGCAGGCGGTCTCGTCGGCTATGCGGCCGCGTCGACGACACTGTCCAATAGCCATGCCACAGGGGCGGTCAACGCCAACGAATGGGCAGGCGGTCTCGTCGGCTATAGCTACCAAATGACACTGTCTGGCAGCTATGCCACCGGCGATGTCAGTGGTCACGCCGGCGTGGGCGGCCTGGTGGGCGGGCTCAATTCCGGTTCGATTGCGGGCAGCTACGCGAGCGGCAAGGTCACAGGAGCGGACGTCAACGTCGGCGGCCTGCTCGGTGCACTGCATGCTTCCAGCATCAGCGACAGTTATGCCACCGGCAGTGCGCAAGGCCGCGATCAAGTCGGCGGCCTGGTGGGATGGGTTGTTCCGGTCCCCGGCAACAGTATCACCAACAGCTACGCCACCGGCCGCGTCACGGCCACCGCGGGCAGCGTCGCCGGCGGCCTGGTCGGCTACAGCGAAGGCGCCGCCGCCATCAGCAACAGCTTCTGGAACACTGAGACCACCCTGCAGGCCAGCGCCATTGGCAGCAATATCGGCGGCAGCGCGCTGGCCAACGTCGATGGCAAGACCACGGCGCAAATGAAACAGTTGGCCACCTTCGCCGGTTCAGGCTGGGACATCGACGACATGGGCGGCACCGGCGCGACCTGGCGCATCTACGACGGCCAGACCGCGCCGCTGCTGCGCAGTTTCCTCACGGCGCTCACGGTCACGGCCGAGAGCGGCAACAAGACCTACGACGGCACGACCCGTGGCCTGGGCGTGAGCTACACGGCCACGCCCGACGCGAGCCTGCTGCTGGGCACGGTCGCCGCCACGATGAGCGGCAAGGACGCCGGCACGCAAACCGTCAGCGCCAGCGGCCTCTACTCCACCCAGCAGGGGTACGACATCCGCTACGCCAGCGGCACGATCGACGTGCAAAAGGCCGCACTGACCATCAGCGGCACCACGGCTGCTGGCAAGCCATACGACGGCACCACCGATGCCACCATCACGCCCGGCACGCTCACGGGCTTCGTCGGCAGCGAAACCGTGACGATCGCCAGCGCCACGGGCGTGTTCGATAGCAAGAACGCCGGCACGCGCAGCGCCACGGCGAGCTACACGCTGGCCGACGGCAGCAACGGCGGCCTCGCGTCGAACTACACGCTGGCCGATACCACCGGCCATGCCGCCGTCATCGACAAGGCGGTGTTGGCGATCAACGGCACGACGGCGGCCGACCGCACCTACGACGGCACGGCCGTGGCCACCATCCATCCCGGCACACTCGCGGGCCTGGTGGGCAGCGAAACACTGGGCGTGACCGCCACCGGCACGTTCGACAGCAAGAACGCCGGCGCCCGTACGGCGACGGCCCACTACACACTGGCCAACGGCGCCAATGGCGGCCTCGCGTCCAACTACAGCCTCGCCGACACCTCGGGGCACGGCGCCACGATCGCCAAGGCGCCGCTGACGCTCAGCACGAGCGACGTGAGCCGCGTGTACGACGGCTCCACGTCGGCCGCGGGCACGGCCGTTGTAACCGCGGGCACCTTGTATGGCGGCGATGACATTTCGGGCGGCAACTTCGCGTACACCGACAAGAACGCCGGCTCCGGCAAGACCGTCACGGTCTCGGGCGTCACCGTCAGCGACGGCAACAGCGGCAACAACTACGCCGTCAGCTACGCCAACAACACCACCAGCACCATCACCCGGGCGCTTCTGGCCATCGCCGGCACGGCGGCGGCGGGCAAGGCCTACGACGGCACCACGGCAGCGGCCATCACGCCGGGCACGCTGTCGGGCCTGGTTGGCAGCGAGACGCTGGGCGTCACAGCCACCGGCACGTTCGACAGCAAGAACGCCGGCAGCCGCACCGCCACGGCCCACTACGCACTGGCCAATGGCACCAATGGCGGCCTCGCCTCCAACTACACGCTGGCCGATACCACCGGCCATGCCGCTGTCATCGACAAGGCGGTGTTGGCCATCAGCGGCACAACAGCGACCAGCCGCACCTTCGACGGCACGACCGTGGCCACCATCCATGTCGGCACCCTTGCCGGCTTGATCGGCAGCGAGACGCTGGGCGTCGCGGCCACCGGCTCGTTCGACAGCAAGAATGCCGGTGCCCGCACCGCCACGGCCCACTACACGCTGGCCGACGGCAGCAACGGCGGACTCGCGTCGAACTACGCATTGGCCGACACCACGGGCCATGCGGCGCTCATCGACAAGGCGGTGCTGACGATCAGCGGCACGACGGCAGCGGACCGCACGTACGACGGCACGGCGGTAGCAACGCTCACGCCCGGCTCCTTGTCGGGCCTGGTCGGCAGCGAGACGCTGGGCGTGGCAGCCTCCGGCACATTCGACAGCAGGAACGCCGGCGTCCGAACCGCCACCGCCCACTACACGCTGGCCGACGGCGGCAACGGCGGCTTGGCGTCCAACTACACCCTCGCCGACACCTCGGGACACGCCGCCACGATCGCCAAGGCGCCGCTGACGCTCAGCACGAGCGACGTGAGCCGCGTCTACGACGGCTCCACAGCGGCCACTGGTACGGCGGTCGTCACGGCCGGCACGCTGTACGGCAGCGACGGCATTTCGGGCGGCATCTTCGACTTCACCGACAACAACGCCGGCACGAACAAGGCCGTGGCGGTTTCGGCCGTCACGGTCAGCGACGGCAATGGCGGCGGCAACTACGCCGTCAGCTACGCCAACAACACCAGCAGCTCGATCGCCAAGGCGGCACTCACCGTCACCGCCAACGACGCGGCGAAGACCTACGACGGCGTGGCGTGGACCGGCGGCAACAACGTGCGCTACAGCGGCTTCGTGAACGGCGAGACAGCGGTTGTGCTGGGCGGCTCGCTCACCTACGGCGGCAGCTCGCAGGGCGCGGTCGAAGCTGGCGCCTATGGCATCACGCCCGCCGGGCTCACCGCGACGAACTATGCCCTCACCTTCCGCGACGGCATGCTCACCATTTCTCCTGCGCCGCAAAATCCCGGCGATCCCGGCACGTCAGGGTCGGGCGCAGGCGGCATGCCGGGCGCCGCGGTGCCCGCGCAGTTCGCGGCTCGCTATGCC
>Ga0207853_1000194_pt1 | contig 14294 bp, 15 predicted proteins | sample LuqExpMetagenom6_FD_187764 | JGI IMG/M metagenome (GOLD analysis project Ga0207853, IMG submission 187764) | Tropical forest soil microbial communities from Luquillo Experimental Forest, Puerto Rico - Sample 6 (SPAdes) | ecosystem: Environmental > Terrestrial > Soil > Tropical forest ...
CGGCCACCAGCGCCACTTTCTGCGGCAGCCGGGCCACGGTGCGGGCCACCATCTCCCACAGCGTCAATCCTTCCCAGTAGCCGGCCTCGCGATAACGCTGCGCCAGCGGCTGCGGCTGCGGCGTGAATCCTTCAAGCATGTTCTTGTCTCCTTGGGCAACTCTAGGCAGGCGCTACGATTCGATCAATGAATGCCCCTGAATAGCTTTATTGCCATGAAGAATAGGCCGGGCGCCGGCGACCTGAGGCTGGACCTCAACCTGCTGCTGATCTTCGACACCATCTTCAGCGAGCGCAACATCTCGCGCGCAGCCCAGCGGCTGGAGATGGCCCAGCCGACAGTCAGCCATGCGCTCAACCGGCTGCGCCGCATCACCGGCGACCAGCTCTTCGTGCGCACCAGCACCGGCATGGAGCCCACGCCCCACGCCGAACGGATCGCCCAGCCCCTGCGCCAGGCCCTCGCCGGCTTGCGCAGCACGCTGCAAGCCCCGCGCAGCTTCGACCCCGCCAGCGCCAGCCGCACCTTCACGCTGTTCCTCACCGACCTGGGCGAAGCCTTCTTCCTGCCGCGCCTGCTGGCCCAGCTGCGCGCCCAGGCGCCGCAGGTGAAGCTGGTGACCTTGCCCATGCCCGACCGCAATCCGCAGTCCGCCCTGGAAAGCGGCGAAGTCGACCTCGCCATCGGCAACCTGCCGGACCTCAATGCCGGCTTCTACCAGCAACGCATCTTTCGCGAGCACTACATCTGCATCGCGCGGCCGGACCACCCGCTGTTCGGCAAGCGCATGTCGCTCAAGCAGTTCAAGCAGGCCTCGCACGCGGTGGTGCTGCCGCACGGCACCGGCCATGGCATCGTGGAGCAGACCCTGATCAAGCTGGGGCTGCAAGACCGCATCATGCTGCGGGTGCAGAACTTCCTGGTGCTGCCCGCCATCGTCACCAGCACCGACCTGGTGGCCATCGTGCCGCACAGCGTGGCCAGCCAGCTGTCAGCGGACCATGCGCTGCAGCTCATTCGCCCGCCGATTGACCTGCCGGAATTCGACGTGAAGCAATGCTGGCACGAGCGATTCCACAGCGACGCGGGCAATCAGTGGCTGCGCCAGCAGGTCGCGCGGATCTTCATGGGCTAGGTGCCGCCCTCACTACAATGCCCCAGCCCATGCTCACCTCGGTCCTGTCCATCGCCACCGGCGCTTCGCTGGGCGCCTTGCTGCGCTGGTTCCTCTCGGGGCGATTCAATCCGCTGTTTCCGGGGGTGCCGCTGGGAACACTGGCGGCCAACCTGATCGGCGGCTATCTGGTGGGCGTGGCGGTCGCCGTTTTTGCCGATGCGCCCCAGATGCCGCCGCAGGTACGGCTGTTCGTGATCACGGGCTTCCTGGGCGGGCTCACGACCTTTTCCACCTTCTCGGCGGAAGTGGTGACGCACCTGCACGAAGGCCGCACGGCCTGGGCGCTGGCGACCGCCTTCACGCACATGCTGGGCTCGTTCGCGTTGACGGCGCTGGGCATCGGCACCGTGACCCTGCTGCGCCCCGCGCCCTGATCAGGGTTCAGTCACGATGCCCTGCGACAAGGGGTCGAAGCCCGGGAGGCGCTTGCATTGATGAGGGGGATCGCTGCCCTGCCGCCCGTCGCAATACCAGACCCCGTCGCGGCTCGACAGCTCACCGCCCGCACGCACGAAGAAAACCCCCGATCGGGCAGACCAGGACTTCGCGATCAATTGCAGCAGCTCCGACGAAAGCTTGCCCGAGGTGAAGGTCTTGAGCGTACCGAGCATCTGCCGGTTGAGCGCATCGGACGAGGGCCCTGATCCATCCGGCCGCCTCGCGGCGTGAAGCGCCACCCAGTTCAAGGCCGAACTCGCGCCGAACGAGCGTCGAGCGCCCGCGAGGAACGCCAGCGCACAGGCCGAGGCGCATGGCCCCGAGGCGACGGTCTGCAGACGGCGTAGTTTGATCAGGTCGGCGAAGCCGTAGGCCGCCGACAGGGTGCCGCCCCGGCATTGCTCGAACACCAGCGTTGTCAGGTGCGGGTCCTCGCGCAGGGCGCGCGCCAGCGTCCGGGTGTCCTCGTCCGTGATGTCGCCCCCGATCAGCAGGCGCTCGTCGGCAAAGCGGATCGTGCCTGCGTCCGCATCGCATGCGGCAATGCCGGTGGACAGCCCGAGGATGGCGGCGCGCGACCAGCTGGCCAGGCTACGCCGGCTTGGCACCTGCGGCCTCCGCATTGGCGCTTGCTGCCCGCGCGATCCGATCCACCAGCCGCTGCATGTTCGACAGCGAGGCCAGATGCATGGAGACCAGGTGAAGCTCGCCTTTGCGGAACAAGGACAGGGCCGTTGCGTCGGGCAGGGCCATCAGCTTCGGCTCATCCACCACCAGCAGCCCGTTCACCGTGAAGCTGCGACCGTCGGCCAGGTCGGCTTTGGCGTTCATCTCGCGCAGCAGTCCGGCCTGTTCCAGGCGCTGGCAGAAGGCCTCGGTGCGGGCGAACTCCTGCTGGAAGCGCTGCAGGAATTCCAGCGCGTTGCCCAGCACCGGGCTGTTGCGACCCTGCTCGTCGAACAGCGGTTCACCCTCTTGCTCGCTCAGCCCGGCATAGGCTTCGTCGACGCACACACCCAGGCTGTCGCCGCCCAATTGCGCCAGCACGAAGGGATAGCGCCGCACGAAGGCCGGGATGTAGTTCGCCATCCAGCGGCCGTCTTCTTCGACGAAGAGGTTCTCGCGGTTGCGCAGGCCCAGCATGGCCACCGGCACGATGCGGCCGTTCGGCATGCGGGTGAAGACGATGGGGTATTCCTTCATCGCCTCGTTGAATTCCACCCCGGCCAGCGCGATCGAGTTCGCCTTGCGCGCGAACGCGAAGCTGCTGCTGGGCTTGACGCGCCAGCGACGGTGCTTCTCGCGATCGAGCAGCACCGGACGCTCGTAGTACAGGGTCTCCGACATTTGCTTTCCCCCTCTGTGTTGCTTCTTCAAGCCGCAGCGTCGCTGCGCGCGGAGCCCGCCTGCAGCGCGGGCCGCGGCGGCTGCGCGAGCACCTTGTCGATCCGCTTGCCGTCCAGGTCGACCACCTCGAAGATCCACTCGGCGCATTCGATGCGCTCACCGGTCTTGGGCAGGTGGCCGGACACCGACATCAGCAGGCCCGCCAGCGTGTTGTACAGGCCGCGCTCTTCCTCGGGCAGTTCGCGAATCTCCAGCCGCGACTTGAGTTCGGCCACCGGCATCAGCCCATCGAGCAGCCAGGACCCATCTTCGCGCTGGGTTGCCCACGCTTCGGCCTGGGCCTCGGGCTGGAGTTCGCCGGTGATGGCCTCGAGCAGGTCGTGCGGCGTCATCAGCCCCTGCACCTCGCCGTATTCATCGACCACGAACACCAGGCGGCCGGACTTGGCGCGGAACTGCTCGATGAGCTCCATGCCGCTGAGCGTCTCGGGCACGAAGATCGCGGGCGCGGCCATCTCCTCCAGCGTGGGGACTTGCGCCGGCGCCGCCAGCAGTTGCGCCACGCTCACCGCCCCCACCACGTCGTCCAGCGACGCCCGGCACACCGGGTACCACGAGTGCGCTTCGGCGCCGGCCACCTGGCGCAGCGCCTCGACCGGGGTCAGGCCCGCATCGAGCCAGTGGATTTCCGAACGCGGCACCATCATGGAGATCAGCGGCCGGTCATCCAGGTGGAACACGTTCTGCACCATCTGGCGCTCGTGCCGCTCGATCACACCGGCGTCCACGCCCTCTTCCAGGCTGTGCGCGATTTCCTCCTCGGTCATGCCGCGCTCGCGCGCATTGTCGATCTGCAGCAGCTTGAGGATGGTGTGGGTGGTGGCCGACAGCAGTCGGACGAACGGTCCGGCGGCCTTGGCCAGCCAGGCCATCGGCCGGGCACACAGGCGGGCCACGGTTTCCGGATAGAGCTGGCCGATGCGCTTGGGCACCAGCTCGCCAAAGATGATGGTGATGAAGGTGATCGCCGTCACCACCAGCGCGGTCGCCGCGATGCCGGCGATGCCGCCACTGACGCCGTAGCCCTGCAGCCACTGCGCCAGCTTGGCGCTGAAGGCCGCTTCACCGACGATGCCGTTCAGGATACCCGTGGCGGTGATGCCCACCTGCACCGTCGAGAGGAACTGCGTCGGGTGGTCCAGCAGCTTGAGCGCCGACTGCGCGCCGCCATCCCCGTCTTCGGCCATGGCCAGCAGGCGCGCCTTGCGGCTGGACGCCAGCGCCATTTCGGACATGGCGAAAACGCCGTTGAGCAGCGTCAGCAGCGCGATCAGCAGGACTTCCATCTATCTATCGGAATCGCATCCCAGGGTCGGACGCAGACAGCGCCGCGTCACCCCTGGTTATCGATGTGAGAATCGGACACCATGGCACTTTACTTGATTGGTGATGTGCAGGGCTGTGACACCGCCCTGGGCCGTCTCCTGGAAAAGATCGACTTCTCTCCAAGCCGCGACACGATCTTCGTGTTGGGCGACCTCGTGAACCGTGGCCCGCATTCCGACCGCGTGCTGCGGCGCCTGATGGGTTACGGCGCGGCGGCGCGTTGCCTGTTGGGCAACCACGACCTGAGCCTGCTGGCGGTCGCGCACGGCGACCGCGCGCCGCACCGCAACGACACCATGGACGCCGTGCTGGCCGCGCCCGATCGCGAGGCGATGCTGGCCTGGTTGCGGCTGCAGCGCATGGCCATGCGCGAGCACGGTTTGCTCATGGTGCACGGCGGCGTGCTGCCGCAGTGGGATGCAGCCCAGACGATGGCCCTGGCCGCCGAGGTCGAGGCGGTGCTGCGCGGCCCGGAGCTGTTCGATTTCCTGCCGCAGATGTACGGCAACGAGCCTGCGCAATGGGACGATGCATTGCAGGGCGCGGAGCGCTGGCGCGTGATCATCAACGCGTTGACGCGCCTGCGCTTTTGCACGCCCGATGGCGTGATGAACCTGAAGGCCTCCGGCGGCCTGGCCGACGCGCCCCCCGGCATGCTGCCCTGGTTCGACGTGCCGGGCCGCAAGACGGCCGGCCAGACGATTGCGTTCGGCCACTGGTCCACACTCGGCTACCTGCGGCGGCCCGACATCATCGCGCTGGACACCGGCTGCGTCTGGGGCGGCTGCCTCAGTGCCTTGCGCTTCGATTCAAGCGGCGAGCACGAATTGATCCAGGTGACTTGCGAACAAGAGCAAGTGCCGGGTACTTGAGAACGACATGAACCAGATCAGAACACTTTGCCTCGCGACTGCCCTGTGCGCAGCCCTGCCCGCGGTCCAGGCCGCCACGCCCGCCAGCGCTCCGGCGTCTGTGGCCGACGAATACACCAACGCCGAGATCCGCAAGATCGACGCGCAGGCCGGCAAGATCACCCTCAAGCACGAGGAGATCCGCAATCTGGGCATGCCGCCCATGGCCATGGTCTTCGAGATGAAGGACCCATCGGCGCTGGGTCGCTTCAAGGCGGGCGACAAGGTGCGCTTCCGCGCCGTGTATCAGGGCGGCAAGTACATCGTGACCGATCTGGAACCGGCGAAATAACTCAAGCGGTCGCTTCGACCGGATAGCCCGCGTCGGCGAGCGCTTGCACGAGTCGCTCGCGCGGGGCTTGCGACTCGACCTGGACCTGCTTGGTGCCTAGGTCGACGGCCACCTGCGCCTGCGCGTCCACGCTTTGCACGGCCTGGGTCACGGCCTTGACGCAATGGCCGCAGCTCATCGCGGGGATCTGGAACTGGATCATCGAAACCTCCTCGGTTGAGTTCATAAGCGAATGTAGACCTTGCCATTGTGGCAAGGTCAAGTTCATCCGCATTCGATTCAGGGAACGCCGATTGCCGCAGAAGCGGACATGGACACGCTGCTTCTCTCTCGCATCCAGTTCGCGGCGAACATCAGCTTCCACATCCTCTTTCCTGCGATCAATATCGCGCTGTGCTGGTTCCTGCTGTACTTCCGGCTGCGCCTCGAAGCCGGGCGCGACACCCGTGGCTGGGAAGAGGCCTATTACTTCTGGACCAAGGTCTTCGCGCTGACCTTTGCGCTGGGCGTCGTGTCGGGCGTCACGATGAGCTTCCAGTTCGGCACCAACTGGCCGGGCTACATGGAACGCGCCGGCAACATTGCCGGCCCGCTGCTCGGCTACGAGGTGCTCACCGCCTTCTTTCTCGAGGCCACCTTCCTCGGTGTCATGCTGTTCGGCCGCGACCGCGTGTCCAGCCGCACCCACCGGCTCGCGACGCTGATGGTGGCGATCGGCACCACGCTGTCGGCCTTCTGGATCCTCAGCCTGAATTCGTGGATGCAGACGCCCGCGGGGTTCACGCTAGTCGACGGCAAGTTTCACGCGGAAAGCTGGCTGGCCGTGATCTTCAATCCCTCGTTCCCGTTCCGCTGGGCGCACATGATGCTGGCGTCCGTGCTGACGGCATCGTTCCTGGTGGCCGGCTTGTCCGCCTGGCAGCTGTTGCGCGGCACGGCCAACGACGGCACGCGCCATGCGATGCGCTCCGGCGTGATCGCCGCCGCCGTCGCCATCCCGCTGCAGATCCTGGCTGGCGACATGCACGGGTTGAATACGCTGAAGCACCAGCCCGCGAAGATCGCCGCGATCGAGGCGATCTGGCAGACGGAGAAGAGCGCACCGCTCACGCTGGTCGGATGGCCAAACGAGCAGGAACGCCGCACCGATTTCGCGGTGCAGGTGCCCCGGCTGGCCAGCCTCATCCTCGCGCACGACCGCAATGCCGAACTGCGGGGGCTGGACGAATTCCCCAATGCGCATCCGCCGGTGGCGCTGGTTTTCTGGAGTTTCCGCGTGATGGTCGGGATGGGCGTGATCATGCTCATGGTGTCGTGGTGGTGCGGCGCCACGCTGTGGCGCGGGCGCCGGCGGTCCGACCCGCAGCTGCGCCTGTCGCGCATGCAGTTGAGGGTGTTGGCCGCCATGACCTTCGCCGGCTGGGTGTCCACCGTGGCCGGCTGGTGGGTGACCGAAGTCGGGCGGCAGCCCTTCCTGATCTACGGCCTGATGCGCACCGCCGATGTCGTCACCCCGCATGCGCCTGCCGCCGTGGCGACGACGCTGGTGGCCTACCTGGTTGTCTATGCCGTGCTGCTCAGCGCCTATGTGCTGGTGCTGAACTACATGGCGGGCCATCCGGCGCCGCCCACGGCTGCCATCCCGCAGAGCGCGAAACCGGCAGCGACGGTCGCGGGCCCTGCATGAACGCGATCGGAGGTGGTCATGAACATCCCAGGCGCTGAGCTGCTGCCCCTGGTCTTCATGGTGGTGATGGGCCTGGCCCTGTTGGCCTACGTCGTGCTCGACGGCTTCGACTTGGGCGTGGGCATGCTGCTGCCGCTGGCAACCGACGAGGAAAAGGACCTCATGGTGTCCAGCATCGGACCGTTCTGGGATGCCAACCAGACCTGGCTGGTGCTGGGCATCGGCGTGATGCTGATTGCCTTTCCGGTGGCGCACAGCATCGTCCTGACCGCCCTGTACCTGCCGGTGGCGGTGATGCTGATCGGCCTGATCCTGCGCGGCGTTTCGTTCGACTTCCGGGTGAAGGCGCGTGAGGCGCACAAGGCGCGCTGGAACCGTCTGCTGTCGGCGGGTTCGCTGCTGGCGGCAGCAGCGCAGGGCTGGATGCTGGGCAGCTACCTGACCGGGTTCGGCCGCAACCTGTGGTCGCTGCTGTTCGCCCTGGGCATCGCGATCACGCTGCCGACGGCCTACGCCATGCACGGCGCCGGCTGGCTGATCATGAAGACCGAGGGCGCGTTGCGCGACAAGGCGGTCGGCTGGGCGCGCAAGGCCCAGTGGCCGATGGGCCTGGCCCTGGCCGGCATCTCGCTGGCCACGCCGCTGATCAGCCCGACCGTGTTCGACAAGTGGTTCCAAATGCCGCAGTTGCTGGCCCTGCTGCCGATCCCGATCGCCTGCGCTGTCGCATTCTTCGCGGCCTGGCATGTGCTCAGTCGGCCGCGCGTCGTCGCGGCGGGCTACGGCTGGGTGGTGTTCGCGGCCACGGTGCTGATCTTCGTGCTGGCCTTCCTGGGCCTGGCCTACAGCCTGTACCCGTACATCGTCATCGACCGCCTGACCATCTGGCAGGCGGCGGCCGACCTGAAGTCGCTGGCCTTCATCTTCGTCGGCGTGGCCATTACCCTGCCGGCCATCGTGGTCTACACGATCTTCGTGTACCGCGTGTTCTGGGGCCGTGCCGGCACGCTCAGCTACTGAACCCTCCACCGGCGCTTGACCCTGACATGGTGGTAAGGTTCACACTGCCACCATGAACTCCACCAGCGCCACTGCCACCCTGACCCCGCCGGCGGCGGGTCCCTCGATCGACTGGAGCCTGCCGGTCGTCGGCATGACCTGCGCTTCCTGCGCCGGACGCGTGGAAAAGGCGCTGGCGTCGGTGCCGGGGGTGCGCGAGGCCAGCGTCAACCTGGCCACGGAGGTGGCCACGGTGAAGGCCGATCCCGCGCTCGATCTGCAGGCCATGCGCAGCGCCGTGGAAAAAGCCGGCTATGAGGTCGGCGAGCAGGCCCAGCGGCTCGACGCCGGCGAACCGACCCTGCCTGCGCCCACGGCACCGCCACGCAATGACTGGTGGCCGGTGGCGCTGTCGGCGTTGCTGTCGCTGCCGCTAATCATCCCGATGTTCGGCATGCTGTTCGGCGCCGACTGGTCGCTGCCGGGCGCCTGGCAACTGGCGCTGGCCACGCCGGTGCAGTTCTGGCTCGGCGCACGCTTCTACCGCGCCGGCTGGAAGGCCGCCAAGGCCGGCGCGGGCAACATGGACCTGCTGGTGGCGCTGGGCACCAGCGCGGGTTACGGCCTGAGCGTGTACCAACTTATTGCGCATGCCGGGCATGGCGGCATGCCGCATCTGTACTTCGAAGCTTCGGCGGTCGTCATCACGCTGGTGCTGCTGGGCAAGTGGCTGGAGGCGCGCGCCAAGCGGCAGACCACCGAGGCGATCCGCGCGCTCAACGCGCTGCGGCCCGACACCGCCCGCGTGCGCCGCGACGGCCGCGAAGCGGACGTGCCGCTGGCCCAGGTGCGCCGCGGTGACGTGGTCGTGGTGCGGCCGGGCGAGCGCATGCCGGTCGACGGCGTGGTGATGGAAGGCGCGAGCCAGGTCGATGAGTCGCTGATCACCGGCGAGAGCCTGCCGGTGGCCAAGCACGAAGGCGACCGCGTCACCGGCGGCTCGGTCAACGCCGAGGGGCTGCTGGTGGTGCAGACCACCGCCGTGGGCGCCGAGACCACGCTGGCGCGCATCGTGCGGCTGGTGGAATCCGCGCAGGCCGGCAAGGCGCCGATCCAGCGCCTGGTCGACAAGGTCAGCGAAGTGTTCGTGCCGGTGGTGATCGGCATCGCGCTGCTCACGCTGCTGGCCTGGGGCACGCTCGGCGGCGACTGGCAGGTCGCCATCCTCAACGCAGTGGCAGTGCTGGTGATCGCCTGTCCGTGTGCGCTCGGCCTGGCGACCCCGACGGCCATCATGGCCGGCACCGGCGTTGCGGCACGCCACGGCATCCTGATCAAGGACGCGCAGGCACTGGAAATCGCGCACCGGGCACGGCGCGTGGCGTTCGACAAGACCGGCACACTGACCGAAGGCCAGCCGCGGCTGGTGGCGGCCGAATCCGCGCAGGGCGATCGGGCGACACTGCTGGCCGCCAGCGCCTCGCTGCAAGCCGGCAGCGAGCACCCGCTGGCACGCGCGGTGGTCGAGGCGGCAAGCGCCGAAGGCATCGCGTTCGAGCGGGCGTCCGATGTGCGCGCGATCGCCGGCCGCGGCGTGGCGGCGCGCCTGGGCGGCCGCGAATTGCGGCTGGGCAGCTCGCGCCTGATGGGTGAATTGAAGGTGGAGACCGCCCCGCTGGCCGCGCGCGCGGCGCAACTGCAGGCCGAAGGCCGCACCGTCTCCTGGGTCGCGGACTTGACAGCCGGACCGCAGCTGCTGGGGCTGCTGGCCTTCGGCGACACGCTCAAGCCGAGCGCGGCCTCGGCAATTGCCGCCTTGCATGCGCAGGGCGTGCGCACGCTGCTGCTGACCGGCGACAACGCGGGCAGCGCCACGTCGGTTGCTAGGCAGCTGGGGCTGGATGAATTCCGCGCCGAAGTGCTGCCCGAAGACAAGGCGCGCATCATCACCGAACTGCGACAGCAGGAGCCCGTGGCCATGGTGGGCGACGGCATCAACGACGCCCCGGCGCTCGCGGCCGCCGACGTCGGCATCGCGATGTCCACCGGCACCGACGTGGCCATGCATGCCGCCGGCATCACGCTGATGCGCGGCGACCCGGCGCTGGTGGCCGACGCCATCGACATCTCACGGCGCACCTACGCCAAGATCCGGCAGAACCTGTTCTGGGCCTTCGTCTACAACGTAGTGGGCATTCCGCTGGCGGCGCTCGGGCTGCTCAGTCCGGTGATCGCCGGTGCAGCGATGGCGTTCAGCAGCTTCAGCGTGGTGACCAACGCGCTCACGCTGCGCCGCTGGCGGGGACAAGCGCGATGAACATCGGCGAAGCTGCGCAGCGCTCGGGCGTCTCGGCCAAGATGGTGCGCCACTACGAATCGCTCGGCCTGCTGCCGCGCGTGGCGCGCACCGACGCCGGCTACCGCCAGTACGGCGACAAGGAAGTGCACACGCTGCGCTTCATCCGCCGCGCGCGCGACCTGGGCTTTTCGATGGTGGAGATCGGCGAGCTGTTGAAGCTCTGGCAGAACCAGCGCCGCTCCAGCGCCAGCGTCAAGCGCATCGCACAGGAACACCTGAGCGCCCTGGATGCGAAGATGGCCGAGATGGCGGCCATGCGCAAGACTCTGCAGCACCTGGTGCACTGCTGCAGCGGCGACGAGCGCCCGGATTGCCCGATCATCGACGAGCTGGCGCAGGCAGCTCGCTGAGCCGCATCGCTACGCAGCAGCGATGACGACGATCTCGATCTTCCATTCGGGACGAGCCAGTTGCGCTTGAACGGTTGCTCGCGGCGGCGCGTTGCCTGGGGCAACCCAGGCGTCCCAGGCCGCATTCATGCCGGCGTAGTCGGCCAGGTCGCTCAGGAAGATCTGCGCCATCAGGATGCGAGACTTGCTGGTGCCGGCCTCCGCGAGCAGCTTGTCGATCATGCCGAGGACTTCAGTCGTCTGGCCTTCAATGCCCTGGCTCGTGTCGTCTGGCACCTGGCCCGCGAGGTAGACCGTGCCGGCGTGAACACTGCATTCGCTGTACCGTGGACCGACGTGAAGGCGTTGAATCTCAGACATTTCCTGGCTCTCATTTCTTGTTTCGCGACGGCCACCGAGCGCAAGCGCTCGACGGCGCGCTCATCGTAAGCGATGCGTGAAAGCGCATTGAACGAAAAGAAACCTTGAGCTTTCGACGGCTCATGCAAGCCGTCGAACGCGGCGGCCAGCGTGGTCGAGTTGACGCCGGAACCATCGAGCGCAATAGTCCTCTCAAGACCACGATGCTCGTTGAGGAGACCGCCATGTTCCGGTGGATCCGCGGGCTAGCCCCGCTGCTGATGGCAACCGCCATGCTGTCGCCGGCTGGCGCGTCGGCGCAAGTCTCTGCCGTCACGACGCAGGCGGTCAACCTGCGCGCCGGACCCGACCGAGCCTTTCCTTTGGTCGCCTGGCTTCCCGCGGGGGCGCCCGTCAATGTCGTGGGCTGCACCGACGCCTGGCGATGGTGCGATGTGGTCTGGGGCTTCAATCGGGGCTGGATCTTTGCCCGCTTCCTGTCGACGCCGCTCCAGAATCAACCGACCGTGATCTTCAACGCAGGGCCGACGCTGGGTGTGCCGCTGATCGACTTTTCCGTCGGCAACTACTGGGGTGCGCACTATCGCAACCGCCCGTGGTGGCACAACCGGAATCACTGGGCCAACCAGCCTCCCACGTGGAAGCGGCCTCCGCCGCGCCCGCCAGGCGCCCGCCCGCCGAGCCGTTCGCCGAGCGGTGGCAGGCGTCCGTCAGGCAGCCGCGGACGGCCCTAAGCGGGCGATTCTTTAGCTGCGGGCGTCAGCCCGCGGCCTTGAACAAGGCCGCGACCTTGCGCTTCGTCTTGATGTTGACCGAGACGCGTCCGCTGGCGGGCTTGGCCGTCTGTTCCCACGCCGGCGCCGTGTCGGCATTGGGCGCCTCGTACGGCCGGTCGAAGAACGGATCGCGCGGCGTGGACGCGCGGCGTGGCTCGCCATCGCGGCGAGGACCGCGCGGTGCATCCATCACGTCGCGCGGATCGCCCAGTTCGCCGGCTTCGCGCCAGGCACGGCGACCGTCGTTGATGCGGCCGCGCGGGCGGTCTTCCTCGAACTCGATCGCCTCGAGTTCGAGCTTGCGCTTGAGCAGCTTCTCGATGTCGCCGACCAGGCGCGCGTCGCTCGGCGCCACGAAGGTGACCGCCAGGCCCGAGGCGCCGGCACGGCCGGTGCGGCCGATGCGGTGCACGTAGTCTTCGGCGTTGAAGGGCACGTCGAAGTTGAACACCGCCGGCACGTCCTTGATGTCCAGGCCGCGGGCGGCGACGTCGGTGGCCACCAGCAAATCGACTTCGCCGGCCTTGAAGGCGGCCAGCGACTTCAAGCGCTCGTCCTGGCTCTTGTCGCCGTGCAGCGCGGTGGTCTTCAGGCCATCGCGCTCCAGCGAACGCGCCAGCCGCGCGCAACCCAGCTTGCTGTTGACGAACACAAAGGCCTGCGACAGCCCGCGCTGGCGCACGATCTGGCGCAGCGCCCGGCGCTTGTCGTCGTCGGACACGGCGTAGAAATGCTGTTCGACGGTGGAGGCAGTCTCGTTCGGCCGCGCCACCTCGATGGTGACCGGGTCCTTCAGGTAGCTGCCGGCCAGGCGCTTGATCTCGGGCGAGAAGGTCGCCGAGAACAGCAGCGTGGTGCGCTGCTTGGGCAGGTACGACAGGATGCGCTGCAGGTCCGGCAGGAAGCCGATGTCCAGCATGCGGTCGGCCTCGTCGAGCACCACGTACTCGACCTGGTTGAGCACCGCATTCTTGGCTTCGATGTGGTCCAGCAGGCGCCCCGGCGTGGCCACCAGCACCTCGACGCCCTTCTTCAGCTCCAGCGTCTGCGGCTTCATGTCGATGCCGCCGAACACCACGGCACTGCGCAGGTTGGTGTTCTTGGCGAACAGCTTGATCTGCTGGGCGACCTGGTCGGCCAGTTCGCGTGTGGGCAGCAGCACCAGCGCCCGCACGGGGTGGCGCGCGGGCGAGGTGGACGCGTTCTCGTGCTTGAGCATGCGCTGCAACAGCGGCAGCGAGAACGCGGCCGTCTTGCCGGTGCCGGTCTGGGCCGCACCCATGACGTCGCGCCCAGTCAGCACCACAGGGATGGCCTGGGCCTGGATCGGGGTCATGGTTTCGTAGCCCATTTCGGCTACGGCGCGCGCCAGCGGCTCGGCGAGCTGGAGGTTCGAAAAACTAGGCATTAACCCGGTATTCTCCCACGCCGGTGTGACTCAGCCATCAGCCGGCCGAAAGCCCGCTATTTCCACCGCTACTGATCGCGGCTGGCGAAGGTGTTGCAGGCCTTCACGCTGCCGGTGCGGTAGCCGGTCTGGAACCACTGCTGCCGCTGGGCGCTGCTGCCGTGCGTGAAGCTCTCCGGCACCACGGCCCGGCCGGCCGAACGCTGCAGGGCGTCGTCGCCGATCTTCGCCGCCGCATTCATTGCCGATTCGATGTCGCCCGGGTCCAGCCACTGCTTGCCCTGCTGCGAATGGTGCGCCCACACGCCGGCGAAGCAGTCGGCCTGCAGCTCGACGCGCACGCTGATCGCGTTGCCCTGCACCTGGTTCATGCGCTGTCGCGCCGCGTCGACCTTGCGCGTGATGCCCAGCTCGTCCTGCACATGGTGGCCGACCTCGTGGGCGATCACGTAGGCCTGCGCGAATTCGCCTGGGGCACCCAGGCGCGAACGCAGCACGTCGTAGAAGCCGAGATCGATGTAGATCTTCTGGTCGGCCGGGCAGTAGAACGGCCCCATCGCGCTTTCGCCGGTGCCGCAGGCCGTCGGTGTGGAGCCGCGGAAAAGTCGCAGCTTGGGTGCGTGGTAGGTGCTGCCGCTGGCCTGGAACAGCTGGCCCCAGACGTCTTCGGTGTCGGCCAGCACGACCGAGACAAACTTGGCGCTGCGGTCGCCGGACGGCGGCGTGTGCCCCTGCGGCGCCGCCTGTTGTTGCACCGGGGCCGGACCGCCACTGAGCAGCGACAGGATGGTCAGCGGGTTGATG
>Ga0207853_1000195_pt1 | contig 14263 bp, 12 predicted proteins | sample LuqExpMetagenom6_FD_187764 | JGI IMG/M metagenome (GOLD analysis project Ga0207853, IMG submission 187764) | Tropical forest soil microbial communities from Luquillo Experimental Forest, Puerto Rico - Sample 6 (SPAdes) | ecosystem: Environmental > Terrestrial > Soil > Tropical forest ...
CTACGAGCCGCTGCTCGAGCGCCTGGGCAGCCACTTCGAAGCGTTGCGCGTCGGACCGGCCGCCCTGGACCTGGACGTCGGGCCGTTGATCCGCCAGAGCCAGCAGCAGCGCGTGTGGGATTTCCTTTCGGATGCACAGCATGCCGAGATCCCAATGGTGGCGCAGGGCCGGGTCGTCGACGAAGCGCCCGAGACCGGCTACTACCAGGCGCCGACGCTGCTGCGCGACGTGCCTGTCACCCACCGCCTGGCGCAGGAAGAAGTGTTCGGACCGGTCCTCGCCGCCATGAGCTTCGAGGACGAGGACGAAGCCGTTCACCTGGCCAATGCGACGCGCTTCGGCCTGGTCGCCGGCATCTGGACACGCGACGGCGGCCGCCAGTTGCGCCTGGCCAAGCGGCTGAAGAGCGGCCAGGTGTTCATCAACAACTATGGCGCCGGCGGCGGTGTCGAACTGCCCTTTGGCGGCGTGAAGTCGTCGGGCTACGGTCGCGAAAAAGGCTTTGAGGCGCTGTACGGTTTCACCACCCTCAAGACCGTGGCGATCCGCCACGGATAACACGGACAAGAAAGAGCAGACACTTCCATGCGAGTCAAAGGCAAGTCCATCATCGTCACCGGCTCCGGCGGCGGCATCGGCGAAGGCATCGCCAAGCGGCTGGCGGCGGAAGGCGCGCAGGTGATCGTCAACGACATCAACCGAGAGCTGGGCGAGAAAGTCGTGGCGCAGATCCAGGCCGAGGGCGGCCAGGCGTCTTTCTTCGCCGCTGACGTGACGCGTTCGGCGGAGGTGAAGGCGCTGGTGGATGCCGCCGTGCAACGAAACGGCAAGCTCGACGTGATGGTGAACAACGCCGGCTGGACGCACCGCAACCGGCCCGCGCTCGAAGTCAGCGAAGACGACTTCGACCGGGTCTACGCGGTCAACATGAAGAGCGTCTACCTCTCGACCATCCACGCGGTGCCGGCGTTCCGCGCCAACAAGGGCGGCTGCTTCATCAACATCGCCTCCACCGCCGGCATTCGCCCGCGTCCCGGCCTGACCTGGTACAACGGCTCCAAGGGCGCGGTGATCACCACCAGCAAGTCGCTGGCGGCCGAATTTGGCCCTGACAACATCCGGGTCAATTGCATCAACCCTGTGTTCAATCCGGATACCGGCCTGTCCGCCGAGTTTGCCGGTGGCCCGGTAGATGAGGCACGGCGCGCCAAGTTCCTCGCCACCATCCCGCTTGGCCGGTTCTCCACCGCACTCGACGTGGCCAATGCCGCGCTCTACTTGGCCAGCGATGAGGCCGCGTTCATCTCCGGCGTCTGCATCGAAGTCGACGGCGCACGCTGCGTGTAACACAGCTGGAACCAAGAGCGCCGCGGCGGGACAATAAGACATGGCAGAACGCGTGATCCCCTTGGTCGACCAGCGCGTCGCGGCACGCGCGGCGCATATCCCGGAAAACGGCGTGGCCGCCACCGGACTGCTGACGGACAAGCTGGGCCGGCCGCTGCGTGACCTGCGCATCAGCGTCACCGATCGCTGCAATTTCCGCTGTAGTTACTGCATGCCCAAGGAAGTCTTCGACAAGGACTACGCCTACCTGCCCCATTCGGCCCTGCTGACCTTCGAGGAGATCACGCGCCTGGCGCGGTTGTTCGTCGCGCACGGCGTACACAAGATCCGGCTCACCGGCGGTGAGCCGCTGCTGCGCAAGAACGTGGAGGTGCTGGTCGAGCAGTTGGCCGCGCTGCGTACACCCGATGGCCTGCCGCTGGACCTCACTCTCACCACCAACGGCTCGGTGCTCGCACGCAAGGCCAAGGCCTTGAAGGCGGCGGGGCTCAAGCGCGTCACCGTCAGCCTCGACGGACTGGACGACGCGGTGTTCCGCCGCATGAACGATGTCGATTTCCCGGTGGCCGAAGTGCTGGCGGGCATCGATGCAGCCCGTGACGCGGGCTTGGGGCCGATCAAGATCAACATGGTGGTCAAGCGCGGCACCAACGAACACGAGATCCTGCCCATGGCCCGCCATTTCAAGGGCTCGGGCAACGTACTGCGCTTCATCGAGTACATGGACGTGGGCGGGACCAACGGCTGGCGCATGGAAGAAGTGATGCCGTCGGCTGAAGTGATCCGGCTGCTGCAGTCCGAGTTTGCGCTGATGCCACTGTCGCCCAGTGCATCGGGCGAAACCGCCGAACGCTGGGGCTATGCCGACGGCAGCGGCGAAATTGGCGTGATCAGCAGCGTCACCCAGGCGTTTTGCCGCGACTGCAATCGCGCGCGCCTGTCCACGGAGGGCCAGGTGTACCTGTGCCTGTTCGCATCCCAGGGCCATGACCTGCGCGCATTGCTGCGCGGCGGCGCCAGCGACGAGCAGATCACGGCCGCGATCGGCCACATCTGGCACGGCCGCGCCGACCGCTATTCGGAACTGCGCGGCAGCCTGCCGGCCGAGGTGCAGGCCGCGCGGCCCCGCGTCGAGATGAGCTACATCGGCGGATGATCAAGCCCTCTGAAGTCACCGGCGTGATCCTGGCGGGCGGGCGCGGCTCGCGCATGGGCGGCGTCGACAAAGGACTGCAGAACTTCAAGGGCATGCCGTTGACCCTGGCCACCCTGCTGCGCCTGCAGCCGCAGGTGGGCGAGGTGATGATCAATGCCAATCGAAACCTCGGCGCTTACGAGTCGTTCGGCGTGCCGGTGTGGCCTGACGTGCTTCCCGACTATCCCGGGCCGCTCGCAGGCTTCCTGACGGCACTCGAGCATTGCACGACGCCCTGGCTGGTCACCGTGCCCTGCGACACCCCCTTGTTCCCGTTCGACCTGGTTGATCGGCTCGCCCATGCAGCGCAAGCGCAGAATGCCGAGATCGCCATGGCGGCCGCGCGCGAGGAAGACGGCCAACTGCGCGCGCAGCCCGTGTTCAGCCTCTTGCGTGTCGAGCTGCTCGAGAGCCTGGTCCGCTTCACGCACGGCGGCGGCCGCAAGATCGACGCCTGGACCGGCCAGCACGCGACCGCCCTCGTTCCCTTCGACCAGCCCGGCGACGACCCGCGCGCTTTCTTCAACGCGAACACGGTGGCTGAACTGCATCGGCTCGAAAACCCATGAGAACCATCGCCGAGATCGCGGCCGAATTGGCGGGCTACGACCCGCAGGCCTTGAGCGCACAGGCGGTCAACGAATTCCTCGCACGGCTGGTGCAACCGGTGCATGGCGTGGAAACGGTCGGCATTGTCGACGCGCTCGGCCGGGTGCTGGCAGGCGACATCATTTCTCCCATCAGCGTCCCACCGCACGACAACTCGGCGATGGACGGCTACGCCTTCGATGGCGCGCAGTTGCGCGGTCAGCCGTTGACGCTGGAGATCGTGGGCACCGCGCTGGCGGGCAACGCCTGGCAGGGAGCGGTGGGCCCGGGGCAATGCGTCAAGATCATGACGGGCGCGATCATTCCGGCCGGCCTGGACACGGTCGTGCCGCAGGAGTTCACCCAGCCGGCAGGCGAGGCGCGCATCTCCTTCGCGGCCGAAGTGGTTCGCCCGGGCGACAACCGGCGCCACGCGGGTGAAGACCTGATGCAGGGCCAACCTGCGTTGACCGCGGGCACCCGGCTGGGACCTGCGGCCTGCGGGTTGGTGGCCAGCCTGGGCATCGCGCGGGTATCCGTGCGACCGCGACTGCGTGTCGCCTACTTCTCCACCGGCGATGAAATCCTGAGCCTGGGCGAGCCGCCGCGCGAGGGCGCCGTGTACGACAGCAACCGCTACACCGTGCATGGACTGCTGACGCGCCTGGGGTGCGAGGTCATCGACATGGGCGTGGTGCGCGACGACCCGGCCTTGCTCGAAGAAGCGTTCCGATCAGCGGCCTCGAAAGCCGACGCCATCATCACCAGCGGCGGCGTCAGCGTGGGCGAGGCCGACTTCACCAAGGCCATGATGGCCAAGCTCGGTGACGTCGCGTTCTGGCGCATTGCGATGCGGCCCGGGCGGCCGATGGCGGTGGGCCGTATCGGCTCATCGGTGTTGTTCGGGCTGCCGGGCAATCCTGTGGCCGTGATGGTCACCTTTCTCGCCTTCGTGCGGCCCGCTCTGCTCAAGATGATGGGCGCCGCCGCCGAGCCGGCGCCCATGCTCAGGGCACGCAGTCTCGAGCCCATGCGCAAGAAGCCTGGCCGCACCGAGTACCAGCGCGGACGGGTCAGCCGTGGGGCCGATGGAACGCTCGAGGTGCGCACCACCGGAAACCAGGGCTCGGGCGTGCTCAGTTCGATGGTCGTGGCCAACGGCTTGATCGTGCTGAATCACGAGCAAGGCAACATCGCCCCAGGTGATGACGTGGACGTGTTGATGTTCGATGGCGCCATCTGACGTCTGAGCGCAGCGGCCGATTTTCGAAGTCGTCCTACAGCCCGCCCAGGCCCGGGATGCGTTGATTGAATCAGCCGGACTTTCCGGCTTTGTCTTCAACACATTTACGGGAACTGACCATGAACAAGATCCTTGCTCTCACAGCAGCGTTGTGTCTGGGCTTGTCCGCTCCGGCCTTCGCGCAAACCAGTTCGTCGGGCTCTACAGGCTCATCGAGCTCCTCGGGCTCGTCGATGGGCGCTGCGCCTTCTTCATCCGAAGCCGCCAAGGCCGACGCCAAGGCCATGAAGAAGCAAGCCCAGGGCGACTACAAGGCCGCCAAGGAGAAATGCAAGCCGATGAAGGGCGACGAACAGAAGGCCTGCGAGAAGGACGCCAAGGCGGCCTACGACAAGGCCCAGGCGGATATCAAGCGCACGGAAGCGGAAGCGAAGGCCGCCGGCAAGAAGTCCTGACCAGACTCTGGCGCGCTGACGTGGCAGCCCATGCGCACGTGGCATGGGCGTCTGGTGGCGCGACAGGCACGGCCCTGTCGCGCCTTCATGCTTCGTGCAGCACGATGGCGCGCGGCCTCACTTTGCTGCGATGGGCTTGTAGGTCCCTGTCACGGCGATATCGCCCTCTGATCCGCAGTTGCTTGCTGTGCCTGTCAACCTCCCATTGCGCAGCCTCAAATTCAAGTGCGTGCAGACGGCGCTCACGCTGTTCGTCTTGCGCGTGACCTTGTCCTTTTGAGCGTATATCTTTTCCTGCAAGACCTGCACCTGAGGCTCGTATTTGCCGCTACATGCGGCCTGCTTCTCCTCCGGCAAGCGGGAGCATTCGGCGCTGAATCTATCCAGCAGTGCGTTGAGCTTCTCAGACAATGCGTCGATCTCCGGCGCATCGGCCTGGATCGCATAGGCGGCGTTGTCCTCGGCCTCGGTGCGCTGGACGATGGCCATCATGCCGAGCTTGCTGGCTTCCAGTTCCACTCGCCTTCGGCCCAGGGAACGGCCGTGCTGGAACCATTCGGACTGACCGTCCTGCACGGCGCCGGTGGAGCCCTCGGATGTTTCCCAATGGGTGGTCATCCCGTTCGCCAGCTTGAGGTCCCAGACATAGCGACCGTTCAGGCCGAAACGGGGTTGTCCCTGCAGTTCAAGCGGGTGCGCACCGGCCTGGGACCCGGCCACAACGGCGAGCAGTGCGACGAAGAAACGAAGACTCATCATGCGCTCAGAACCGCACCAGTTCCACGCGCCGATTCGTGGCGCGACCGTCCTCACTGCGGTTGTCGGCGACCGGCACGGCGTCACCCTTGCCGTCTGCTTTGAGGCGCTTGCCGTCGATGCCTTTGTCCGACAGGTACTTCACAACGCTCTCGGCCCGCTTTCGGGAAAGCTCGAGATTGGACTTCTTGTCGCCCACGTTGTCGGTGTGCCCCTCGATGGAAAGTCGCAGGCCGGCTTCGCGCTTCAGCAAGGCGATGATCTCCACCAGTTGCGGCTCGGACTCCGGCTTGAGCGTGGCCTTGCCGGTGTCGAACAGGATGCCGTGCAGCGCGACGACTCCGCTCTTCTTGATCGCATCGGCCATCTCGCCAGCAGAGACTTCCACCTTCTGCGCCATGGCGCCGACATCGACGATGTTGAGCATGTAGCCGTAGTTTTGACTATAGATATCCAGTTGCACCCAGCGCTCGCCGCCGCTGGCGCCAGGCATCTGGAATACGGCGCCTTGTCGCGGGTCTTTGCGCACCATCCTGCCGCCGATCTTCTTGAACGCGTTCTCGTAGTTGTTGATGATCTCCACCAGGCTGGGCACGCGCGCGCCGTCGTTGATGACATAGCGGATCTCCCAGAACTTGCCGCTGCGCGTATCGCCCTTGCCGTCAGCCATGGCATCGAAGCCCTTGGTGGCAAAGACGAACTCGTTGTAGTCGTTATGGGTGGCGGCATCGATGTGATAGCCGGGGAAGCGCGGCACTTCCGGATGGTCGGCCGTGCCCTCGGCATCGTTGGGGTCCTTCGCGGCAAGCACCGTCGCGGCACAAAAAGCCAGCACCAGCGCAAGGCAAGGCCGGATCAAATTCTTCAGCATGGGATTCCTCATTCGCAAATGCAAAGCGCCGCCGCATCGATGCGTCGGCGATGTGTTCCGAAGAGGGCTGCGTACACAGCCCTCCAACGCAGCGCTTACCGAATGACGCCGCAGGCCAGACGCGCTGCGCCACCGCCCAGCGGCGCCGGATGATCCGCATGGTTGTCACCGCCGACATGAATCATCAAGGCGCGGCCTTTCAAGTCGGCGAGTTTCAATCGCGGTGCCAGCAACGGGTTGTTGGCATTCCCCATGCCATCCACGTACAGGGCCGGCAGATCGCCGAGGTGACCGTCGCCCCAGGGCAGGCCGTGGCGCTTGCTGCCGGACGGGTCGTAGTGACCACCAGCGGCCAACGCCGCCACCTTCTTGCCGTCTTTCTCGCCAGGTTCGCAACTGCCCATTTCATGCACGTGGAATCCGTGCATCCCCGGCGGCAATCCCGCCAGCGAAGGGATGAACACCACGCCATGCGGCGTTTCGTCGATAGCAACTTGACCGACGGACTTGCCGACGCCGCTCTCATCAACGATGTTCATCGGGACCGTGATTTCGGCCTGTGCCGCCGCAGACAAAATCAGAGTGGCGGCCACCCATAGGGCCTTGAATCGCGTGCGCATGACTACTCCCTGCTGTGATCCTTCAGGATCGTGGTTGACGGTATCCGGGCAATCCGGCCCGCCGCAAATTGAGCGTGATCGTAGAGTTGCGATCGCGTGCAATCCACCCCCACCCAGGGGGGAGTCCAAGGGCTCCACCACCGACTCTATTGCTCGCGAAAGTTGCCGTGGGTGTGCACTATTTTGGAAATGGCGATCGAGCGACACAGGGTCTGGAAACCCAGCCGGCGAAAATGTCCAGTTCAAGACTGAGTCAATTACCGCATCGCCCGTAGACACACATTAGAGGGAGCGCACCGGAAGTCAGCGCCTGGAGTGCACTAATAGTGACAAATCGCATTCACCATGTCTGCCAGGAAGAATAGTCGCCTCTGGTCACGGCTGCGCGTGCTGTGCTGCTCGGGCCTCGATGTCATGAGCATCGCGCCCGATGCATTTGCGATCGTTCACGAATTGGTTCCGAACGCCGCGTCGGCTCTATTTCTCACGTCGCATGACGGCGTACAGCAGGCGACATTTCACGAAGATTGCCCGGCTTCAGTGCAGGAGCTTTGCAACGGCGACATCACCTTGTTCGATGGCCCGGGTGAAATCAATACGCAGCAGATGGTGGTGGACCCGGACGCACCCAAGATCGGCCAACTGCTGGCGCCGCCCAAGGAATACTTCGCGAGCAACACCTATCAGTTGCTGATACGCGGCTGTGGCCATCACCACACGCTGGATGCTCGGCTTGAAGTCGATGGGCAGCGCTTCGGCATCCTGGCCTTGTTTCGCGAGCCGGGACGCCCTTTCGACGCGCAGGATGTCGAAGGCATCAGCCGTGTGGCGCTGCATTTCGAACATACGCTGCGAACCAGCCAGTCGTCGCGAAACGAGTTGCGTGGCATCGTCGAGCAGGAAGCCATGATCGTCGCCAACGCCGACGGCCAGATGCTGTATCTGAGCCCCGCTGCCAGCGCACTACTGGATGAAGTGCCCTTGGCCGGGCCGCAATGGCACGACCGCCGCGCACTGCCGCCGGTATGCAAGCGACTGATCGAGGTATTGCGCAACGGTGACCAATACCCGTGGGAAATGCCGAACTGCTCGATTCCCGTGCCAGGGGGAAGGCTCGACGTCAGTGCGCAATGGCTCGGCGAAGCGGGCCACGCCCCGACTCAACAGGCAGCCTATGCGGCTGCGGAAAGCGGACTGGTCGGGATCGCACTCAAGCGCACCGTTCCGGCACCCCTGCGCGTCTGGCGCAATCTGAGCGGCGTTCCGTTGTCGCCACAACAGATGGAAGTGGCATTCTGGATGGCGTCGGGCGGCGGGCGCGATGCGGCAAGGGAGAAGATGGCCATCAGTGACGCAGTGCTACGCGACTGCGTGAAAGCCATCTACGAGAAACTGGAATGCTCGTCCCAGACCGAGCTCGTCGCTGCGCTGCATGCGCCGCCGAGGGAGTTCCACCTTTCGCCGGCCTGAGCGCGATCAGCCCATGCGTACGACGGCGATGGGCGGCAGGTCGCGCGACAGGCACTGCCATGTCGAGCCCTCGTCCTCACTGACCCACAAGCCTCCGGTGGTGGAACCCATCGCCAGCGTGGCCCCGTCATCGCTGACGGCCAGCGCATGGCGGTAAACCAGATGGTAGGCGTCATGCTGCGGCAGCCCCTGCCTGCGCACGTGGAATGAGGCGCCGCCGTCACGGGTCTCCGTGACGACCATGCGGGCGTCAACCGGGATGCGCTGCGCATCCGAGTGCGCCGGCACGAACCAGGCGCGTTCGGGGTTGGCAGGATGCGCGGCGACCGCGAATCCGAATTCGCTGGGCGCGGGTGCGGCGATCCGCCGCCAGTTCAGCCCACTGTCTGTCGAGCGGTACAACCCGCCGTGATGCTGCACCCAGAGCACATCCGGATTCGCAGAGCACTGCTGCAGGCGATGCACATCCTGGATGTTGGGGTCTTCGCGCCGCTCGGGCGGCATGAAGTCGGCGACCATGCCCTTTGACGTGTTGGTCCAGGTTTCACCGGCATCCCGGGTCTGCCACACCCCACCGCAGGACACCGCAACGGTCACATGGCGGGCATCGCGCGGATCGACGATGACCGAGTGGATGCCCGCGTGGTCGTAGCCGCCGCCGAGCCACTCCTTGCGTTCGGGTCGCAGCCACAGGCTTTCGACCAGCCGCCAGCTCGCACCGCCATCGATCGACTTGAACAAGCCCGCCGGCAGGCAGCCTGCCCACAGCACGCCCTGGCCGGCCTCCAATCCCCAGATCATGTCGACCGTCCAGGGGGTCGGATCGTCCATCCACTCGCCTTCGCCCGGTTTGGGCGGGAATGCCGGCGCGCCAACCTCTTTCCACTCATCGCCGCCGGCGTTCTTCCAGAGCTTGACGCCGAAATGGCCGAGGCGTAGCGCTGCGTAGCACGTACCTGTGGTGGCGTCGAATGCGAATTGCGTGACGGGCTCACCGGGGAAATGCGGCGCGCCGAGATGCCAACCCGAGGCGGTATGGCGCACGCCGAACAACCCCTTGCGCGTGCCGACCCAGATCACCGGCTTGGAAGCCGCCATGCTTCAACCTCCTGTAAGCGCCTGGATCACGAAGACCCTGTCGCCCGGCTCGATACCGACGTCCAGCCGTGAGCGGTCCGCGATCATGCGCGCATTGACGAAGACCGCCACATGCTTGCGCACGGCACCTTGCTCGTCAAGCACATAGTGCCTCATCGAGGGCGCGGCCTCGAAGGCGCCGGCCAGCGCCTCGCGCAATGTCCCGGCCTGAACCTGTTGCGGCGGGCAGGCTACGTGGCGTGTGAGCGCCGGCGCGAATTCGACGGTAGGCACCGGCGCATTCTGCGCCCGGGTTCACCTACTTGGCGAGCAGCTCAGGATGATGATGGCCATGCTCTTCTGCATGGGCCTTGTTGGCGCCCGGCACCTTGCTGCGTGCGAACAGCAGGTACATGGTGGGGACGACGAAGATCGTAAGCAGCGTGCCCAGCGACATGCCGCCCACGATCACCCAGCCGATCTGGATGCGGCTTTCCGCCCCCGCACCAGTGGCCGTGGCCAGCGGCACGGCCCCCAGCACCATGGCGCCGGTGGTCATCAGGATGGGACGCAGGCGCTGCGAGGCGGCCTTCACGGTGGCATCCACCAGCTCCAAGCCCTGCTCGCGCAGTTGATTGGCGAACTCCACGATGAGGATGCCGTGCTTGGTGATCAGGCCGACCAGCGTGATCAGGCCGATCTGCGAATACACGTTCAGCGATCCGCCCGACAGCTTGAGCGCCAGCAGCGCGCCAATCATGGACAGCGGCACCGACAGCATGATCACCAGCGGATCGACGAAGCTCTCGAATTGCGCCGCCAGCACCAGGAAGATGAACAGCAGCGCCAGCACGAACACGATGGCCAGGGCCCCCTGCGAGGCCTTGAACTCGCGCGAGGTGCCGTTGAGGTCGGTCGTGTAGCCCGGCTGAAGCACCTTCGCCGCCGTTTCATCCATGAACTGCAGAGCCTGGCCCAGCGAGTAGTCGGGCGACAGGTTGGCAGTGATGGAGACCGAGCGCCGCTGGCCGAAGTGGTTGAGCTCGCGCGGACTCACGCTCTCGCGCACCTTCACCAGCGCCGACAGCGGGATCATGGTGTCGTTGCGGCCGCGCACGTTGATCCGGTCGATGTTCTCGGGCGTCGTGCGGCCGCTCGCCTCGGTCTGAACGATCACGTCGTACTGCTCGGCGTCACGCTTGTACCGCGTCACCTGCCGGCCGCCCAGCATGGTCTCCAGCGCCTTGGCCACCACCTGAACGCTCACGCCCAGGTCGGCCGCCTTGTCGCGATCGACTTCGATGCGCAACTCGGGCTTGTTCAGGCGCAAGTCCACGTCGGGCGACACGATGCCGGGGTTCTTCGCCATCTCGTCGAGGAACTGGCGCGTGACGCGGTTGAGGTTTTCGTAGCTGTCGGATGTCTGGATCACGAAGTTCAGCGGCCGCTCGCGAAAGCCCTGTCCCAGCGAAGGCGGCGTGATCGGAAAGGCGCTCACACCCGGCAGCGCGTTGAACTTGGGCCCCATCTCGCGTGCCAGATCGAGCGTGGTGCGCTTGCGGTTTTCCCAGTCCACTGTGCGATAGACGACGCTGGCCTGCGAGACCGTGGGGTTGCCCACGTTGCCGAAGATGCGGTCGAACTCGGGGTATTGCTGGCCCAGCTTCTCGAGGGCCTGCGCGTAGCGGTCGGTGTAGTCCAGCGTCGAGCCGTCAGGGGCATTGACAGTCGCCAGGATGGTGCCGCGGTCTTCCAGCGGCGAGAGCTCCTGCTTCATGGTCGGCCAGATCGACGCGATCGACAGCGCACTGAGCAGCATCACGCCGATGATGATCCAGCGCGCCTGCAGCAGCTTGCCCGCCAGCGCGGAGCTGCCCTGCCCGCGCGCCAGCAGCACCCAGCGCAGCGCGCGTGCGTAGCGATCCGACAAGGCCGTGAGCCAGCGCTCCATGTGGCTGTCGAACCAACTCGGGTTCGGGTTGTGGCGCAGCAGCTGGGCGCACATCATGGGCGTGAGCGTCAGCGCAACGAAGCCCGACACAAGCACCGCGCCGGCCAGTGCCAGCGCGAACTCCACGAACAGGCGCCCGGTGCGGCCCGGCGTGAACGCCAGCGGCGCGTACACCGCCACCAGTGTGAAGGTCATCGTGATCACGGCAAAGCCGATCTCGCGTGCGCCCTTGATCGCGGCGGCAAAGGGGGTGAGGCCTTCCTCGATGTGCCGGAAGATGTTCTCCAGCATCACGATCGCATCGTCCACCACCAAGCCGATCGCCAGCACCAGGGCCAGCAGGGTCAGCGTGTTGATCGTGAAGCCGAACAGCGCCATCAGCGCAAACGTGCCGATCAGGCTCACCGGGATGGTGACGATCGGAATGATGGACGCACGGATGGTGCGCAGGAACACGAAGATCACCAGCGCCACCAGCACGATCGCTTCGCCAATGGTGTGATACACGTTCTTCACTGATCGGTCGATGAACAGCGAGTTGTCGTTGGCAATGTCGATGTTGATGTCCGCCGGCAGATCCGCCTTGAGCTTGGGAATCATGTCGCGCACGCCTTGCGACAGCGTGAGCGGGTTGGCCGTGGCTTGGCGGATCACGCCGGCCGAGATCGCCTGCCGCCCGTTGAGGCGAACGGCGCTGCGCTCGTCGGCAGCGGCTTCCTCCACCCGCGCGATGTCGCGCACCTTGACCGGGAAGCCGTTGACGTTCTTGACCACAATCTCGCGGAACTGCGCCGGGCGCACCAGGTCGGTCTGCGAAGTGACACTGAATTCGCGCTGCTGCGATTCGATGCGGCCGGCCGGCAGCTCGAGGTTGCTGCGCGCGATGGCATCCTCCACGTCCTGCGTGGTCAGGCGGTAACCAGCCAGCTTGTCGGGGTCGAGCCAGACCCGCATGGCGTACTTGCGTTCGCCGTAGATGCGTACGTCGGCCACGCCTGTCACGGTCTGCAGCCGCGACTTGACGATGCGGTTGACCAGGTCGTTGATCTGCAGCGGATCGAGCGTGTCGCTGGTGAAGGCCAGCCAGATCACCGGGAAAGCATCCGCCTCGACCTTGGCGATCACCGGCTCCTCGATGGTCTGCGGCAGGCGGTTGCGCACGCGCGAGGTGCGGTCGCGCACCTCGGCCGCGGCGGCATCCGCGTCCTTTTCCAGCCGGAAACGCACCGAGATCTGGCTTTGCTCGGCCCGACTGATCGAGGTGATCACGTCGACCGCGTCGATGCCGGCGATGGAGTCTTCCAGCGGCTTGGTGACCTGCGTCTCGATCACCTCGGCGGAAGCGCCGGGATACTTGACGCTCACAGTGACCATCGGCTCGTCGATCTTCGGGTACTCGCGTACCGCCAGCCGATTGAAACTCACCAGCCCGACCAGCAGCACGAGCAGCGACAGCACCGTCGCGAAGACTGGACGGCGGATGGATATCTCAGGCAGTTGCATGAAACGCCTCGCGCCGCGGCTTCAGGTGCGCGCCGGGGCGCTGCCGCCCTGGCGCTGCTCGCCCGACGTCAGCGCCGCGGCGCAGGGGTCGGGGCCCTTGAGGGCCGCGGCCATCGTCGATTTGGCCGAAGCAGCGCCACCCGCGGCGGAGGCACTGAGGGCGGCCGGGGCGCTGGCCGCGGAAGCCGCGGCTCGAGCGGGTCCCGCCGCGCCGCCGGCGGCACGTCCGATCTCCATCACGCGCACCGGCATGCCGTCCTTTTGCACACGCTGCTGTCCGGCCGTGATGACCAGGTCGCCAGCGCGCAAGCCGTCGGTGATCTCGACCCGGCCGGGTCGGCGCACGCCGACCTTCACCTCGACCCGCTGCGCGGTCTTGGTGTCCTGGTCCGGGCCATCGATCAGACGATAGACAAATTGACGGCCGGCCTGCGGCACGATGGCCTCTTCCGGCACCACGTGCGCGCTGTCGCGCTCGCCGAAGACGGCGGTGACGCGCGCGAACATGCCGGGGCGCAACTGAAGCTGCCGGTTGTCGATGCAGCTGCGGATCGCCACGGATCGGCCGTTGGCGTCCACCGCCGGGTCGATCGCTTGCAGCACCGCCGAGAACTTGCGCCCGGGCAACGCGTCGACCTCGACCACCGCGCGTTGGCCGCGCTGGACCTTGGTCTGGTAGCGCTCGGGCAGGCGGAAGTCGACGAAGATGGCGTCGATGTCCTCGATGTTCACGATCTCCGCGCCGTCCTTGAGGTAGTCGCCGACGTTGACGCTGCGGATACCCGCGATGCCGTCGAAAGGCGCCACGATGCGCATGCGCGCGGAAGTGGCCTGCGCCAGCGCCAGCTTGGCCTCGGCCACCTGCAGGTTGGCCGCGCTCTCGTCCACGGCGCGCTGCGCGATGAAGTTCTGCGCCACCAGTTCCTGATTGCGCTTGTGATTGGCACGCGCGATCGACAACTCCGCCTGCGCCTGCTGGACCTGCGCGGCGGCGAGCTGGTCATCCAGCTGCACCAGCACCTGGCCTTTGCGCACCCGTTCGCCGTCGCGGAAATTCAGGCGCGTGACACGGCCACTGACTTCCGGCTTGAGCACCACGCCCTGGCGCGATCGCAAACTGCCCACGGCCTGCGCGTCGTCGGTGAGCTTGACGGCCTCGACGCGCGCCACTTCAACGGCTGGGGGG
>Ga0207853_1000198_pt1 | contig 14089 bp, 13 predicted proteins | sample LuqExpMetagenom6_FD_187764 | JGI IMG/M metagenome (GOLD analysis project Ga0207853, IMG submission 187764) | Tropical forest soil microbial communities from Luquillo Experimental Forest, Puerto Rico - Sample 6 (SPAdes) | ecosystem: Environmental > Terrestrial > Soil > Tropical forest ...
CTTCCGCACCACCGACGTGACCGGTGCGATCGAGCTGCCCAAGGACAAGGAAATGGTCATGCCCGGCGACAACGTGACGATCACCGTCAAGCTGATCGCTCCGATCGCCATGGAAGAAGGCCTGCGCTTCGCCATCCGCGAAGGCGGCAAGACCGTCGGCGCCGGCGTCGTCGCCAAGATCATGGAGTAATGGCATGGCACAGCAGAAGATCCGCATCCGCCTCAAAGCCTTCGACTACAAGCTGATCGACCAGTCGGCAGCCGAGATCGTTGACACCGCCAAGCGCACCGGCGCCATCGTCAAGGGCCCGGTGCCCCTGCCGACGCGCATGAAGCGCTTCGACATCCTGCGCTCGCCGCACGTCAACAAGTCGAGCCGCGACCAGTTCGAGATCCGCACGCACCAGCGTCTGATGGACATCGTCGATCCCACCGACAAGACGGTGGACGCGCTGATGAAGCTGGACCTGCCGGCCGGCGTGGACGTCGAAATCAAGCTGCAGTAAAAGTGTTCGCGCCGCGATCGCGGCGCTTTGCACCACAAAGCCGCGGGCCTCACAGGGCCCGCGGCTTTTTTCTTGCGGCAGAGGGCGTGCAAGCCGCCGGCTGGGAGTCTGTCAGTTGACGCTTGACTTGCGGGGGGCGTGCGCCTGAAGCTGCTCACGCACAACATCGATCACGCGTTGCGGCTGATCGCGATGCGGCGAATGGCGGCACTGGGGCAGCTCGATGGAGCGTGCCTGCGGCACAGCGGCCTCGATGCGCCGCAGTTGTTCAAGCGTCCCGTACTCGTCGTCCAGGCCCTGAATGACGAGCACCGGACAGCGCACCGGCCGGATGTCGGCTTCGATGTTCCAGTCGCGAAAGCGCGGGTCCAGCCAGATGGCGTTCCAGCCCCAGAACGGTGAATCGACGTCCTGGTGGTAGCGCGCCAGGCGTTGCTTGAGGTCGCCCTGGGTGTAGGCTTCGCGCGCGGCTTTGATGTTGCGTACGGTCATGTCCTCAACGAACACGTGCGGCGCCAAAGCGATCACGCCGCTGACGCATTCCGGAAAGCGCGCGGCGTGCAGCAAGGCAATCGAGCCGCCGTCGCTGTGGCCGAACAGCCAGGGCTGGTCGGTCAGCGCATCGATGCCCGCCGCCGCCAGCACCTGCGGCAGCACTTCCACGGCCTGGCGATGCATGAAGTCCGGGTTCCAGCGCTCGTCGGCCTCGCGCGGCGTCGACCAGCCATAGCCCGGCCGCGAATACACCAGCCCACGCACACCCAGCGCGCTGCACAGCTGCTGGGGAAATTCCTTCCACATCGACAGCGAGCCCAGGCCCTCGTGCAGGAACACCAGCCAGGGCGCCTGCGGATCATCCGCGCCCACGATGGCGTATTCGATCTGCTGCGGACGGCCGTTCCAATGGATCTGACGGCTCGAATTGCTCATACGCCGAGATAGGTACCCAGTTCCTTGCTGTCGCGCAGTTCGTCGGCGCTGGCGTCCATCACCACCTTGCCTTTTTGCAGCACGACGCCGTGGTCGCAGTGCGCGAGTACCTTGCGGTAGTCGCGGTCGACGATCAGCGTGGCGATGCCGTCCGAGCGGATCTTGGCGATCACGCGCCAGATCTCCGTGACCACGAGCGGCGCCAGTCCTTCGGTGGCTTCATCGAGGATGATCAGGTCCGGCTGCGTCATCAGTGCGCGGCCGATCGAGAGCATCTGCTGTTCGCCACCCGACAGTTGGTTGCCCAGGTTGTTGATGCGCTCTTGCAGGCGGGGGAAGGTCTCCATCACCCGCTCGTACGTCCAGGCGCGACTGGCTTGCGAGGCGGCCTGCGCCGGCCGCGCCGCCATCACCAGGTTTTCTCGCACGCTCAGATTGGGGAACACGCCGCGGCCTTCCGGCACATAGGCGACGCCAAGACGTGCCACTTCGTGCGGCCGTGCGCGGCTGGCATCGCGGCCGAACAGCTGGATGTGGCCGTCACGCTCGGCCACGTGGCCCAGCAGCGTGCGGATCAGCGTGCTCTTGCCCATGCCGTTGCGTCCCAGCAGGCCCACGGTCTGGCCGCGGGCGATCTGCAGGTTGACGCCGTGCAACACATGGCTGCTGCCGTACCAGGCGTGGATCTCACGTGCATCCAGGATCAAGTCTGTGGCAGCCATCAATGCCCTCCCAGATAGGCGGCCTGCACTTCGGCGCTGTTGCGCACCTCGTCCGGCGTGCCGGAGGCGATCACGCAGCCGTTGACCATCACGGTGATCCGGTCGGCGATGCGGAACACCGCATCCATGTCGTGTTCGACCAGCAGGATCGCGTGATCGTGTTTCAGTTCGGCCAGCAGTTGCAGCATGCGCTCGGTCTCCTCGGCGCCCATGCCGGCCAGCGGTTCGTCCAGCAGCAGCACATGCGGCGCGGTGGCCAGGCACATCGCGATCTCCAACTGGCGCTTCTGGCCATGACTGAGCAGGCCGGCCGGGCGGTCAAGCACCTCGGCCAAGCCGACACGGGCGGCTACGTCGCGCGCGGCAGGCGTGCTGACGGCGCAAGCGTCGGCAGCTTCCCACAGCCGCCACGGGCGGGGCGCTCGCGCCTGCGCAGCGAGGCGGCAGTTCTCCAGCACCGTGAACGTCGGATAGATGGTGTTGCGCTGGTAGCTGCGACCCAGGCCCGCGCGCGCGCGCCGGGGTTGCGGCCAGTGGGTGATGTCCTGGCCCACGAGTTCGACGCTGCCCTCGGACGCCGGGGTCTCGCCGGACAGCAGGTTGATCAGGGTCGACTTGCCGGCGCCGTTGGTGCCGATCACCGCATGGACGGCACCGCGCTCGAGGTCCAGCGACACCTTGTTGACGGCCACCAGGCCGCCCCAGCGGCGGGTCAGTTCCACGCCACGCAGAAGTACCTGGCTCATGCCGCCTCCTGTGCCACGCCGGCGGCTTGCACGCGTCGCGAATGGCGTCCCAGCAGGCGCGCCTTCCATTGGGCGGGGAGTCCCACCAGACCACGCGGCAGCAGCGCCACGCTGAGGATGATGGTCAGACCCAGTCCCAGCAGCCAGTGCTTGGCGAATGCCCCGAAGATCGCTTCGCTGCGATACAGCTCCTGCAGTAGCGTGTAGGCGAACGCGCCGATCAGCGCGCCACGCAGATGACCCAGTCCGCCCAGGATGATCATCACCAGCACCGCGCCGGACATGTGCCAGCTCATGAGTTCCGGATTCACCAGACCGTCCTTCACCGCGAACAGGAAGCCGGCCAGTCCGGCGATGGCGCCCGAGAGCGTGAACGCGGCCAGCTTGTACGGATAGGTCGAGAAGCCGGTGGCACGCATGCGCTGTTCATTCACGCGGATACCCGCGAGCGCGCGGCCGAAGCGCGAGCGCGAGACCAGTGCCAGGAAGCCGAAGACCAGCACCAGCATGGCCAGCGTGAAGTGGTACATCGCCAGCGGGTTCTCCAGATCCAGCAGGGACCCGAGCGCCGGCTTGATGTTCAAGTAGATGCCGTCGGTGCCGCCGCCCAGCGGCGTGTCGTGAACCACGTAGTACGCCATCTGCGCGAAGGCCAGTGTGACCATGATGAAGTACACGCCCTGCGTGCGCAGGCTCAGGGCGCCGACCACCAGCGCGTAGAGCCCCGCGGCCACGATGCCGGCCGGCAGCAGCCACAGCAGGTTGCCGGGGCCGTCGGTGGGCGACAGCATCACCGCGGCATAGCCGCCGATGCCGAAGAAGGCGGCATGGCCGAAGCACACCAGGCCGGTGCCACCCACCAGCAACTCCAGGCTCAGGGCGAAGATCGCGTAGATCATGATCTTGTTGACCAGGGCCACGCCGAAGTTGCCGGCCACCAGCGGATAAGCCGCCAGCGCCGCGAAGGACGCGAGCACGAAGACTGCTTTGGAATTCGAAAGTGGATTCATTGCATCAACCCGCCTTGAAAAGGCCCTGCGGCTTCCAGATCAGGATCAGCGCCATCAGCACATAGACCAGCACGCCGGCCGCCGAGGGCACCACCACCTTGCCGAAGGTGTCGACGAAACCGATCAGCAGCGCCGCGAACAAGGCGCCGCGAATGGAGCCAATGCCGCCGATCACCACGACGACGAAACAGATGATCAGCACCTGCCCGCCCATGCCGGGATAGACGCTGGAGACCGGTGCAGCCACCATGCCTGCCAGCGCGGCGATGGCGACACCCGCGGCAAACACCACGCGGTACAGGAACTGGATGTCGATGCCCAGGCTTTGCACCATCTCGCGGTTGGCGCTGCCGGCGCGGATCATCATGCCCAGGCGGGTGCGTGTGAAAACGAAGTACATGCCCGCGGCCAGCGCGATGCACACGGCCGAAATGAACAGGCGGTAGACCGGGTAGGTCATCATCTCGCCCAGCGGAATCAGCCCCGACAGCACGTCCGGAGGGGCCACGCCGTGCACGTCATCGCCGACGAGCAGGCTGCGGGCCTCTTCGAACACCAGGATCAGGCCGTAGGTCATCAGCACCTGCTGCAGATGTTCGCGTTCATACAGGTAGCTGTAGAACGCCCACTCGAGCACATAGCCGAGCACGATGGCGACCACCGTGCCCACCAGCAAGGTGGCGAAGAAGCCGCCGCCGAAGGTGGCCGCCACGATCGGCGACAAGGCGAACGCCATGTAGGCACCCACCATGTAGAAACTGCCGTGCGCCAGGTTGATGACGCCCATGATCCCGAAGATCAGGGTCAGCCCGCTGGCGACGAGGAACAGCAACAGCCCGTACTGCAACGAGTTCAGGCACTGGATAAGGAAGGTGGCGAGGTCCATGGCGCAGCGCTCCCCTGCGCGCGGCGATCATCCCGCCGCACGAGGTATGTGAAGGATCGAGTGAGTCTCAGGTGCCCTGCATGCGGCAGCCGCGGCCGGGATCGGCAAGCGCCTTGGAGGCGACGCCGACCAGCTTGTTCTCCTTGCCGCCGACCTGGCGCAGGTAGATGTCCTGCACCGGGTTGTGGCTGGCGGAGATCGTGAACGGCCCGCGCGGGCTGTCGATGCGCGCCTTGCGCAGGGCGGCCGCAAATTCAGCCTTCTTGCTGACATCGCCCTTCACCGCCGCCAGGCCCACGGCCAGCATCTGCGCCGCGTCGTAGCCCTGCACCGCGTACACATCGGGCTGCAGCTTGAAGGTCTTGGCGTAGGCCAGGCGGAACGCGTTGTCACGCGGCGTGTTCAAGCTGTCGGCATAGTGCAGCGTGGTGAACATGCCGTTGGCGGAATCGCCCTGGGCTTCCAGCGTGCCGTCCGTCACGAAGCCGGGGCCGTACAGGGGAATCTTGGCCTTCAGGCCCGCTGCCGCGTAGTCCTTGACGAACTTCACCGCGCCGCCGCCGGCAAAGAAGGTGTAGACCGCGTCCGGCTTGGCTGCGGCGATCTCGGTCAGCAGCGCCTGGAACTCCACGTTCGGGAAGGGCAGCGTCAGCTCCTTGCTGACCTTGCCGCCGGCCTTCTCGAAGGCTTCCTTGAAGCCGCGCACGCTTTCATCACCGGCGGCGTACTTCCAGGTGATGGTGACCACGTTCTTGTGGCCGCGCTTGGCCATCACTTCGCCCATCGCGTAGCCGGGCTGCCAGTTGCTGAAGCTGGAGCGGAAGGTCGTGGGCGCGCACATCGGGCCGGTCACCGCGTCGGCGCCCGCGTTGGGCACGATCAACAGGGTATTGTTCTCCTTGGCGACCTTGGCCATCGCCATCGCCACGCCGCTGTGCACGGTACCGACCAGCACGTCCACGTTGTCGCGCTTGATCAGCTTGGTCGCGTTGTCCACGGCCTTCGATGGATCGCTTTCGTCGTCGACCTTGAAGAACTCCACTTCGCGTCCGCCGATCTTGCCGCCTTGCTCGGTGACATAGAGGCGAAAGCCGTTTTCGATCGCGGTGCCGAGCGAGGCAAAGGTGCCCGTGGCCGGCAGCATGAGGCCGACCTTGAGCTTGCCGGCGGCTTGCGCGTGAACCGCGGCGGCGCCCAGGGTCAGGGCGCAGGCGAGCGCGAAGCGGGTAAGGGTCATGAATATGTCTCCTGGGTTCTTCGACTGTGTTGAAACGGGACGGTGGCGATCAACCGGTTTCGCGCTCGCGCTCGCGCAGGCGGAAGCGCTGGATCTTGCCGGTGGCGGTCTTCGGCAGATCGGGCACGAATTCGATGAAGCGCGGGTACTTGTAGGGCGCCAGGCGCTCCTTGACGAAGGCCTTGAGGTCGGCCTCGGTGGCCGAAGCGCCGGGCTTGAGCACCACGAAGGCCTTGGTCTTGGTCAGGCCTTCTTCGTCTTCCTTGCCGATCACCGCGGCTTCGAGCACGGCGGGATGCTGCACCAGCGTCGCCTCCACCTCGAAGGGACTGACGTAGATGCCGCTGACCTTGAGCATGTCGTCGCTGCGGCCGCTGTACGTGTAGGAGCCGTCGGCGTTGTGCACATACTTGTCGCCGCTCTTGGTCCAGCCGCCGTGGAAGGTCTCGCGCGTCTTCTGGCGGTTGCCCCAGTACATCATGGCGGCGCTCGGGCCGTGGATGTACAGGTCGCCGGGTTCGCCGTCCGGCACCGGCTGGCCATCCTCGCCGCGCAGCTCGACCTCGTAGCCGGGCACGGGCAGTCCGGTCGTGCCGTAGCGCACGTCGCCCGGGCGATTCGACAGGAAGATGTGCAGCATCTCGGTGGAGCCGATGCCGTCGACGATGTCCACACCGAAATGCGCCTTGAAGCGCTCGCCGAGTTCGGCCGGCAAAGCCTCGCCCGCCGACGACACCAGCCGCAGCGCCACCTGCTCGCGCGCCGGCAACTGGGGCGAGGCCAGCATGCCGGCAAAGCCGGTGGGCGCACCGTAGAACACCGTGGGGCGCAGGCCGCCCACGCCGCCGGTCAGGCGCTTGAACGTCGCATCGGGCGTGGGCCGCTCGCCCATCAGCAGGGTGGTGGCGCCGACCGACACGGGGAAGGTCAGCGCGTTGCCCAGGCCGTAGGCGAAGAACAGCTTCGCGGCGGAGAAGCACACGTCATCGCTGCGCAGTTCGAGGATGCCCTTGCCGTACAGCTCGCAGGTCCAGTAGGGGTTGGCCTGCGAATGCACGGTGCCCTTGGGCCGGCCGGTGGAGCCGGAGGAATACAGCCAGAACGCCGGATCGTCGGCATTGGTGCGCGCGGGGCGCTGCAGCGGCGTGGCGGCCTCGAGGAACGCTTCGAATTCCACTTCCGCCGGATGCAGCGGCGCGACCGGTTCCGACACGATGACCTTGGCCACCTCGTGGTCGCTGCGGGTCATGGCGGCCGTGATCGCCGGCAGCAACGCGCCCGACACCAGCACCGCCTGCGCACGCGAATGCTCCAGCATGTAGGCGTAGTCGTCGGCGGTCAGCAGCGTGTTGACGGCGACCGGCACGATGCCGGCATAGATCGCGCCCAGGAAGGCAACCGGCCAGTCCACGCCGTCCTGCATCACCAGCAGCACTCGCTCTTCGCGCCGCAGGCCGAGGGCGCGCAAGCCCGCGCCCATGCGGCGCAGGCGCTCGTCGAGTGCGCCATAGGTCAGCGTGCGCCGGTCGTCGATGAAGGCCGGCTTGGCGTGTCGGCCCGCATTCGCGGCCAGCAGGTACTGCGCGAAATTGAACTGATCCGGCGGCGGGGGGACGGTGGTGGGCGGCATGGTGGTACGTCAGTTCAGGGTTGAGAGGACAGCGCCGGCGGCCTGCACGGCCGTGCGCCGGTGATAGAAGTTCAAGGCGCGCGGGCCGCCGAGCTCTTCGCCGCCGCCAGCGCGGCCCGGGCCGCCATGCAGCGACTGGGGCATCACGTTGCCGTGGCCGGTGTGCGAAGCCGCCACCTCCGGCGACACCACGTGCACTCGGCCGTGGCTGTCGGCCAGTTCGAGCGCGGCAGCGCCCAGCGCGGCGGCGTCGCTGCCGTACACCGAGGCGACCAGCGAACCCATGCCGCGGCGGATCAAGCGGAAGGCGTGGCCGGCATCGCGATAGGGCATCAGCGTCGCGACCGGGCCGAACACCTCCACGTCGTGCACCAGGGCGTTGCTGTCCGGGTCACGCACGCCCAGCAGCGTCGGGCCGACGCAGCAGGCAATCGCGGGGTCGGCATCGACGAGTGCGTGCGCATCGCCGTCATGCAGGGTCTGCGCATGCTGCTTCAGCTCGGCGAGGCCGGCGCGAATGGCGGTGAACTGGGCTCGGCTCACGAGCGATCCCATCCGCACCGTCTCGTTGCGCGGGTTGCCGACCGTGGTCTTGGCCAGCCGCGCGCCGATCGCTTCGGCCGCCGCACCGTACAGCGCTTCCGGCACGAACACGCGGCGGATCGCCGTGCATTTCTGGCCCGACTTCACCGTCATCTCGCGCGCGACTTCCTTGACCAGCAGATCGAAGGCTTCGCTGCCGGGTTCACTGCCAGGCAACAGCAGCGCGCTGTTGATGCTGTCGGCCTCGATGTTCACGCGCACCGAGCTGTGGGCGATGGCCGGGTGCGAGCGGATGATGCCCGCCGTGTCCGCCGAGCCGGTGAACGAAGCTACATCGAAGGGCTGCAGCTGATCGAGCAGTCCGGCGGACGAGCCGCACACCACCGACAGCGCGCCGGGCGGCAGCACGCCGGCTTCGATCACGTCGCGCACCATGCGCTGCGTCAGCCAGGCGGTTGCCGTGGCGGGCTTCACGATCACCGGTACGCCGGACAGCAGCGCGGGCGCGGCCTTCTCCCACAAGCCCCAGGAAGGGAAGTTGAACGCGTTGATGAACAGCGCCACGCCGCGCGTGGGCACCTGCACATGCAGCGACTGGAAGGCCGGGTCCTTGGCCAGGCGAACGGCGTCGCCGTCGACCAGATGGCGACGCTCGCCCAGCGACTCGGCCAGCTTGGCATAGGTGCTGATGGTGTAAATGGCGCCGTCCACGTCGACCGTGGTGTCGTTGTGCACGGTCCCGCTATTGGCGATCGAGATCGCGTAGTAGTCGTCGCGCCGGGCCTGCAGCACCTTGGCGATGGCTGCCAGCAGGGCGCCACGCCGCGCGTACGTCATGGCGCGCAAGGCCGGTCCGGCCTGATCGCGGGCGAAGGCGAAGCCGGCGGCAAGATCGAGTCCGCTGGCATCGACGCGGGCCAGTTCGGTGCCGAGCACCGGGTCGAACAGCGGTGTGCCGGCGCCGGTACCGGATTGGGCGCGACCGCCCAGGTAGTTGAGAAGAAGTTCGCTCATGGAAAAGATTGCCTCAGCGGCTGAATTCGATGGCACCTTGCGGCAGCAGATAAAGCACGAGGGCACGTCCACCCGTGACGGTCGGCCGGTGGCCGCTGCCCGGCGGGCAGACCACCCAGCCGGCCGGATGGCCATCGAACAGGGCGTTGCCGGCCAGCGGCATCACCAGATCGATCTCTCCGTTCGGATGAACGTGGTGCGGCCCGGCGATGTCCTGCATGTCGACCACGTCGACGGAAAAGCCCTGCAGATCGCTATCGGCCTTGAAGATGCGGCCGTAGCGGATGCCGCCGGCTTCGCGATTGCACAGCCAGCCGGCCGCGACGCCAGCTTCGCAGCTGCGCTTGAGTGCTTCGTACACCGCAGAACCGGCGCCGTGGTGTGCGTTCAGCCAGGACTGCAGTGCCGAATCCAGCGGGCGACCTGCGAGCTCGGCAGTGAAGTCGGTCAATTGCGCGCGGAAAGCCTCGGGCGAAGCACCGCTGGCGGATGCGAGGGGGGACGTCATGGAAATTCCTAGGCCTGAATTCAGCTGGAAATGAAGTGCATCAAGGTTGCGTAGAAAGTCGAGATGCACTATCGTGCCTGCCAGAATGTAGAACCACCGGAAATCGCATGTCAAGCACAATATTGCATGTCTCCGGGTTAACACCGAGCCAAGAAATGCAGAATGCCGCAGGCATGGCGCCGCCCTCGACCGACGAGGCCGCCGCCACGAAGCACCCGTTCCTGGTGCAACTCGGCGACCGGGTGCGCGCCCTGCGCAGCCGCCGCGGCATGACCCGCCGCGAACTGGCGGCAGCAGCCCACGTGTCCGAGCGGCATTTGGGCAACCTCGAACTGGGCGTGGGCAACGCGTCCGTGCTGATCCTGCTGCAAGTGGCGCAGGCGCTGAAGACGGGGCCGGCCGACCTGCTGGACGACCAATCCAGCCGGTCGCCCGAGTGGCTGTTGATCCGTGAGTTGCTGGCCCACCAGGACGAGCCCACCCTGAAGCGGGTGCGCGAAGCGATCCTGCCCATCGTGGACGCCGCCACCGCGGCCACCGGCCCGCGGCCGCCGCGCGTAGCCCTGATCGGGCTGCGCGGCGCCGGCAAGTCCACGCTGGGCGAAATGCTGGCCGAGGACCTCGGATTTCCCTTCGTCGAGCTGAGCCGCGAGATCGAAAAGTTCGCCGGCTGCACCGTCAGCGAAATCCAGGCGCTGTACGGCCAGAACGCCTACCGCCGCTATGAGCGGCGCGCACTGGAAGAGACGATCCAGATCTACCCGGAGGCGGTCATCGCCACGCCGGGCGGCCTGGTCGCCGAGCCGTCCACCTACAACCTGCTGCTGTCGCACTGCACGACGATCTGGTTGCGCGCCCACCCCGAGGACCACATGAGCCGGGTGGCGGCCCAGGGCGACATGCGGCCGATGGAAGGCAACAAAGAGGCCATGGACGACCTCAAGGGCATCCTGGCGCATCGCGCGCCGTTCTATTCCAAGGCCGAGCTGCATCTGGACACCAGCGCGCAGCCGCTGGACGAGACCTTCGTGTCGCTGCGGGCCATGACCCGCAAAGCGTTGCAAATTAAAGGGTAAACCCTAGGCAGCAAACTGCTTGTCATGCGGCTGTCGCATGCATTATGATGCCTTCCATCAACAGCGATGGAACGCACTTTGGTGCATCAACCGGAGAAACCCGTGCCCCAGTCCCCCGAAACCGCCGCGACCGTGGCGCCTGTCGACTACCAAGTCAACCCCAGCCAGTATCGTCACTGGAAGCTGTCGTTCGACGGCCCGATCGCACGCCTGGTGGCCGACTTCGATGAAAACGCGGGCCTGCGTCCCGGCTACAAGCTTAAGCTCAATAGCTACGACCTCGGCGTCGACATCGAACTCAACGACGCCGTCAACCGCGTCCGCTTCGAGCACCCCGAGGTCCGCACGGTGGTCGTGACCAGCGGCAAGGAGCGCGTGTTCTGCTCGGGCGCCAACATCTTCATGCTGGGCGTGTCCAGCCACGCCTGGAAGGTGAACTTCTGCAAGTTCACCAACGAAACCCGCAACGGCCTGGAAGATTCGTCCCAGCACAGCGGCCTGAAGTTCCTCGCGGCGGTGAACGGCTCCTGCGCCGGCGGCGGCTATGAGCTCGCGCTGGCCTGCGACGAGATCATCCTCGTCGACGACCGCAACAGCGCCGTCAGCCTGCCCGAAGTGCCGCTGCTGGGCGTGCTGCCCGGCACCGGCGGCCTGACGCGCGTCACCGACAAGCGCCATGTGCGCCACGATTTGGCTGACATCTTCTGCACGACCTCGGAAGGCGTGCGCGGCCAGAAGGCCAAGGACTGGCGCCTGGTCGACGAAACGGTCAAGCCGGCGCAGTTCGCTGCGCGCGTGCAGGAGCGCGCCCTGGAACTGGCGGCCGGCAGCGACCGTCCGCAGAACGCCAAGGGCGTGGCGCTGACGCCGCTGGCGCGCACGATCGAAGCCGACGCGCTGCGCTACTCGCACGTGACGGTCGAGATCGACCGCGCACGGCGCGTCGCCACCTTCATCGTGAAGGCGCCCGAGGCGCCGGTTGAGAGCGACATCGCGGCGATCGAAGCCAAGGGTGCCGCGTGGTACCCGCTGGCGCTCGCTCGCGAACTCGAAGACGCGATCCTGTCCATGCGCACCAACGAGCTCGACATCGGCACCTGGCTGATCAAGACCGAAGGCGTTGCTGCCAACGTGCGCTCCATGGACGCCGCCCTCCTGGCCAACAAGGACCATTGGCTCGTGCGCGAGACCATCGGCTACCTGCGCCGCACCTTCAGCCGCCTGGACGTCTCCAGCCGCAGCCTGTTCGCGTTGATCGAGGCCGGCTCCTGCTTCGTCGGCAGCTTCCTCGAGCTGGCGCTGGCCTGCGACCGCAGCTACCAGCTCGCTCTGCCGGCCGATCCGTCGGCTGCACCGCGCATTGAAGTGGGTGACACCAATTTCGGCCTCTATCCCATGGTCACGGGCCAGAGCCGCCTGGGCCGCCGCTTCTACGACGAGGCGCCCGCGCTCGACGCCGTGCGCGCCTACGCAGGTCAGCCGCTGGACGCCGACAAGGCCTTCGCGCTCGGCCTCGTCACCGGCAACCCGGACGACATCGACTGGCCGGATGAGACGCGCCTGGCCATCGAAGAGCGCGTGGCGATGAGCCCGGACGCGCTGACCGGCATGGAGGCCAACCTGCGCTTCAACAGCCAGGAAAACATGTTCACCCGCATATTCGGCCGCCTCACGGCTTGGCAGAATTGGATCTTCCAGCGCCCCAATGCCGTGGGCGAAAAGGGAGCACTCAAGGTGTACGGCAAGGGCGAGCGCGCCGCGTTCGATTTCAACCGCGTCTAAGTAGTGGCAGTAGTAGCAGTAGGAGCAGCCCGATGAGCACCATCAACTACAGCGAGAAGATCCCCAACAACGTCAACCTCAGCGAAGACCGCACGCTGCAGCGCGCGCTCGAGCAGTGGCAGCCGAACTACCTGAACTGGTGGCAGGACATGGGTCCGGACGGCAGCCAGAACTTCGACGTGTACCTGCGCACCGCGATCAGCGTCGATCCGGAAGGCTGGGCGCAATTCGGCCACGTGAAGATGCCCGACTACCGCTGGGGCATCTTCCTGAACCCGGCCGAGAAGGACCGCAAGATCCACTTCGGCGACCACCTCGGCGAAGCGGCCTGGCAGGACGTGCCCGGCGAATACCGCGCCAACCTGCGCCGCATCATCGTCACGCAGGGCGACACCGAACCCGCGTCGGTCGAGCAGCAGCGCCACCTCGGCCTGACCTGCCCGAGCCAGTACGACCTGCGCAACCTGTTCCAGGTGAACGTGGAAGAAGGTCGCCACCTGTGGGCGATGGTCTACCTGCTGCACAAGTACTTCGGCAAGGATGGCCGCGAAGAGGGCGAGGCCCTGCTCGAGCGCCGCAGCGGCAACCAGGACAACCCACGTATCCTGCAGGCCTTCAACGAGCAGACCCCCGACTGGCTCTCGTTCTTCATGTTCACGTACTTCACCGACCGTGACGGCAAGTTCCAGCTGTGCGCGTTGGCCGAGTCCTCGTTCGATCCGCTGGCACGCACCACCAAGTTCATGCTGACGGAAGAAGCGCACCACATGTTCGTGGGCGAGTCGGGCATCAGCCGCGTGATCCAGCGCACCTGCCAGGCGATGAACGAGCTGAAGACGGATGACCCGAAGAAGCTGCGCGAAGCCGGCGTGATCGACCTGCCGACGCTGCAGCGCTACCTGAACTTCCACTTCAGCGTGACCATCGACCTGTTCGGCGCCGACGAGTCGAGCAACGCCGCCACCTTCTACTCGACCGGCCTGAAGGGCCGCTTCGAGGAAGGCAAGCGCACCGACGACCACCAGCTGCGCACCCAGACCTACCGGGTGCTGAACGTGGCCAACGGCCAGCTGGTCGAGAAGGAGGTGCCGATGCTCAACGCGCTGAACGAAGTGCTGCGCGATGACTACATCAAGGACAGCATGGCCGGCGTCGCGCGCTGGAACAAGGTGATCGAGAAGGCGGGCATCCCGTTCCGCCTGACCACGCCCCACAAGGCCTTCCATCGCAACATCGGTTCGCTGGCCGGCATCAAGGTCTCGCCCGATGGCCGCGTGGTCAGCCAAGCAGAATGGAACGCCAAGGTCGACGAGTGGCTGCCCAGCGCGACCGACCGCGCCTTCGTCGCCAGCCTGATGGGCCGCGTGGTCGAGCCGGGCAAGTTCGCCAACTGGATTGCGCCGCCGGTGATCGGCATCAACCGCCAGCCGATCAACTTCGAATACGTGCGCTTCAACTGAGGATATTCTCGACAAGGCTTGGCCTTGCAAGAATATCTC
>Ga0207853_1000200_pt1 | contig 14062 bp, 12 predicted proteins | sample LuqExpMetagenom6_FD_187764 | JGI IMG/M metagenome (GOLD analysis project Ga0207853, IMG submission 187764) | Tropical forest soil microbial communities from Luquillo Experimental Forest, Puerto Rico - Sample 6 (SPAdes) | ecosystem: Environmental > Terrestrial > Soil > Tropical forest ...
CCATGATGATGTCCGGGTCCTGCCGCATCAGCGCACGCAGGCCTTCGGCGAACCCGAAGTCCAGCTGCGTCTGCACCTGTGTCTGGTTGAACGCGGGCTCGATCATCTCGATCGGGTCCTCCACCGTGCTCACGTTGACCTCTTCGGTGGCCAGCCGCTTGAGCGTGGAGTACAGCGTGGTCGTCTTGCCCGAGCCGGTTGGCCCGGTGACCAGCACGATGCCATGCGGACGCTGCACCAGCGCCTCCCAGCGCTGCGCGTCGTGCTGCGAGAAGCCGAGTCCGTCGAGGTTCTTCACCGTCGTGTCGGGGTCGAAGATGCGCATCACCATCTTCTCGCCGAACGCGGTGGGCAGCGTCGACAGGCGCATCTCCACTTCGTCGCCGCGCGGGTTGCGCGTCTTGATGCGGCCGTCCTGCGGCCGGCGCTTCTCCACCACGTCCATGCGCCCGAGCAGCTTGATGCGCGAGGTCATCGCGTTGAGCACGCCCAGCGGCATCTGGTAGACCGGATGCAGCACGCCGTCGATGCGAAAGCGGATCACGCCCTGCTCGCGGCGCGGCTCCAGGTGGATGTCGCTGGCGCGCTGGTCGAAGGCGTAGGTCCACAGCCAGTCGACCACCTGCACCACGCCCTGGTCGTTGGCGTCGAGCTGCTTGTTGGTCTTGCCGAGCTCGACCAGTTGTTCGAAGCTCGCCGCACCGGCATTGCCGCCGGCCTTGTGCGCGGCGCGCACCGACTTGGCCAGCGCGAAAAACTCCGCCGTGTAGCGCTGGATGTCCTGCGGATTGGCCAGCACGCGCCGCACGGTGCGCCGCGATTGCCGCTCGACCTCGTCCACCCAGTCGGTGACGAAGGGCTCGGAGGTAGCGACCACCACCTCGCTGCCGCTGGCTTGCACTGGCAGCACGCGGTGGCGCTCGGCATAGGCGGCGCTCATGCAATCGGCCACCTTGCCCACATCCACCTTCAGCGGATCGATGCGCAGGTACTCCATGCCGCAATGCGCGGCCAGCCACTGCGCGAGCGTCTCCGTGTCCATCGGCCTGCCGTCGCTGGCCCGCGTGATGCCCACGGCCGGGAGCCGAACCAGGGGATGCTGCGCGCTTTCGGCCTGCGCACAGCGTGCAATGGTGCGCTGCGCTTCGGCCGCGGTGATGACGCCGTCCTGCGCCAGCCAATCGACCAGCAGGCGCCAGGTGATCGGGCCGTGATGCGCGGGGCGCGCGCTCTTCGATGAGGTCTTGGGCTGGGCGCTCATGTCAGTTGAAGGCAGCGACCGGCTTGAATACCCGCAACCACTTGCGCGCCGGAAGGCCCCAGCGAGTTTCGATGGTTTCAGCGCGAGCGGCAAGTTCGCCGCGCACCGGATGCCGGGCTTCGCGCAGCGCCAGCACGATGGTGTTGCCCTCGCGCGTGGGCCGGAACGCCCAGACGCAGTCCTCGCCGAAGGCGCCGACGATCTTGCTCAGGCTGTCGTCGAAGCTGGAGGAGCGCCCGAACAGATTGACCGTCATGCAGCCGTCCTCGGTGAGCAGGCGCCGGCAATCGGCGTAGAAGGCCTTGGAGTCGAGCACCGGCGCCGCCGCCTCGTGGTCGTACAGGTCCACCTGCAGGGCATCGACCTGGCCGCGCCAGTGTTCGTGCGCGGCGACTTCGCCGGCATCGCCCAGGATGACCGACAGCCGGGTGTCGTCGGCCGGCAGCTTGAACCACAGGCGGCAGGCCGCGACCACCTGCGGGTTGAGCTCGATCGCCGTGGTCTTCATGCGCAGCTGGCGCCGGCAGAACTTGGTGAGCGAGGCAGCGCCCAGGCCGAGCTGCATCGCGTGGCGCTTGGCCACCGAGGCCGGCTCCACGAACAGCAGCCAGGCCATCATGCGCTGCACGTATTCCAGATGGATGTCGAACGGCCGGTCCAGCCGCATGGAGCCCTGGACCCATTCGGTGCCCAGGTGGAGGTAACGGACATCCCCGTGATCGGAGAAATTGACTTCGGGAAGTTGCAGCGGGCGGGATTTCACTGCGGGATTATGGCAATGCTGAGCCGATACGCCGCAGCAGCGGCCCCAGCCTGGGCAGCGCCTCGATCGCATTGTCGAAGCAGGCCTGCGCCAGTTCCTGCGCATCCATGCCCCGCAGGTGGGCCAGCACCTGCGCGATGCGCGGCAGCTGCGCCGGTTCGTTGCGCCCCTGCCCGCGGCCGTCCTCGCGCTGCTGCGCCGTGCGGTACAGCCAGTGCGGCGGGATATCGGGCGCGTCGGTCTCCAGCACCAGCGCCGACAAGGGCAGCTGCGCGGCCAGTCGGCGAATCTGCTGCGCCCGCTCGAAAGTCAGCGCGCCACCGAAGCCGAGCTTGAACCCCAGGCGCACGAACTCCTGCGCCTGCTGCTCGCTGCCATTGAAGGCGTGGGCGATGCCGCGCACCGGCACGCGGCGCAAGTGCTTGAGCAAGGCGTCGGCCGAGCGCCGCACGTGCAGGATCACCGGCAAGTCCCGGCGTTGGGCGATCAGGAGTTGCTCGCGATAGAAGAACTCCTGCCGCTGCGCATCGAGCTGGGGCAGGAAATGGTCGAGGCCGATCTCACCCACCGCCACCAGCCGCTCGTCTTCGCGGGCCTCGATCAGGGCGTGCTCGAGCTGGTCCAGGTCTTCATCGCGTGCACGATCGGTGCAGATCGGATGAATGCCCAGGGCATAGCTGTCGCCCTGTTCGTGCGCGAGCACGCGCACCGCATCGAAGTTGCCCACCTCAACCGCGGGAATCACGCAGTGGTCCACGCCGGCAGCGCGCGCCCGCGCGCGGATCGCCGCGCGATCGGCGGCGAATTCGGGCGCGTCCAGGTGGCAATGTGTATCAATCCATGAGAGCACCCACCGATGATGCCCCGAACGAGCGTCCCCTCGTGCATGGCTCGGAAAACCGTGCTACCGTGCAAGCTCACTTCGTTCGGCTATGCGCAGGTCTGCTCTCTACAGCTCCAGCCGGTCAGCGCGCGCGGCAGCCACGCCGCAGACGGTTGCGCCTGCGAGCCAGGCGACGGAGGATTCAACAGCTCAGCCGCAGGCCGCGGTCGCGCGCAAGCGGCAATGGCTGTCGCTATCCAGTCCCGTGCTGTTGTGGTCGGCGATCCTGCTGCTGTCGACGCTGCTGGCTTTCAGCTTGCATCTGTCGCTGCGTCCGCAGCCGCGGCAAATCACGCAGAAGGACATCAATGCCGCGGTGCTCAAGACCATGGAGACCCAGGTCCTGCCGTCCGAGTACGCCAAGGCCTACGAGAACGTCCGGCCCTCCGTGGTGCGCGTGGTCAGCTATGTCAAGAAGAGCCGGCTGCAGGAGTCGATGAACCGGGCGCATGGCACCCTCAGGGCCAAGCCCAAGGCGCTGGGCCCGGCAATCGACAACGACACCTCGGCCAATGATGACGAAGAGGTCGAACAGGGCGTGGGCACCGGCGTGGTCATCATCGACAAGGGCGTGATCCTGACCAACCTGCACGTGGTCAACGGGTCCGACCACATCAAGGTGACCTTCTTCGATGGGCTGGAGGCCGACGCCGCCATCACCGGCGTGCAGCCCGAGAACGACCTCGCGGTGCTGCAGGCCAACAAGATTCCGGATGACCTCATCCCCGCCACGATGCGCTCGACCGGCGACCTGGCGCCCGGCGACAAGGTCCTGGCGGTGGGCTTTCCGTTCGGCATCGGACCGTCGGCTTCGGGCGGGATCATTTCGGGGCTGAAGCGATCCTTCCGCTCGCCCGAAGGCAAGCAGGAGATGAACAACCTCATCCAGTTCGATGCGGCCGCCAACCCCGGCAATTCCGGCGGGCCGCTGGTGACCATGGACGGCGAAGTGGTCGGCATCGTCACCGCCATCCTCAATCCCACGCCGGCGCGCACCTTCATCGGTATCGGTTTTGCAGTGCCGATCGAAAACGCGGCCAATGCCGCGGGCCTGCCGCCGTTCTGATGCACCGCCCCGTTCCAACATCACGCGAGGACTGAAGCATTCATGGAATCCACGACCCGCCAGGACAGTGACACCGCCCATCTGATGGAACAGATCCTCTATGAGGTCAAGCGCGTCGTGGTCGGCCAGGACCGCTTCCTGGAACGCGTCATGGTCGCGATACTGGCCGAAGGCCACCTGCTCGTGGAAGGCGTGCCGGGACTGGCCAAGACGCTGACCGTGAAGACGCTGGCCAACACGATCCGCGGCCAGTTCAAGCGCATCCAGTTCACGCCCGACCTGGTGCCGGCCGACCTGGTGGGCACACGCATCTACAACCAGAAGACCGGCGAATTCAGCACGGCGCTGGGCCCGGTGTTCACCAATTTGTTGCTGGCCGACGAGATCAACCGTGCGCCGGCCAAGGTGCAGAGCGCGCTGCTGGAAGTCATGCAGGAGCGGCAGGTGACCATCGCCGGCGAGACGCACAAGGTGCCCGATCCTTTTCTGGTGATGGCGACGCAAAACCCGATCGAGACCGAAGGCACCTACCCGCTGCCCGAAGCGCAGGTGGACCGCTTCATGATGAAGGTGCTGGTCGACTACCCCACGGACGAGGAAGAGTTCGTGATCGTCGAGCGCGTCACCGGCCCGCCGATCACGGTGGTGCCGGTGGCCAGCACCGAACAGCTGGCCGCACTGCAGGATGAATGCCGCCGCATCTACGTCGACCCTTCACTGGTGCAGTACGCGGTGCGCCTGGTCTCGGCCACGCGCACGCCGGAGAAGCACGGCCTGAAGGAACTGCGTCGCTACATCACTTTCGGCGCCAGCCCGCGCGCCACCATCAACCTGACCGAAGGGGCCCGGGCCCTGGCCATGCTGCGCGGCCGCAGCTACGTGCTGCCGGAAGACATGACCGACCTGGTGGCTGATGTGTTTCGCCACCGGCTGGTGCTGTCTTACGAAGCCCTGTCCGAAGGACTGTCAGCCGATTCGCTGGTGGACAGGATCATGGCCAAGATCCCGGCGCCGCCGAAACCGCTCGAGCATGAAAAGCTGGTGGCATAAGACAACGACACAAAACGCGGCGCGCCACGCCGCGTCCTTTGGAAGTGAGGCTGCGCCCGAATCGGCAGAGCGTGTGCTGCGCCGGCTCGAGTGGACCACGATCCGCCGCCTGGACGGGCTGTTGCAGGGCGACTACCGCACCCTGATGCGCGGCGCGGGTCTGGACCTGGCGGATTTGCGCGAATACCAGCACCACGACGACGTGCGCCACATCGACTGGAACGTGACGGCACGCATGCAGATCCCGCACGTGCGCGTATTTACCGAAGACCGCGAGATGGCGGCCTGGTTCCTGCTGGACCTGAGCCCCTCGGTCGACTTCGGCTCGGGCGAGCAGCGCAAGCGCAATGTCTCGGCCGATTTCGTGGCCGTGCTTGCGCGCCTGCTCACGCGCCATGGCAACCGGGTCGGCGCGATGCTCTACGGCACCGAGGTGGACACGGTGATTCCCACGCGTGGTGGGCGCCGCCATGTGCTGCACCTGCTGCATTCGATCCGGCAGCGGCCGGCGCCGGTGGCCTCCGGGCCGACGCGGCTGCGCGACCTGCTCGACGCCGCGGCCTCGCTGATCAAGCGGCGATCCACCTTGTTCGTGGTGTCGGACTTCATCAGCGAACCCGGCTGGGAACGCTCGCTGGCCCTGCTGGCGCAACGGCACGAAGTCGTCGCCGTGCGTGTGCTGGACCCGCTCGAGCTCGACCTGCCCGACCTGGGCCTGCTGACCATTCGCGATTCCGAAACCGGCGAGCAACTGCTGGTGGACACGCACGATGCCGGCTTTCGCAAGCGCTTCGCGCGCATCGCCGCACAGCGCGAGGCGGAGTTGCGCGAAGGCCTGGCCAAGGCCGGCGTGGACGCGCTCGAGCTCGCCACCGACGGCGACCTGGTCGATGCCGTGGTGCGCTTCGCCGACATGCGCAAGCGGCGCATGCGCATGTCCGCGGGCGGCAGCCTGCCGACCCACCTGAAGCATGCGGCCTGAGACGGGGATGCAGCAATGAACTTCCTCTGGCCTGAATTCCTGTGGTTGCTCGCAGCCCTGCCCGCGCTGGTGCTGCTGTACGTCTGGCTGATGCGGCGCAAGAAGAAGATGGCGCTGCGCTATGCCTCGCTGTCCATCGTCAAGGAAGCCATGGGCGGCGCGCAGAGTTTCAAGCGCCACATCCCGCCGGCGCTGTTCCTGTTGGCGATGGCCGCCATGCTGCTGGCGGCGGCCCGGCCGGTCGCCGTGGTCACGCTGCCCGCGAACCAGCAGACCATCATCCTGGCCATGGACGTGTCGGGCAGCATGCGGGCGACCGACGTGCTGCCCAGCCGGCTGGTGGCCGCGCAGAACGCCGCCAAGTCCTTCCTCGCCGAATTGCCCCGCCACGTGAAGGTGGGCATCGTCGCCTTCGCAGGCTCGGCCCAGGTCGCGCAGTTGCCGACCACCAACCGCGAAGACCTGGTCACGGCCATCGACCGCTTCCAGTTGCAGCGCGCCACCGCCACCGGCAACGCCATCGTCATTTCGCTGGCCACCTTGTTCCCCGATGCCGGCATCGACCTGCAGTCGCTGCAGACCGGGCGCGACCGGCAGCGGGGCGCGGCGATCGATGAGGAAAGGAAGGACAAGAAAGAACTCCAGCCGGTGGCGCCGGGCTCCTACAACTCGGCCGCGATCATCATGCTCACCGACGGCCAGCGCACCACCGGCGTCGACCCACTGGACGCTGCCAAGCTGGCGGCCGACCGCGGCGTGCGCGTGTACACGGTCGGCATCGGCACGGTGGACGGCGAGACCATCGGCTTCGAAGGCTGGTCCATGCGGGTGCGGCTCGACGAGGAAACCCTCAAGGCCATCGCGCAGAAGACCGATGCCGAGTACTTCTACGCCGGCACGGCGCACGACCTCAAGAAGGTCTACACCGCACTCAGCTCCAAGCTGACGGTGGAGAAGAAGGAAACCGAGATTTCGGCGCTGTTCGCGATGACCGCCGCGGCGCTGGCACTGCTCTCCGCCGGGCTGTCGCTGCTCTGGTTCAATCGCATCCTGTGACGGACGCGAACGACCAGCAGCCCACCCCCGACCTGCCGCGGCTTTTCCTCGAAGGCCGCCACGCCGAACTCGAAAGCGCCGCCCGCGCCTTGCTGGCGCGCCAGCCGCGCCATGCCGGGTTGTGGAAGGCCCTGGGCGTGGCCCTCGGCGCGCAAGGCCGGCAGCACGAAGCGCTTGCGGCCAAACGGCAGGCCGTGGCCCTGCAGCCGGAGGACGGCGAAGCGCAGGCCAATCTGGGCAACGCCCTGGCGGCGGCCGGCGAACAGGACGCAGCACTGCACTGCTTCCGGCAGGCGGTGCGCCTCTTGCCGGACTCCGTGGACGCCTGGAAACACCTTGCCCGTACCCTGCTGCGCGCCCAGCGACCGGCGGAAGCCGAACCCGCGCTGCGCCGGATCGTGGCGCTGACGCCCGATGCGCCCGACGCGCACAACGACCTCGGCAATGTGCTGCGCGAGCTGCACCGCATGCCGGAAGCCGCGGCCAGCTATCGTCGCGCGCTGGCGCTGCAGCCTCGCATGGCCAGCGCCGAGAACAACCTGGCCAATACCCTGGCCGACCTCGGACACATCGAGGAATCGGAAGCCGCCTATCGGCGTGCGCTGCAGCTCGACCCGGCCCAGGGCGAGGTCCACAGCAACCTGGGCAACCTGTTGAAGGACCAGGGTCGGCTCACCGAGGCGCAGGCGTGCTACCGGCGCGCCCTGGAACTCGCGCCGCAGTTCGGCGGTGCGTACAGCAACCTGCTGCTGGCCCTGAACCACGATGCCACACTGCCGGTGGCGCAGGCGCTCGCCGAGGCCCGCCGCTTCGGACAGCGCATGCAACAGGCCGCCGGTGGGCCGCTGGCGCGCCTGGCAGCCGGCCACCTCGGCCCGCTGCGCGTCGGGTTCGTGAGCGGTGACCTGCGCGCCCACCCAGTCGGCTACTTCCTGGAGGCCTGGCTGCCGCACGTGGACCGCGAACGCCTCACGCTGCTGGCCTATCCGACGATCGCGCGCGAGGATGCCCTCACCACCCGGCTGCGATCGCATTTCGCGCAATGGCGCAACATCGCCGGCTTAGGCGACGAAGTGGCCGCCCGGGTCATCCACGCTGACCGCATCGACGTGCTGGTGGACCTCGCTGGCCATACCGCCTACAACGCCCTGCCGGTGTTTGCCTGGAAACCAGCGCCGGTGCAGGTGAGCTGGCTCGGCTACTTCGCAACCACCGGGCTACCGGCGATGGACTGGCTGCTCGCCGATGCCGCCAGCGTGCCCGACGCGCATCGTGAGCACTTCACCGAGCGCGTCTGGCAACTGCCGGACACCCGCCTGTGCTTCGCGCCACCGCACGACGCGCCGGAGGTGACACCGCTGCCCATGCTGCGACAGGGCGCCATCACCTTCGGCTGCTTCCAGAACCTGGGCAAGATCGGCGACGAAGTGCTGCGGCTGTGGAGCCAGGTGCTGGCGCGCCTGCCCGAGGCGCGGCTGCGCCTGCAGAACAAGGCCCTGGGCGACGCGGCAGCACGGGCGCAGTTCGCACGGCGGCTGCGCCAGCACGGCATCGATCCTGAACGGGTGCCCATGCACGGCCAGCGGCCGCGGCCGGCGTACCTGGCAGCACACCAGGAGGTCGACCTGCTACTGGACACCTTTCCCTATCCGGGCGGCACCACGACCTGCGAAGCGCTGTGGATGGGCGTGCCCACACTGACGCTGGAAGGCGACCGCATGCTGGCGCGCCAGGGCGCGGCGCTGGCGCAGGCCGCCGGCCTGCCGGAGTGGATCGCGCGCCACCCCGACGAGTACGTCGAGAAAGCCGTGCGCTTCGCTCGCTCGCCTGCCGACTTGCAGGCGCTGCGTGCCGGCCTGCGCGCGCGGCTGCGCCACTCGCCGCTCTTCGATGGCGCCTTGTTCGCCGAGCGCCTGACCCAGGCGCTCGAAGGCATGTATCAGGCGACGGCTGCGGCCGGCTGACCCAGCCGCCCCAGGTTCAGGCGCACGGTCCGCCCGCAGCGCTCGGCCAGCTGCTCGTCGTGCGTGACCATCACAAAGGCCGTGCCGCGCTCTCTTGCCAGACGCAGCATCAGCGCGAACACCACGTCGGCCGTGCCGCGGTCCAGGTTGCCGGTGGGCTCGTCGGCCAGCACGCAGGCGGGATGCGCGACCAAAGCCCGTGCGATCGCCACGCGCTGGCGTTCGCCCCCCGACAGCTCTGCCGGCCGATGCTGCACGCGGTCCTTCAGGCCCACTGCCGCCAGCATGTCGGCGGCCTGGCGATGCGCCGACTCCATCGTGTCGCGCCGGATGCGCAGCGGCATGGCGACGTTGTCCAGGGCGGTGAATTCCGGCAGCAGGTGATGGAACTGGTAGACGAAGCCCAGGTGCTGGTTGCGCAGCCGGCCCTGCGCCGCCGCGTCCAGCCGGGCCAGGTCCTGCCCCATGAGCTGCACGGCGCCCGCCGTCGGCGCGTCCAGCCCGCCGAGCAGGTGCAACAGCGTGCTCTTGCCCGAGCCGGAAGCGCCAACGATGGCCAGCGTTTCGCCGGCATGCACCTCCAGGTCGACTCCGCGCAGCACGTCGACGTCGAGCCCGCCCTCGCTGAAGCGCTTGGACAGGCCCTCGCAGGACAGCACCACCCCGGTGTGGGGCGTGAAATCATTCATAGCGCAGGGCCTCGGCAGGGTTCACACGGCTGGCGCGCCAGCTCGGATAAAGGGTGGCAACAAAGGCCAGCACCAGCGAGATCACCGCGATCGGCAGGATGTCGGCGCGCTGCGGGTCGCTGGGCATGCGGCTGATCAGGTAGATGTCGCGCGGCAGGAAGCTGGCGTGGAACAACCGCTCCAGCGCCGGCACGATCACGTCGATGTTGTAGGCGACGCCCAGGCCGAGCAACAGCCCGAGCAGCGTGCCGATCACACCCACCGCCGCCCCCTGTACCACGAAGATACCCATGATGCTGGACGGGCTCGCACCCAGGGTGCGCAGGATGGCGATGTCGGCGCGCTTGTCGGTCACCGTCATCACCAGCGTGCTGACCAGGTTGAAGGCCGCCACCGCGACGATCAGGGTCAGGATGATGAACATCATGCGCTTCTCGACCTGCACCGCCGCGAACCAGGTGCGGTTCTGGCGCGTCCAGTCGCGCACGATGGGCGCGCCGCTCAGGGTCTCCGACAGTTCGGCCGCCACCTCCGGCGCCTGGTGCAGGTCCTTGAGCTTCAGGCGCACGCCGGTGGGCCCTTCGAGCCGAAGGATGCGCGCCGCGTCCTCCTCGTGGATCAGCGCCAGGCTGCTGTCGTATTCGTAATGCCCGGAGTCGAAGGTGCCGACCACGGTCATCTGCTTCAGGCGCGGCACCACGCCGGCTGGTGTGACCTGCCCACCCGGCGCGATCAGCGTCACCGGATCGCCCTCGCGCACGCCGAGGTTGCGCGCGAGTTCCGCGCCCAGCACCACGCCGAAGCGGCCCGGCTCCAGGCGCGCCAGGACCGGCTTCATGCCGCTGGCCAGGTCGGTGACTTCGGGTTCGCGGGCCGGATCGATGCCACGGACGATGGCGCCGCGCATGTCTTCGCCGCGCGCCAGCAGGGCCTGCGCCGCGATGAAGGGTGCGGCGCCGATCACCTGCGGATTGCGCCGGGCCTCCTCCATGGTTTTGTTCACGTCCGGCAGCACACCGCCGCCCGGTCCGTAGATCTCGATGTGCGACACCACGCCGAGCATGCGGTCGCGCACTTCCTTCTGGAAGCCGTTCATGACCGACAGCACGATGATCAGCGCAGCCACGCCAAGCGCGATGCCCAGCATCGACACGCCGGAGATGAACGAGATGAAGCCGTTGCGGCGCGTCGCGCGGCCCGCGCGCGTGTAACGCCAGCCCAGGGCCAGTTCGTAGGGGATGGACATAAAGGGCTATTGCTGTGCTGCGGATTGTGTCATCACCGAGAATACCGGCATGTCGGACGGAGCTGAAGCGCACTTGATCATTCCTTTGGCCTCATACGACGCCGAAGGTTGTATCGAGGCCCGCCGGCAGCTGCAACTCCCCCATCTCGAAAAATTGCTGGCGCGCCTGGTGCCGGCACAGACCGATGATGAAGGCGGCCCGCACACGCTGTCCATGCCGCACGAGCGGGTGCATGCGCGCGAGCTGGGACTGAACGTCGCCGATGGCTGCATTCCCTGGGCTGCCTGGCAGGTGGCGCAGGCCGGCCGCGATCCCGAGGGCGCCGCCTGGGCCTGGATCACGCCCTGCCATTGGCGCGTGGGCACCGACCACATCACGATGAACCACCCGCAGGATCTCGCGCTGGACGAGACCGATGCAAGAGCGCTGCTGGCGGCCATGCAGCCGTATTTCGAGGAGGACGGCATCGGGCTGGCGTATGACGCGCCGGACCGCTGGCTCGCGCGCGGCGAGGTGTTTCGCGATTTCCCGTCCGCTTCACTCGATCGCGTCATCGGCCGAACCATCGACGACTGGTTGCCACGCTCGGCCCAAGCCAGCACCATCCGCCGCTTGCAGCAGGAAATGCAGATGCTGCTGTACACGCATCCGATCACCGAAGAGCGCTCGCGCCGCGGCTTGTTGCCGGTCAATTCCTTCTGGGTGAGCGGGACGGGCGCACTGCCCGACTCGCTCCCGCCCAAACAGCCCGCTGGGCTGGAAATCACGCCGGCTCTGCACGACGCCGCGCTGCACCAGGACTGGCGCCGCTGGGCCTCGGCCTGGCAAGAGGTCGACGCCCAGCAGTGCGCTCGGCTGCTCGCGGCGCTCGACCGCGGCGAATCCGTTTCGCTCACGCTGTGCGGCGAAAGCCATGCCAGGACCTGGTCCGGGCGCAACGCGGGCCTGTGGCCGAAGCTGGCGGCCGCCTGGCGCGGCAAGCAGGCGGCGGCCGTTCTCGCCACCTTATGAAAATCATCACCCGCGACATTCCGCCGCGCGCCGCCTGGGCGCTCGAACAAGCCGGCGTGCATCCTTTGCTGGCGCGCCTGTACGCCGCCCGCGGCGTCATCGCCATCGAAGAACTCGACGACGCGCTGACGCGGCTGCTGCCGCCGGTCGGCATGAAAGGCCTCGCCGAGGCCGCGACGCTGCTGGCCGACGCCATGGCCACCGGCAAGAAGATCTGCATCGTGGCCGACTACGACTGCGACGGCGCCACCGCCTGCGCCGTGGCGATCCGCGGCCTCAAGCTGCTGGGCGCTTCCCAGGTCGACTACCTGGTGCCCGACCGCATCGCCGATGGCTACGGCCTGACGCCACCGATCGCCCGTCGCGTGAAGGAACGCGGCGCCGACATCCTGGTGACCGTGGACAACGGCATCGCCAGCGTCGAAGGCGTGGCCACTGCCAACGCGCTCGGCCTGCAGGTGTTGGTCACCGACCACCACTTGCCCGGTTCGCAGCGGCCCGATGCGGCCGTGATCGTGAACCCGAACCAGGCCGGCTGCGAATTCGAAAGCAAGTCGATCGCCGGCGTGGGCGTCATGTTCTACGTGCTGCTCGCCTTGCGGTCCGAGTTGCGGCGGCGCGGCGCCTTCGATGCGGCCCACCAGCCCAAGCTCGATGGGCTGTTGCCGCTGGTGGCGCTGGGCACCGTGGCCGACGTGGTCCGGCTCGATCCCAACAACCGCCGGCTGGTGGCACAGGGCCTCAAGCGCATCCGCGCCGGCCAACTCCCCGCGGGCGTGGCAGCGCTGCTGCGCGTGGCGGGCCGCAGGCACGAGACCGTGACGACCTTCGATTTCGGCTTCGCCGTGGGGCCGCGCATCAACGCTGCGGGCCGCCTGGCGGACATGACGCTGGGGATCGAATGCCTGCTGACCGACGACGCAGCGCGCGCCGATGAACTCGCGCACACGCTGGACGCGATCAACCGCGAGCGGCGTGAGATCGAGGGCGGCATGCGCGAACAGGCCATGGAGATCGTCGAATCGCTGTTCGACGACAGCGAAGAACCGCCGCCCGCGATCTGCGTGTTCGACCCGGATTTCCACGAGGGCGTGGTCGGCATCGTCGCTTCACGCGTCAAGGAGCAGTGGCACCGCCCCACCTTCGTGTTCGCCCCGAGCCAGGCCGACGGCCGGGAAGATGAACTGAAGGGGTCGGGGCGCTCGATTCCGGGCTTTCATCTGCGCGACGCACTGGATCTCATCGCCAAGCGCCATCCCGGCATCCTGCTGCGCTTCGGTGGCCATGCCATGGCGGCGGGCTGCACCTTGCGCGAGGAGCACCTGGAGGATTTCGAGCAGGCCTTCGCCCAGGTCGCGCAGGAGTGGCTCGATGCGGCGACGCTGGCACGGCGCATCCATACCGACGGCCCGTTGGCGCCGGACTACCGGCGCGCCGACCTGGTGGACACGCTGCATGCCGCCGTCTGGGGCCAGGGCTTCGCGCCGCCGGTCTTTGCTGAAGAAGTGGAGATCATCTCGCAGCGCCTGGTGGGCGAGAAGCACCTGCAGCTGAAGATCCGTCACCACGGCCAGCCGGTCGACGGCATCTGGTTCGGCCGCACCGAGCCGCTGCCGCAACGGGTGAAGCTGGCGTATCGGCTGGACGCCGATGAATGGCAAGGCGTGCGCCGCGTGCGCTTCCTGGTGGAAGGCGCGGAGATCTGAGCTACGGGCGCAGGCCCACCGGAGCCGGCGCCCCTTCGTTGTGGAAATAGGCGAACAGCCGGGCCGCGATCTCCCGCAATTCCGGATCTTCGTACGTGTGGGCGCGGGCCAGTTGCCACATCGCGTATTCGCGGTCGCCGAGCATCATGGAGGTGTTGACCGAACGGCCATGGCCGGCCATCAGCAAGGCAAACGCGCGCAACAGGCGGATGGGACAGTAATGGGGTGCCTCGGGCGGATCGAACTCGTCCGAAGTGTCCAGCGAGGTCGGAGCGCGCTGGTTCCAGCCCGGGTCGGATGCTGATATCGAGTGGCTCATGGCGCACCTCCCGATGCGAAGCCCTTTCGAACCAATCTAGGCCTGAAGCAAGACATGGCTCCCCC
>Ga0207853_1000201_pt1 | contig 14062 bp, 12 predicted proteins | sample LuqExpMetagenom6_FD_187764 | JGI IMG/M metagenome (GOLD analysis project Ga0207853, IMG submission 187764) | Tropical forest soil microbial communities from Luquillo Experimental Forest, Puerto Rico - Sample 6 (SPAdes) | ecosystem: Environmental > Terrestrial > Soil > Tropical forest ...
GAGCCGAGCCCCAGTTCGTGACCCCAGTGCGCCCACAACGACGTATTTCAATTGCATAGAAGTTTCGCTTAGGGAAGTGCGGCAGTTCAGCGCTTCCACTTTTGTCGAGTCCACAACCAGGAGGAGAAGAGATGCCTGACCAGAACCCACCGCAACCCAATCCCGACCACTATCTGGTGTCCGCGAGCGGACGACTGGGAGATCCGCCGCAAAGCGCCGTGACAGAGGTCGCGCGAATCCTGGACCGGGCGATTCAGCAGCAACCGGAAAGCGGCTTGGTCATCCACTTGCACGGCGGACTGGTGAGCCGGGAGTACGCGCTAAACAACATCGCGGCGCCGCTGACTGAACGGTACAGGGAGGCGAAGGCGTATCCCCTCTTCTTTGTCTGGGAGTCCGGCTTCATGGAAGCCATCCTGAATAACAAGAAGGACCTTCTCAAGGACCCGGCCTTCCGGGAACTGGTCAAGAAGGTCTCCGAGTGGGCATTGAGCAAGGTGTCCGTCACCGGGGGCGTTTCCTTCCGGGGGGCCGCCGGTCAGACCATCAATGACGTGGAAACGTTCCGTGCCGAGTACGACCAGTGGTTTGACAATGCGCGGGACGTGCCGCCTGTCGAGGAGAGTGACATCGCGGGCGACGCCGGAATCGCGACGCGAGCGGCGGCAGGGTTGCCGAACGTCGACGCGCTGGCCAGCGACATCGAAATCGCGCTGGACAACGATCCGGCATTCAAGAAGGCCATCGCGGAGGCATACAACGCCGCGAACCCGCCAGCGGTCGATATTGCGACCAGGGGATCTGGCACCACGAGTCGCGCGGGCGTCCTCTACCTCAGCCCCAAGGCGCTCGATGAGATGTTTCCACCCGAGGAAGCTCCGGCGCAGCCTGCGGACAAGGTGAGGACGCGTGGCATCTTCACGTGGACGAAGGTGGCGATTTTCGTCGCCAAGATGGTGATCGCGGTCGTGAAGCGCTTTCGCGATGACCGAGACCATGGCATTTACTGCACCGTCGTCGAAGAAGTTCTGCGCAGCGCCTACGGCGATCTGGTGGGCGCCGCCATCTGGAATCAGATGAAGAAGGATACTTTGGACAGCTTCGCCGCAGGAGCAGACAGCTGTGGCCTGCTGGTGACGCGGAAGCTGAAGGCACTCGAGGACGCCGGCGCGCGCTTCAAGAAAATCACCTTGGTGGGCCACAGCACAGGCGCCATCTACATCTGCAACTTCCTCGACGCGGCCAATGCCGTCGGCCTGACGACACCGATCCAGGTGGTGTTTCTTGCACCCGCCATCACCTGCCAACGCTTTGCCGAAGCGCTCGACCATCACGAAACAACCTCGCTGAGGGACTTCCGAATGTTTGCCATGCGCGACGCACGGGAGAAGGAAGACCAGTTGATCAAACCGCTCTACACGCGCAGCTTGCTCTACTTCGTCTCCGGGTTGCTGGAAGGTGATGTGGTGGACGGTTCCTGGGAGGGCACGCTGGACATGCCGTTGGTGGGCATGGAACGCTTCTACACGGTTGCCGCGTTCAGCGACGACCCACAGGTCAAGCGTGTGTGGCGCTTCCTCAACGCCAAGCCCAACCGAATGGTTTGGTCCCAAGCCGAAGGTGCCGGAGCGGGCCTGAACAGCGACTCGCAGCACCACGGCGACTTCGACAACGACGAGAGCACGCTGAAGTCGCTGGTGGAAATCATCCGTGGGTGAGCGAGGACATGGCAGCCAATGACTATGCACTGCTGGTTGGCATATCCCGCTACCGCGACGCGGAGCAGTTCCCAACCCTTGGCGGCCCACTCAACGATGTCGCGCGTGTTCGTGAGTGGCTGACAGACACAGCGTCCGGGGCAAGTGTTCCCACTGAAAATGTCTTGACGCTGACGACGACGCAGGAGTTGCAGGACCTGCCATTGACAGGCTGGCCGCCAAGCACTGTCTGGTCGCCGAACCGGGAACTCTTTTCGCGGATGTTCACAGGCATCGCACTCGATGAGGCGGGGAACATGATCCGGCGCGAAGGTCGACTCTACCTGTACTTCTCCGGCCACGGATTTTCCTTGAACGAGGATGACACACCCAGCGCAGCGCTGTTCAGCGCCGACAACCATGGGCTGGTTCACACCAACCTCGCCGGGACGGCTTACGCGGCGGCGGTGAAGCGAGCCCGGTTGTTCAAGGAAGTGGTTCTGATCATGGACTGCTGCCGGGACGTGTTGAACAACTACGGGTACAACCTCCCTGACTTCAATCGGGTCGAGAACCCGGGCGCCGATACGGTGAAGGTGTACTCGCTCTACGCGGCACCTCGAAGGGGCAAGTCTCAGGAGCGAGAACTGCCTGATTCGGACGGGAAAGTCGTTGGACTGATGACCCACGCCATGCTGCGGGCACTCAAGGAGGCCCCCTGTGATGTGGCCGGGCAGGTGGCTGGGCGCGTGCTCAGCCAGGTGATCGCCTTCAACTGGACGTCGTGGTACTCCGAGGGTCCCCGGCCGCCCGCGCCGCGGGGCGTATCCCCCGATCAGGGGGACGTCTATTTCAGGTCCCGGCAGCCGCTGATTTCGGTCGATTTCAACTGCGCGACGCCGCTTCTGCCAGGGACTTCATTGCGATTGAAGTCCGACTTGTTGAACGCCTTGGGAGAGGTCAAGAGCACTTCGGTCACCTGGCGCGACGGCAGCTACAGTTGGGTCCAGGAGATTCCCTTGACGCGTGACGCGCAGCAATTCACCTTGTTGCTGCCGACCGGTAAGCACGACCTCGTCGTGGGCTCGAACATCTACAGCTTTGACCCGAGGGAATCCAATGCCATTGCCTTCTGACACCGACGCAGAGGGCAAAGACCCTGCTGGCCATCAGCAACCCGCACTCGACAACGCCGCCACTGACCGAGGATGGAGTGCACGAGCCACTGGCCTCGAAGCGGCCGCGATGTCTCGGGTCAAGGTGCTTATCGAGTCGCGGGCCAACGCCTCTGAGCTCTATGTCGTGAATCGCGCTTATGCACTCGTGGCGAAGGGCGTGGGCACATTGGAGGTCATGCTGGAGCCTGGCCAGTACAAGGTCCGGCAGCGCATTGGTTACGCCGAACAAGTCCAGGACCTGTCCGTGCCGCCCGGGCCGTCATTGTTCAACGCCAAGCTGCCCCCGCTGGACTTTCCTTCTCCGATTCCACTTGCGGGCACTTCCCTGACGTCGATGAAGGCGGGGCACCGTCCCTTCTCGATGGGCACCGGCAACTTCCGCTTCATCCTGAGGGCACCCGTCGAGTCGGGGTCGACGTTGAGTGCGTCGCGGTTCGAGCACATGCGCGCGGAACTCGCGCGGCTTCGGCTGGAACATTTTGATGGGCGGGCGGTCCCGATGCCGTTCGGCGAGGCAGCTGCGGTAGAAGCAGACGAGGATGCTCTGGTGGTCAGCGGCAACCTCGAGCCTGGCATGTATGTGATTGTGCAAGGGGTCAGTGACCAGCGGCAGGTGTGCATGCCGGTGGTCGTGCAGTCAGATCGGACGACAGCTGTCTTTTGTCTGGCGCTGAGTGACGAAGGACAGCCCGTTCCGGTCCATCTCGGCCACTCGGCCGTGGCCATGCTCCGGAGCCAGGATCTGGGCTTCGACTACGAACAGTCGTTGCTTTGCCTCGAGGCCGCGCGAAAGGCGATCAGTGCCGGGCGCCACGTCTATGGATGGTCGAGGCCGTTCCGGCATGGCCTGGGTCCTGAAGTGGAGAACGCACTGCTGTTGTTGATGGACGCGCAGCTCGGCTGGCGCTGCTTGAACCCCCGAATTACGGACCAAGGGGAGCCGCTTCCCGAAGGCGAGCGCCCGACCCTGGAAGTGGATGCCGCCGAGGTCGCGCGGATTGTTCAATGCGCCCAGTCAATTCTCGGTCCGGCGTGCGCAGATGTATTCGCATTGAGCGCGTCCCTGACCCCTGAGCGAGAAGAAAGGGAAGTTCTTTCGCTCATGGGCCCACCGTTGCTCAAGCGCAGCTGGGAGCAGCTGTTGGCCACCGCGGAGGGCAATGCACTCGCGTCTGACTTGATGGCGTTCGCATTTCAGGTGGAGGCCAGCCCGACGTGGTTCCTTTGGAGCGAGGCGCCGGGCGCACGTGCCGCGGCAGCTACTGAACCGGCTGTGCCCGGGATAACACTTGGTGCCGGAATCGAAGGCGGTGTACCCACGTTGCCGACCAGTTCGGAAGGCTTGGGCGGGTTGACACGGGGAACAAAGATGGCTGCGATTGAGCTTGGCCTCAACGCGCTGGGCCAATTCATTCGGCGGGTCCCGATCCTCAAGCGAACACCGGCTCCGGTGGCGCTGGACCGCCTAACCATGGAAGGTGTCGAGGCGATATTGGCCGCTTTGCTGAACAGCAAGTCCTTTAAGGAATGGTTGAGTAAAGCTGAGCAGGCCTACGAAGCTAGCGGCAAAGCCATCAAAGACGAGGCGACGGGCAGGCTCATCGCCGGTCTTCGCGCGTTTTCTGACCCAACCCTCGTTAGTGCGCTCGGCCCAGAGGCTGTTGCAAGACAAGTTCTTGCAGCGCTGCGACTTCCACGGAGCCGGGTGGTGCAGCTCGTGAAGGACTTGATCGAAGGCGTGACGACCCGCCTTGCCGGCCCTGAGCAAGCGGCGATCCTGGCGGTTCTCCATGACGCAACGGAAGCGGCTGAACGGCTTCCCTCGTCACCGGCACCGGACAAGGAGCAAGAGCGGTAGTGGTGCGCGAACGGTAAGCACGAGGCCGCCCTTGAGTTCCAGATGGCTCAGGGGCTTCACACGGTTTCTTTCGGCCGCTTCAAGAATGAAGGGGAGTGCCATGCCAATGACCGAGGACGAGCGTCGCTTTCTACAGCAACAGCTTGAAGAGAAGTATCGGTGGTTCAACACCGGCTCGAGAGCCTGGAGCTTTGCCTTCAACGGGAGTGCGTTAGTCCGCGACGAACTCTGCAAAGTGCTGGAAAGCCATGATCAAGCCATCATTGGCAATCCGGTGAAGTGAGCCGATCGGTTGACGTGGCAGCTAGTGCGGGTTGGATGCCGAAGCCGTGACATGTTTCCCTGAAACATGCTTGCATCCAAGCACGCCGAGCTGCAAACTGCTTTTCGGCTGGCGACTTTGCAAGTTTTCTCCAAGGCCAGCTATTCAGAGGCCCTCCGACTTGAATCAAGCGGAGGGCTCTTTTTGGCGGTTCGTGAACATGGGCACCTGATGCCGGCCGTGTCAGGATTTGGTGAAGGGCTGATCGCCGAAGACCCGGCGCGAGGCACTCGCGAATGCATGGCTGAGATTCTGGGAGATGGCATAGTGCTGGGTCAGCCGACACGACGGCCAGTCAGCTGCTGCCGTCGTCCTGGCGTTTCTGCGGATGAGTGAATTCAATTCCCTTCTTGACGCGCTACGTCAATTCACGCAGGGCGTGCTCCTTGTGGTGGCGGCACTGCTGCCGATCGTCAATCCCCTGGCGAGCGCGGCCATCTACTTGCAGCTCACCGCAGGCATCGATCCCAGCGAACGAGACCGCCTTGCCCGACTCGTCGTGTTCGATGCCTTTTTGCTGCTGCTCGGCGCGGCCTTGTTTGGGGCCTATGTGCTGGAGTTTTTCGGCATATCAATTCCCGCCGTCCAGTTGGCTGGCGGCATCGTCGTCTGCACGATTGCCTGGCCTTTTCTCGTTGGCCCGGACAAATCCGAGGGGCCCAAAGAGGTGCGAGTCGCAAAGGCATTCGCGGAGTGGCGGCCGCGCGCCTTCTATCCGCTCGCGATGCCCATCACTGTCGGCCCAGGATCGCTCTCGGTCGCACTCACCTTGGGCGCCAATCGTTCCAGCGATGTTCGGACGGCAGCGATTACGGTGCTCGCGCTCACGCTGGGTATTCTGATCGTCGCGATTGCTGTCTACCTGTGTTATCGCTACGGTGACCGGATGCAGCGCAAGCTCGGGCCGACGGGTGTCTCGGTATTGACGCGTCTTCTGGCATTCATCCTTCTGTGCATCGGCGTTCAAATTGCATGGAATGGTGTGCACGGCTTGATCGTCGGCACTTTTGCCGTCGGCGCGCTCCCGCGATGAAGACCTGCTGGCCCTGCAGCCAGCGGATTGGTCAGCCTTGACCAGCGACGCGAGATCCTCAAGCGCGTGGTTTTGCCCTTCACGGGCGGTCCTTTTTCGCCTAATCTGCGTTTCTGGCCCATGCTGAAAGGAAGTCGTAATGACTGACGAGACGACCCGATTCCGGTGGCGACTCAGCCGCGTTTGGCTCCTCATCGCGTGGCCGGCGTTCCTCTCAGCCTGCCTGCTGGAAGTCCTGGTCTTCGCCGTGGTCGACCCGGCTGATCTGTACGTGCTCCACTTGACCCGCATTGCTGTGTATTCAGCGGCATTCTTTATCTTTTGGGCCGCATGCGCCTTCGCAGTCGGGCTCGCCGCCGCTCTGAGCCCGGCTCAAACAGTGGGACAGCAGAGCTCCGGGACTTCTGCCGCGATGGCCGGTGGCTCGTGGACACCAGGTCCGATCTGAGGCTGCCATGAAGCGACGCCGGCCGGCGCGACGCTGCGGGTCGTCGACCGGGGCAGGCCGGGCGCGGAGCAGTCCTGGCGCAGCGAGGTAGCGCGACGCGCCGACGATGGGTTCGTCATGCTTTCTGCGCTCGGTGCCGGCAGCCGAATCGGGGCCTTCAGCGAGTTTCGAACATTGCTAGCCGGCTCGGGGTTTGACGTCACGGAAAGGATTCGCGCCCACGCTTCGATGGAGTGATCGAGGCAGGCAAAGTCCGGGCCGAAGCCAGGAAGGCGCACCCGAAAAGGAATCGTTGCCTTCCTGCGACAGTGCGCAAGTCAACGCTCTTCGCCCGCAAGCAATCAACAGAGAATCCGTGAAATCGCGCGCACGTCTTTCGATAAGGACGGGCTGGAGGGCCAGCGAGTGCGCTTCAGCAGGGGACAAAAGTTGGCGCCTGGTTCGAATACACGCTCTTTGCTCAACTATTCACGTCGGTCAATGCGACCCAGCGTACTTTCAAGAGGACTATTCATCGGGTCGGCATTGTTTGCCACGCTTCCGTTGTGGGCGCAGACGAACTCGCAGCTGCAGGGCGACCTCGGGCTTGCTGTGTTCAGGACACCCGCCATCACGTCGACCACCGACAGGAGCAATGTCGTGCTCCCCTATGTCTATGCCGACTACGGCGCGTGGTATGGCAGGATCGACACCTTCGGATACAAGGTCGTGCCCGTGGGCAAGGGCTATCTGGAGTTAGCCGCAAGAGTGAGCCTCGAGGGATATCGCCCGAGCAACCCGGCCATTGACAAACGATCCAACCCGGTCCCGATCGGGCTGGGATCGTTCCAGAAGACGCCTTACGGCGCCTTCTTCCTGTATGGATTCGGCGATCCCGTCTCGGGTGGAACGCTGGTGGACGTCTTCTACGCCGCCGAATGGGGTCTCGGCCCACTTCACGTCTACCCCCAGGTCGGATTTGAACGAAGAAGCGCAAGATACGTCCAGCACCTGTACGGTGTCAGCGCAGCAGAATCTGGTCGCAGTGGCGCGCCCATTTACTCGCCAAGCAGTTCGGTGACGCCCAAAGCGGCGATCGCGATCGACTATGAACTCATGAAGAGCCTGAAGTTCACCGGCGAGATCGAGAGAAAGTGGCTGGACAAGAGCATTTACGATAGCCCGCTAGTCAATGCGCGAACTCAGACGAAGGGTTTCCTCGCGCTGACCCGAACGTTTCAATAGCGGCATCCAGCCGTCGGCCCGGTGAGCGGTCGAGAATGACTGACGCAGACCCTTCCCGGCACGGAACCAACGGCCCCTCTTGGCTCACCAACGTGTCTGCACAGGGAATGCATCATGATGACGCGCCGAAATGCATGGATGGGCCTGTTCGCGGCGGTCGCCGGCGTGCGTGGGCTGTTGGCGGCATGGCCGGGCCATGCCGCGCAGTCGGGCGCTAACCGCGAAGTCGTGCACACCGACGCCGAGTGGAAGAAGCTGCTTACGCCAGCGCAGTACGACGTACTACGCCACGCCGGGACAGAACCTCCCTTCAGCAGTCCGCTCGACAAGGAGAAGCGGGCCGGCGTGTTCAGTTGCGCCGGCTGCAACCTGCCACTTTTTTCGTCGAAGGCCAAGTTCGAGAGCGGCACGGGCTGGCCGAGCTTTTACGAGCCGTTGTCGAAAAGCGTCGTCGACGAACTAAACGACTTCACCCTCGGGATGAGGCGCACCGAGGTGCTATGCCACCGTTGTGGCAGCCACCTGGGTCACGTCTTCGACGACGGCCCCAAGCCGACCGGTCTGCGCTATTGCATGAACGGGCTGGCTCTCAAGTTCACGCCGGGCTCCGCCTGACCCGATGCGTGGGCCGTAGAGCTGCAGAGCTTCATTTCGCGGCATCACCTGGGACGGCGTGGTGGGAACCCGGGTCTCAAGGAAGTCGCGATCAAGGAAGCGACGATGCGGCGGCCGGCTCGTCGTGAGCTACCAGCAGAACAGCGACGTGTCACCTGTTGCGGCGAAGCTGGTCGAGCTGCTAGCTGCCGTCCAGGCTCCTTGATCGGCCCGCCGCAGGCGTCGTACCGGCCCAAGCGCCTTCGCGGCAGCGAACTGCGCGAACAACTGCTCGTGGTGCGCTTGCGGTTCTTGCGGGTAAGAAGCTAGCAGGGCCGACGCTACACTCTGCGGCGGCCCTCTCTTGCACCGCTTTCGCCTGCCGCATGCGTCGACGCGACCTGCTGTTCTCCTCCCTGCTCACCGCTTCGACGCTGCGCCTGTCCGCGCAAGCGGCCGTGCGGGGACGGCTCGTCATCGTCGGCGGCGCCGAGGACCGCATGCAGGCACGATTGGTCCTGCGGCGCTTCCTCGAGTACGCGGGCGGACCGCAGGCGCGCATTCGGTTGTTGGCCGCGGCAAGCTCGGTGCCGCTGGTTGTTGCCGAGAGCTACCGGCAGGCATTTGCCGAAATGGGGGCGGGCGACTGCGAGCTGCTGCCGATCCTGGAGCGCGACGCCGCATTCCGGCCCGATGCCGTCCAGGCGATCCTGGATGCGGATGCGATCTTCATCAGCGGCGGCAACCAGTCGCGATTGATGGAGGTCATGCTGGATACGCCTGCAATGGCCGCGATGCACTATGCCCACCAGCACCTGGGGCGCTGCATCGGTGGTACGAGCGCTGGCGCAGCGGCGATGTCGCACCACATGATCACCCAAGGGCGGGCCGTGCGTCATCCCCGAAAGGATGTGGTCGGCATGGGCTTCGGGCTCGGCCTCCTGCCAGCGGCGATCGTTGACCAGCACTTCTCGGAACGGGCGCGGCTCGCGCGTCTGCTGTCGGCGCTGGCCCAGTGGCCCGATCTGCTCGGCGTGGGCGTCGACGAGGACACCGCCCTCGTCGTCGAAAGCCAGGAGGCGATCGAGGTCATCGGCACCGGCGCCGTCACGCTCGTGGATCCCTCCTCCGTGCGCACCAACATCGGCGAGCTCGATCCAGACAGCGCGATCGAGATGCTGGGACTGCAATTGCACACCCTGCCGTCGGGCCGTCGCTACCCGGCGCGCCCGTCCCGGCAGAACACGGCGTGGCCAGCGGGGCTGCTGGAAGCGGTGCAGCGGCTCGTCGCGCCGGCGCCGGCGCCGGCGCATTAGCGTCAATCCAGCGGCCAGGGCATCGACTTTGGCATCCGTACCACTTCCGGCGTGACGGCGCGGGTGCGCCGCCCGCTGCCTACCTGGCGCCACCACGCCTGCGGTTGCGCAGCTTGCGAGGGCTCGACGGCCTCGCCCAGTCGTGGCATGAGGAGCTGCACGCCTTTCTCCCGGCCCAGCGTGAGCAGCGTCTCCGCGGGCTGATCCCATGCGTGCATCGCAAGTGCGAAAGTGCCCCAATGCACCGGCAAGAAGACGCCGCCGCCCAGCAACGCCAGCGCTTCCAGCGCATTCTCTGGTCCGAGGTGGATGTCGCCCCAGCTGGGGTGGTAGGCGCCGATCTCGAGCATCACCAGATCGAAGGGGCCGAGTCTTTCCCGGATCGCGACGTACTCCGTCGTCAGCCCGGTGTCGCCGCTGAAGAACACGCGGTGGCGCGCGGTCTCGAGCACGAGCGAGGACCACAGCGTCGCGTTGCGGTCCTTCAGCCCGCGGCCCGAGAAATGCTGCGACGGCGCCGCAGTGACCTTCAGGTCCGCGTTTGGCAAGGTGTGCGACTCCCACCAGTCCAGTTCGGTGATGCGCTGCGGCGCTATGCCCCAGGCTTCGAGATGCGCACCCACGCCCAGCGAGGTGACGAAGGGCACGTCCAGGCCGGCAAGCGCCACGATGGTCGGGTAGTCGAGATGGTCATAGTGGTCGTGGGAGATGAGCACCAGGTCCAGCCGCGGCAGCTCGCGCAGCGCCACAGGCACCGGTTGGAATCGCTTGGGCCCGAGCAGCCGGGACGGCGACGCGCGCGGACCCCACACCGGGTCCGTCAGCACCCGCAGGCCGTCGATCTCGACCAGCACAGTCGAATGGCCCAACCAGGTTGCCCGCAAGCCTGAGCTGGCAGGTCGGTGCCACGTGGCGATCGGGTCCAGCGCCGGCAGGGGGGCACGCGGGGTGCGGCCGCCGTCCGCGCAAAGGAAGTCCTTGAGCGTCGGCCGCTGCGCCGCCGTGTCGCGCAGTCCGGGCAGCACGGGGTGGATGTTTCGGAATCCGTCGCCTTGCCAGAGGCGGGACGCCCGCATCCGCTCGAGGCGCAGACCCTGGGCGCGCCGGCCGAAGGACATCATGCTCATGGGAAGCTCCTGTTGCAGGTGACCTCACTGTGCCATGGCGCCGCTTTGTCTGCCGTGACGCCGTGTCCTGCCACTCTCGCCCCAGGCGCTCCTATCGGGAGCATGCCTATGAGCGAAAAAGACTTCCAACCCAGGAGGATCTGCCCCAGAACGCCCGCCATCTCGCATGAAGGTCTCCCTCGACCGCCGACAGGTCCTCGACAACCTGTAAGCTGTTCACGTTTCGCATTTGGTCAGAAGGTTTTTATGTCCGACGGAGTTTCCAGCGTCCAGTCGCCTGCACCGAACGGGGCGACTCAGGCGCTCACCACGGGAGCCGCCGCGCTGCTGGTTCCAACCGCTGCCTTTCTGTGGTGGTGGGTCTTCGGCTTTGATGCCGCCTGGACCTCCGAAGCCACGGGCGTCCTCTTGCTGGGCGCCATCGGCGTGGCGTCGCTGGCGACGGTGCCTGTGCTCGCCGCCAGCGTTTCCAGGTCGCTGCGCAGCGCCAAATGGGCCTACACGCTGGGAGCCTGCTTCGCGATTGGCGCGATCGGGTTGGGCATGGCGCAGTCGCTCTCAGCGGCCGGACCGGAAGACGAATCCGCCGGCCCCACCAACCTGACATGTGCGCGCGAAGCGAAGGTATGGGTCACGGTGCCCACGAGGCATCGGAACCTGACGCATCGGGCTTAAGCTGCTGCAAGCGACTTCGACGAGTGGTGTCGAGCCGAATGCTGCGGAGTGGCCACCTTGAAATCTAGTTCCCGCGCCTGGCCATCGCCCGCGCGAACAGCCCTCCGGCGGCAACCAGGCCTGCAGCCGGAATGAGCAACAGCGGCGCCGCTCCGAATCGGTCAAAGGCAAAGCCGGCCCAGCTGACGCCGAGAGCTTGTCCGAAGAAGAAGCTGAAGGCGAACATGGCCACCGCCGTACCGCGCACGGAGGGAACCATCTGTGTGGCATTGGTTTGCAGGGTGTTGTGGTACAGGTAGGTGCCAAAACCCAGCAACAGGGAAATCGGTGCGGCCAGCCAAGAGAGCGGAGACAGGTACAGCCCCAGCCAGCTGAGGCCCATCAGAAACCCTCCTGCCAGGACCATGCGGCGCTCGCCCAATCGGGCCACGATGCGCCGTGCAAAGATGGCGTAGAACAGCCCACCGACGGCGTACAAGGCCACCAGCGCGGACGCTGCGGTGAGGCCCAGCTCGAACCGGGTGTGCAGATAGGCGGGCAGATAGGCCATGGGCCCCAGCAGCAGTACGCCTTCTGCGAACACGGCTGCCAGTACCCGCCGCGCCCATGGCTCGCGCAGCACGGTGGCCAGCTGCGAGACAAAGGCGACGCCGCCGGCCTTCGGCGCTTCCTGGGTCGCGAGGTTGCGCATGCGCGAGGCCAGCAGGATGGCGACCACACTGTAGCCCGTGGCTAGCAGGCTGAAGGCGCCTCGCCAGCCCAGGCTTGAATCCGCGAAGATCCCGCCAGCCAGTTGGCCCGCCATCATGCCCGTCAGGGTGCCGATCAGCATCCGGGCCAGTTCGGCCTGCCGCTGTTCGTAAGCGACGGCGTCGCCGATCCACGCCATGGAGAGCGGGATCACGCCTGCGGCGGCGAGCCCCCAAAGCACGCGCAGATTCACCAAGGCGTCAAAACTCGGCGCCAGCGCACACGCCGCCGCGCCGGCCGCGCAGCCGAAGACCGCGATCGTGACCATGCGTGCCTTGCCATACCGGTCGCCCAGGGGCCCGAAGGCCAGTTGCGAAAGTCCATACGCGACCGAAAAACTCAGTACGACATGACCGGCTGTCCCGGTGCTGAGTGTGAAGTCACGCGCCAGGCGCGGAATCAGGGCGTCGCAAATGCGCAGGGCAGCACCGCTGAAAAAGCTTGCCATTGCCAGCAGCAGGATGGTCGCGCGTACGCCGTCATGGCGGGTCAAAGAGGAGGACTGGTTCATTGGACGAGAAGACTTGGCCCGCGGTGCTCTTCACCGTCGGCACGTCGCATGGGATTGTGCTGATGGTATGCGCAGCCATCTCCAATCGGACGGCAGTCCGAGGTCTTGCGTCCGCGCTGACGCCTTACAGTCGCCGGCGCGTCACGCGATCCGGTGCCTGGTCTAGGCACGCGGGCCGTTTTCGTTGGCGCGCTCCAGCAGTCCGCGGGCCGCCTGCCTCACTTCAGGCGAGGAAAAGCGGAAGGCGGCGCGGTCCAGGACGTAGTGGATGAATCCGGTCGCGAATCCGAGCGCCAGCAGCGCCGGGACGAAGGGTGAGGCACGCAGCCACAGCGCTGCTTCGCCAAAGAGGCGATCGGCGTACACGTAGTCGTCGCTCACCGCCTCCACCTCCAGCAGCGGCAACAGCAAGACGGAGAGCACGGCGAGTACCAGCAGGACGGACCAGCCGTGCCGGTTGACGGGCGCGAGCAGGCGCTGCCAATGCGCGCCGCTTTCCTGGGGGCCTCCAGCGGCTGCCAGTGAAGCGACTCCCATGGCGGCGCTCCAGTGCTGCACGCTCCAAAGCACCACGAACAGGAAGGGATGACGGAAGCCGAGAAGAACGATCGCGCAGACGCTGGCAATGTAGGCAATGCGCGGCAGCGATGGGCGCGGGGAACGCAGTTCGACGGACAGCATCAGCGCGGTCAGGGCCAGGACGAGGGCGATGCTGCCTTGGCTCACGGCCTGCGCGACCGTGCCGGACAGCGCCGCCCCGAGCAGGGGGTCGATCCATCGATCCTGGAAGGCGATCGATCCCGAAAGGGCGTTGGCCAGCACGACGAACCCACCTCCCACGACCAGCGCAAAACATCGATCCAACCGTCGCGCGATGACGTCCGAGGGCCGTCCCGTGCGGCCACGGTAAAGGCTGAGCAGGCCGAAATGCTGCGCGGCGAAATGATGGCTCACCCACAAGTAGTCGACGATGGCGAGGCACACCACGCGCTGGTCCAGCGGCAGCGGCAGCACGCTTTCCGGTGCGAGCAGCACCGAAAAGCAGGCGAGGGCGATCACCAGGGGGACGACCACGAAGCGCAGGCGCTGGGTCGTGAGCAGGGGACGGTAGGCCGGCGTGGTGTAGGCGAGCCAGGCTGACGAGACCCGATGGCCGAACCACAGGGGCACGGCGAGAACGAAGAATAGCCAGTCCACGGGGCTGTAGCGAGCGTCACCGTACGCGCGCTCCAGCAACAGGACCAGCGGCGCCAGCCATAGCGCATTCAGGACCCAGACGAGGTCCCACGCGGGACCCTTGATCCACAGCGTACCGGAGATCGGCGGGGG
>Ga0207853_1000202_pt1 | contig 14058 bp, 14 predicted proteins | sample LuqExpMetagenom6_FD_187764 | JGI IMG/M metagenome (GOLD analysis project Ga0207853, IMG submission 187764) | Tropical forest soil microbial communities from Luquillo Experimental Forest, Puerto Rico - Sample 6 (SPAdes) | ecosystem: Environmental > Terrestrial > Soil > Tropical forest ...
CCGAACAGGGCGAGGTGATCGGCTCAAAGTACGCAAATCCCGAGATCGGTCGTCGCAACCTCGAGACGCTAGTGGCTGCGACCTTGGAAGCCACACTGCTGCAACCGGGTGTGGCTGTACCGGAGGAGTACTGGCATGCCGCTGAAGCGCTTTCCGTGGCAAGCATGAAGACCTACCGTGCGCTGGTTTATCAAACGCCCGGCTTTACGGAGTATTTCTTCGATTCCACCCCGATCCGCGAAATCGCCGAACTCAACATCGGCTCGCGTCCTGCATCACGCCGCTCATCACGCCGTATCGAAGACCTGCGCGCCATCCCCTGGAGCTTCAGCTGGGGACAGTGCCGCCTCACGCTGCCGGGCTGGTATGGCTTTGGCAGCGCTGTGCGCGATTTCCTGGAGGGCGATTCGGAGCGCCCGCGCCGAGAACGCCTGTTGCTGCTGCAGAAGATGCACCGACAGTGGCCGTTCTTCCGCGTCCTGCTGTCGAACATGGATATGGTGCTGGCCAAGAGCGACCTCGCGCTGGCCTCGCGCTACTCCGAGCTGGTCGGCGACGCGCGCCTGCGCAAGCGCGTGTTCACGCTCATTGAAGCGGAGTGGCACCGAACTGCTGACGCGTTGCAGCAGATTACCGGCGAGCAGCAGCGTCTGGCGTCCAACCCCTCGCTGCAGCGCTCGATTCGCCACCGATTTCCCTACATCGATCCACTGCACCACATGCATGTCGAACTGGTGCGTCGACACCGCGAAGGCAAGCTCGACGAACGCGCTCGGCGCGGCATTCATCTGTCGATCAACGGCATTGCCGCAGCCTTGCGCAATACGGGATAGGGATGCAAACGAGCTACAAGGAGGCCTAGGACAATGCCCGTGATCACCAACATCGAAGACCTGCGCATACTGGCGCAAAAGCGCGTTCCCCGTATGTTTTACGACTATGCCGATACCGGCTCGTGGAGCGAAAGCACCTACAGGGCCAACGAGGCGGACTTCGATCGCATCCTTTTCCGACAGCGGGTCGCGGTGAACCTGGAAAACCGCAGCACCCGCACGAAAATGATCGGCCAGGAGGTGGCCATGCCCGTAGCCATAGCGCCCACGGGCCTCACCGGCATGCAGCACGCGGACGGTGAAATCCTGGCAGCGCGGGCAGCTAAGGACTTCGGCGTTCCATTCACGCTGTCGACGATGAGCATTTGCTCGATCGAGGACGTTGCCGAAGCGACCGGCGGACATCCATTCTGGTTCCAACTCTATGTCATGCGAGATCGGGACTTTATCGAGCGCCTGATCGAGCGCGCCAAGGCAGCGAACTGTTCCGCATTGGTGCTCACGCTGGACCTTCAGGTGCTGGGGCAGCGCCACAAGGACCTCAAGAACGGACTGTCAGCGCCTCCGAAGCCGACGGTAGGGAACGTCTTGAACCTGATGACCAAGCCGAGATGGTGCCTCGGCATGCTGGGTACGAAACGTCGTCAGTTCGGCAACATCGTCGGCCACGTGCGCGGCGTCGAAGACCTGGGCTCACTGTCCGAGTGGACCAGCAAGCAATTCGACCCAGCCCTTTCCTGGGAGGATGTCGAGTGGGTCAAGAAGCGCTGGGGCGGCAAATTGATCCTGAAAGGGATACAGGACGTGGAAGACGCCCAGATCGCAGCCGCCACCGGCGCCGATGCGATCATCGTCTCCAATCACGGCGGCCGCCAGCTTGATGGCGCGCCGTCCACGATCTCGGCACTGCCGGAGATCGTGGACGCGGTCGGCAGGCGCATTGAAGTGCATTTGGACAGCGGCATTCGCTGCGGCCAGCATGTACTCAAGGCGATGGCCTTGGGTGCGAAGGGCACCTACATCGGCCGAGCCATGCTCTACGGTTTGGGGGCGATGGGCCAGGAAGGCGTCGCAACGGCGCTGCGCATCATTCAGCGGGAGCTAGACCTTTCCATGGCATTCTGCGGTCGCACGCATATCGGCGACGTGGATAGGAGCATCCTCCTGCCGGGCCAGTATTGAAGACCGGCTTCAGGTCGGGCTGTCGAATCGGCCCAAGCCAGCCTTAGCGAGCGTCTGCAGATGGGGGCGCTCGATCTCGATTCGCGATGCCCAGCCCGGCGGGTACTCGTTGCCATGCCTGGTCTGGGCATCACCGCGGCGTGGGAACTGCCCAGCGGCGTCAAGATCAAACTAGGCGGACTTAGGAGCGCTCGATGAACGTACGTTCGCCCCTCTTGGGAATCAGTCTGGTTGTGACCGCCGTTGTCGCATCAGCCGGCAGCGCTTCTGTCGTGTTTATTGACTCCGAGAGGTACACGGATGCAGCCCACTCGCATTCTTTCGTTGCAAGCGAGCGTGATCGCGCCGAGGTGCGACTCGACATTGAAAGACACTTGCAACAACTCGCTGAGCGCAGCTTGCCGGTCGGGGACGTCTTAACAGTTGAGGTACTGGATATCGACTTAGCCGGTTACTTCCAAACATCTCGCCTTCGCAACGGATATGACGTTCGAATCGTCCGCGATATTGCAAGTCCTCGGCTTAAGCTGCGATATACGTTGATGCATGACGACCAGCTGCTCGACAGCGCTGAGGAGCAGCTCACGGACCTGGGCTTCCTGACGAGGACAAACCGATATCCGGTTGACGACCGACTGCGCTACGAAAAGGCGATGCTTGACGATTGGTTCCATAAGAGGTTCGGCATCCGGTAGAAGCGAGATTGGCGCGCCGGTGTGAGCACGGCTCGGCGACAAGGCCAGTCCGCCCCTCGGAATTGCGGAAGGCCATAAGCTTCTCGTCCATCCGGGAACAGCAGGGGTAATACAACCAGTCCGGCGACGCCGACCTGGCGCATAAGGCGACCTTATGCCGTCTGCAATGCCGCCTTTGGCGCAAGCGGGTCTGCCGTGGGGGCAGCGGTTTTCGCATTTCACGTCCAGCGAAACGTTAAACAATGCTGCAACTTTGGCTGTGCCCAATGGCTCGGGTCTTTAGCTGCCGGCCGAATTGGCCGGTGGCCATGGGGTAATCCCGGACGCCGCTTTCCCGGTTTCCCTTAGACGAGGCCGTGCCGAACGATGTGCCCGCGCGTATATCCCCGGCCATCGTCGCGCCGGCGACAAAGCAAAATGGCTCGCCCCGGCTTTTATTGCCATACCGTGCTTATCTTTGCCGCGATCCCAGACGCAAGACTCAACCATGAAAGCAGTAACCATGGAAACACAGCAGCTCTCGATTAAGAATAGACAAACTGGTGCGGATGACGATTGCCACGCGGCCCACGCCACTGATTTGGTTCGCGCTGCAATACAACGCGAGCTAGAGAGCGAATTGCGCGGTCTAGTTATGGCGGCACGCTTGCACGGGTTTCGACTTGCGATCTGCGGGGACGGCATGATCCCCAGTGCCTCAAATACAGAGTGCCCTGGCCAGCCAGAAGAAGGGCAACATGATTAAGGCTCAGTCGGTCAAGCAAGTAAAAATTCCACGTCTTGATGACGGAGTGGAATTCGAGGTGCGATTCAGGTCATTGCGCAATGGAGGTGAAGTCCTGAGGTTCGCCTGCGACAGAACTGGTCTCGCTGACATGGATTCCATGGACCAAATGACGCTCAACCGGTACCTCTATGCGCGGGCTTTGCTTGGCAAGGATTTTCGGTTGGAGATTGCCCCAACGGAGTAGCGCGCCGCAGGAAGGCGATGCTGCAATGAACGCCAATCCGGCAGTCATGGACCACTCCAACTGCATACATGCCCGAACGCCAGGAGACACAGGCTTGAGCTCCTGACGGGACGGAAGAATGGCGGTCCAACACGAGAACCTCAGACGCGATGCCTCTTATCACTGAAACGAAAATGAACCTCAAGGACAAGACTGTCGTCGTCACCGCCGCTGGCCAGGGCATCGGCCGTGCTTCGGCCGAAGCCTTCGAACGCGCCGGTGCCCGAGTCTGGGCCACCGACGTCAACGATGCCGCGCTCGCTCAGGTCGAGGGTGGCGTGGGCCTGCTGCGTCGCCGCCTCGACGTGCTGGACGCGGCCGCCGTGCGTGCCTTCTTCGAGCAGGAGGCCGGCCAGGTCGACGTGCTGTTCAACTGTGTTGGCGTCGTGCACAACGGCACCGTACTCGAAGCGACCGACGCCGACTTGGATTTCGCCTATGACCTTAACGTCAAGGCCATGGTGCGTACCATCCAGGCTGTGCTGCCAGATATGGTGTCGCGGCGCTCGGGCTGCATCATCAACATGGCCTCGGTCGCCTCCAGCGTCAAAGGCGTTCCCAACCGCTTCGCCTACGGTGTAACCAAGGCCGCGGTAATCGGACTTACCAAATCGGTTGCCGCCGACTACGTGGCGCATGGCGTGCGCTGCAATGCCATTTGCCCCGGCACCGTGGAGAGTCCCTCGCTGCAGCAGCGCCTGGCGGCCCAGGGTGACTACGAAGCAGCGCGCGCCGCATTCGTCTCACGCCAGCCCATAGGCCGCATCGGCACCCCGCAGGAGATCGCCGACCTGGCGGTCTACTTGGCCAGCGCCACCTACACGACCGGCCAAATCCACGTCATCGACGGCGGCTGGACGACCTGATCTTCAATTCATTATCGTTTGGGGCGCGAGAGGAATCTGCGACGAACTGTGTGCTGCCGGCACGGGCCAAGCATTCGATTTCGGCCGCTTGCACGGAATTTCGCGCGCCGCGTCAGCGCCGCATCAACGAACTCAACACGTTGATCGTTTGGAGAGCGGCTAACGGCCACGTCGAGGCTCTCATTTGACCCGTCGGGCTCGAAATCGATTTCGGCCGGTGGCATCGCGAGCTTGTCGACGATGCTCTCTTCCTCGCCGGGCTTTGGCTCCTCGGCTTTGCCAGACTGGTCGCTCAAGAAACTATCACGTACCTTCTTGTTGCGCTGCACAATCCGCGCTTTCGCGATGGAGAACCTGTGTTCCGAACCTTACTCAAGTCGAAGATTCACCGCGCCACCGTCACGCAGTGCGAGCTCCATTACGAGGGCTCCTGCGCAATCGACGAAAACCTGCTGGACGCGGCCGACATTGCCGAAAACGAACAAGTCCACATCTGGAACATCAACAACGGCGAGCGCTTCGTCACCTACGCCATCAAGGGCGCGCGCGGCTCGGGGATGATTTCGGTTAACGGATCGGCCGCCCGCAGAGCCTCGGCCGGCGACCTGATCATCATCGCTTCGTTCGCCCAGGTGCACGACGAGCGCGCGAACTCGCACAAGCCGAAGCTGGTGTTCGTCGATGGGCAGAACCGCCAGATCGGAGCGCGCGATCACGTTCCTGTCCAGGAGCTCTGAGCGTGGATACAAGACTACGGCAGCTCGCAAGGGGATGACGCTGCATCGGCTTCGCGAAATGCACGCGGGCGGGGAGAAGCATCACGATGCTGACCTGCTACGACGCGACATTCGCGCGCCTGCTCGACGACGCGGGCGTGGATTGCATGCTCGTTGGTGATTCACTCGGCATGGTGCTGCACGGTCGCACGAGCACCGTGCCGGTCACGCTCGATGAGATGGCGTACCACACGCAGTGCGTGGCCCGCGGCAATCGCACTGCCTGGATCATCGGCGACCTGCCCTTCGGCAGCTACCAGGCGTCCACCGAGCAGGCGATTCACAGCGCCACCGCACTGATGCAGGCCGGCGCCCAGATGGTCAAGCTCGAAGGTGGCGGTTGGACCGCGCCCGTCGTCAGGGCGTTGGTCGAGCGCGGCATTCCCGTGTGCGCGCACCTGGGCCTCACGCCGCAGTCGGTGCACGCGCTCGGGGGCTGGCGCGTCCAGGGACGCGACACCGCATCCGCTTCCACCTTAAAGACCAACGCAACAGAGCTGGCGCAAGCAGGCGCTTCGATGCTGGTCCTTGAACTCATGCCATCCACCTTGGCCGCGGAGATCACGCAGTCCCTGCCGATTCCGGTCATCGGCATCGGCGCGGGCCCGCTGTGCTCGGGCCAGGTGCTGGTGCTGCACGACATGCTGGGACTCGCTCCGGGCAAGCCGCCGCGCTTTGTGCGGAACTTCATGGACGGCAGCCAGGGCATTGCGCAGGCCCTGCGCCGCTACGTCGAAGACGTCAAGGCCGGCCGTTATCCCGACCCGCAGCTTCATAGCCATTGACCGCAGTTCCCCATGCAGATCGCCCGCACCATCGATGAATTGCGCCAGATTCTTGGCGCACACCGCCACCCCGCGTTTGTCCCGACGATGGGAAACCTGCACGAAGGCCACCTCGCGCTCGTGCGCCAAGCCAAGCAGCTGGGCGACGTGACCGTTGCCAGCATCTTCGTCAACCGGCTCCAGTTCCTGCCGCACGAGGACTTCGACAGTTACCCGCGCACTTTCGACGCCGACTGCGCCAAGCTTGAGGCCGCCGGCTGCGACGTGGTGTTCCATCCGGGCGAGCGCGCCCTGTATCCGCAGCCGCAAAACTACAAGGTGCAACCGCTGACGGAACTGGCAGAAATTCTGGAGGGGCAGTTCCGGCCAGGCTTCTTTACCGGGGTGTGCACGGTCGTGATGAAGCTGTTTGCCTGCGTACAGCCACGCGTGGCCGTCTTCGGCAAAAAGGACTACCAGCAACTGATGGTCATTCGCGGCATGGTGCAGCAGTTCGCCTTGCCGATCGACATCATCGGCGGCGAAACGCAGCGCGCCGACGACGGGCTAGCCCTGTCGTCGCGCAACGGGTACCTGTCCGCGGCCGAGCGCGACGAAGCCGTTCAGCTGTCCGGTACCCTGCGCACAATGATCGAGCAAGTTCGGGCCGGACACGACGTCGCAGCGGTGGAAGCGGCGGCGATGCGGACCCTGAGCCAGCGCGGCTGGCGGCCCGACTACATGACTGTGCGAAGCCGCACCGATTTGTGCGCGCCGGTTGCCGGCGATCCGTTCGTGGTGTTGGGGGCTGCGCGCCTAGGCGGCAAGCGGCTGATCGACAACATGGAAGCCTGAGGACCTCAGGCCTTGATCGCCTGCCCCGGCGCTGCAGGAAGCGTCGCACCGCCTGATCGCGCTCTTCGTCGTCTAGGGAGAGCGGGGCGTCGAGGTCCACCTCGACGCCTTGCGTCAGGACGCGAATACGCTCTGCGAACTCCGCGTCCAGTGGCTGCGACTGCGCAAGCAGCTCCTCAAAAGACAGCTTGCACAGCTTGCGGATTCTCACCATGTCCGACGCGGACAGCACACCGTACCTCCGCAGGCCGTTGGCCGTCTCCAGAGCCTCCTGAAGCAGCCGTGCATCCTCACTCGCGATGGAAGGGCGCGCCATGCGCCCCAATATAGGCCAGTCGCGCGCTGCTGAATGTCCATCTTGTGCCGCTGGCTCATCGCTGACGCGCCATTGCGAATCAGCAGCCTGTGCGGCCGGTGGACGCGGCGCTTCAGGTGGCGGTCGTCTCGTCACGAACCGAATCAGGTACCGCCAGATCTGGCCTGGGAGCGTCCTGATCGTCCACTGATCCCACAGGACCCACCGCCAGCTACGCTTTGGAACCATAGTGAGTCAGCCCCAAAATCTCTAATTCACGCAGAGATGTCGGCCAGCAGGGTGCGCAGCCGTTCTCGCACCTGTGGGTCGGCCAGGCCTACGTCTTCGTCCGTGCGAACGCACCGATCGCGGCACCAGGCCGGCCAGCCAAAAAACTCATCGTCCAGGGCTAACCAGGCCTTCGGCTGGCGAGCGATCACATCGCCCCAGATTTGCATACCCCGAGCAGTCTGTTGCCACTGATGTTTGTTGTGAATGCGCGAGTGGAACGTTCCACCGATTACACGAGGATGAAGCGCGGTCGGCAGCCGGTTGCGCGCCGTATTGAAACCACGCCAAAGTTGCCAGCTGGTTGACAGCACGATGCACACTTTCGGGAAAGCGGCAAGGTCCTCCACCAGAAGCGGCGCGAACTGAAATAGCGTCACGCCTGCCGTCATCGGCACGACGCCACGTTTCGTGCTGATAGCACCGCCAGGGTGCAGCACGCCGTCGAAATCAAGATAAAGCAGTGGCTCTCCGCGCCCGCGGGGCGGCCGGCGCAATGCCAGCTCCATGCCTTCGTTGTCGTACCTAACCGCACCCGTCATTGAGCGTCCCCGTCTTTCCCGACGGGCCAGTGGGGTCGTGGTACCGCAGGACCGATCCGCGCAGCGCGACGCAGTTGGGCCGGCTTGTGCGGAGTGGAAGTCCTCGTTGGACAGAATCACCGAGCCCACAGCGACGCCGCGAGCAGCCAGCTCACGCCAAAAAGCAAAGTCCATGGGCTCTGGGTAGTGGCGAAGCGTCACCTGCAGACCACGGCAAACGATCGGATCGTCCAGATCGCGCAAAGCAGGGGGGCACAGGCCGCTGGCTTTGTCGCCGGCCTGCCAGACGAGGCCAGCAGCCCATGCTGAAGGAAGCTGCATTGGAACGGCCTGGATTAGGCATGCCGCTGAGGGTCGTGCAAATGTCTATGGAGGGATGGGTGCCTGCCGTTGACGAGTATCTCGATCAGGATGACACGGCGTGGAGCATCTGGTTCCTACTGCTCCACCAGTTCCTCGCAGCCGAGGATCACCTGCGCTGAGACGCGGCGTCGGCCGCGGATCATTCAGGTATCGCGACACCGTGTCCCGAATTCGCTGCCCGTCGCTCGCTTGGTCGGCTCTGTGTGCCTTGGTGAATTCTCCGCAAGCCGAGAGAGATTATCCGTATCTAATTCTCCATAGCTTTTGCTATCTAACGGGGGCGCGTGCTCGCATCGCCAGCGCTGCTGCTGCACAGCCACGCGCCCGCGGTGTAGCGCTGCATTTACTGCCGGCACCGTGAGATCGAGCTCGGCGGCGAGCTCGTCCAGCGTATGGTCCAGGCCACGTTGTGAATGCGTTCGACGAGTAACTTGGTTTCCCTTCTTGCTCAGAGATCGCGCAATGCGGCGTCCAGGTGTTGACGGAACAGATCCGCATCGCCGAGGGCATTGGCGTTCAGAAGCGCAAGCTTCACGAGAAAGAGGTTCGTCTTCTCCTGGCCGGCACGGTCGATGGCCTCGGCCAGGCTGTCATAGACGTTCTCCAGGGCCGGAATGCTGAGGCTGCGAGGGTTGGTGTGAGCGGTCATTGGGATTTCTCCTCAGGCGGAGAGCAGGTTATGGAGGGCAGCACTGAGGCGCGAGGCATCCAGCGTCAGCCAGCGCGCGCAAACGTGCTGGTCAGGACGCAGCAGATAGGCGGCGCCCGCGGCGGATACGCCATAGCGTTCGCGGAATTGACCGTCCCGATCGATGAGCGTTCGGTCAGCGCCGGCTACGTCGAGATCGCCGACGGAGCTCACGGCGGTGAGCTTGATGGGTACGCCCCGCTCGCGAGCTCGCATCACGACCTCGCGCAACGGGCCGGGCACGGCCGAGGCATCCGTGAAATAGATCAGGTCGAGGCCACCGCCGAGGTGGTCTAGCAGGAAGTCGTCCGCTCCCAGGCGCACGTTGCGCGGCGGAGCGCCATCGGCCGGACCGGCGGTGAACAGCTTGTTGTCGTCGCCTGCGCTGTTGAGCCGGGAATTCGTGTACTCATGGGGCCGTGAAGTGCGCCAGTGGTACAGCGGGCGAACAAACTCCTGCGACAGCGAAAGTGACAAGACTGCATCACGCAGCAATTTGAAGCCGCCGGCGGGCGGCGTCATGAAGCGGGTGCTCTTGCCTGCCTCGTCAATGATCTCGCGCGCCGCTCCCACACGTTCCCGGCTGTAATTGGCCAGCAGCGTTTCGGACGCCAGGCCGCGCAGGACGAAGGCCAGGTGCCAGGCGAGCTGCTGCGCGTCCTGGAAGCCGGTGTTGGCACCCCGAACCCCGAAGATCGGCAGCACGTGCGCCGCATCGCCGACAAACAGGAATCGACCATGCACGTAGTCGGGCAGCGTGAGCGCGCGCGCGGAATAGACGGAGTTCCAGTCCATTTCCCAGGGGATGCCTGCGTACCCAATCATGGCGAGCTGGGCGTCGATTCGCGCCTTCAGCCGATCCGGCTGCAGCGCCTGCTCGGGCGTTTCGCCAGCGGGCAGCTGAAAGTCCACCCGCCAAATGCCGAGCGGCTCACGATGCATCAGAACGGTGTTGCCAGGGTTCCATTCGGGGTCGAAATATGCGAGGCGCTCTGTTGGCAGGGGAAGGTCCACCCGGATGTCGGCAATGACGAAATTTCCCTCGTAGGAATTGCCTTCCAGAGGCAGGTTGAGCGCGCTGCGGATCGACGACCGCCCGCCGTCGGCGGCGACGAGCCACTCCGATTCGATCATGTAGGGACCGTGGGGCGTGTCTACCTCCGCCAACACGCGGGCGCCTTCCTGGCGCACGTTGGTGCACCGGTTGCCCCAGCGCAGCTCGATCAACGGATTCGCTGCGCAGGCGTCCAGGAGGTACTCCTCCAGGTATTGCTGCTGGATGTTGATCATCGGGAAGAAGCGGTCGTGCGGGTCGTGCGGCCCTTCCAGCCGAAACACGTGCTGTCCGCGGTAGTAGCTGTTGCCGAAGCGCCAGGGCAGCCCGTTTTCGGTGATCCGGTGAGCCACCCCGACTTGCTGCAGGATTTCCATCGAGCGGCGCGTGAACACAATCGCGCGGCTACCCTGCGAGACCTGAAGTTCCGAGTTGAGCACGACAGAACGCACGCCATGACGGGCCAACTCCAGTGCCGTCACGAGACCCGAGGGCCCGGCGCCGACGATTAGCACGGGGTGTTGCTGGACCTGCTCGCCTGTGGCCGGCAACCACGGCGCGTGAACCTTGTAGGGGTAGTAGATCGAAGGGCGGGGTTCCGCCATTGGTTTGTGCATAGTGTCTCCATGGCACGGCCTCAGCCGTGCATTGCTGTATTCAAACGATCGAACTGTGCGCGCGGCGAAAGATAAGCTCTGCAGCCGACCTGATGCCGGCTTCCTGCCGCGCGTAGCGCATTCTTCCGTGCATGCTTGCGCATCGGTGTAGTAACATTTAACGACACGGCTCCAAGGTCCATGACTGTCTTGACAAACAAGCCCTGGTCCCATCGATGAAGCGCTGGAAACTGTGCGATCGCGAGGACGAGCTGTCGAGCGAATTGGTGCAACATGTCGTCGCCGGGATCGGGACGCCACATCTGGCCAGCAATTGCCTGAAGGCCATGCAAGCGATCTTGCCCACCACGTTCTGCACGGTGTTTGTGGTCGCGGCCAACGGGCGCATCGAAACCGTCTCCGCAGCCAGCAGCTACGGGACCCTGGCTGAGCGCACCGCGGCCCTGTATGTCGAGAAGCGCTATGACCGCTACGATCCGCATATGCTGTGGCTAGCGAAGCGAAAGCTTCCGAGCCGCACCCAGCTGTGGCTAGGACATCATCGCGGGGAAGACTTGCCCGATGCGCCCTACCGTGCTGCCTGCTATGACGAGGTCGGGATCCGCGAGCGTGCGTCGGTTCTGCAGTTGACGCCTGCCGGCGAACGCGCGGCGATCAGCTTCTACCGCAGCTTTTCGCAGCCGGAGTTCAGCCCCCACGATTTTTCGCAGATCGAACGCTACGCGCCGCTTCTGGCTCAGGCGATCGCGGCGCATGGGCGCAGCGGCATCACTTTGCGCAAATCGCCCTCGAGCTCGTTCGGCTCTCGCATGCTCACGCTCAGCTTGCGCCAGCGCGAGGTGATTGGCGAACTGTTGCAGGGACGATCCGGCAAAGAGGCGGCGCGCGTGCTCGGGATCGAGCCAACCACCTTGCGCACCTTGCAGTACCGGGCGTTCCGGCGGCTTGGAATCCGTACCATCAAGGAGCTGCTCCAGGGACGTGTGTCTTAAGCGCGTGGTCGAGCGCGGTAGAGGCTGTGTGCGGTAAGGAATTCGCAAACGGGGCGGCCTTGCAGGCACGAGGATGAAGGTACAAAGGTCGGCCACCTGCTCCCGCCGCTGCGAGGACGACGGCGTGCTGATTCTGGCTAGCGGGCTTGGCTTGAACCTAGAATTGCACCGTTTGTCAGGGGCCACCGAATTCCAGAGCTTCAATCCCAGGTCGCCCACCATGCCGCTGCAGTTGACCGTACATCACGGCGGGTTGCCTTACCTCCATTTGGAGGTGAAGGGACCCCTGAGCTTGGTTGACCATCGAGGCGTGGTGGCCTTGGCAGCTGCGATCTGCGCCGCAGCCCCCTACCGGAGGTGCCTGTTCGACTTCCGAGGACAGCAACTCAACCTGGCCCCCCTCGAGGAACTCGAGCTGGGCGCCCACGTGGGCGACATCCTGGGCAGCTTGGAGAAAGTCGCTGCTGTAGTGGCGCCTGAGCTGCGAAAAGGGCCCGCCGAAAGGGCGGTACAAAAGACGGGGGCTCGCCTTCGAACCTTTACCGATATCGACGACGCGAAGGCCTGGCTCGCCACCTAGGTGTGAAGAGACAAGAGTTTGATTCGTGATGACTGGCGCCAAGAAATCGCGGCTGAAATCCCGTTCGGCGCTGCCGCTCGACGTACCCGCTGTCGCCGAGTAGGGCGACCCCGGCTTCGACGTGCCGACGTGGTTCAGCCTTGACCGACGCTCGATGCCTGCTGCCCTTTGAAACGCCGGGCGAGCAAGAAGTAGTGTTTTTTCTCCAAAAGGAGGACGACATGGCCGATGCGACGATTGCCCGCGACCCAGCCGCGGACCCGCTGCTTGCACCCGGCAACTGCGTGCTCGCGCTGATCGACTACCAGCCAGAACAGTACGCCGGCGTCACCTCGGAAAACGTGGAGGTACTTGGTGAGCACGTGGTCATGCTCGCAAAAACTGCCATGGCGTTCGGGGTGCCCGTCGTGCTCAGCACTGTTTATGTCCGCCACGGCATGCAAGGAACGGTCCCCGAATTGACGGAGGTGCTCCCTGGCGTGGAGGAGATCGACCGCACGACAATGAACTCGTGGGAGGACCCGGAGTTCAGGTCGGCGGTACTCAAAACGGGGCGGCGAAAGCTTATTTTGGCCGGACTCTGGACCGAAGTCTGCGTCGCCTTTCCGGCGCTGGATGCGCTGCGGGAAGGCTTCGAGGTGTTCGTTGTGGAAGACGCGATCGGTGGCGTGAGTGCCACGGCACACAAGGCCGCAATGCAGCGCATGGTTGAGGCGGGAGCCGTACCGGTGACGGTTCTGGCTCTCGCATGCGAGTTGCAGCGTGACTGGGGACGCCCGGGGGCCGATCGCCTTCGCGGTGTCATGCGTGAATACTTCCAACGCTCGCGCTCCCGCCGAGATCGCACCTTGGCGAACTCTCCGTAAACCTGCGAGAGGAATTCTCCGCAGTCGTGGGAATAAGGTCCGCCGGTCCGGGATAAGGTCTGTCGGAAACTGGCTGTTCAGTCTGCCTTGTTACAAGAAGGGTATGACGCATCGGCACGGTGTGAGGTAGAAGACTGCGCATGGCCGAGTACGTGGTCGAATTCGGTAACGTCGGCGCGCCGCCCGAGCCGGATGGCCGGCTCGATGCGCCGGCGTTCCATCGCAATCACGCCCCGATCTGGGCACTGATTTCGCCCTTTCTTGATGGACGCAGCGGCCACGTGCTGGAAGTCGGAAGCGGCACCGGGCAGCACGTGGTCGCGTTCGCGCGCCAGGCGCCCGACCTCGTGTGGTGGCCGAGCGACATCAACGACAAGCATCTGCGCAGCATCGAGGCGTGGCGGGCGCACGCGGGACTTGTCAACTTGCGACCGCCCTTGCGGATCGACCTGGCCGCGTGGGTCTGCGGCGCGACCGAGCTTGCGGTTCCCGACGCGCTCACGGCGATCGTGTGCATCAACGTGCTGCACATCGCGCCGTGGCGGGTCGCCGAAGGGTTGATGACCGGCGCGGCGCGTCACCTTGGGCCCCACGGCCGGCTGTTCGTCTACGGTCCGTTCATGCGCGACGGCTTCCATACGGCGCCAAGCAATGCTGCCTTCGACGCGAGCCTGCTGCGGGAAAATCCGGCCTGGGGTGTGCGCGACACCACCGATGTCGCGGCACTGGCCGCTCGGTTCGGGTTGCGGCTCGCCGAGATCGCCGAGATGCCCGCGAATAACCTGATGCTGG
>Ga0207853_1000204_pt1 | contig 13818 bp, 12 predicted proteins | sample LuqExpMetagenom6_FD_187764 | JGI IMG/M metagenome (GOLD analysis project Ga0207853, IMG submission 187764) | Tropical forest soil microbial communities from Luquillo Experimental Forest, Puerto Rico - Sample 6 (SPAdes) | ecosystem: Environmental > Terrestrial > Soil > Tropical forest ...
AAGCGCAACTCCTGCGGCAAGGCGCTGGACATCGCGCGGCTGGCACGCGACATGCTGGGTGGCAATGGCATCAGCGACGAGTTCGGTGTGGCGCGCCACTTGGTGAACCTGGAAGTGGTCAACACCTACGAGGGCACGCACGACGTGCACGCGCTGATCCTGGGACGCGCGCAGACCGGCATCGCGGCGTTCTGAGCGGCCGGGGCGGCACGGGGCCGCGATGGCGGTCGGTTTGCGCGGGATCGATGGGAAGAAAGGACCAAGCAGTATGGAAACGGCCGGACATCACATGGACTCCTCAGCGCTGGTCGCGGTGCAGCGTGCGCTGCGCGACCAGTTGCTCCAGCAAGGACGGCTGCATGGTGAGGAGCGCGGCGTCGCCTCGGAGATGCTGCTGCATCTGGACGAGCCGAACCACTGCTGGTCGGTGTGCGCCAGCTGGCTGATGGTCCAGACCGGCGCCGACCGTGTGGATGGCGGCTTCTCCAGCGCCGCCGACCGCGTCTACATGCCGCAAATCGAGCGCCGGCGCGACGACATCCAGCTGCCCTCGGTGCTCGGCGCCGTCTTCGATGCCGGTGCCACGGCCATTCGCACGGTCTGGGGCGCCAAGTCGGCCGTCGTGTACCACGATGTGGAGGAGGACCGCCGCATCGATGGATTGGTTCGCGCCGGGCTGCTGGCGGCGGGTACCCGCAGCAAGATCGCCGTGGCGGTGCGCGACCGCGGCCGCGACATCGGCCTGATGTGCCTCGACAGCCGGCGCGCCTTTGCCTGGAGCAACGACCATTTCGCGCGGGTCGATCGGCTGGCGCGCGAGGTGATCGGACCGGTGCTGGGCGCGGCGCGTGAACTGGCCGACACCGCCCGCGCGCCTGCGGTGATGCCGCCCGCGCCGGTCACGGCCTCGAGCGTCGCGCCGAGCGCGCCCGCGCGGACGGGGCCGGGTTCCAGCGTGCTGACGTCCGCCGAATGGCGCGTCGCGCAACTGGTGCTGGCCGGCTGCAGCTACAAGGAGATCGCGTACAAGCTCGATCGCTCCTGTTCCACGATCGATCACCAGTTGCGCAGCATGCGGCAGAAGCTGGGCGTGAACTCCACCGCCAAGCTCATGCGCGAACTGGCCCGCCTGGCCGCCAGCGCGTCCGCCCCGGCCCCTTCAGCCGGCGGGTCAGCGTTCCTGCAGGCGTTCCATCTGCCGGGTCAGGGTCTGGCGCAGGGCCAGGATGTCCGCCGGGCGGCTGGCGCGTAGCCGGCCGATCTCCTGCGCTGTGTAAGGCGCCAGTTCGGCCGGCAAGGTGGGTGCCGAAACGGCCGGCAGCAGCCAGTTCATCAAGTTCGCGATGTCGGCATCCGACAACGCGGAGTTCATCACGCCCGGCACCTGCACGATGAAGGCACGGCCGCCCGGCACCTGAAGGAACTGACCGAGCAGGCCGCGCATCGAGGGAATGCCCTTGGTCGGGGCGCCGCTGCCGTCGGGCAGATGGCAGCCCGAGCAGTGCTGCAGGTACTGCAGCCGTGCCCGCGTTTCACCCTCGCTGGCGTGCGCGCTGCCCGCGCAGGCCAGTGCGACTATCAGCAAGCAACGCAGCGTCCGGGTCTTCATGTCACTTCAGCAGCCGCTCGCGCAGTTCGCGCAGCTGCTTGTGCGAAGGTGTACCGGTGCGGGCGCGCGCCACGTCTTCCGGCGAGAACTTCGCGTCGCTGCCGTTGAGCGAAGCGACATAGCGCGCCGCGTCCGCCAGCTCCGCATCCGAGAACGAGCCCTGCGGCGGCATCGCGAGGTTGAACAGCTGCCCTTGCGACATGATCTTGCCGGACAGGCCATTCACCATCACATAGGCCACGTACTGTCGGCCCTCTTCCTGTTTGAGCAGCGGCGCCAGCGGGCCGGCCAGCGCCGGCGCGATGCCCGGCTGCCCTTTGCCGCCCGGCTGGTGGCAGGCGGCACAGACCTTGTCGAAAAAGGCCTGCCCTGAGGCCGTGTCCTGCGCGAAGGCGCTGCCGCCAGCGGCCAGAGCTGCGGCGAATACGGCTGCCGCGATAGGTGTGCGCATCATCAATCCTTCTCCGCCACGCCGACGATCACGGACACGGTGCAGTGGTACATGGAGCTGTCGTTGCTCATGCACCAGTTGACGTCGTTGTGCACGCCCAGCCGGTAGCCGGGACGGTCGCCATGGTTGGTGTTGCAGAAGCAGCGGCCGCAGGTGGTCTTGCCGCAGCAGTCGTTGTAGCTGACCAGGTAGTCGAGGCCGTCGGCCGGGTTGTGGCAGGTGCCGACCCAGGTCACCTTGGACGGTGTCGTGCCGGGCGGGCAGGTGGTCGAGCTGCCGCCGCAGCAGGAGCACAGGAAGCCGTCGACCGAGCAGTAGCGCCAGTAGTCGCAGTCGGTGACGCCGGGCGCCTTGGCCTTGCCGGCGGCCGCGCCATGCCCGGCGGCGTGGGCTTGCGAGGTGCGGTCGAATGGCAGCACCGGCAAGGTCACCGCAGCACCCAGCGCCAGCTTGCCCATGCGCGCCAACAGGCCACGACGCGAGGTTGTGCTGGCCAGCGCGCGGCTGTTGTTCTCGAACAGCTGGTCGATGAAGGCGAAGAAGCGGCTCATTGGAAACCTCCGCCCTGGCGGGCTGCCGTGCTATGAACCTTCGGAGCGGCCGGGCGGTTCATGCGCTGGCCTTTGCCTGGACGTCCAGGAACTCCTGGACCGAAGCGACGCCCAGTTCCTGCGCAGCGAACAGGCTTTCGAGCTGTTCGCGCGAGTTGACCAGGCCCTTGGCGCGCACCAGCCCCTGCTTGTCCAGCAGCACGGCGTAGGGCAGCTTGCTCACGTGGAATTTCATCCCGAGTTCGGCTGACAGCACGTAGGGGAAGCCCTCGAGCGCCGCCTTCTGGCGGAAGGCCTCGTGCTGCGGCAACTCGCCGTCGGAGGCCAGCACGATTTGCGTGGACTGCGCTTCCGCCTTCTGCATCGACTTGATGATCGGCAGCAGCTTCTTGCACACCGGGCAGGTGGGCGACAGGAAGAACAGCAGGGTGTTGCGCGCGGCCTGTCCGCCGATCTGCACTGCGCCGCCACCGAGCGAGGCCAGCTGGAACTGTGGCGCCGGCTGGCCCACGCCGGGGCCGCTGTCCATCATCAGCGCCCCCATGGGTGCGATGCGTTCATAGAGGATGCCGATCTGGCGCGCCAGGGCGAGCACGGTGCCGAGCAGCGCGAGCACGGCCACCCACAGCAGGATGTTGGAGACGATCAGGGCTTGAATCATGGGTGGTTCCTGAGAGAAAGCAGTCGTGCGTGGTGGGCCAGCATCGCGGTGGCCAGGGTGTTCAGGCCGAACAGGAAGACGGCCAGGAAAAGGGCGGCCAGCAGGTCCAGCCAGACGGTCTCGCGCGCTGACAGCGGCAGCAGCACCAGCAGGCTGGCGGCCATGAGCACGACATTGCGCACCAGCAGGCCGGGCCCGACCGGCACCGCCGGTCCCCAGCCGCAGCCGCAATCGATGCCGGCACGGCCGCGCAGCAGGTTGGTGCCGATCGCGGCGCCAAACAAGGCCAGCAGCGCCAACGCGAGCAGGGCGCCGGCGGTGCGCGTGGCGGTCATGAGCAGCAGGCCGCCGGCAGCGAGTTCCGCCAGCGGCAACAGCCACACGAGGGCACGCACCACGGGCGACGGCAACAGCTCGTAGCCCTCCACCGCCGCCTGGAAGCTGTCCGGTTCGCGCAGCTTGCCGATCCCGGCGAGCAGGAACACGGCGGCCAGGGCCGAGGCGGTCGCATGGGCCACCACCGGATCGAGTGACAAGTCCATCAGTGCAGCTCCAGATAGATGGGGGTCTCGCCGACCGGCTCGGAGCGTTTGCGCTTGGCGTTCGGGGCTGCCGGATCAATGCTGACCAAACGGTTTTCCGCATTCAGCAGGTACAGCCGGCGAGGCTGGCCGTGGGTCATCGCCATCGACAGCGCCATGCCGCCGGGCAACCGCGCCACGCGCTTCTGCGCGGCGAGGTCGAGGACCCACAGTTGCTTGGCCGGGTTCTTGTGAGAGCCCTCCGCCTGCTGGTCATGCATGCCGACGTACAGGCGGCGCGTGTCCGGGTCGATCGCGAACAGCGCATAGCCACCCGGCGCCCAGCGTTGCTTCTTGGCGGCGGCATCGACGAAGCTCCAGGGCTCGCGCGCGGTCGGCGCCGCTCCGGCCAACTGCACCGTGTAGACCGAGCCGTGGTAGGACACCATCACCAGCTCATCGCCCAGCAGTTCGTAGTGCATGAACACCGGATCGCGGTCCGGATCGAAGAAGGGCTTGCTGACGCTCGGCGCGCCGGCCTTGCCGTCGGCATCCAGCTCGAACGTGGCGAGCGTGCCGTCGCCGCACACCGTCGAAAACCGGTTCGCGGCGGAAGGCCAGGGGATCACGCCCCAGCAGCCCGGGTTCGCGAACTCGCCCGCGACGCGGCGCTGCTGCAGATCCACCACGGTCACCGAGGTGGCGGGCGTGGCGTTCTGGATCAACAGGAAGCGGCCATCGGTGGTCACGGCGCTCAGGGCCTTGATCGGGAGCGACTCCGCGCGCTTGGCCGGGATCTCGATCTCGTAGCGCAGCGTCAGGTCGCCGGTGTCGTAGGCCTCGACGACGTCGGTGCGCGTGCCGCGCTGCAGCCGGCTCAGGTAGGTCGTGGCCACGAACAGCGTCTTGCGATCGGGCGCGAGCACGCTGCTGCCGGCGAAGCCGCTGCCGATCATGCCGAGGTAGCGCATGCCCGCCCCGTCGATCACGTGGATGCGGCCATCCACCAGGTGCGGCATGGTGGGGTCGCTCAGGTAGATGCGTTGCGAATCCGCCGCCTGCAGCGGTTCCATCTTGAGGGTTTCCACCGCGAGCTGCGCCTGGGCAGCGCCGGCGGCGAACAGCGCCGGCAGCAGCAAGAGCAACGCGCGTCGCAATGAATGGTGGGGCATGAATGTCTCCGAGGCCTTCGACGGATCAGTCTAGAGAACCGGTTGGCGGGGCGCATCGCGAATTCTCGCGATGGTGGTTGCACCGATGGGGTGCACGCCGCGTGTTGCGGCCGCGATTGTGCGTGGAAACCCTGTAGCGAACCTTCGCGATGCCGCTGACGGCAAATTTCAAGAAACTTTCGTGGACGAATCAACAACGGCCTTCGGCCAGGAGACACACCCATGCAAAGCTTCGCGAACACCGTCAATGGCCGCCCGGTCACGTCCTCCAGCAGTTTCGAATCGAAGAACCCCGCCACGGGTGAAACCCTGGGCCTGGTGCCGCGCTCCACGCGTGAGCAAGTGGCCGAGGCCATCGCGGCGGCGCGCGCCGCGCAGCCGGCCTGGGCGGCGCTGCCCGACGAGAAGCGCTGCGCACTGCTGCAACAGGTGGCCGATGTGCTCAAGGACAACGCCGATGCGCTGGCCCAATGGGTCACGCGCGAGCAGGGCAAGCCGCTGGGCGGCGTCGGCCCGGGCCAGGTGCCGGGTTCGCGTTTCGAACTGTGGGGCTGCGAGGCCTGGACCCGCGTGCCGGCCAGCCTGCCGATGCCGGTGGACGTCGCCTTCGAGGACGACACCCGCCGCGACGAACTGCACCGCAAGCCCTTCGGCGTGATCGCCGCGATCGCGCCGTGGAACTGGCCGCTGATGATCGCCATCTGGCAGATCATCCCGTCGCTGCGCGCCGGCAACACGGTGGTGCTCAAGCCTTCCGAATACACCAGCATCGGCACGCTGGAGATGGTGCGCCTGATCGCGGCCGTGCTGCCCGCCGGCGTGCTCAACACCGTCAGCGGCGACGGTGAAGTCGGCGCCGCGCTGGTGGACAACCCCGGCGTGGACAAGATCATGTTCACCGGCTCGGGCGCGACCGGCGCCAAGATTGCCGCCGTCGCCGCCAAGCACCTCACGCCTACTACCATGGAGCTGGGCGGCAACGACGCCGCCATCGTGCTGGACGACGCCGATCCCCAGGAGATCGCCATGGGCCTGTTCTGGGGCGCCTTCATCAACATGGGCCAAACCTGCGCGGCGATCAAGCGGCTGTATGTGCCGCAAGCGCTGCACGACGCCGTCGTCACCGAACTCAAGGCGCTGGCGACGGCCATGCCCATGGGCGATGGCATGAAGCCCGAGACCGTGATCGGCCCGATCCAGAACGGCATGCAGTTCAAGAAGGTAAGCGACCTGGTCGACCAGGCGCGCCAAGGCGGCGCCACCATCGTCTGCGGCGGCAAGGCGCCGGGCGGCCCGGGCTACTTCTATCCGCTCACGCTGGTGACCGACATCGGCGACGGCGCCAGCCTGGTGGACCAGGAGCAATTCGGTCCCGTGTTGCCCATCATCAAGTACCGCAGCGTCGATGAGGCAGTGGCCAGCGCCAACCGGCTGGACGTCGGCCTGGGCGCCTCGGTGTGGAGCCGCGACGTGGCCAAGGCCAAGGCGGTCGCCACGCGCCTGCAGGCCGGCACCGTCTGGATCAACCAGCACGGCATGGTCCACCCCATGGTGCCGTTCGGCGGCAGCAAGAAGTCCGGCTGGGGCGTGGAGTTCGGCGCCGAAGGCCTGAAGGCCGTGACGCAGCCGCAAGTCATCAGCGTTCCGAAGTAAGCAGCCATTCGACTGGAGCAGCCATGTCTTTCGCACCAACGAACCGTCTGATCCTGTCCGCGCTGGCCGCCACCGGGCTGGCCTTCGCGGCCCACGCGCAGACCCTCACCCCGCTAGGCGCCGAAGCCGGCGCCAACAAGGACGGCAGCATCCCGGCGTACGCGTCATCCGAGGCGGCGCAGCCCGGCTGGGCGCCGGGCAAGCGGCGGGTGGACTTCTTCAAGTACAAGGGCGACAAGCCGGTGTACACGGTGGACGCGAGCAACGTCGACAAGTACGCCGACAAGCTGTCGCCCGGGCAGGTGGCCCTGCTCAAGCAGGCCAAGGGCTACCGCATGGAGGTGTACCCGACGCGGCGCACCTGCAGCGCGCCGGACTTCGTGGCCGACAACACCCGCAAGAACGCGGGCGGTGCGGCCAAGCTGGGCGCCGACGGCTGGAGCCTGCAGGATGCGGTGGTGCCGGGCATCCCGTTTCCGCAGCCGCAAAACGGCGCGCAGGCGATGTGGAACACCAAGATGAAGTACGCCGGTGTCGGGCTGGACATGCCGCGGCTGTACACCGCGCTGTCGCCGCGCAAGGGCGCCAGCGACTGGATCGACGCGATCTCCAACCAGACCTACTTCTACCCCTGGGGCAAGAAAGGCTCGGCCACGTTCGCGCAGCTGCCGCAGATGGAGTACTACACCTACTTCGCCTACGAGTCGCCCGCGGCGCTGGCCGGCCAGGCGCTGATCTTCGCCAACCACTCCAACGCCGCCAGCGAAACCTTCTACTACTTCCCGGGCCAGCGCCGCGTGCGCCGCATGCCCACCTACGCCTACGACGCGCCGCAGATCGGCTTCGAGAACCAGTACACGCTGGACGAGCCGCGCGTGTTCAACGGCACCATGGACCGCTTCGACTGGAAGCTGGTGGGCAAGAAGGAAATGCTGATCGGCTACAACGCCTTCGGCATGTACGACCCCGAAGTCAAGTTCGACGCGGTGGCCAAGGCCGACGCCGTCGATGCCGCGCATCGCCGCTACGAGCTGCACCGCGTCTGGGTGGTCGAAGCCACCGTCAAGTCCGGCGTGCGCCACGTCGCGCCCAAGCGCACCTTCTACATCGACGAAGACAGCTGGTCGCTGGTGGCCGCCGACGACTACGACGCCCAGGGCAAGCTGTGGAAGCTGCGCGAAGCCTTCGTGATCCCGGTGTACGAGACCGGCAGCTGCGACAACCCGGCGTTCGTCCAGTACAACCTGGCCGAAGGCCGCTACCTGGTCGACCAGTCGCCGCTGGCCTCGGGCAAGGACTTCCGCTGGGTGGTCGAAGCCAAGGAGCCGCGCTTTCGCGAGAACTTCTACACCGCCGACAACCTGCGCGCGATCAGCGAGCGCTGATCGGGCGGCCGCCGCGACCGAACAATAACGAGGGAAATCCATGCACAAGACAACCGCGGGCGCGCTGCGCCCGGTAGCGCTCGCCTGCGCGCTGCTGGCCGCCAGCGCCAGCCAGGCCGTGACCTTCGAGACCGAGAACGTCAAGGGCAGCTTCGACTCCACCATCACCGTGGGTGCCGGCATCCGCGCCAACGCGCCGTCGTGCGCGCTGGTCACCGACGGCGCCACCGGCCCCGGTGCGCCCGCCGGCTGCCTGGCGCCCACCTCGATGCTGGGCGACCAGGGCAACCTGAACTACGGCAAGCACGACGCCTTCACCACCTACCTGAAGGGCAACCACGAGCTGCTGCTGAAGATGCCCAGCGAAGTCACGGCCATGGGCCGCGTCAACTGGGTGCGCGACTTCAGCGCCACCCACACCACCGGCATCCTCAGCGCCACCACGCCGCCCGACACCGTCGGGGCCGACGGCCTGTCCGACTCGGCGCGCGAGGACCTCAACTCCAAGGTGCGCCTGCTCGACCTGTGGGTCAGCAAGGGCTTCCAGGTCGGCGAGCAGCATGCCCGCGTGCGCGTGGGCAACCAGGTGATCAGCTGGGGCGAAAGCCTGTTCCTGCCCGGGGGCATCAACAGCACCAACGCGATGGACATCATGCGGCTGTCGCAGCCCGGCACGCAGCTGAAGGAAGTGTTCCTGGCCGCCCCGATGGTCAGCGTCGCCAGCGGCGTGGCCCCCGGCGTCAACGTCGAAGCCTACGTGCAGACCAACTGGAACAAGAGCTACTTCCCGCCCACCGGCAGCTACTGGTCGGTCGTCAACGGCCTGGGCAAGGGCGCCGACGCCTACGGCCTGGCCGACGTCGATGCGCGCGACTCCGGCCAGTGGGGCGCGGCCGTCAAGTACGAGCCGGCGGGCACCCAGCTGAACCTGGGCGCCTACTACCTGAAGTACCACGACAAGACCCCCAACTTCAGCTTCAACATCCACAACACCGGCATCGTCGGCTGGACCTACGCGGAGAACCGCCAGCTGCTGGGCGTCAGCGCGAACTTCCCCGTCGGCGACTGGGCGGTGGGCACCGAGCTGTCGTACCGCCCGAAAGACGCGGTGGCCCTGAACAGCCTGACCGGCTGCACCTCGCAGGACGGCAACTGCTGGGTCGACGAAAAGCGCTTCCAGTGGCACCTGACCGGCCTGCTGAGCCTGACGCCCAACGGCGCCGGCGGCAGCCTGCTCAATGCGCTGGGCGCGCAGACCGCGACCTTGCTGGCCGAGGCCGTCGTCATCAGCTACCCGAGCCTGAAGCAGACCTACGGCGGCGACCCGATCTCCGCCGGCGGCTGGGGCTGGGGCACCGAGTTCGACCCGAGCGCCGCGCCGGTGCCCGTGGGCAGCAAGACCTCCGGGGGCATCAACTTCGACTTCAGCTGGGTCTATGACGGCACCGTCATCCCCGGCTGGCAGATGACCCCGGGCGTCTACTACTTCCAGGCGCTGACCGGGCGCACGCCCAACGCCTCGGGCCTGTTCATGAAGGGCGCCAAGTCGGCCAACTTCTACCTGAACTTCTCGCAGAACCCGGCGACCTGGCAGTTCGGCTTCAACTACGCCATCTTCCGCGGCGGCTCCAGCGCGTTCGACCAGCCGCTGCGCGACCGCGACTTCCTGGGCATGTACCTGTCGCGCAACTTCTAAGCCTGTTTCACTGGACCAGCCGCCACCGTGACCGACTCCTCCTCCCCGCCCGGCTTGGGCATGCGTCTGCTGACCCGGCTGGAAGCCCTGTGCTTCCGGCACCGGGCTGTCCTGCTAGGCACCCTGGCCGCGCTCACCGCGGTCATGGGCTGGTTTGCGCTGCAACTGCGCATGGACGCCGGCTTCGACAAGCAGATGCCGCTGCACCACGAGTACGTCCAGACCTTCAAGGCCTACCGCAGCGACACCCTGGGGGCCAACCGGCTGAACATCGTGGTCAAGGCACGCGGCGGGGAGATCTGGACCCAGGCGGGGCTGGCCCGCCTGTACGCGGTCACGCAGGCGGTCACGCTGCTGCCCAACGTCGACCGGCTGGGCGTGCAGTCGCTGTGGACGCCCAACACCTACGTCAACGAGATCACCGAGGAGGGCTTCCGCGCCGACCCGCTGATCGCCGGCACGGTGATGCCCGAGCAGCTGACCGCCGACACCATCGCCGCCATCCGCGCCGCCGCGGCCCAGGGCGGCTTCGTCGGCACGCTGGTGTCGCGCGACCAGACCAGCGCCATGGTGGTGGCCGAGCTGGCCGAAACCGACAAGGACGGCCAGCACCTCGACTACGTCGCCTACAACCACCTGCTGGAGCAGCAGATCCGCGCCAAGTTCGAGGATGCCGACTTCGAAGTCCAGATCATCGGCTTCGCCAAGCAGATCGGCGACATCGCCGACGGCGCCTCCGCGGTGCTGGAGTTCTGCGCCGTGGCGCTGCTGCTGACGGCACTGGCGGTGTATTGGTACTCCCACTCCATCCGCTTCACGCTGCTGCCGGTGGTCTGTTCGCTGGCCTCGCTGGTGTGGCAGTTCGGCGCGCTGCGCCTGCTGGGCTTCGGGCTGGACCCGCTGGCGGTGCTGGTGCCGTTCCTGGTGTTTGCCATCGGCGTGTCACACGGGGTGCAGCAGATCAACTTCATCGTGCGCGAAATCTCGCACGGCAAGAGCTGCATGGAAGCGGCCCGCGCCAGCTTCACCGGCTTGCTGATCCCCGGCACGCTGGCGCTGGTGACCGCCCTGGTGTCCTTCGTCACGCTGCTGCTGATCCCGATCCCCATGGTGCGCGAGCTGGCCATTGCCGCATCGCTGGGCGTGGGCTTCAAGATCATCACCAACCTGGTGATGCTGCCGGTGGCCGCCTCCTACTTCCATGTCGATGGCGAGTACGCGCGCAAGGCGATGCTCAACCGCGAGCGCCGCGCCGGCTGGCTGCGCGTGGTGGCACGCGTGGCCCAGCCCAAGGCCGCGGCCTGGACCCTGGGGCTGGTCGCGCTGGTGTTCGTCGCCGCCGTCTGGCAAAGCCGCGACCGCGTGATCGGCACGCTGCAGCCGGGCGCGCCCGAGCTGCGCGCCGACGCCCGCTTCAACCGCGACGCGGTGGCGATCGCCAGCAACTACGACACCGGCCTGGACTGGCTCACGGTGGTGTTCGAGGCCGCCCCCGACAGCTGCGACAACGTCAACATCGGCCTGTTGCAGGACCGCTTCGTCTGGGCCATGCAGCCGGTGCCCGGCGTGCTGTCGGTCTCCTCGTTCGCCAGCCAGCTGCGCCTGTACAACGAGGGCTACAACGAAGGCAACCCGAAGATGGGCGTGGTGCCGATCGACGCCGGCAACTACGCGGCGCTGGCCGCCGAGATCGCCCGCATGCGCGGCATGATGCGCAAGGACTGCAGCATGACGGCGGTGCACCTGTTCCTCACGGACCACAAGGCCACCACCATCAACGGCGTGATCGGCGCCATCAAGCAATTCCGCGACGGCAACGCCGAGGCCGGCGTGACGATCCGGCTGGCCTCGGGCAACGCCGGGGTGCTGGCCGCGATCAACGAGGAGGTCGAGCACAGCGAGCTGCCGATGATGCTGTACGTGTACGCGGCCATCGTGGCGCTGGTGTTCGCGGTGTACCGCGACTTCCGCGCGGTGCTGGCCTGCTGCCTGCCGCTGACCGTGGGCACCTTCATCGGCTACTGGTTCATGAAGGAGCTGCAGATCGGCTTGACCGTGGCCACGCTGCCGGTGATGGTGCTGGCCGTGGGCATCGGCGTGGACTACGCCTTCTACATCTACAACCGGTTGCAGCTGCACCTGGCGAATGGCCAGCCGATCGTCAAGGCGGTCGAGCACGCGATCCTGGAGGTCGGCACGGCCACCATCTTCACCGCCATCACGCTGGCCATCGGCGTGGCGACCTGGTCGTTCTCGCAGCTGAAGTTCCAGGCCGACATGGGCAAGCTGCTGGCCTTCATGTTCATGGTCAACATGGTGATGGCGATGACGGCGCTGCCGGCATTCGCCGTCTTCCTCGAAAAACTGTTCCCGCGTCGCTCGGCCGTCTACGCGCCGGGCCTCCTGCAGCATTGACCATGAAGCTCATCCGATTCATCTTGTGCGTCTCGGCGCTGGCCCTGGCGATCGGCACCGGCGCCCACGCCGCCGAGGCCACCCCGAAGGCGCAGCCGGCCGCGCGCGTGGCGCATGCGCTGCAGGCCAAGCTGCTGGCGGCGGCGCGCGCCGGCAACCGGCTGGTGGCGGTGGGCGACCACGGCGTCGTGCTGCTGTCGGACGACGACGGCAAGTCGTGGCAGCAGGCCAAGGCCGTGCCGGTGGACGTGCAGCTGAACGCCGTGAGCTTTGCGGACGAGCAGCATGGCTGGGCCGTGGGGCACTGGGGCGTGGTGCTGCGCACCGAGGACGGTGGCGAGACCTGGGTCGTGCAGCGCCAGGCTAGCAACGAAGACCGGCCGCTGTTTGGCGTGCACTTCTTCGATGCGAACAACGGCGTGGCCGTCGGCCTGTGGTCGCTGGTGCTGACCACCGCCGATGGCGGCAAGAGCTGGAATCAACTCACGCTGGCCGCGCCGGCCGGTGCGAAGAAGGCCGACCTGAACCTGTACGGGCTGTTTGCCGGCGCGCGCGGCGAGCTGTACGCCACCAGCGAGCGCGGCATGCTGCTGCATTCGAGCGACCGCGGCCAGAACTGGAGCTACATCGCCACCGGCTACCGCGGCTCGTTCTGGGCCGGCGCGGGCCTGGCCGACGGCGCGGTCGTCGTGGCCGGGCTGCGCGGCACCATCTACCGCAGCGCCAACGGCCAGGACGGCTGGACCAAGGTCGACAGCGGCATCAGCGCCTCGATCGCCTCGATCCAGACGCTGCGCGAAGGCGGCTCGGACCAGGTCGTGGCCGCAGCCATCGATGGCACGCTGCTGCGCAGTGCCGATGCGGGCCTGTCGTTCAAGCGCGAGGGCAGCGCCGCGGCTGCCCCATCGCTGACCGCCCTGATCTTTGCCAGGAGCGGCCAGCCCGTGCTGCTGTCGCGCGACGGGCCGCTGAAGTAAGGCGCCTTCGCAGCCAACTCGATCAATCAGTCGAATCTATGTCCTACCCCCAGCTCAACTTGTACATCGACGGCGAGTGGATCGCGCGCACCGCCGCGGGAACCTTCGCCGTGATCAATCCGGCGGATGACACGCCGCTCGGTGAGGCGCCCATCGCCGGCGTCACTGAGATCGATGCCGCTGCCCAAGCCGCCGCCCGCGCCTTCCCCGGCTGGGCCGCCACCTTGCCGCTCGACCGCTTCAAAATCATCACCAAAGCGACTGCGCTGATGCGCGAGCGTGCCGCGGAGATCGCGCGCATCCTGACGCTGGAGCAGGGCAAGCCGCTGGCCGAGGCCCTGCGCGAGGTCACGCTCAGCGCCGACATCATCGATGTGCTGGCCGAGGAGGCCAAGCGCATGCCGGAACGCAACGTGCCGCCGCGGCTGGCCAACGTGCTCAGCCAGACCGTGCAGCGCGTCCCGGTGGGACCGGTGGCGGCCTTCACGCCCTGGAACTTCCCGGCCAACCTGCCGGCGCGCAAGCTGGGCGCGGCCTTGGCCGCGGGCTGCTCGGTGGTGATCAAGCCGGCCGAAGAAACGCCGGCCACCTGCCTGGCCATTGCCCGCGCCTTCGCCGACGCCGGCCTGCCGGCGGGTGTACTCAACGTGGTGTTCGGCGATGCCGCCCAGATTTCAGACCGATTGATCGCCGATCCGCGCATTGCCAAGGCGTCCTTCACCGGCTC